>Ga0209749_1000369_pt1 | contig 66657 bp, 60 predicted proteins | sample EPASupsiteSAE347_FD_187267 | JGI IMG/M metagenome (GOLD analysis project Ga0209749, IMG submission 187267) | Bioremediated contaminated groundwater from EPA Superfund site, New Mexico - Sample SAE3-47 (SPAdes) (version 2) | ecosystem: Environmental > Aquatic > Deep subsurface > Groundwater >... | reverse complement strand
TAAGGAATCTTTCCCGCAATTTATCCTGCGCAAAGCGCAGAAAAATTGCGGGAAAACTATTCGTTTTATAATTCTTTTATTAGCGTTCATTCGCGTCAATTCGCGGGCTATCTCTAAGACTATTCCACCTTATAAAATTTCCCTGACAATGCATTCAGCGCATCCCGCATATCAATCAAATCAGCCTGTGAGCCGGGGGCATTTGTGAATGCCGGCGCAATCCCATAGAAAAGCTTGTAGTGCCGGATGATCTTCTGCCTGGCCGCTTCCCGCACTATTGCCGTATTCGCATCGTTCCCATTCAAAGGGTCATAACCGTGCGCCAATTCCCACCCGTCCGAAAGTCCATCGCCGTCCGTGTCCCAATCCAACGGATCCAGTCCATGATCCTGTTCACAATCATCAGTAAGTCCATCGCCATCCGTATCAGGATCATACGGATTCAATCCATGCGCTGCTTCCCACCAGTCTGACAAACCGTCACTATCCGAATCTTTTGCCGAATCAAAACTGAACACGTATTTGGCCTGGCCAATATTGGCAATGGCATAATCATTGGTCTCAGAAGCATTGCCCCACGGATAATACCCCGGCATGTTGGCCGTGAAAGTGTTAGTCAGGTTCATTTCGTAGAGACGGTCGTAGAATGGCTGGGCCACATATTTTAATTGACCAATGGTGGCCAGGTAGTAATTGTTGGTGTTTGAAAAGGCGTTGACCACGGCAGTCACTCCTGCGCCCGCGCCAAAGTAGGCGTTCATTTCGTCGCAGGCGTTGGTGGCCAGCCATTTTAACTGGCCAAGCGTCACGGGCGCGTAATTATAGGACGGCGAATTTGTGCCGATCACCCCGCGATTGAACCACCATTGTGGCGCCTGAGCGAAGACAGGAAAAGCCAGCAGAAAAAAGAGGATTGCCCGCGAAACACGCGAATTGACGCTAAAGTAAGAATAAAAAAGACGAATATTTTCCGCAATTTTTCTCCCGCGCTTGGCGCGGAAAATAAATTGCGGAAAAGTTTTCTTTGCGTTGCGCATTAAATTCATTTCTTTTTTCGCGTCAATTCGCGTGTTTCGCGGGATAATTCTTCCCGCCGTCTATTTTGTATTCGCTATTCTTTCCCATTCCAATTTTGGATAATGCCCAAAATTCACCAGCAAACCCAACTTATAACCTGTCGCATTAAGATAATTTATCACCTGCGCCCGGTGTTCATCGGCCAGCGGAGAAACCGCTTTGATCTCCATAATGATCTTATCATAACAAATAAAATCCGGTTCATAGGTCTGCTTGAGCTGGCGGCCTTTGTACTCCAACATCAAAGATTTTTGCGGAATAAATGGAATGCCCTGTAATTCAAGTTCTATTTCCAGACATTCCTGGTAGACCGGCTCAAGGAATCCGCAGCCCTTGTCGTTATAAACCTCGAAACAGGCTCCGACAATCTTAAACGCTTCGTCTTTATAAATTAGATCGTTCATTTATGATTTTTACCCGCGAATCACGCCAATTAACGCCAATGAAGCGGTTTTTCCGCAATTTTCGCGGCGCAATGCGCCCGCAAAAATTGCGGAAAATATTCGTTTTCAAAAAATTCGCGTTCATTAGCGTAATTCGCGGGCTAATTCCTCATTGGTTCGTGAAACTGCCCATTGATATTCCTTCCGCCGGTATAATGAAATAGCTTGCCCCATTCACCACCCCGCCGGTCGTGCTCAAAAAGGCGTTTGCATCATTGGTTGCCGCGCTCCCAAGTCCCATATTTGAACGGGCAGTGCCGGCATTGGCGACATCCGAGAGATTATTTGCCGCGATCAAAGCTCCGGCATTGGTGCTCAAGGCGCCGACCTGCGCGGCGGTAATGTTGGTCAACTGGGAACCGTCGCTGTTTGTCGTCAAAAAGACGACGGCATCATTGGTTGCCGCGGAGCCGAGTCCGAGATTGGCGCGGGCGGCGGATTTATCAACAACATCGGAGAGATTGTTGGAAGCAATCAAAGCGCCTACGGCAATATTGGGCCAGTTGGTCCGCGCTTCCCCGCCCAATACAATAGCGGAAACAATATTCGTGCCGTCTATTTTGGCATTGCCCGCCACATGCAATTTTTCAGCAGGATTGTTTGTCCCGATCCCCACCTTGCTCATAAAAACGTTTGAGCCGGACACGCCGACCTGACTGATCCCGTTGGAGGAGATTGAAAGCGTGGTGATATTGCTAGCGGAAGAACCGATCGCATATCTGACGATCACGATGCCGGAACCACCATTGCCGCCACTATAATAACGATCGCCTGCATCACCGCCACCCGCACCACCACCGCCGCCGGTGTTTGCCGTGCCGTTTCCGCCGGTTGTATGGTAAACACTATTGCCTCCGCCTCCGTTTCCGCCCATTCCCTGGCCACTGGAATAATTTACTCCCCCACCGCCACCGCCTGCATAATAATTAGTAGTCCCTGAAATAGAATAAGCCAATCCAATCCCACCGTTTCCGCCAACATTATTTGCTCCATTGCCGCCGACAGCCCCCGCGCCCCCACCGCCACCGGCAGAATTATCACTACTATACTTATTTCCGCCATTATTACCTTGACCTGCCGTTCCAGTGCCTCCATTCCCTGAACCGCCAGAACCTCCTCCGCCTCCGCCCGAACCGCCGTTTCCGCCATTCTGATTGGCAAATCCAGTGCCACCATATCCCCCACCGATGGCGGTTAGAGTTCCAAATACTGAATTATTACCATTTGAAGCATTAAAAGCGGAGTTTGAACTACCACCTATGCCTCCATTACCAACTGTTACCGTATTGTTTCCAGAAACTGAAATGTTCGTATAAATCAAACCACCCGCACCACCGCCACCGCCAGGACCATTTCCGCCACCGCCGCCGCCACCCGCAACAACAAGCACATCGCAAATCAAAGATCCTCCCGAAACCTGAAAAGTTCCACTATTGGTAAATGTGTGAATCAGGTAATTTCCATTCGTGGTGACTATTCCCCCGGTGGCCGTCGCTCCGCTACCATTAGTTGATGTAGAAACAGTGGAGAAATTCAAATTCCCATTGATCGTCGCGTTGCTGGATACCGTCAGATTATCCACCGCCAGATCCCCGGCCCAGGCCGGGACGGACAGGAGGCAGATAGACAATAAGACGTATCTCGTGAAGCGTGAAGCGCATCTCGCCAGAGGTATGATTTTTTTCATTATGCTCATTTCTCTTTTCTCCTTATCTTAATTATCTTAAATGCGTCGTTTGTGAAGCGTTTTTCGCATCTCGTCAGAGCTTTTTAATCAAATTTCGTAGCATTCGCGATTCATGATCAATCGCTTCCAATAATTCACTTTTTGAAGTCTCATCCATGTATTTCAATTCAAAGGTAATTTCAATTTGAGTTTCTAACTCCGCGCATGAACCTATGGCAATGTAAAGAAATTGCCGATATTCTTTGTTGGAAAACCTGTTAAAACCTTCGGCTATGTTTGAAGGGATCGAAATGGCCGCCCGCCGCATTTGTGAACCCAATCCGTAATTTTCTTCTTTCGGCAAGCTCTGGGTAATTTTATAGACATCTACGACAATCTTTTTTCCCAGCTTCCAAATGTCTAAATCTCTGAAATTCCTGATCTTTCCATTCATAAGCTTCACGCTATTACGCGTCGTTCGTGAAGTGTATTTCGCATCTTGTCAGATTCTGACGCTTCACGATTACCGCTTCACACGGTCTACAGCCGCACTTTTCCTTCAATAAACACTTTCACATCTTTCCCCTGAATATTGAGATTCTCGTTATAATTCCCCGGCCTGATGATGATCGTGTCATTGGTTCCCGCGATTGAAAGCCCACCGCGAACTGTTTTCTTCGGCCCTTTCTTATTCGCGGATATGGCCGGCGCGCGTCCGGTAAATGTGTCATTGCCGGTTGCCTGATCCACGTAGATTATTCCTTTCTTTCCCTGCCTATTATCATCTTCCCCTGGATCATCATTTCCGCCGCCTCCGCCTCCCCCTCCCGGGCTATTGGTGGAACTGTTCTCCTTGACCCAATCGTAAAAATTACTAAGGCTGTTATTGGAATAGTTTGTTGCCACATTGCCCTGTCCTTCGGAAAGCCAAAGACCGGAACCATCGTTGATGAAGAGAAGGCTTTCGTGGATAATGGCAGAATCATTGTCAGAATTCAATTTTGACTGAACTGGATTCCCGCTTCCGTCTGCCCGCAATGCTTCGCACCCGCCCGCAACGCTGGCGCGTAGCGACTGCGGGCTGGGTAGCGATGCAGGCGGGCGGGAATGACAAGTCAACTGAAGCACGGCGGCGGAAGGATACTTTGCTGTGGGAACATCAAAAAGCAGAATGGTATTTGTGCCGTCGGCATACCAGATGGCATTGGTGACAGCCAGAAGATTGCCCGATTCAGCCAATAGCACGCCATTCGTGTCGCGCAGGTTAAGGTAAAGCGTGGAATTATCGCCGACCGAACAATTAAGCGCGTAATACAAATTATTGGTCAATATATTGCGCTCAAGATCAACGCATAGACTTCCGTCAGTAAATCTATACGCGCCAAGAAACCACTCTGCGCAGGAGGATTCATGGGCGGCCGCTTTCAGCGCGCTCCAGTCTATATAGATAATATCGGGATAATTTGTGTCTATTGCTGAAAAAAAGACCTCTTCATAATTCTTACTGTTGTCGGAACTTTCGGCCTGTTCCGTTGACTGAGTCAGGCCGATCGTAGCGAGCAGGACAAAAACCAGCGCCATCACCGGCACGCCCAATAATAGCGCGTTTCTCCGTTTCCGGTTCATGAACCAATGAATCATCGTTGCTCTTGAAATTGGTATAAAACAATTTTTTTATATTGCACGGAAACAGACACAATCCTACCCACCCCGCCCGCTGGGCACCCCTCCAAGGAGGGGATCATAACATCCTGTCCGTTAGCTTGTTTCCGCCATAGGCAGGGGGTGGGTCGCTCCTCTGAAACTTTCCTCAATGAAGCACTATAATACCTTGAACACCTTGTCGTGTTCGCGCGCCTTGCCGGGGATTTTGGTGCCGGCGCTCTGGCCTTTGACGGCTTTGGTGATTTTATCCTGCTCAATTTGCAGGGTCTCCACCTTTGACGTTACGTCCGTGGTGTGGCCCTTGATGTGAATTGTGTCGCCAATTGCCAGATCGCCCGCGGTCAATTCAATCACCACCACGCTGATTTTATCAAAATAATGCCGAACTGCGCCAATTTCAATTTCATTCATGGAACACCTCCGTTGATATTACAAACCCAAAACTTTTCATTACAAATGATATTCGCTTTTTAAGCCGGGTCAAGCTTTTTTCATCACGGCGATAAACATGCCGTTACAGTTGCCGGCCCATGGCCAAATCCAGATGATTCCCTCTGCCGGTTCACCCTCCTTCGCCGGAAAGTCCTGTCCAGATACAGAATTGGGATGGGGAGGAATGACGCGTTTGGCTTCGGAGGGTTCCGCAAAATCTTGGCCTCCGTAGCCAGAGCTACTACGGCGCAGGAGGTTGCCGCAGGGAGCTTCGCGGTTCAAAGGGTTAATAAGTTTTTCAAGATGGAATTCAGGATGTTGTTCAAGGAACGCGGTAATCACCTCAATATTTTCGGTCCTGGTCAGCGTGCAGGTTGAATAAACCAGTTGGCCGCCCGGTCTGACTTTTGTTGCGGCAATCTGAAGCAGATTTTTTTGAATTTCGGAGTATTCGCCGATTTGCCGGCTGGAAATGCGCCAGCGGGCATCGGGATTGCGGGCCCAAGTTCCCAGACCGGAGCAGGGCGCGTCAACCAGGACGCCGTCAAAATTTTTATCTGATGCCGGGTCGGATTTGCCGTTCCATGTGGAAATTTTAATTGAGCGGCATCGTTTCTTTTTCAGCCGTTCGGAAAGTTGTTTCAGGATTGCGGGTCGGACGTCGGTTGCCAGAATAAATCCGTTATCCCGCATTAAATCCGCCAGATGGAGGCTTTTGCCGCCGGAGCCCGCGCAGACATCCCACCATTTTTCCCCCGGCTTTGGATTACAGCATATTCCAACGCACTGGGACGCCAGATCTTGAATCTCTATTTCCGGGAATTTGCCTGAATCAAAATTTTTCCGGTTTTTTATAAAAGCGGCCTGTTTTATAAAGGAATGATTTTCAAGCTCAATGCCGGCTTGTCCCAATAAATGAAGCTCTTTTTCGTATTGGAAACACGGCAGTCTTAACCAGGTCGGAGGGCGGTTCTGGAATGATTTGATGCATTGGTTGAAATGCTGTTCGGGGTCAATTCCGGGCGGGAAGTATAGGCGCTCTGAAAGCCAATCAGGGACGAGTTCAATGGATGGGAATTTTAAAATCTTCAGGAAAAGAAAATTTAATTCATGACATAAATATTCCGCTTTTTCTTCAAGCGTCAGCCGGCCAGCTGGTTTCAAATCCACCTTCGGCAAATTCAAGCCGAAATATTCCAACTGCGGCGGGATTTCATCCGTGTCCAGAAGGATGGCGGCGGCAATATTTTCTTTTTCCGGATTTTTCAGCCAGCCGCGCCAGCGGAACCAGGAAAAAACGGCGTCGGAAAGAAAGCGGCGGTCGCGCGCGCCGTATTCGCGATGCTGCCGGTAAAATCGGGCCAGAACCTGATCGGCTGGCTGATGGTTTTTAACCACAGCCTGGTCAATTTCCTGCACCAGGGCCAGACAAATTTCGGCCTGCTTTCGGCTAATTTTGGACTTGATGTTCATGCTGAATTTCGGAGTAAAACTCACCACCGAGGCGCGGAGATGGAAAAAAGAGGAGCCTCTTTTGCTCCGTGCCTCATCCATCTCCGTGGTGAATTCCTTTTCCAACCCGCCTGCAATGCTGTGCATAGCACTGCGGGCAGGTCTACACCAAAGATTCCATGAGGCCCATATTTTTTTCTTGTTTTTTACTAAAAAACAACATAGCCTTCTCCGAAAACAAAATCAACAAGGATAAACATGGCAACTGAACTGGCATTCGTATTAATCAATCCATATACCATTTCCAAATCAAGAACGGGCGGGGTTATCGGCCGTTTCATGAGCCGGACCGGCCTTGATCTGGTCGGCGCCCGGATGTTTGCCCCGAGCCGTAAGCTCGCCGAAGAATATGCGGCCATTGTAGGCAAAGACCGGGACCTTGAGCCTGAAATGCGCGGGCTTCTGGCCGATTATGTTTTGAAAAATTATGCGCCGGACCATAAGACCGGCCATCCAAGACGGGTTATGATAATTTTGCTTGAGGGCGATGACGCCGTTCAAAAGGTAAAAAACACGGCCGGCCCCGTGATTATAGGAAGCGGCGAAACAATCCGCGACACGTTCGGCGATTACGTGGTTGACGACGAAAAGAAAGTAAAATATTTTGAGCCGGCGGTGCTGATCGGTTCCGGACTTGACGATACCGCGGCAACGTTAAAATTATGGAGCCGCTATGGCAACACCGACGGCGGCCTGCTCAAGAAGACCGTTGACGTTAATATTCCAGCCGGTCAATGGCAGCAGACCCTGGTGCTGATCAAGCCCGATAATTTCATGTTTCCCAGCGCCCGCCCCGGCAACATAATAGACATGCTTTCGCGCTCCGGGTTAAAAATCATTGCCGCCAAGGTGCACCGCATGAGCGTGGCCCAGGCGGAAGAATTCTACCAGCCGGTCCGGTCCGTTCTGCGCGAAAAAATGAAAAACCGGGTGGGCGAAAAGACCATCAAACTGCTTGAGCATGAGTTCAACATAGAGATCCCTCAGAATATCAGGAGCCTGATTGAAGATAATATCGGACCGCTGGTGGGGGATGAACAGTTTAATCAGATTATTAAATTCATGACCGGTTGTTACCCCTCAAAATGCACCGCGGAAGAAAAAACAGAGGGCGGGCGAAACAGGTGTCTTGCCCTGGTTTATACCGGTCCGGACGCGGTGGAAAAAATCCGCCGCCTGCTCGGCCCGACCGATCCGAGCAAGGCGCAGCCCGGTTCGGTCCGGCGCGAATTCGGCCAGGATATCATGGTTAATGCGGCGCATGCCTCTGATTCCGTTGCCAACGCCGAACGGGAAATTGCGATCATCAAAATCGAAGAGGACCTTTTAACGCCGCTTGTCAACAAATACTACGGCAAGTGAAATTCGTGAAGCGGAACGAAATACGAGAGACGTTTCACGAGGAACACAGAGTGGGCGAGGCGGGACTTGAACCCGCAAGCCTTGCGGCACAAGATCCTAAGTCTTGCGTGTCTGCCAATTTCACCACTCGCCCGAAATGTGTGGAATGTGATTGTTTTTTTGTAACATCATAAACCGTAATTGTAAATGATGAACCGCCGATCAAAACGAATGTTACCCGGAATGCGGTTTCCTTTTCTGGCGTTGCCGGCGCTCATCTTTATGCTGCCGGCCGTCATCATGAACAGCTGGTCCGGCAATGTCTCATACCCGCGGAGCTCCGACACGCTTCTTATTGTCCCCGCGCGGCCGGGTGTTTTACAACTGGCCTTTGACCTTGCCAAAATGCGTGATATCAGCATAGTCTCATTCAGGGACCAGGCGGCCGCCTTCGCTCAAAGAGCTATGGCGGAGAAGCCGTTGCTTCATATCTGGACAGGAAGCGACTGGCAATACCTCAGTTTTGATGATTTTTGCTCCCTCCGCTTTGCTGCGGCTCCCCCCGGAAAGGTCATTGTCATCGGCGACGATCAGACCGTGCCAAAAGCGCTCCTTCAGGGGATGACTTGGGCGGCTAAAATTGAAAGACTGTCAACCATGAATGCCGCCGACCTGATCAATCAAATGGATCCGTATTTTCAGTTCAATCCGCGCGAATGGAAACGACTGGCTGATTCCTATGGCTTGAAACTGAAGGACTTAAATGCGCCGCAAGCAAAACAATTGCAGGAGGCGAATGCTTCCCGGCCGGGAAAGAACGATACTTATCCGGCTGTCCCGGCTGAGAAATATACCGCGGCGACGGCTGATAATGAAACTCCCCGCTCCAATGCGCAAGACAACCTGTTCGGTGCCGATGCGCTTCGCAGTCAGGACTACACAGGTCAAGTCTCTCTGGAATCTTCCGACCTGTCCGCCATAGCCCCAAAAAACATCCTCTCTCCTTCCGGCGATTCACGGGGCTTGACCACAGGCCATACCATCAAACCGAAGTCCGACCATAAACTTCACCTGCATCTCGGTGAAAATGAAGACATTTTATTTATCCGGATTGCGCCTCTTTCCATCTGGGTCGGCCAGTATGAAGTGACCAATGCCCAGTACGAGCGGTTTAATCGCGCCCATGATCCGAAACGGTATTATGACCATATCCTTAACCTGCCCGATCAACCGGCCGTCCTGGTTTCCTGGGAGGATGCCAACAACTATTGCGGATGGCTGAACAGAAATTTTAAGAGCCAACTTCCGACTGGCTTTGAATTCAGACTGCCGACTGAAAAGGAATGGAACGCTTTTGCCGCATGCGGCCGGGAAGCAAAATATCCGTGGGGCGATCAATGGCCGCCGCCCAATTCTTTCAATTACAAGGGAACGGAAGGCGCAAGCATATTTTACGGGTTGATTCATAATGAAAAATTTATCCGGGGGCATGATGATGGATTTATCGTGGCGGCTCGGGTCGGAGAAAGCGGAACAAACGAATGGGGGCTTTATGGCGTCGGCGGGAATGTGTGGGAATGGTGTCAGGACTGGTTTGATGAAACCAAAATGACGCGCGTGTTGAAGGGAGCCGCCTGGAATAATTATGAGCCGGAGATCCTGGCGATCAGCAACCGAAGCGACGCGTTGCCCGAAAAAAGCAATGCGATGATCGGCTTCAGGGTTGTTATTGCACCGCAAAAGAAAATGAAGAATTAAGCCGGCCACAGGCGGGCCGGGGAATGCTGAATTTTTCCGAATCTTGTTTCTTCATTCTAAGGCGGGCTTATGCCCGCAATCCAAATTAAAAAAAAGAATAACCACGGAGACCCCGAGACACGGAGAAAAAACAAGAGGAGGGCTTGTCAAATTTGAGATTAGCGTTCCGCTTCTCCCAAATTTGACGAACTCGGTTGTATTTTGGAGAAAGCAGGAGATTATGATTATTGCAACCATCTCCCTTCATTCTCCAATGACAAGCCGTTGCTTGAAATCCGGTTTTGTGTTCGACAAAACCGGATTTCAAGCAATCTCTGCTCTATGCTTCCGTGTCTCCGTGGTAGATCCTTTTCCGCCGCAGGCGGATGCCAGTGGCATCTTGTTTTTTATCATTGTACTGAACGTTAAAGGTACTACATTCTTAATTCTTCATTTATTATGTCCCGTTCCGGTCTGGCGCTGCGGTTTAACAAAGCGGCCACCGCCGCTTGCGGGCTTTTTCCATGATGGATGACGGCATAGACTTCATCGGTTATCGGAGCGGAAGCCCTGATTTTTTTCGCGATATCGTGCGCTGTCGCGCAGGTGGTAGCCCCCTCGGCGACTTGTTTCATGGAGGCAATAATTGAAGTAAATGTTTCGCCTTTGCCGAGCCTTTCGCCGACGGCCCGGTTTCTGCTCAAATGACTTGTGCAGGTTACAATCAGGTCGCCCAGGCCGCTTAAGCCCGCAAATGTCTCAAAACGGCCGCCGAGGCCGCAGCCGATTCTGGTCATTTCGGCCAAGCCGCGCGTGATCAGCGCCGCCTTCGTGTTATCGCCGAAACCAAGCCCATCGCTGATGCCGACCGCTATCGCGATTACATTTTTGAGCGCACCGCCCAATTCAACTCCGGCGACATCATTAGTGGTGTAAATCCTGAATTTGGGCGTCATAATGGTTTTTTGCATCCGGACGGCAAGATTGTGGTCCGCGGCGGCAAGCACAACCGCGGTGGGTATGCCGCGCGCGACTTCCTCGGCGTGGCTCGGCCCGGAAAGAACGGCCAGCGGCAAACTGCTGAAATATTCCGCCGCGACCGTGGAAATTCTTTTTTTTGTTGATGGATCAAACCCCTTGCAGACGCTTAAAACGGCGCATTTCTTTTCCAATAAGCCGGCAAATTTCTGAAAAACAGCGCGGCAGTATTTGCTTGGAACGGCCAGCACCGCCAACTCGGCGCCGGCCGCCGCCTCTTGACAATCCGCCGTCCAGTGAATGCCGGCGGGCAGGGAAATTCCGGGCAGGTAAAGCTTGTTTTCGCGCGCCTTCCGGACAGAGGCCAGATATTCAGCGTCCGGCCCCCAGACCTTGACCTGCAAATCCTTTGAGAACAGATGCAGGGCCAAGGCCGTCCCCCATCCTCCATCGCCGATGATTGTTACGTGTTTCATCATAAAAGAATTACCAATAATCAAATCCCAAATAAGCGCCAATAACCAAATTTTCCATGATCCAAGTTTTTTTGTTTGTCATTTTGGCAATTGACTGGTTGATTATTATTTGGGATTTGGCGTTTGGAATTTGGAGTTTTGCATAAATCTGAACCTATGTTCCGTGCCGTTTAACAAGCGTTTAATATTACCATGATGCCGCCAAATGACAATCGCTCCCATGATAGATAATGTTACCGGAATCAATACCTGTCCGCGATAAATCCACCATGAACAGGCGGCAACCAGAACAGCCGCCAGCATGGATGACAAGGACACATATCTGGTTGCCAGGAAAAATATCAGCCAGCCGATCACCCCGATCAGCATCGCCAAAGGCGCGAAACCAAGGAGCGCTCCGGCGCCCGTTGCCATTCCTTTCCCGCCCCGAAACCCCAGATACACCGGCCAGTTATGGCCGACCACGGCCATGCATCCGCAGAGCAGTGATAAATGCATGCCGGAAAGTTCCATGAACCAGCGTTGAGCGAGAATGGGAAAAACAGCCGCCGGCAGATAGCCCTTCAGAAAATCAAGGACGAAGGTCAGAATGCCCCAGCCTTTGCCGACACAACGATAAACATTGGTGGCGCCGATATTGCCGCTGCCGACCTTGCGGATATCCACGCCCTTGATCTTTGCCAGAAGATATCCGGTGGGAATTGCGCCGAGCAGATAGGCCAGCCCGGCCATTCCGCCCGTCAATACTGTTTGCGCAAGCATATTCATATTTGCCGTTGTCAGACTTTATGAATGAGAATCGGAATATAGCGCAGTGATCTTTCTCTATCAACCAGTAAGTTTCGGCGCAAAAATAAAAAAATTTAATTTTTTATTGACGGACCACGCAATTGTGTTACAACTGCAATCAGTTCTTTGGAAAAAATATTTTTGTTTGTGAAGAGAGTACGGAAATCCGTGAGAATCGGATACGGTCGCGCCACTGTGACCGGCTATCGCGTCGCCCTGAAGTTTCGTGCCGCAGGCAGATCCGCCTGCGGCGGAAAGCGAAACGCATACTTCAGGGCAAGCGACCACTTATCCCGATGTAAAATCGGGATGACGTGGCGAAACTTCAAGGGCCACCCTAGTCGAAGGGGAAGGCGAAGGAGTAGGATTTACCCCGCCAGAGGGCGGGGTTGAAGCCGGGAGTCAGGAGACGTTTCTTTTCACGCTCGTTGCGGGCAACATTAAATATTGTTGCCGGCTCCTTCGCCTGAAGGGAGAATGAGGGGTTCATGCTGTATTCAAAGCCTTCAGATTCCTTTTGGCGGGAGTCGGGAGGCTTTTTTGTTTTGTTTTATGTGTACGTATAGGAAATTCGAAAAGGCGGGGCGAGGCCTCTGGCCGAGCCGTCCAAAGAACGGCTCACCCGGAGGGTTCGCCCTACCTAATAAAAAACAACAGAAAAGGAAAAAATCATGAAGCCAGATCGGCGGATAATTGCGGTGGCAATCGGCATTGCGGCGGCATTAATCATTTCACAAAACAACCGGGCGCAGGAATCTGACGCGGAGGAAGAGACGGCTGAAACCGCCGCGCCGGTCGTAACCCAGATGGTTTCCGAGGCCGGGGAGGCTGACACGGTGGTTGTGGCCGCGAGCAGGATTCCGCAAGCCGCCCGGGATGTGGGCGTGAGCGTTTCGGTGGTTCCGAGGGAAAGAATTGAGGAGTTGAACGCGCAGAACGCCGGCGAAGTGCTGGAAGAAGTGACTGACGCGCGCGTGAACAGCTATGGCTCCATGGGCGCTGAAAGCGACATAACCCTGCGCGGTTCCTCCTCACAACAGGTTTTGGTCATGGTTGACGGACGAAAGGTCAATCTTCCCTCGCTGGGAGTGGCCGATCTTTCCATGTTCCCGGCTGATCAGATTGAAAGGATAGAGGTGATCCGGGGCCCGGGTTCTGTTCTTTACGGCGCCGGCGCCATGGCCGGCGTGGTCAATATTGTCACCAGGGATCCGCCGAAACAGCTCCAGACGGATTTATCCGCCTCATACGGCACAAAAAACACGCGAATCCTTCAATTGGATAACGGAGCAAGGATCGGCGATGTCGCCTATCTTGTCATGGCCAGTCAGAATGCATCCGACGGCTGGAGAGAAAACAGCGCCTGTGACGGCTACAATATTGCCGGAAAACTGGATTACGACATGACCCAAGAATCGCGGTTGACGCTGAACTCCGGCTTTTCGCGGCAGAACAAGGGCGTGCCCGGGTCAACCAGCTGGGAAACCCCAAATGCCAAACAGTATGACCGGCAGTATTGGTTTGACCTGACCCATAAATACGAGTTTGAAACAAATACCTGCCTCACCAGCAAAGCCTTCCTCAACCAGAATTGGATGGAATACAAGGACCCGGACAGTTTTACCGACGACACCAGCCGGAACCAGAAAACAGGCGTGGACATCCAGCAGACCCTCCCTGCGAGCGAGAGGCAATTACTGCTGGGAGGAATTTACCTGGAAAACGACGCGGTGAACAGCAAGGACGCCGGCGGAATATCCCGGATCGGAGGCAACCGCGATCTCTTCACCGGCGCCGGTTTCCTGCAGGACGAAATCCAGTTTTTAGAGCGGTTTACCGCCACACCCGGCGTGCGCTGTGATATTCAATCAAAGTGGGGCGCCGAATTAAGCCCGAAGATCAGCGGCCTCTACAAGATTATTGAGGGGACCGGCCTGAAAGCCTCGATCGGCCGCGGATTCAGGGCGCCCACAGTTAACGAACTCTATTGGCGGGATGACTATACCGAGGGAAACCCGGATTTGAAACCGGAGGAATCATTCAGCTACGACGCCGGAATTCAACAATCATTGGGAGAGAAAAGCATGCTTCAGGTTTCCCTGTTCCAAAGCCATGTGAAAAATCTGATCAGTTGGTTTGATGACGGCAAAGGAGTATACAAGGCGCAAAATGTCAATGACGCCTTTCTGCAGGGCGTGGAAACGGAATTAACCGCGCAACTCACCAGGGAAATTTCCGCCGCTTTGAATTACACGCTGCTTGGCGCGCAGGACACAAGCGGCGACTACGATGGCGAGACCCTGATTTACCGGCCGAAAAACAAGGTCGGCGGAAGGCTGGGATATCAAAGCAAATGGGGATTTAAATGCAATGTGAACGCCGAGTACACCGACACGGTCTACATTGACCGGGACAATACGCAAGAATTGGGGGGCTTTATGACCCTGGGCGCTTATGCCTCGCAGGCCATTTTCAAGGATGTGGAAATTTATGTCCGCGGAGACAATATCCTGGACAAGCAATATCAGATGGTTAACGGTTATCCCATGCCGGGCGTAAGCGTGATGGGCGGAATCAAGGCGACGTTCTGAAACGAAAGGATCACAGAAATGGCCTGTAAAACAAATCAAGTGCCGTTAAAAAACGCCCGTTTTTTCAGTTCGTGGAGCGGGGGCAAAGACTCGTGTCTTGCATTGCACCGCGCCGTCACGGCCGGCGCAAAGCCGGCCTGTCTGCTGACCATCATCGGCGAGGATGGCATCCGGTCAAGATCGCACGAATTGAGAAAGGACGTTCTGGAAGCGCAGGCCGCGGCCATGGGAATACCTTTGATCGTCAGATGCGCCTCCTGGGCGGAATACGAATCGGTTTTTATTGATGCTTTGCATGAAATCCGCAGAAAGGGCGTCAAGTCGGCGGTATTCGGGGACATTGATTTCCCGCCCCATCTTGAATGGGAGGAAAAAGTATGCTCCAAAGCCGATACGACCCCCTATCTGCCGCTATGGGAATGCGACCGGGAGACGCTTCTTGATGAATTCCTCTCGCTCGGCTACAAAGCCCTGATCGTGACGGTGGATGAGAAGAAACTGGACAAAAAATTCCTCGGCAGAATGATTGACCATGAACTTGTCGGCGAATTCAAAAAAACAGGAATAGATCCCTGCGGGGAAAACGGCGAGTATCACACCCTGGTTGTTGACGGTCCAATTTTCAAAAAACCTCTGCCGATTGTGACCGGCGCATGCACGGAACATTCCGGATATTGCTCAATTGATGTCCGGATTTACGGTTGTCAATAAACCAATAGACGGATGGTCACAAGCAAAACAAGGAATAATAGCGCGGTAACAATCATCAGCCGATTGGCCCGCCGGATGTGCCGCGCGGTTAAGGGCTGTTTGGCATCGCCCAGGACAGGCAAAGATTCGGGTTGCCCGTCATAATAGTTCAATCCGCCCAATTTGATTTCCAAAGCGCCGGCGAAGGCCGCTTCGCAAAGCCCGGCATTGGGACTGGGATGTTTGCGCCCGTCCCGCCGCAATATCCGCAGGCTGTCGCGCGCATGGCCGCCGGTAAAAAACGCCGCAATGGCAACCAGCGGGGCGGTAAGCCGCGCGGGAATATAATTCGCCGCGTCGTCAATCTTCGCCGAAACCCGTCCGAAAAGGATATACCGCTGGTCCTTGTGCCCAAACATGGAATCGAGCGTATTGACCGCTTTGTAAAGCCACATCCCGACCGGTCCGCCAAGAACGGCGAAAAAAATCGGCGCCGTTACGCCGTCAACCAGATTTTCCGCAACGCTCTCCACGGTTGCGCGCGCTATGCCGGCCTGATCAAGGTTGGCCGTGTCCCGGCCAACCAACATGCCAAGCCTGCGCCGCGCTTCCGGCAGGTCATTCGCGGCCAGCGGCTTATAAACCCGGCGGCTGTGATCAAGCAGGTCGCGGCATCCGATGCCGAAATAAAGCAGAATAATACCGGCAATGCCGCCGGCCAGCGGATGAATCAGTCCGGCCGCAAAAAGAATGCCGCCGGTAATTCCGCCCACCACCCCAATGACAACCAGCCATAGAATCAGGCCGGCGATAAAGGCATTGCGGAATAATGATCTCAGGGGCTGTTCAAGTCCGGCCGCGAATTTACCGATGATCCTTACCGGATGCGGGAACCATGAAGGATCGCCGAGAACAGCATCAATTGCGAGGGCAATGATAATTTGATATTCAAGTCGCATTGTTTTTAAAGGTATGGAACTTCAATATTGGTAGGGCGAGGCATCCCTGCCGAGCCGTCCGAGGTAAGATCGGCTCACCCGGAGGGTTCGCCCTACCTGTCGGAAGAAAGATAAAGTTGCCCCGATTTGCGGCACCTACATTACTCCCATAATCTTATATATTTCTTTTATCCGCACGCTGTCCCGCACGGAATCGGCCAGGCGGTCAAGCGCGGGCTCAAGATCATAGCGGGCACAGACCCGCCCCATGGGCGCCATGCCTTTCCGCGCGCGCACGCGGTCAATGAACCAGCGCCGGAATTCATCCGCATCAAATATGCCGTGAAGATAGGTCCCCCAGACCGGCGTGGCCGGGCTTCTGAATCCGATGACTTCGCCATCCTGGCGGCGGATATCCGTGACAAGCCCCTCCACCCCGCTTTGCCCGTGGTGGATTTCATAACCGCGCACCGGCAAACCGGAAGGAGCATGAACGCCCGAGGCGCGCGTCAGGGTTTTTGTTTCACATAACGTCGTGTCCAGCGGAAGAATTCCCAATCCGGATGTGCTGTCCCGCTCGCTTTCAATATGATGCGGGTCATCAATTTTTTTACCAAGCATCTGCAGTCCGGCGCATATTCCCACAATTTCGGTTTTGCCTTTCCGGACAAGCTCAAGAATCTGTTTTTCAAAACCAGCGGCGCACAGATACTCAAGGTCATGGGGCACATTCTTGCTTCCCGGCAGGATCAGGACGTCCGGCGCGCCGACATCTCCGCTCTGGCGCACAAACCGCACAACAACGTCCGGCTCCAGGCGCAACGCGTCAAAATCGGTGAAATTGGATATGTGCGGAAGATCTATGACCGCGATTGTAATAGCATCCGCCGGATGCTTTTCTTTTTCACAGGCATTGCTTTTGAATGTTGCCGAATCCTCCTCCGGCAAATCCAAATCGGTCAGATACGGCACCACGCCCAGCACCGGCCGGCCGGTATGGCGGCGGGTAAAGTCAAGCGCTTCGGCGAGCAGGCTGGCATCGCCGCGAAAACGGTTGATAATAAAACCGGCCGTCAAATCGCGCTCCCAGTTGTCGAGCAGGTCAAAAGTGCCCGCGAAAGAGGCAAATACGCCGCCGCGGTCAATATCCCCGACGATCAGCACTTTTGCATCCGCATATCGGGCCATTTGCATATTGACTATATCGTGTGATTTCAAATTGATTTCGGCCGGACTGCCGGCGCCCTCCAGAACGATGACATCATATTCCGAGGCAAGCTGGTCATAAGCCTGCTTGACCACATTAAACGCTTCCGGCTTGAAAAGGATGTATTGGCTCACGTCCATATTGCCAACCGGTTTGCCCAGGACAATCACCTGCGTTCCGGTATCTGAATTCGGCTTGAGTAAAATCGGATTCATCCGGACATCCGGCTCAAGACGGCAGGCCTGGGCCTGCAATGCCTGGGCACGGCCGATTTCGCCGCCGCCCAAAGTGACAAACGAATTGAGCGACATGTTCTGGGCCTTGAACGGCGCCACACGGTAGCCATCCTGAAGCAAAATACGGCCAAAGGCGGCGGTGAGCACGCTCTTGCCCGCCCATGAACTGGTGCCCTGCAGCATCAACGCGGGAGTGCTTTTCTGGCGCGGACGCGTCCTGGATTTACGTCCAAAAATCCCGGCGACCGCATCGCACAAACGTCTATTTTCCTCCTGCTTGCGCACGGCAACGCGGAAAAAACGTTTGTCAAGCCCGGCAAAATTATCGCAGACCCGGATGACAATCCTTTCGCGGAGAAGTTTTTCCCGGAGCGCCGGCGCATCCCATTTGTTGTCGGCTATGCGGACCAGCAGATAGTTGGCGGTTCCCGGATAGACAAAGAATTCCGGAAAGGCTTTTAATTGCCGGGAAAGCTCCTGCCGTTGTTCCTTGACAAATTGCCGGGTACGGACGGCGTAATCTTCATCGGCAAAAAAGGCGGCGCCCGCGGTCTGCGCGAGATGATTGACCGACCAGGATGGCAGTATCCGCCCTACCCGCGCGACTATGTCGGCCGGTCCAAGAAGAGCTCCCAGGCGCAACCCGGGAATGGCAAAGAATTTTGTCATGGACCTGAGAACAAGCACGTTGGGAAGGTTGTGATGAATCACGCTCCGATAGTCCTCAATAAAATCCGCAAAGGCCTCATCAACCACGAAAAATGCATCAGGCCGCGCTGCGGCCATGCCGGTAAACGCCGCATTATCAAACAGGAGTCCGGTCGGATTATTCGGCTGGCCGATGAAAACGACTTCGTTGCCGCGCAGTTCCGATTGAAGACGTTTGAACGAAATTTCGAGCGGTGCGCCGTCTTCCGGCAATATCTGAACCGTCTCAATGCCGGCCGCCCGGGCCGCGCGCGCGTAATCCGCGTAACATGGCGCGGGCAACACGGCCCGCTCCGCCTTCAAGACATGCGGGATAGCATAAAGAAGCTCTGATGACCCGTTCCCGCAGACAATCTGTTGAGGACTGATATTAAAATATCCGGCGATCGCCGCCGTCAACCGCGAACATTCGGGATCGGGATAATGAACCAGGTTTTCAATCTGGCCGCAGATTATGCTCCGCAGGCAATCCGGAGGACCGAGGGGATTGATGTTGGCGCTGAAGTCCAGAATTTCACCGGGAGGTATGTTCAGATCGCGCGCCCACTGCCAGACATTGCCGCCGTGTGTTGATTGCGTTTTCACCGGGAACAATCAATCCACCAGATCAAACCGGAAGGTTAAAAGCGTTTTGCTTTCGTTTTTTATCGCCTGGCATTTGGTGGAAATAAAACGCGCGCGCTTCACCGCGGCGAGCGCCGCGTTGTCAAGCGCCGCAAAACCGCTCGATTTGGCCACCGCGCAATCAAGCACATGCCCGTTTGAACCGACACAGACCTCCACTTTCACGATGCCTTCTTCGCCCCGCAAGCGCGCTCCCAGAGGATAATAGGGGCGGATCCCGGCGTTCCCGGCCAAACCGGCGGCAATGCCCTTGGTCCGGGCATCGGCGTCAATGGATGCCTTCAGATTTGTCTGCTGCCGCGGAGCCGCCGGCGCCGGTTTTTTCTCCGGAACAACCGGCAAATCATCCGGATTCTCCGTTTCATCTGTTTCGGCCTCAAGCCTGGATTCACGATCAACCGGCTGTTCTTCAACCGGCGCGGAAACCGAGAGCGATGTCAGGGTCAGCGACGAATTGCCGGCCTGGAACATCGGCCTAAGTTTCTGCGCCGGCATGGCAAAACAGCAGGCCAGAAGAATAGCATGCAGGGAAACGGAAAATAAAATGTTTTTAATTATATTTTTTTTCATTGGTCAACAAAAAAGCCTTCGTTCTTTCCGCGGGAGGAACAAACGAAGGCCAGAAATCCAGACCTCATCCTCCTCACCTGCGAAAGAGTATGACGCCTTCAGCGTCATGATGAGCATGGAAAGCGATGTTTTCTGGCTTCCGGCATCTGTCCTGCTTTCTGGCAGGATAAACCTACTCTCTGTCCTTCCCATTCCGCCCCTCTTGGGGTCAAAACAGTGGCTTTCAGATTTCGTTCCGGTTACAGCGGCGCACCCGCGTCCGATTTTCACGGACTTCCATCTCTCTTTCCACAAACGATAATTGCCAAAGAACAAACGTTTACGAAGGAAACCGTACAACAGCTCTTGAAATTGTCAACAGTATTTTTCGCTTTTATAGGCGGGTAATTTCGTGGTAATTTATACGTCATGAAAACGCGGGAAACATCTGAAGCTGATTCCAGAATGGCCATCGGTAATGCCCGGCGCATTGTCATTAAAATAGGCAGCCGGGTTTTGGTCCAGGCTTCCGGCAAACCGGAAACAGAACGGATAAAATCCCTGGCCGGAGAAATGGCATCCTTAAGCAGCCAGAAACGTGAAATCGTTTTTGTAACTTCCGGCGCGATCGGAACCGGCATGCAGGCGCTCGGCATGCGCCGGCGGCCGGACGGCCTGGCTGAACTTCAAATGGCGGCGGCGGTCGGACAAAGCCGGCTGATGAACCTGTATGACCGGCTTTTTGCCGCCGAAAAAAAGATCATCGGGCAGGTTCTGCTGACCCACGATGACCTCAAACATCGCGCGCGCCATCTCAACGCCAGGAATACAATCCTGGCCATGCTGCGCGCGGCCGTCATCCCGGTTATCAACGAAAATGACGTGGTGGCGGTTGACGAAATAAAATTCGGCGACAACGACCTCCTGGCCTCGCTCGTTGTCCACCTGATAAAAGCCGATCTGCTTATCATGCTCAGCACCACCAACGGCCTGAACAAACCGTTGGCGGACGGGCGGTCCGAGCGGATCAGCTGTCTGACCGGAGTATCCAAAGACGTCCTGAAATTTGCGCGCGGCAAGGGCGGGGATATTTCAACCGGCGGCATGGCGAGCAAGCTGGAATCGGCGCGGCTCGCGGCGGAAACAGCCGGCGCTCTGGTGGTCATTGCCGACGGCCGCGAGCCGGGAATAATTCAACGCGTCATGGCCGGGGAAGATACGGGAACGCTCGTTATCCCGGCAAAAGCCAGGCTGGACGCCATCTGCGACCGCAAACGCTGGATCGCGTTTTTTCACAAACCAAAGGGCGTTTTGACGATTGATGAAGGCGCCGGCCGGGCTATTGAACAGGGCGGCAAAAGTCTTTTGCCGATCGGCGTGAAAAAGGTTGAGGGTGAATTTGCGTCCGGGGCAATGGTAAATGTAAAATCCGCGGACAACCGGCTGATCGCCCGCGGACTCATTGCCTATTCAAGCCGCGAAGTCCAGCTTATCAAGGGGCGCCGCACGGACGAAATCGCCAAAGTGCTGGGCGGTAAAAAGGCGGATGAAGTTATTCACCGCGACAATCTGGTTTTAATGAATTCGGAGGCCTGAAGAATTTTCACCGCTCGCTTCCACGTCGCCCCGATAAATCGGGGCAAGTGGCCACTTGTTTGACGACGTGGCGCTAGGCGCGGAGCACGCGGAGATAAGAAGGAAAAATAAATTGTATTAGATTTGCGGAAAGAGCTTTTTAAATAAAAAAGATTTAATTTTTACCTCTGCGGTAAAAAATATTCTTCAGAGTCAGTTTTAATATTAATTCAGGAGAAATCAATGACCCTGCACGATGAAATGGTTGCCGTCGGCAAGCGGGCGGTATCGGCTTCGCGCAAGCTTGCGCTTCTCAGCCCGGCCAAAAAAAATGCCATATTACTGGCAATGGCAGAGGCTATTGAATCCCAAAAAAGTTTAATCAAGGAGGCCAATGCCCGTGATCTGCAGGCGGCCAAACAAGCCGGATTATCAGCGGCCATGCTTGAACGCCTGGAGTTGAACGATGAACGCATTGCGGCCATGGCCGGCGGCTTGCGCGAAGTTGCCGCGTTGAAAGATAAGATCGGCCGGAAAATAAAAAGCTGGACCAGACCCAACGGACTGAAGATCAGCAAAGTGCGCGTGCCGATCGGGGTGATCGCGATAATTTACGAGTCCCGTCCGAATGTCACCGCCGATGCCGCCGGACTCTGCATCAAGACGGCCAATGCCGTCATTTTGCGCGGAGGAAAAGAGGCGCTTTCTTCCAATCAGGCGATTGTGAAAGCCATGAACGAAGGTGGAGGCAGCAAGGGGCTTCCGCAGGACGCAATACAGTTTGTTGCGACCACTGACCGCGAGGCCGTGCGCGAACTTGCCGGCCTGGAGGGGCTGGTGGATCTGGTCATGCCGCGCGGCGGCGAACAGCTTATCCGGGCGGTTGTGGAAAACGCGAAGGTGCCGGTTATCAAACATTACAAGGGCGTCTGCCATGTTTACGTGGATGAAGGCGCGAACCTTGACATGGCGCTCAAAATTATTGAAAACGCCAAGTGCCAGCGGCCGGGAGTGTGCAATGCGGTTGAAAAAGCGCTCGTGCATGAAAAAATCGCCCCGGCCTTCATTCCGCTTATGGCTGAAAAACTTTCAGCGCGGGGTGTTGAATTGCGCGGCGATGAGATGAGCCGCTCATTTGCAAGCGTGATCAAACCGGCGACTGACGATGACTGGCAGGCCGAATATCTGGACCTGATCCTTGCCGTGAAAGTGGTTAAATCGGCCCAAGCGGCGGCGGAACATATCAATCATTACGGTTCGCATCATTCCGACGCGATCATCACGGAATCAACGCGCGCCGGCAAAATATTCACCACGCAGGTGGATTCAGCGGTTGTCTACGTAAATGCCTCCACGCGCTTTACGGACGGCGGCGAATTCGGCATGGGCGCGGAAATCGGCATCAGCACCGACAAACTCCATGCCCGCGGCCCGATGGGGCTTGAGGAATTGACAACCTACAAATATGTCGTCATTGGCAACGGACAGGCCCGGACGTAAAAATATTGCGGATAAACAGAAATGACGGCAAACAGCCCGTGCGGCGGCGATCTTTGGCTGCGGGCATAGAATCAAAATCATCGAGGAGGAAAAATAATGCCGTTGAAATTCTCCGTTACTTCGATCATGTTGCCGCATCTGGACTTGCCGCAAACCTGCGCCCTGCTGAAACAGCACGGCTACGACGGTTTGGAACTGCGCGTGCGCGCTTATGCCGGCGAGCCGCAGGCTGTCCCCGGCTCGTGGGGACGGCATCTGACGGATATTTCTCCCGATAACGTGAAGTCGCGCGCCGATGAGACCAAGGCGGTGTTGGCCGATTACGGATTGAAACTGGCGGCGTTCGCCAGCAACGCCACCGCCCGGCAGTTGGATGTTGTGCGTCAACTGGCCGAAGGGGCCGCGGCCACTGCATGTCCGCTGATACGAATTGCCGCGCCGCAAAACTACAATGGCGAAACAAACTATTTTGCGCTTTACGATGAAGCTGTCCGCGCCTTCGAACAGACTCTTGCAATTACCCGGCCATACGGAGTAAAGTGCATCATCGAAATGCATGCAGGCTCGATCTTCGTCAGCGCAAGTCTGACCCATCGGCTGGTCAGTCTTTTTGACCCGGCCGATATCGGCATTCTCTATGATCCCAACAATAACGTGGCGGACGGTTTTGAAACCATACCATTGGCGTTGGATCTTATGGGACCTTATCTGGCGCATTTGCACATTGGAGGACACGCATGTGTCCCAGGCGCGCCGGACAAAAACGGCACCGTGACGTGGACTTATCCGGCCTGCCGTCTGAACGAAGGGCGTTATGATTATCCCCTGTTGCTGAAGGAACTGCACAAACGGCAATACCGGGGGTTCATCTCAGTGGAGGATTTTGACAACAATCGCGCGCCGGAACAACGCGTGGCCGAAGCCATCTCCTATCTGCGCAAGATTGACCCGAGCCGGCCGCCGGCCTGAAGGGAATATTAATATTTGAACTGCTTCACAAGCGCAGATTCCGGTTCATTTCTTCAGACGGAAGTATCCTGCCAGTCGGCCCGGCCGCTGGTTTCGGGCAGAGGCTTGTCGCCCTGAATGATTTCATTCACGTTGACTTTTATGGAAGTAACTTCGGCGATGCCGAGTCCCTCGCGCATGCTTTCCCGCACCCGCTGTTGCAACACCTGGGAAAGCTGTTGAATTTTCGTGCCGCTTTTAACGTCAATATCCAGCTGAACTTCAATTCTTCCATCGCGCGAGGCGGATATGTCCGCCCGGAGAGTGAGAATGTCGGCGAACTCATCGGCCAGGCGCTTCAAAAATTCATTGACCGCCTTGACCCTGATGTTCACACTGCCGCCTTCGTTTTCAAACGATAGAAACTGCTCTTTGGCGCTTCCGCCTACCGCGGTCAGCCAGTAGAGGATAACCATCAGAATCAGGGCGGCGCCGGCGACAAATTTTCCAATGGCGTCGGCAAACAGAAAGTAGCCGATGCGGTTCGGAACGCCAAAAACATCGGCTAAAAAAAAGATGCCCAATCCTAAAAGTGAAGCCGAAATGACAAACTTCATCAAGCCATGCAGAAATTTCATGTTTTTCCTCCCTCTTCTTTCCTTAATTTGCTTCTGTTTTTGCAGAATTAATGTTTTTTGTTTCCAAAGGCAATCTGACATCCTGAACCACGACGTCAATGGTGCCGACCTGTTTACCGGTCATCTCCTCAATGGCGCGCCGGACTTCGTTTTGGACGGCCCAGGCCACCTCGGGAATTTTTGCCCCATATTCAATGACGATATTGATTTCAACATCAACTTTCTGACCCTGCATTTTGACGCTCACCCCGCGTTCGCCGCTGTTCCGGCCGATCATGTTGGCGATATTGGCGATGCCGTCCGCGAAAGAGCCGCTCATTTCAACCACGCCCGGCACCTTTAACGCAGCTATTCTGGCGATAACCGCGATCACCCCATGATGCACCATAATCGCGCCGAGATCGCTGCCCTCGTCAACCCGGTCAGCGGCATAATACGGGTCGGTAAAATTTTTCTTTTTATCCTGCCGGCCGGCATCGCCGGGCGAAGCACTGCGGGCAGGCCGTTCTCCGCCGCAGGCGTCCGCCACGGGCGGATGGCCGTGGCATGAAATTTGAGAACTGTTTTTTGTCTGCATTTTCTGTCTCCTCTTAACTTCGCGCGTCCGCATTTGCGAACCTGCTCCCTTCGCCTGAGCTCAGGACGAAGGCAGGATAACCCGATATATGGCCGGGTTAACGGGGAATATTCATCAACCCGACGCCATCCTTGATAAAATTGTCCAGGAAGGCGGTATTATAATGGCCGCGCCTGAACAAAGAATCATTCATCAGAGCCTGGCCGAGCGGCACCGTGGTTTTCGGACCTTCAATGATAAATTCGCCGAGCGCGCCATACATGCGGTTGATGGCCTCGGCGCGCGTTGCGCCCCGCACAATAATTTTGGCAATCAGGCTGTCATAATACGGCAGAATTTCATAGCTCGGATAAACATGCGAGTCAACCCTGATCCCGGGGCCGCCGGGAAAATGGATCCATTCAACCTTTCCGGGAGATGGCGCGAAATTATGGAAAGGATCTTCGGCATTCACCCGCCACTCAATCACATGTCCGGAGGGGTTGACGTCCTTCTGGCTGAAGGAAAGCTTCTCGCCGGACGCAATTCTGATCTGTTCCTTGACCAGGTCAAGGCCGGTTGCCATCTCGGTTACGGTGTGTTCAACCTGGATGCGCGTATTCATCTCCATGAAATAAAAGTGGCCGGCGCGGTCAAGGAGAAATTCAATGGTGCCGGTATTGCGGTAGTTGATTGCTTCTCCCGCCCGGACGGCAAGTTTGGTCATTTTGCGGCGCTGATCGGAAGTCAATACCGGACAGGGGGTTTCCTCCAGCAACTTCTGGTGGCGCCGCTGGATACTGCAGTCTCTTTCCCCGAGCTGGACCACGTTGCCGTGATGATCGGCGATAATCTGAATTTCAACATGCCTTGCATCATCCAGATATTTTTCAACATAGACGGCGCCGTTGCCAAATGCGCGTTCCGCCTCAGAACTGGCCATGATAAACGCCTGGGCCAGGCTGACATCGTTATGGGCGATGCGCATGCCTTTTCCGCCGCCGCCGGCCGCCGCTTTAATCAGCACCGGATAACCGACTTCCCGGGCCACTTCCAGGGCCTCTTCCTGCGTTTTCAAAACCGTGTCACTGCCCGGGATCGTCGGAATGCCGTGTTTCTTCATAGTTTCCCTGGCCACGGATTTATCGCCCATCCGTTGGATACTGTCAGCCAGGGGGCCGATAAAGGCAATATTGCAGCTCTCGCAGATTTGCGCAAAATGGGCGTTTTCCGCAAGGAAACCGTATCCGGGATGAATGGCGTCAACATCCGCCACCTCAGCCGCGCTGATAATGTTGGCAATTTTCAAGTAACTTTCCTGGGCAGGAGCCGGGCCAATGCAAATTGCCTCGTCAGCCAGCTGGACATGCAGGGATTTCTCATCAACTTCAGAATAAACGGCGACGGTTTTGATGCCCATTTCGCGGCAGGCCCGGATAATCCGCAGGGCTATTTCACCGCGGTTGGCAATTAAAATTCGATTAAACATAAGATAATTTTAAAAGTTGCCACAAAGATGCGCAAAATTCACAAATAATTCCAACAGAAAGAATCCTTAAATATCATGCTTCTGTTTTGTGTTACTTGTGCCTTTTTGTGGCTAATTATGGTTTAAATCTTCTCAATCTTAAACAATATCTGGCCGTATTGGACCGGGTGCGCGTTTTCAACCGGAATTTCGCGCACAATACCGCGAATTTCCGCTTTGATTTCGTTCATGACTTTCATTGCTTCCACGATGCACAATACCGTGTCAGGGTTCACTTCCTGTCCTTCGGTTACATAGGGAGCGGCTTCCGGCGAAGGGGCCCGGTAAAACGTGCCGACGAACGGAGCTTTGATTTCCACATAATTGGTCTGTTCCGCGGCCGATGCGGCCGGAGCAACCTCCGCCGGTTTGGATGCCGGCGGCGGAGCAACCGCCTGCACGGTGTGGATAACCTGGCCGGACTGACCTTTCTTGATCATTATCCGCACGCCGTTTTCCTCGAGTTCAAACTCGTTTAGTCCGTTTTCATTCATCAACTCAATGATTCGCTTGATTTCATCCAATTCCATATTCACCTCTTCCTTCCGTGCGTTTCTGTCATTCCCGATCCGCCACAGGCGGAATCGGGAATCCAGAATTAGATTAATAATAATCCCCTGGATTTCCGCTTGCGCGGGAATGACAGAGAGGAGAACCCAATATTCCAAATATTGAATTCTTTCTAATTTATGCCTTTATCTCCTTGCCGCTTTCTTTTTTCCGGACGCAAGATGATTAACAAGCGCAATCAGCGCCAATTCGTAACCAAAAATACCAAATCCCATTATCTGACCAAGAGAGGCCGCGGCGGTATGGCTGATGCGCCGGAATTCCTCGCGCGCGGCCGTATTTGACAAATGGACTTCAACGCAGGGAACTTGCACGGACTGAAGCGCGTCCCGCAAGGCGATGCTGGTATGCGTATAAGCGCCCGGATTGAAAATAATGCCGTCATAAACGCCATCACTGCCGCCGATTTTAGAGACAAGGACTCCCTCTATATCACTCTGCAGAGCGTCTATTTTTGCTCCCCACGCTTTCGCCCGCTTCCGGACCGCCCGCTCCACATCGGCCAGCGTTGCCGTTCCATAGACGGCCGGCTGACGTTTGCCAAGCCGCCCGAGATTCGGGCCATTCAATAGTAAAATCCTAAACATACTTCGCATAATATCCTTATTTGCCGCCCAACGCCAAGCTTTTTTTCAGATTTTAGGCAATGGTTCGGAATAACTTGATTCCTCATGCGTCAAAACGGCCGGATGCTGAGAAGGCAAACTGCCCTGGCCCCCTTTATACGAACTGAAATATTCAAAACGCAGACAGCATTTCAGGCGGCCGCACATGCCGTTGATTGACGCCTGGCGCAGAGGCACCCCCTGATTCTTTGCCAGGCTCACGTGAACGTTGTCAAACTTCTGCAACCAGCTCTTGCAGCACATAATTCTGCCGCAGGGCGCCATCCCGCCGCGCAAAGCCGCCGCATCGCGCGCTCCTATCTGATTCATCTCCACCCGGACATGAAGCTCATTGGTCAGATCATGGACCAGTTGCCGGTAATCAATCCTTTCTTCGGCGGCAAACACGATCATCAGTTGAGAACGGTCAAAAGCATAATGAACCCGCATCACGCGCAGGGGAAGATTATAGCCGGCGATTTTTTCCTGGCATATCCGCCCTGCGTTTTTGGATAAAAGAATATTTTCGCTCGCCACGGCCTGATCCTGCAACGTAGCCCGCCTGAGCACCATCGGCGCGCTCTTGATTTCATCCGCGCTGTTCCGGGAATCCATGACGACATGGCCGAATTCCAAAAGATTGTCCTTTTGAACAATGCAGGCATCCCCTTTGTTAATTGCAAGCGCGGCCGGACTGTTGCACTGCCACAAATGAATATCTCCGCAATCAACATGAAGCAAACGAAACATATTTCCTTTCCCCGGGGGCGGATAATTGAAGAAACGCCCGCTCTATGACCATGTTTTCCGGCAAATGTTGATCAAGATGAGCCTGCATTTTTTCGATCACAGTTATATTATTCATCGCCTGCGAACATGTCAACCCGGATGCCGACGCCCGAATCCGGCCGGCATCGGAACGGTAAAACAACAAATTATCATCGTCCAAGCCGCATGCGCAAAGCAACAAATCTCTCTGCCATAAAAGCAACAGGCGCAATACCTGCCTGCGTTTTTCGCGATATACTGCTTCCATGCGCCCCTGGCATATTTCCGCAAGGTCCCCGGCCTGTTCGTCGCCCGCCTGATTTAAGCGCAGCCATTCGTCCGCTTCGTTTTCAGCCTGTTCCCGGATGCCTTCCAGAAGGGCCAGGATTTCTTTCGCCTTAAGCAGTCTTGCCGCAATCCGGCCGCCTGCCGCTCCGGCCGCAATGTTAAACACGGCGGACCTTAAATCATCTTCGGGATCAGTCAAACAATCGCTCAAGGCAACTCTTTGACAGCGGGAAATAATGGTCGGCAAAAGAGCCTCCGGCTGGTCGGAAAGCAGTAAAAAAATACTGCGCGGCGGCGGTTCTTCAAGCGTTTTGAGCAGTTTATTCGCCGCCTCGTTGTTCATGCGCTCGGCGCTGGCAAAGACAACGGCCTTCCAGCCGCCTTCAAAGGTCGTCTGGAATATATTCCTGGCCACTTCCTCAATCTGTTCAACCAGGATTCCGCGCGATTTTTTGATCGGTTCAATCCAGGCAATATCCGGATGAATATGCCTTGCAACCCGCAGGCAGTTGTTGCATTTACCGCAGGGACGGTTTGCGCCCTGATCACAATCACAATAAAGCATCTGCAAAATGCTCTCCGCCAGTTGTCCGGCATTGCCCTGCGGATCGCCGACGATCAGATAGGCGTGTCCCAACCGTCCGTTTTCAAACCCGTCTTGAAACTGTTTCAGTTTGTCAGCAGCTTCAGCGCTCAAGGACATTTCGCACCGCCTTCCAGATATCCGCATGAACTTTTGCCTCCGGCCGGTTGGCGTCTACAACCCGAAACCGTTCCGGCTTTTTCGCGGCCAGATCAAGATAACCTTCCCGAACGCGCTTGTGGAAAGCCATGTTCTCGCTCTCAATGCGGTCTTTCTCGGTCCCGTGCCGTTGGTTGCGGCGATGCAGCCTTTTGAAACCGGTCCGCAATCCCACGTCAAGCAGAACGGTCATATCCGGTGAAAGATTCTGCACGGCAAAGGCATTCATGTTCGCAATCAATTTAAGATCACAGCCCCGGGCATAGCCCTGATAGGCGGACGTGGAATCTGAAAACCGGTCGCAAATGACATGCGCCCCGCGCAATAAAGCCGGCAAAATAACTGTTTGCACAAGCTGGGCGCGGCTGGCCATGAAAAGCAATAACTCAGTTTGCGGACACATTACCTCCCGAGAGTTTTTCCGGCTCAACAGAAGGCGGATAGCCTCCCCGATCTGCGTGCCGCCCGGTTCGCGGACTTCAACAACCTCATACCCCTCGGCGCGCATTTTTTGCGCCAGCAGCCGCGCATGGGTGGATTTGCCGCTGCCTTCAATGCCCTCAAAAGTTATTAATTTGCCTCTTTTATGTTCCATAATGCTGTCTGCTTCAGAAGAAACGTTCAACTTCCAACATTGAACACCGAACGGCGGGATTTGAGTTCGATGTTGTCCGCCTTTGCGGATCCGCCTTTTGGCGGAAAAGTCGGATGTTGAATGTTTTCCTATGCGTGCCTTTTCTTCAACTTGAACCCTTCCGCCGCATCCTGAACGACCCAGCCTTTGGCCTCAATCAATTTCCGCAAGCGGTCGGATTCCGCCCAGTTTTTTGCCTTTCTTGCATTCTGTCTTGCCTGCGCGAGCTCAATTATCGCCGGCTCCGGCTTATCCTCGTCATGTTTCAAAACACCTAAAACACTATCAATTGCCGCCAACGTCTCAAGCGCGTTCAAGGCCTGAACTGGCGGAAGCGGCCCTGCCGCCATCCGCCGATTACCTTCATGAACGAGGTCAAAAACCGCCGACAAGGCGATGGGCAGATTCAAATCTTCATCCATAGCCGCGCGGAATTTAGTTAAACAATTATCAACCCAATCGGGGTTCCCGATATTTGGCATGGTTGAAGTTTTTAAAGGCAGGGTCGGACAGCCTTGTCCGACCGGATCGAACGGCCTGCCCGCAGTGCCTACGCCACAGGCGTTGCAGGCGGGCGGGACAGGCTGTCCCGCCCTACCCATTCCCCTCCCCGTTGCCCCGCCAGCAGTCCGCAACCGCGCGCCAAATTCATCAAGACGCTGGAGGGATGAACGGGCCGCCTCCAGCGCCGGGAACGTAAAATTAAGAGCCTGGCGATAATGAGCGGAAAGCAAAACATAACGGATTTCCCGCCCGGAGAAACCTTTTTGGATTAAATCGCGCAGAGTATAAAAATTACCGAGCGACTTTGACATCTTGCGGCCGTCAACCACGAGATGGGCGCAGTGCATCCAATATTTGACGAACTGTTTATCGGTGGCCGCTTCGCTCTGGGCGATTTCATCCTCATGGTGCGGGAATATGTTGTCTATGCCGCCGGTATGCAAATCAAACGATTCCCCCAGGTATTTCATGCTCATGGCCGAACATTCAATATGCCAGCCCGGACGCCCCTTTCCCCAGGGCGAATCCCAGCCGACATTGCCGTCATCATCATGATATGCCTTCCAGAGCGCAAAATCGGACACGTTCTCCTTTTCATATTCATCCTGGGCGACGCGCGCTCCCGGCCGCAAGCCTTCCAAATCAAGATGCGCCAGCCGGCCATACCGGTTGAATTTGGAAATGCTGAAATAAACCGAGCCGTCCGACGCGCGATAAGCATATCCCTTATTGACCAGTGTCTGGATGAGCTTGATCATTTCCGGAATATGCCCGGTTGCGGCCGGATAATGCTCCGCCGGCTCAATATTGAGCGTGCCGATATCGGCAAAAAAGGCGTCTTTATAAGGCCGGGTATAATCATTCAGCGCCACCCCGGCGGCCGCTGCGCCGCGGATTGTTTTATCATCCACGTCCGTCAGGTTCATCACCTGCTTGACCTGAAACCCGATAAATTTCAAATAGCGGCGTAAAATATCCTCAAAAACATAGGCCCGGAAATTGCCAACCGTGGCATAATTGTAGACCGTCGGTCCGCAGGTGTACATTCCCACGACCGGCGGGGATATCGGAACGAATTCTTCCATCCTTCTTGTCAAGGTATTAAAGATTGTCAGCATTTTTAACGCCAAATTACAATTGCCAAGCAACAAATTCCAAACAAACTCCAATAACCAAATATTCAATGGCCAAAAAAACGATTTAAAATATTCTTGTTTGAAATTTCGGGCATGGAATTTATTTGTGATTTGGAGCTTGGGATTTGATATTTTCCACGCATACCACGGCCATGGCCGCGATTCCCTCGCCGCGGCCCAACGCGCCCAGGCCTTCCAGGGTCGTTGCTTTGATTGAAACTTGTGTTTCGTTTATTCCCAGCGCCCGTGAAATATTTCCGCGCATTTTTTCCCTGCAAGGCGCCAGACGCGGCTTTTCCGCAAGCACGGAAACATCAATATTAATGATGGCCGCTCCTCTATCCTTCAGCCTCTTGCCGACCGCCGCAAGCATTTTCAAACTGTCGGCGTCTTTCCAGCGTCTTTCATTGTCGGGAAAATGAACGCCGATGTCACCATCCGCCACCGCGCCCAGCAGGGCGTCAATGACCGCGTGGCACAAAACATCCGCGTCCGAATGGCCCATTAAACCAATGTCTGATTCTATTTCAACCCCGCCAAGAATCAGTTTGCGGCCTTTTGCGAAACGATGAATGTCAAATCCTATGCCGGTTCGAGTCATTATTTTCCCGTTACAACCTCTGAACCTTGAACAGTTATTTATTCACAATATCATTGCCGGCCAAATATTCAATACAAGAAATAGTCCTGCTTGCAAGACGCGGGATTTGGTAATTTATGCGGACGAACTTCGGGCCGGACACGGCAAAATGGAATAAAAAAGTTTTGACGATGCACGGAGAAACGTTATGCTCTTATAAAAATTTAATGTCGCATCGCATATGATGCCTGAACAATTATGGGGTTACCACTTTTGAATTGGGCTGACAGAAATGGCCTGCCATGCTTCTGCGCCAAGTCTTCTCAGCACAAGTCCGCAGCTCAAACTGGCTTCGACGCAAAGCGTGGTGGCCCACCCTCCGTAGCGCCTTGGCGCAGGAGGGCGGAGGGAGAGGGATTTGAACCCCCGGTGCCATTGCTGGCACACATGATTTCGAGTCATGCGCAATCAACCGGACTCTGCCATCCCTCCGGAAGTAATAACTAAACACCAGTGAAAAATTACTCTTTTTCCTACAATAATGAACAGCGAAACATGATCAAAGATACGGGAAACAAAGATGAAAGTCAATGACGCGTAGTAGGTCGGCACAGCAACGAAGTTGGCTTTTATTTAGAACTTGATATACGAGAATATTGAAAATAACATTTAGGGCATGCAATCAGACAAATTAAAACTTCTTATCGCCGAAGGAGAAGGGTTGACGGTTGAATTTAAGGAGAAATACACTCCCAAAATTGACCGTGATATTGTTGCGTTGGCAAATGCCAGGGGCGGGTTTGTTGTTCTTGGCGTCAATGATGAAGGAAAAATTGTCGGCGAAACGCTTACTAATCAGATGAAGGCGGAAATCTTGTCGCTTGCCAGAAATTGTGACCCGCATATAGCCATCCCCAGAATTTCTCAAATAGAAAATGTTGTCATTATCGAAGTTTCCGAGGGTGATGCGAAACCTTATAGTTGTTCGTCAGGCTATTTCCGCAGGCTTGATGCCGTGACACAGAAGATGACCCAGCAAGAAGTGCGGCTGATTTTCAGGCAGAGCGCCGATGTATTTTTTGAAGACCTGCCGCGCGACGATTTCACGCTTGGCGATATATCGCTTCAGAAAGTGCGTGCGTTCTTAAAGGAAGCCGGAACTTCATATAAACTGAATAAAACCAATTTACCTTCGCTTCTCGCAAGCCTTGGCATTTATAAAAATGAAACAATCAACAACGCCGGGGTGATGATATTTGCGGCCGATGTTAAAAAATGGGTGCCGTATTGCGAAATTATTTTTGGTGCGTTTAAGGGAACGGATAAGATGCATATCTATGACCGCAAAGACGTGCGGGATGACTTGCTTATTCAGCTTAACGAGGCTATTGAATTTTTTAAAAAGCATCTCAATATCCGTAGCGAGATACGCGAATTCAACCGGCGTGATATTTACGAAATACCATTGGATGCCCTGCGCGAGGCGCTGGTGAACGCTCTTGTTCACCGCGATTACAGCATGCGTGGCACAAGCATATATGTCAATGTCTTTGACGATCGTGTGGAGATTACCAACCCCGGGGGGCTTCCGGCAGGCATTACCAGGGACAATTTCGGAAAAGAATCTGTTCGACGCAACCAGATCATTGCCGATTTGTTTCACCGTATGGGCAAGGTTGAGAGGATGGGAACCGGAATCAAACGTATGTGCGACCTTATCCGCGATGCCGGTCTTAAACAGCCGGATTTTACGTCCGATACATTTTTTCACGCTGTGTTCTACCGGGATCCGAAGTATGCCTTAAAGAAGGTCTCTGGAATGGCCGGAGAAATCAGTCGGGAAACTATCCGGAAAACTAGGGAGAAAACTAGGGAGAAAACTAGGGAGAAAATCCTGAGCCTTCTCCGGAAAGAACCGAATCTCACAATCGCCGAGCTGGCGGCAAATACCGGCATCACAAACAAGGGGATTGAATGGCAGCTGAATCGTCTATGTAAAGAAGTCCGGTTACGCCGCATAGGTCCGGACAAGGGCGGACATTGGGAAATTGTTGGCAAAAATAATGGCGGATAAATTGCAAGTCGGATAAATTGCAGAAATGTCGGATAGCGGATTTTATGATAATAAGATGTCACAAAACGCACGCCTTCAGGATAAACTATTAAATTTACCTGTTAATCAATGGTTGGGGTGAAAAAAAGGGACATAAATGGACAAATCTCACATATATCAAGGCATCTTCGCCACTCTTCGATGTAACTTGTCCTGCGAGTGCTGCTGCAGAGAAGAAGATGATATCAAGCGCGAGCTTTATCTATCATACAGGCAACTTCGGGAGTCATTGGAAGAGACGCAATTCTTCAATGAGAAATATCATGTCCACAAGATTTTTACTGGCGGTGAACCAACACTTTGGCGGGAGGGAGGAAAGGGAATAGCCGACGTCATGGTTGAGACGGCCCAACTGGGATTCTTTCCGATGTTGCTAACAAATGGCACGGCCTTTCTTTCTGAAGAGTCGACAGCGCGTTTTGTAGACTCGTATCTATCGCGTGCCAGCCTACCTATAGAAATCTTCATCAGTACGGACTTCTGGCACGGGAACATTGACAAGAACGGCCGATGCCTGGCATTGGACAATCTTTTGTCGTTCAGAAACCGGCAAGGGTCTCGTAGTGCATTGACAATAGCATTCTCGTGGACATGTTCGACCCGCCCAGAACATTTTCCGCCTGAGCAGTTTCTGACAAACTATCAGAAAGAAGTTGACGCATCCGTATATTTTCCGCTGACGCCGCGAGGAAAGGGACACCACCTCTCTTCGATAGCGCCAAAGCTGCGTCCGGCGGATAGGAACAAGGAACCCCTCGGCGCGTACTCCGAAACGGTCATGCATCGAATGCTGGACAAAGGCTGGATTAAAAAGGCCGAAGACTTCTTGCAGATGGATAATAGCATCATCCTCAACGAGTGTTCCACCGGGAATGGCACTCTCTTTTTATATGCCGATGGTCACTATTACACCTGCGCAGATGGAATCGGGAACGAATTCTTCCATATCTGCGACGTGGGAAAGATGACGCGAAACACCATGGATGAATTCTTTGCGGCCAAGCCAGTATTCAAGCTGTTGCGAGAACTTGGCCCCCTCGGTTTGCTGCGCCGCTTTGCCGAAGAGCCGGAGATCACCGACATCCATAATGCTCTATGCTCTTTTGGGATTTCTGAGCGCGGTGGCTGTGCTATTCATCGGCTGATGCTTGAGAAAGGTTTATTTCAGAGGATAAATGCTTCGCTTGTCAACGGAAGATTACCGCTTGGGTCGCGTTGAACGTTCATCGAGATTACAACCCAATCGGGATCAGGCGCCGTCGCGCAGCGCGTCTGACACTTTCTATTCATGGAATGAAAATTTGATCTGCAGAAAGTGATTCAGGCGAGAATATTTTTCCTACAAAAAAACCGGCGATTATGCGCTTGAGGGCGCATGATTGCTTGCATCTCACCGGCATTCTGCTATACACGTGCGCCGATTCATTGACCGAGGGAAACATCCGGCATCATGCACACAGACAAGATCAGAAATATTGCGATTATTGCGCACGTGGACCATGGAAAAACGACGCTGGTGGATCAGCTTCTGCGTCAGAGCGGATCGTTCCGCGACAACGAGGCGCTTACCGAACGACTGATGGATAACTCGGATATCGAACGCGAGCGGGGGATCACTATCAGTTCTAAAAACGGCGCCTTCATCTACGCGGACCATACCATCAATATCATTGATACGCCCGGCCATGCCGATTTCGGCGGCGAAGTCGAGCGGGTCCTGCAAATGGCCGATGGCGCACTTCTTCTGGTGGATGCCCAGGAAGGCCCCATGCCCCAGACCTATTTCGTGCTCAAGAAAGCCTTGGCGCGTCATTTGCCGATTGTCCTGGTCGTCAATAAGATTGATAAACCGGCGGTCCGTGCCCGCTGGGTGGTGGACCAAGTCTTCGATCTCCTGGTCACGCTGGGCGCGTCCGACAGGATTCTCGATTTTCATGTGGTCTATGCCTCAGCCCGCGATGGTCATGCCAGCCTGGATCCGGCGCAATTTGGCGCGGACATGCAACCCCTGTTCGAGGCCATCCTGAAGTATATCCCGCCCCCAAAGGGCTCGCCCGATGCTCCCCTCCAACTCCAGGTGGCCAGTATTGATCACTCCTCGTTCCTTGGCCGCCTGGGGATCGGCAAGATCACGGCCGGCCGCCTGGTCCCGAATATGTCCGTGATGCTGGCAACAACCGGCGGCAAGTATGAAATCGCCCGGATTACCAAGATCTATCGCTATGAACGCAACCGGAAGGTAGAAACCGACGCCGCCGAGGCGGGGGATGTCGTGGCTGTTGCTGGATTCGAAAGCGTGATGGTTGGCGATACCTACACTGATCCGGAACATCCCTGCCCCCTGCCGCCCCTGCCGGTGGATCCTCCCACGGTGAGCATGAATTTTATTCCCAATAACTCCCCGTTTGCCGGCCGGGAAGGCGCGTTTTCAACCAGCATTCACCTGGCCGAACGCCTCCAGCGCGAAGCGCTCTGTGATGTCGCCCTGCACGTGGAGGAATTGCCTGCCCGCAATGCTACGCATAGCGTTGCAGGCGGGCCCGAAGGCATCGGCTTCAAGGTTTCCGGGCGCGGCGAACTGCATATTTCCATCAAGGTGGAACAGATGCGGCGCGAGGGATTCGAGTTCCAGGTTTCCAGCCCGCATGTTATCATGAAAGAAGAAGACGGCGAACTTCTGGAACCGTACGAAGATGTAACCATAGACGTGCCCGAAATCTATATGGGCGCCGTTATCGAGAAGCTGGGCGGCCGCAAGGGCAAGATGCAGGAAATGATCCGGAACGCGGACATGGTGCGCCTGCGCTACAAGATCCCGACCCGCGGCCTGTTCGGGTTCAAGGGCGAATTAATGTCCGATACCAAAGGCATGGGTGTGCTGAATTATATCTTCGCCGGCTACGGACCCCATGTCGGCGAGATGCGCAACCGGCGGAACGGCGTGTTGATCAGCATGCAGGACTGCACCACGGTGGCTTTTGCCCTGTTCAATTTGCAGGACCGTGGACGGCTCTTCTTGGGACCCGGCGAAAAGATCTACCGGGGCCAGATCATCGGCGAGCATGCCCGCGACAACGACCTGGTGGTCAATCCGGCCAAGGGCAAGAAGCTCACTAATATGCGGACCGTACTTTCCGATGAGAACGTAATCCTCACGCCGCCAACGTTTATGAGCCTTGAGGCGTGCATTGCGTATATCAACGATGATGAGCTGGTTGAGGTCACGCCGAAAAGCGTCCGCCTCCGCAAGCGGGATTTCAGGCCGTGAATAAATTAAGACTTCCTGATCCGGGCGGAAAATAAGATAGCACATTTTGGCATGGTTCAATACGTGGTTACACATCGAGAAACCGGACGGCTCACCCAGAGGGTTCGCCCTACCGCAGAGTACAGCCAACAGGTAGGGCGAGGCGTCCCTGCCGAGCCGTCCGCCTGTCACCCAAATCACGCATGGTTTGAACCATGCCCACATTTTTGGCCGATTCCATGGAGGGCAATGGGCCACCATCGCCGTATTCCGGCGGCAGGGGCCTGCCGCCCTCCACATAATGTGCCTCATGCTTATTTTTGGATTATTTTGAAATCGAAAATCGGCAATCGAAAATTCTAAAATTATATGGCCGGCGAATACATATTCACGTTACAGCGGGTTACGAAACGATACAACCACATCTCGGTTCTGGACGATGTGACCCTGGCGTTTTTTTTCGGCGCCAAGATCGGCGTCATCGGCGCCAACGGCTCTGGTAAATCCACGTTGCTCCGGGTGCTGGGCGGCCTGGATGCGGACGTCATCGGCGACGTCTATGTGGCAAAAAATATCAAGCTGGGGCACTTGCCTCAGGAGCCGCAACTGGACCCAACCAAGACCGTGGCGGAAATTGTCGCCGAGGGGATTGCCGGGGAACGCGCGATTCTGCGGCAATACGATGAAATCTGCGACCACCTCGGCGCCCAGCCGTCTCCAGCCGAAACGGAGAAGCTCAACAATGAACTGGGCCGGCTCCAGGACTTGATTGACCGGCACAATCTTTGGGAACTAGACCACAATGTTGAGCTGGCCATGGATGCCCTGCGCCTTCCGCCGGGCGAGGCGTCGGTGGCGACTTTGTCCGGCGGCGAGAAACGCCGGGTGGCGCTGTGCCGCCTGCTGATTTCCAACCCGGACGCTTTGTTGCTGGACGAACCCACCAATCATCTTGACGCGGAATCGGTCGCCTGGCTCGAAGCGTATCTTCAGAAATTCAAGGGCACGGTGGTGGTGGTAACACACGACCGCTATTTCCTGAACAATGTGACCGGCTGGATCCTTGAACTGGATGGCGGGCATGCGTATCCCTATAAAGGAAATTACGAACAATGGCTGGAACAGAAACAGGCCATGCTGGAACGCGAAAGCAAGCAGGCCGCCTCGCGGCATAAATTACTGGAGCAGGAACTGAACTGGGTCCGGATGAATCCATCGGGCCGGCGGGCGAAAGGCAAGGCCCGTCTCAGACGCTACGAAGAGCTTGCCGGCCAGGCGGTGGATACGCGGGAAGATACCCTTGAAATCCAAATCCCGCCCGGCCCCCGGCTTGGAGAACTGGTCGTCCGCGCCGAAAATATGAGCAAGTCATTCGGCGACCGCCTGCTCATGGAGAACGTTGAATTTGATCTTCCGCGCGGCGGTATTGTCGGGGTGATCGGCGGCAACGGCGCCGGCAAGACGACCTTGTTCCGCATGATCCTCGGCCATGAGCCGGTAACTTCCGGCCGCCTGACCGTGGGAACATCAGTAGTGCCGGCGTATGTTGATCAAAGCCGTGATGCCCTGGATCCCAACCGCACGATCTACGAGGAAATCACCGGTGGCCAGGAATTTCTGGACCTGGGCGGCCGGCAGATGAATGGGCGCGCTTACTGCGGCCGGTTCAATTTCAAAGGGAGCGACCAGCAGAAACGGGTGGGCCAGCTCTCAGGCGGCGAGCGCCATATGAAACAGCAGTTCATTGGATTTCTCGTCGGCGGTTGCGCCGTAATCGCGCGTGACCGTAAACACCACGCCCTCAGGTATCGCGCTCCCCTTGAGCTCTTTGACATGGTTGATTATCTTCTTGCATAGATACGAAGCGTTCGCGCCTTGGCGCTTGGAAATGGAGAGTGTCACGGCGTCAAAAGGACCTTTTGGGGCTTTGTTCTTGGCATCGGCAAAGCGGATGGAGACCGAGTTTTCGTCCTCGTCCGGGCCGTCCACGACCCTGGCCACGTCCTTTAGATATACTATGCCGCCCTGGCTTGTGCTTACGACAAGATTTTCAAGGTCTTCCCTGGACCGGAAGAATCCATCCGCCTCCACATTTATGTATTTGGGCGCATCCTCCAGGCGCCCGGCATCCAGCTTTACGTTCGCCTTCCGGACAAGGGCCGTGATCTCGTTCGGGTTTAATATCCTGTCTTTGAGTTTCTGCTCGTCGATAAATATTTGAAACTGCCTTTTCCGGCCGCCGATGATGCGGGTTTCCGACACGTCCGGGATGGAGTTTATGGATCTCTGCACCCGGGCGACAATTCTGCGAAGTTCGACGGGATCCCGCGAGGAACCGCTGAACGTCAAGCTCAGGATCGGCACATCGTCTATGGAGCGCACTTTTATAAGGGGCTGGCTTGCGCCCTGGGGCAGAAAATCCAGGTTTGAATAGACCTTGGTGTATAATTTGATAAGGCTTTTTTCTACGTTTTCCCCCACTTTGAAGCGCACGATTATCAGCGCGCCATCCGGTTCGGACGTGGAATATATGTACTCCACGCCGGGTATTTCCCAGAGCTTGCGCTCGCCCAGGTTCACTATCCTGTGCTCGACCTCATCGGTCGTCGCGCCAGGGTAAGAGACAAAGATATCGAACATCGGCACAGATATTTGCGGTTCCTCTTCGCGGGGGATATTCAATATCGCGATCAGACCCAAAAATATTGAGAACCCCATAATAAGAGGAGTTATCTTCGACCGGGCGAAATAATCAACTATCCTGTTGATAAGTTGTGAATTATGGCATTTCATAATCTATTTTCCTGCCTCGATCATGCCGATGGCCCGTGACTCATCCAGCTGGCCAGACAAAAATAACAGCCGCATCGAAGAATTCTTTGAGCCCACCAGCGCGGAATAATAAGCCTGATATGTCCTTATGTTACCCTGCCGCATGTCGAGAAGGTCCGCTATCGATTTTCTTCCCTCCCTGTAAAGCGGGAGCACCAGATCCACGGCCTGGTCGGAATCGCCAGCCATGTCGCGCAGGACCGGGATGTTCGCCTTCAGCGATTCAAGCCTGGCATATTCGGAGGTTACATCCTTGGTGATCGAGTCGGCCGCGATGTTTTTTTGGTATTTAAGCTTCTGCAAAGATTTTTCCGCCATTTTCACCCGGGAAGAGTAACCGGGCTCAAATATATCCACGCTTCCCTTGAATCCCACCGTAAAGTTTCCGCCGCCGGTCTGAAAATCTTCGGTGTTTTCCCTTAAGTCGCCGAACGCGCTGATGCTCGGCAAGGCGCTTGCGCGCTCGCCCGAAACACGCGCCTCCTGGGCCTGGATGGCCTCTTCGATGGAGAGCAGGTCAGGCCGCAGGGCATAGGCCTGCGACAACCATTTTTTCAGGCCAACACTTGCGCCATTTCCCTCTTTCAAGACATCGACGACCTGCACCGGCTTAAGCGGGTCCTCCCCCATAAGAATATTCAAGAGGGCGTGCATGCTCTTTTTTTGGGCCGTTAAATTGTTGTTGATATTCCGCAGACTGCCGAAGATGACCTTGGCGGCGTAAAAATCAGCGCCGAGCACCACGCCCTTGTCCTTCAGCTCCTTGGCCTGCTTGATATCCGCCTCGGAATTTTTACAGGTCTCAGCAACCTTTTTCAGCACCTTTTCCACCACCACGGTGTTAAGATAGGCGTCGGAAGCAACAAGGAGCGCCTCCATCCTTGTAAATTCCTCGCCATGTTTTGCCGATTCCACCATGTGCTTGGCCTCCCGCACTTTGGATATCGTTTGAAACGCGTCAAAGAGAGGCATCTCGCCATGCAGGCCGACGTCGAAATTAGCGCGGGCATTCGGGCTATTGAGCCGGTTTAAATCAAAATCATCCTGGGTGAAGGCCCGCTGGCGCAGGAGTGTGCCGAAGACATAGACCGGGTCATCGCCGTAACTTGCGCCCGCCAATCCCTGCAATCTGGGCCAAAACCCTGCCTGGGCCTGTAATTTCCGCGCGATGGCCAACTCGACCGTGGCGCCCTGTTCTTTCAACTTGGGGTAGTAGGCCAATACCCTGCGGCAGAAGTCCTCCAATGTCAGCGGGGACGAAACGGATGCCGCGTCCTCGGCAAAGGCGCTGTTTGCAGGAATGATGCAAAACGCACTAATCAACAAGCCGGTCATGGCGGCTAATAGGTTACGCTTTATTTTTTTCACAGGCGCCTCTCGCAAGAGATTTTCCCTTCAACACCCCGATCAGCTTGACGATGCGCGGGTCAATGACGCGATAACAGGTCCGCACACCCTCTTTTCTGACCTGCAGGATGCCTTTGTTCTTCAACAGGGCCAGATGCTGGGAGACCGTGGACTGCGGCATCTTCAAGGCCTTGACCATCTTGGCGACATTGCACTCGTGGTTTACAAGCCCGTAGACTATCTGCAAGCGCGCCGGATGAGCCAGGGCCTTTAAGATTCCGCTATCCTTAATATAATCGCCGGCCATTTAGCGTGTTCCTTATATCGTATTATTTAAGTAATACGATTGATTGATACGATTTTTGAATGAAATTGTCAAGGTTTCTCCTATATTTTTTTCAACACGGAAAGAAAGGCGGCCCGTTTGAGAGCATAATCCCGCTCCCAAGCGGGGGATTAAATTTAATCTGTAAAAAGGGATTAAAACGAAATATTTTTACTAGAACCTAACCCGGCATAGCCGGGTTAGGTTTTTTCCATGGCATTATCAGAAAAACGCCTTGGCCAGTTTCAGGATGCCCTGGCTCCAGGGAACGCGATGCGAGACGCCCGACGACGCGCCGGTCAGCCGGCCGGCATTCGCAAGATACCAGCGATAATTCCTGATCAGAGCGTCGCGATTGGAATACTTCGGAATAAAGGCGAGGTTTTTCTCCGCTTTTTCAATGGAGACAAAGGACTCTTTGCCGACGGTCTCATAAATCCATTTGTACAAAGGCGATAAACGCATCAGCTCCAACAGGCGCAGGGACAGAATCACCGGCCGCTCCGGCAGGGATACAACTCGCTTGCCATGTCCGGCTTCGTCCAGCACGGCTTGAAAATCGGAACGTGGTGTTCCGAATTCTTTTGCGCCGATGTTGAACGTGTCGTTGACAACATCTTCCGGCAATGTGGCGCAACGCCAGATCGCTTCGCACAGGTCTTCCACATCCAGATATTGATAAGGGTTATTGCCCGACCCAAGGATGGGAAAATTATGTCCATCCCTGGCCCATTCATAGAGCATGGCAAAGACGCCCAAGCGCTCCGGTCCGATGAACGATTTCGGGCGCAGGATTGGCAGGCACATTCCGTCATTGCGGCATTCCTCGCAGATCATTTCGGCCAGCACCTTCGCTTCGCCGTATGGTCCGACTCCCTTGAGCTCATCGGTTTCGACAAGCGGATGATGATCGGGAATTCCGTAGACGGCCGTGGAAGAAACATGGATAAAACGTTCGACTTTTCGATGCGCGGCTTCCTCAAGCACTATCTTTGTGCCCTCAACATCGGTGGAATAAATATCGGCCGGTTTGTAGAGCGGCAGCGCGGCCGCCGCGTGAACAACGATATCCACGTTGTCCATGGCCATTCGCACGTCTTCATGTTTGCGAATATCGCCGTGAAATGCGCGCACCCAGGCATTGGCATCGTGATAATCAAACGGCGCGATATCAAGAACAGTTACGCGCTGTTGCCTGGCCAATAGATAGCGGATGAGATTGATGCCGAGAAATCCGGCGCCGCCGGTGATCAGAAAAGATTTTTGCATGTTTTGTCAAACTCCTTCTGGTATCTTTAAGTCCTCGAGCGATTCACGCAAGTCGCATGTAAAAGCTGATGGGAAATATAACCAAGCGGTTTTTCGAGAAAACTGGCATCGAGCGCCTTGATCTCCATATGCAGATGGTTCATGCGCGCCGCGATATATGTTTTTTCCGGCAAGGCGAATCGCGTCAAGAATAGCGGCGTTTCCGTCAGAGTCCACGGTTTTACTGTTAACGGTTATTTTCAAATGTAATCCTCCGTCAATTGGGCAAAGTTATTTTCGAGCGCTTGGCCGGAATCAGCCAATTTTTCCCTGGTGGACCAGAGACCCGCGGACGGAGTATTGATGTGAAACACCTCCTCGCCGTCCGGCATGACGTTAAATCCGTTATGCATCCGCGCCGGGTCATAATGTTGCCGGGCGGTTGCCAGATCAAGGTGTTGGAAACCGACCCCGCGAATTTCATCCTCTGAAAGTCCGCCGGGGGCGTAAGTGACGGTGAAGCGTCCTTCCGTAGATCCGTGGACAAGATGGGCCGTGGCATGCGTCAAATCCCGCAGGTCGCTCCCGGGCGGGCTGTTGCGCCACAAATCCATAATCCGTTCCGTGCCGGTATAGCCATACTTGCGGATAACGGCGTCAACCTCCGGTTGTTCGCCGAAGCGGCGCAGTCCCGGCGCTATAATCAACAGCTCGCCGCCGTCGGCCATGGCCATGCGCGTGCGGTAAATCGCCTTGTTTGCCACCCAAGCGCTATGGAACTCGTCGCCCTGCATCACCGTTACGACTTTTTTAAGCGGCGGAACAATCGTGATGTTTTGTTTTTGGGAAGCGCGCGCCGCCGCAAGATAGGTTTCCTGACCATCGCCGGCATATACCCCCGTATGATGCAACCCGCCTCCCGCGCCGTAAGCCATGACCACCATGAAATAGAAATCCGGCAAATGTCCCAGATAATCATCCTCGGCCTTGTTGTAACAGCGCCGCAGCGGCGTGAGGAGACGGCCAAGATTGTTTTCGATGCCGCAGCAGGCCGCCATCATGTGCGAGGCGCAGATCATCGGCTTGCCGCCTAGTCCGATGAAATAATTCTTGTTATGATTGGCGAAGCCAAGCACCTCGTGAGGCACGACATGTCCGATGTTCACGATCAGGTCCCACTTTCCCTCCAGCAGGAAGGAATTGAGCGAAACCGGGATCGGCCAGTCGGCCCGGCCTCCGGAAACTTCCCTTACAAAGGCGGCGGGAACTTCGCCGATTGTTTTGGAGCCATTGCGCCAGTCGTGCGCGTGAATGCGATCTTCCGGGATGGAATTAAACATCCATCTGTTCTGTTCCGGCGTGTGGGGGACATGCTGGCCCAATGTCGGGATTACATGCACCTCGGCCGTTTTTGAAAAAATCCTGAAAAATTCCTCCGTGATCCGGCCGGCGCCGCTGTGCGCGCGGGTGATGTCCGGCGGCAGGAGCAGGACCCGTTTCGGATCGGCGCAGATCCGCGCGCGCGCTTCTCTGGCGGCGCGGCGCACCAGTTCAAGCATGATACCGCTGGAAATTGTTGATTGTTCCTCTTGAAACCACATCTTACTTGTTTTTTCCCTTTTCACCGCCGCCAGCAGCAGAAGGCGATCAATCTCGTTATTGTCCATGCCCCGCCGATTTAGTATCACGATTTCACAAAACGTAATACGATGCAAGCAAAAAAAATACGAATGATGATTATGGAGATCGTGAAATATGAAAAACCATCCAAGCCGGATATCAGGCTAAATGTTTGCCGGTGGTGCCGGCGGCGAACGAGACGTGCTTCAATCCCTTGAGGGACTTAAGCCGCTTGATGATTCCGTCTATTTCAAGCGATTTGCCCTTCACGGCAACAATCTCGAGACAGTTGTCATGGTCGAGATGGATATGCTGGGTTGAGATAATTGCGGCATGGCTGTCGTGCTGGACAACGGTCAGCTTGCGGAGTAAATCCGGCTTATGATGATCATACACCAGCACGATGGCTCCGGCCACTTCGTCTCCACGAAGCCATTCTTCCTCAACAAAAGTCTTGCGAATGAGGTCGCCGACCGCCTTGGAACGCGTCGGGCAACGCTCGCTCCGGATCTTCCGATCAAATTTCTCCACCAATACCTGATCTAGCGATACGCTGAAACGGACTAATGACATTGCATCCTCATGGTTTTTGACAAGGACTTTATCATCATAGGCGCGGCCCGGCAAGAAATTTCAGCCGCCGAGATGCCGGTGGAAAAATTCAACCGATTTGTTCCCGCCCCAGGCGTGTTCGCCCGGGAACAAATCAAGCTCAAGATTTTGGCGCGCGCCAGCGGACAGATATATTTTTTCCAGTCGCCGGAAGCAGGCCATGGCGCCCTCAATCAAAAAACAGGTGTCATAGATTCCGATATCAATCAAGAGCGGTTTGTGCTCAAAAGCAAGCCTCTCAAACATTGTTTGCGGGCTGAGATTACGAAGGTTCATGGCCTGCCTTTCGTTTTGTGGTTTATGGTGGTGGTAAGCAATATTTTATTTTCCGCCGGCCGGAAAAACGCACGGCTTCCGTATAGCCCGCTTTTCTGGCCAAATCCAGAGCGGCCGCAAACTCATAGCCGACTTCCTCCGGTTTATGGGCGTCCGATCCGAAACAGATCGGAATGCCGTATTCGCGCTCCATGCCAAGCAGGATGAGGGAAGGATAAATTTCCCTGACCTGTTTGCGCAGTCCCGAGGTGTTGATTTCAATCGCCATTTGCGCGCGGGCGATTTTTTCCAGGACCGGCCGGACCATTTCCTTGATGGCATGTTCGCCGGGGGAATAGCCGAATTTTTTGGGGAGATCAAAGTGGCCGACCACATCAAAAAGACGGGTATCGGCCAGACGGCCGATCAATTCAAAATATTCGCGCCAGGTGCCGCCGACATCAACATTATCCCACACTTCGCGCTCGTCCGGATTATCAAACCCCCAGTTGTTGATATAATGAACCGATCCGATCACGAGGTCCAGTTTCTGGCGCGGCAGCCATTCTTCGAGAAACCGCTCACAGCCATTATAATAATCGGCCTCAACCCCGAACAGGATTGAAGGCCCATTGGATGACGAAAGTGATAAAACTTTTTCCTCATATAATTTAAATTCATCAATACTCATTCTGTGTTTCTGGTCATAATTATCAGTATTGGGGACGTGGTCGGTGAAACAGATTTCCGGCAGATTTTTCCGCCGGGCGGTTTCAAGAAACTCCCCCAACTCGCCTTCGGCGTGCTTGCAGAATGGAGTATGAATATGATAATCGGGAACCATTGGAATTTGTTTCTGATCAGTCGGCGGGCTTAATGAAACTGAGAGCCGAAACTTTATCGCGCGGATTCCTTTTGCCGCCTTTCCGCGCCAGGAGGCGGGCCGCATCATAATTATTATATTGCTCCGCCCAGGTCAGCGGCGGGCATCCATTATTGTCGCGCGCATTGATGTCGGCCCCGTTTTTAAGCAGAGCGTTGATCGCGTCAATATTGCCCCAGAAAGCCGCCCAATGCAGCGGGGTCAAGCCGCGGACATTGGTTTTGGCTTCAATATCGGCGCCGTAATCCAGCAACAACTCAATAATCTCCACCTGGCCGTATTGCGCGGCCAGATGAAGGGGAGTCAGGCCATGACAATCAAACGCATTGACCTGTCCCTTGCTTTCCAGCAACATTTCAGCCATATCAAGATGCCCGCAAAGCGCGGCATAATGAAGGGGTGTCATCCCGAAGTCATTGCGCGCATTGACATTCGCGCCGCGCTCAATCAGGAATCTGGCCGCCTCCCGCCGGTTAAAGCAGGCCGCCTCATGCAGGGCCGAACAGCCGTGATTATTTTCCGGCGCATTGATATCGGCCCCGCCGGCGATAATTCCGGCCATGGCATTGGTGTCGTTTTCCGCGGCGGCAACATGAATCGGATCATACGCCTGAGCATTGAAAAGAAGCTGAACGTTTGCAAGAATAACCGGAAGCCATAATTTCTTTTTCATCAGTTAGTTCCTTTAAGTCTTCCTCGTTGTCATTCCCGATCTAATCGGGAATCCAGATTTAGATAAATTTTTTCTGGATTCCCGCCTGCGCGGGAATGACAGAAATAAAATCTTCTGTTTTTATTCTGACTACGGGATTCTTCTTTTAATAACTGAACTCTTTAACAAATTCGGGCTTGATTGGCAATGGTTTTACCTGCCAAATATCGCGCATGTATTCCTGAATTGTCCGGTCGCTGGAAAAAAAGCCCATCCTCGCAACGGTCAAAATGGCCTTCCGCGCCCATTCGGCCGGCTGTCCGAAAGTCTCGGCCGCCCGTTTCTGACACAGAATATACGGACGATAATCGGCCAGGATAAAATAATGGTCGCCGTTAAGCATTAATGAATTATGCAGATTGGCAAAGACGGACGGATCAGCGCCGCAGAATTCGCCGCTGATAATGGCGTCAACCGCCTTTTGCAGTTCCGCGTCCGCGTTATAAAAATCCAAGGGGTTATAGACCGGCCTTAATTGCGCCAGCTGTTCCGTCCGATAGCCGAAAATAAAAACATTCTCAAGGCCGACTTCCCGGGCTATTTCAATATTGGCGCCATCCCACGTTCCGATGGTCAGGGCGCCATTCAGCGCCAATTTCATATTGCCCGTTCCGGAGGCTTCCGTGCCGGCGGTTGATATCTGTTCCGAAAGGTCGGCGGCCGGCACGATAAGTTCCGCCAGCGAAACCTCGTAGTCAGGCAGGAAAACGACCTTCAGCCGGCCGCGCACATCAGGATCGTTGTTGATGCGTTCGCCAAGGCCGGTTATGAGTTTGATGATATGCTTGGCCATGGTGTAGCTCGGAGCGGCCTTGGCGCCGAAAATGAACGTCCGCGGGACAACGTGCGCCGCGGGATTCGTTTTGAGCCGATGGTAAAGGGTGATGATATGCAGGGCGTTCAGAAGCTGGCGTTTGTATTCGTGCAGTCTTTTGATTTGGACGTCGAAAAGCGAATCCGGTTCCACATGAATTCCGGTTGTCTTGTAAATATATTTTGCCAGCCGCATTTTGTTTTGAAGTTTTACTTCGCGAAAGGCGTTTTGAAACGACGCGTCATCGGCCCGGGGCTCCAGCCGCCGCAACTGGTCAAGGTCCTTTATCCAGCCGTCGCCGATAACCCCGCTGATAAGATCGGCCAACTGCGGATTGCAGGCCAGCAGCCAGCGCCTCTGCGTGATGCCGTTTGTTTTATTGCTGAATTTCTTCGGCCACATGCCGGCAAAATTACGAAACACCCTGTTTTTCAGCAACCTGGTATGAAGCTCCGAAACGCCATTGACCGCATGACTGCCGACAATCGCCAGGTTTGCCATGCGCGCCTGTTTCGGTTTGCTTTCCTCAATAAGCGACATATCGCGCATACGATCAAAATCGCCGGGATAACGGGCCGTTATCCGCTGGAGAAACCGGAAATTGATTTCATAGATAATCTGCAGATGACGCGGCAAAACCTTTTCAAGGAGAGGCACCGGCCATTTTTCCAGCGCTTCCGGCATGATCGTATGGTTTGTATAGGCAAAGGTGTTGGAGGTCAGCTCCCAGGCCTTTTCCCAGGGCATTTCAATCTCGTCAACGAAAAACCGCATCAGTTCAACGATGGCCAGCGCGGGATGGGTGTCATTGAGTTGAATGGCGTTCTTCTTGGAAAAATCATCCCAACGGCGGCTGTGTTTTTTCTGAAAGCGCCGGATAATGTCGCGGATTGAACAGGCCACCAGAAAATATTCCTGAATAAGGCGAAGTTCCTTGCCGATGCTTGTATTGTCGGAAGGATACAAAACCCTGGTGACTGTTTCGGCCCAGTTCTTTTCCTGCATGGCATTGACATAATCGCCCTGGTTGAACACATCCAGCCGGAAGTCTTCGCTGGCGCGCGAACTCCAGAGACGGAGAAAATTGACGGTGTTATTATTATAACCGATAATGGGGATATCATAAGGCAACCCCTCAAACATCTGCCAGTCAACCCATACCTGTTTTGCGGCTCCGCCGGTTTTTTTCATTTTTTCAACACGGCCGTAGACCAGGACCGGGATGGTATATTCCGGGCGGACCATTTCCCACGGATAACCGAACTTCAGCCAATCGTCCGGGCGCTCTCTCTGCCAGCCGTTTTCAATTTCCTGGCGGAACATGCCGTGTTCATAGCGGATGCCGTAGCCGTAGGCCGGCAATTCCATGGTGGCCATTGAATCCAGAAAGCAGGCCGCCAATCGTCCCAGACCGCCGTTACCCAGACCGGCGTCCTCTTCGGTCCGGCACAGCGATTCAAAATCAATCCCCAGATCTTCAATCGCCTTTTTAGCGATGGCGTCTGCTTTCAACGCCACAATATTATTGAATAAAAGCCGGCCCAACAGGAATTCCATGGAAAGATAATAAACCCGCTTGACGTCGTGGCCGTAATAGGTGCCCTGGGTGGTAATCATCCGCTCCACGGCCAGGTCGCGAATGGCCAGGGCGACGCTTTCATATTTGTCAAACATCGTCGCCGAATCCCAGTTTTTACAGCGGGTGTATTTGATATGATGCCGGATGCTGTTGAGGATATGTTCCTCCGTGACATTAAACGCCGCCTTGGCCGTTGTTTCTTTCCTTGTCATGTGTGCCTGCTTGATCTATGAAAATTGGGAAAAGCAGAACAAGCCTAACATATTGAATATCAAAAAACCATCATTATCCGCTGATAATCCGACAGGCAGGATGGTCGGATTATTGACCTTGGCTGGATGTCAAATCAAGAAAATTGCGCAACAAGCGTTTGCCGGATGGCGTCAGGACCGATTCGGGATGAAATTGAATTCCGTAAGTGGGATGACTCTGATGCCTTATCCCCATGATTTCGCCGTCTTCGCTCTCGGCTTCAACAAGCAGTTCCGCCGGCAGGCTTTCACGGGCAATAGCCAGCGAGTGGTAACGCCCGGCAATGAACGGATTTTTCAATCCGGCGTAAAGCCCCTTGTCGTTATGAGTAATCATGGATGTCTTGCCGTGCATAATGGCCTTCGCGCCGATTATTTTTGCGCCAAAAGCTTCGCCAACCGCCTGGTGTCCGAGACACACGCCCAAAACAGGCAGACGGCCGGACGTCTTGCGGATAAGCTCCACCGAAATGCCCGCCTCTTTCGGAGTGCAGGGGCCGGGGGAAATGATAATTGCCCCGGGCGCCAGCTTGATTATATCGTCCGCGCCAACCGCATCGTTGCGGAACACCTTGATTTCAGCTCCCAGCGAACCGAGGGCATGCACGAGGTTGTAAGTGAACGAATCGTAGTTGTCTATCATCACTATCATAATTTATATCTTTCGCTCATTCTTTGTTGTCATTCCCATGAAAATGGGAATCCAGATATTTTCTGCCTGCCCAAGCGTCGGCCAATCCGCCAATGGTGGATGGATTCCCGCTTGCGCGGGAATGACAACCGGCCTTTCTATCTTCTATACAATTTGATCCTCATGACAGATTGCTTTTATCAAGTCTTAATCCATTGGCCGCGAGCGCCACCGCTGTTTTCATCGCCCGGGCTTTGTGGCATGTTTCCTCAAATTCGCGCTGCGGTTCCGAGTTGTACACAATGCCCGCGCCCGCCTGGATGGAGACGACATTATTGACGACTTCAATTGTTCTGATTGTGATGGCAAAATCCATGCTCCCATCATAACCGATATAACCGACCGCCCCGCCGTATGCCCCCCGCGGACCGGGTTCAAGCTCCCTGATGATTTCCATCGCGCGGATTTTTGGCGCGCCGGACAGCGTTCCGGCCGGGAAGGTCGCCCTTAAAACATCGGCCGCATCGCAATTCTTCCGCAGAATGCCTTCCACCTGGGAAACAATATGCATCACTTGGCTATAGCGTTCAATGGTCATATAATCCCGCACCTGAACACTGCCCGTCTCCGCCACGCGCCCGACATCATTGCGTCCCAGATCAACCAGCATGACATGCTCCGCCTTCTCCTTTTCATCCGAGAGAAGCTCATCGGCCAGCCGCCGGTCCTCCTGCTCACTGGCCCCGCGCGGCCTTGTCCCGGCAATGGGCCTGAGCTCAATGCGGTTGCCGGTCAGGCGCACCATCGTTTCCGGGGAGGAGCCCACCAGGACATGACCGCCGATTTTCAAAAAATACATATAAGGCGATGGGTTCAGCAATCGCAAGGCGCGGTAGATTTCCAGGGGATGGACCGCGGTTTCGGCCCTGAAACGCTGGCTTAAGACCGTCTGGATAATGTCGCCCGCCACGATGTATTCCTTGGCCTTTTTTACCATGGCGCAATATTCTTCCGGACTCATATTGGAAACGAACTCCGGCGCGGGATATTCGCTTTCTTTCCGCTGCGCGGACGGCAGGCGCAATGTTTCTTCTATCTTGTCTATTTCCGCGCAGGCGGCGGCGAAATCGGACTCCGGCGGCTTTTTCCTGTCCGGCCGGGAACAGACAACAATTTGAATCGTGTGGCGCAAATTATCAAACACAATCAGCTTATCAACGCGCAGGAAACGGCTGACAACCGCAATTTTTTGTTCGGACGGCCTGGGGGGCGGCAGGCGCTCAAATTCTCCGGCCGCCTCATAACTGATAAACCCGACCGCGCCGCCGATGAAGCGCGGCAAGCCGGGCGCCGGCGCGGGATGAACGCCGTTATAGATTGAACGCAAACCAACCAGCAATTCCTGATGCCGCGGACGGCTGTAATCAATTTCAAGCAATAGTTCTGGATCAACGCCGATAAATGAATATCTGCCCCACTGTTCGCCGCCCTCCACGCTTTCCAGGAGGAAGGCGTTCTGGCGCGCGCAGAACCGGCTCAGAACCGCCACCGGCGTTTCCATATCGCAGAGGATCTCCCTTGTAACCGGTATCAGGGTATAATCCTTTGCGAACCGCAGATAATCTTCGCGTGTTGTTCCCATGATTGAATTTCTATTCTTAGAAACATTCCATTCTGATGTCAACAATTATCTTAGACCGCTGTGTTTCACTGCTTTTACGAACTTCTGAAACGGCGGTTAAAACAAAAGCTCAAAATCACTGCGCATGGCGTTGACATCAAAATTGTCGCCGAGCGCCGTCATCTCCGTCGGTCCTTCATAATCGTCCGCTTCCGCAATTTTCAAATCTCCGAAACTCAATTGGACGGAAACATTTCCTTCCCGGCATCGCACAAATCCCTTCAGCCGCCAAACCTTCGAAGTATAATTATCAATAAACGTTTGCAGGGCTTTGCGCGTCGTTGTTGCCGCATGCCGCAAAACGGCCGTTTCCACCGGCGGGCGCGGCCATGGCTTTCCCCCCGCAACCCGTCCGGCGCTTGGTTCTGAAAAATTCTCGTCAAAGATATTGTCCAGATTTATCCCGGCAAAGGAAGTGGCCGCCAGGCCGGCAAACGGATTAAGTGAACTTATTTCATTTTTAACCCTCTCAACTTCCCCGGGAGCGGCCTGGTCGCATTTATTCAGCAATATTGTGTCGGCCACGCGAATTTGATGAACGACCTGTTTGACTGAACGCGCAAACTTCAAATAGACGGCAACGTCCACCAGGCACCAGACCTGCTTCAGGTAGACGCGTTTTTTTAATTCGGGTGTTTCCAGCAATTGCGCCAGGGCGATCGGATCGGCCAGGCCGGTGGCCTCAACGACGACCGCGTCCGGTTTGTATTCGTCAATCAGAACACTCAATGAGCGGCTGAAATCCGAAAACAGGCAAACGCAAAAAACAGAACCGCGGTTCAGCTCCAGAATTCTAAAAGATTTGCCGGTGCGCTTCAGTTCAAGTCCATCAACGCCCGACGGAGCGAATTCATTCTGGACCACGGCTATTTTCCGTCCATCGGCATGACGGTTGAGGAAATTCTTCAAGAACGTGGTTTTCCCGGCGCCGAGCCAGCCGGTAATCAGGAAAAACGGGATTTGCGCCATAAAACGCCATGAACGGATTTTGCGGTTAAATATCCTTCAACCATTCCTTGACGATTGAAACTTCCGGCACCGTTCCTTCCGTCTTGACCTGATATTTGGCGATCACGACGGCCGGAGTTCGGACCACGCCATAGGATTGGATTTCGCGGCTTTCCGTGATAACCTGGACGCCTGCCTCCGCCCCCAGTTCCCGGATGGCCTGTTTGATCCGCTTTTCGGTTTCACGGCATTCCTTCTGGCTTTTGCCGAGGACATAGAGCGCGGCGCGGCGCCGGTTGATCTTGACCTTAAGTTTTTCGTTGATCCGTTTTTGAATGGCGGCGATCAAGTCTTCCTTGGGCGGTATCCGGGATACAAACGTGATATGGCCGTCAATACAGATGGTGGGCACGTTTTTGACCATAAGGGAAGTCATGAAGACGATGGCGTCCTTGTGTTTGATTTTATGCTCGCGCCAGATGACGATACCCTCGAATTCGGGCGCCACTTTGCGTACCGCTTCCACCATATACTGGCAGGGCGCGCAGGCTTCGGAATCCAAAGTGATTATATCAACGATCACCTTGTCGGTCTGGCCATATTCGCTCAGATTAAGAGTGTCCTGGTCCTGGACGGCAACCGACATGGTTTTAACGATATCCCGCCGATAGCTGTCGTACACAACCTCGGCCACTGCTTCAAGATTGGCCGGCGGAACGGCATAGGGCAGATCACAGCCCGGCGACAGAATATAACCGCGCCCGCCGCCGGTTTCCATGCATGCGACCGCGTTGCGCTGGCAGTCTTCCGGATTTCCCAAAAGCAGGACCACGGTCAATTGCAGGTTGCCGCCAAAACTCAATCCGCGCGGCAGGCAGGTGTCCCTGACAAAATCCAGCGGAATATTTTCATCCACGGAAATGTTATCCGGCCCGCAGTCGCACATAACCCCCACGTTCTGCTGGGCCTGGCCGCAGACAAAAAATGAGCTGAGCGCGCCGCGCTTCCGGATTGATTCAAATACCGGCGCCGCGTAAGGCAAAACGAATTGCCGGAATTGATCGCTTCCGATCTGGCTCGTCATGGGGTCAACCACCGCGATAACGTCACAACCGGCCTCGATATAATATTGCGCCATGGCAATACAGCTATCGCGGCAAAATTCCATGAGTTTAAAAACGGAGGCCTGATCGTCAAACATCTTCATGAAAAGGTCGGTGCCGAGCAGATGCAGGGCCAGAGTAAAAGGACCGGTTATGAGCCCGTAAAGCGCCAGTTCCGGGAATGCCTTGCGCATCCGACGGCAGGCTTCCAAGGCCACCGGGATGCGTCCCTGGTCAGCGCGCGGAATTCGCAAATTTTCGAGCGGCGTCCCGGACACCAATGGATGGGTGGAAACGGAAGGCGGGTTTTCGGCGGCCCATACCAATTCACATCCTAAAATTTCAGCTTCTATCTGCAGGTCAAACACCACCGGAATGCCGTCCGGCCGGTAACGGCGGACAGCCTCCGACAACCCCTTCACGATCAAATCCGCCGAACGCAGATAATCCGTGGCCGAAACGCCGATCAACGCCCCGGCATGACACCCGGTGAACGGAACCCATGGCATCCTTCCGACTTTTTGTCCGCGCATAGCCGCCTGGATCAATTCCCTGCCTTGCATTTGACCTCCTGTTTCACGCCGCGATGAGCGCCTTTGAACGGCAACTTAAGGCAATGTCTCCTCAAAGGTCAAGCATGTAAATTGCCGGCAACTTTTATCCTCCGGCCCATGCCAGCTTCGTGGAAGCTGGCGCCGGATATCCATTGCGAAGAAAAAGAAAGGGGATATAATGCACGGCATGCATCAAGTTTGGATCAATCCGTCGGCTACCGGCGTAATTATAAACGTCCACGCCGCGCCGCGCGCGGCGAAAGACGCTGTCCAGGGACTGCACGGCGATGCAATAAAGATCCGTCTCCATGCTCCGCCGGTGGATGGCAAGGCCAACGAAGCGCTGATTTCGTTTTTGAGCGGAAAACTTAATATTCCAAAAAGCAATATTACGCTTAAAAGCGGGTTAAACCAAAGGCGGAAAATTGTCGAGATTAACGGCCTTTCCTTGTCCGAAGTTGAAAAACGGTTGTTAAATCAGAAATAGCCACAAAAAAGCACAAAATTCACAAGACAGATATTCGGAAATTTTTGTGTTCTTCTTGTGCATCTTGCGGCCAACTTCTTTATGCTTCCAACTCCGGCTTGCAGAGCTCGTAAAAATTGCATTTCCGGCACACGTTCATGTCCGCGCTCATTTCCCAGTCATCTTTGGGCAGAGGTTCATTGCGGCTTAGATCGCCGTCAGCCAGGTATTCGGCCATTTCATTAACCGATTCGCGGATTAATTCCTGGGCTTTGATCAAACTTTCATTCGTCAGTTCCTGGCTGTCCGTGACGCCGGAAGCAAGATATTCCAGGTGAATGTTGACTTTTTCCGGCGCGAATTTGTGTTTGACCGCCGCCCAGAGACCATAGACCGCCATCTGATCCTTATGCGCCGCTCGTGCCCCGCCGCTTTTCCAGTCGTGAATATGCATTGTTCCATCCTTAAGATACGCGTAATCCGGAATGGCGTAAATTTTTATTCCTTCATAATCAAATGATTCCGGGTCGCCCATGGCAACGGTCTTGACGGCTATTTCCTGCTCTTTTTTCACCGGGGCAAGGCCGGACAGAACTTTTGCGATAAAATTGGAAAGACAGAGCTTGATTCGGACAATCATGTCGGCGGTCATTTCCTTTTCTTTTTCCCTGTTCTTTCCCGGATCGGAGTAATAGTGCTCGTGCAGACAGCAGAATTTTTTGGGACTTGTTTTCCACTGGCCTTTCAGGGATTCGCCCCAGCATTTGTTCAGAAAGGGTTTTGCGGCCGCTTCATAAGCTTCTTCCGCAGACGCGGCGCGTCCGTCCTGCTGACACTGGATAAGCCAGTTGACGCCCCGCTCAACCGCATTGCCAAGGAGCGTGAAACGGTTTTCAATCTTGCCCAGCCGGTAGGCGGCGCGCTGAACGGGAGAGGCATTTTCCTTCCAGCCGTTCCACATGGCGTACTTCGCCCAGTAACGCCGCCGGCGGCATTCGTTAAAATCCTCCCGCGCCGATATTGACCAAGAAAACGTGTTTATTAATTCCGTCATTGATAAATTTTTTCGAGATAATAGCAAACGGCTTGCCGTTGAACAGTTTTTATTGTATTTATCTCCTGGATGAAAACCGATGTTCTTGGTGTTCCCGATGAGTTGGTCATAATCGCCGGCCGCGGCATATACCCGCTTTCCCTGGCGGAGTCCGCCCGTAAGCAGGGCGTTCGGAAAATATTCGCGGCGGCCTTCAAAAAAGAAACCGAACGGGAAATAGAAAAACTTGCGGATGAGACGCAATGGTTCAGTTTCGGCCAATTGGGCGCTGTTCTGGAGGCGGTAAAACAAAGCGGAATCAAACATGCCGTCATGGCCGGCCAGATCACGCCGGTCAGTCTATTCCGCCTGAGACCCGACGCCAAGGCGTTGAAAATACTGGCGCAGTTGCACAAACGCAACGCGCAGACTATCTTCGGCGCAGTCTGCGCGGAATTTTCCGCCATCGGCGTGCAGTTATTGCCGGCCTGGCGGTTCATGGAAAATTCCCTTCCAAAAGCCGGCCAACTCAGCCGCCGGGCGCCGACCGAGCGTGAAAACAAGGACATTGAACTTGGAATGCTGGTTGCCAAGACAGTCAGCTCGCTTGAAATCGGCCAGACAGTCGTCGTCAAGGAAGGCACGATTCTTGCCGTGGAAGCGTTTGAAGGCACGGACGAAGCCATTTTACGCGCCGGACGGCTGGGCGGTCCCGGGTCAGTTGTGGTCAAAACCGCAAGGAGCGATCACGATATGCGTTATGATATACCGGTGATCGGCCTGAAAACCATGAAGATTCTGAGAAAGATAAACGCCTCCGCATTGGCGGTTGAGGCCGGGCGCACAATCATGCTTGAGCCGGATAAAATTATCGCGGAGGCGGACAATATGGATTTGGCGCTGGTGGCGGCGGATGCGAAAGAATTGAAAGAGCCACAAAAAGCGCGGCAAATTAAATAGGAAGAAATTTATAGGAAGGTTAAATATTCGTAGCGACGAACGGATTATAACCATATCACAGTGAAAAAAAAACATTCAATAGTTTTATTTAATCAAAAACAAGTCCGCCGTTATTGGGGCGAGGAAAAAGAACTTTGGTATTTTTCAATCATTGATGTCATTGAGGTCTTAACTGATTCCAGTATACCAAAAAGATATTGGAGCGACTTGAAAAGCAAACTGAAAAACGAGGGCAGCGAGGTGTACGAAAAAATCGTACAACTGAAATTTAAGGCTTCTGATGGGAAATATTACGCTACAGATTGTTTTTCCACAGAAGATTTGCTTCGTGTAATTCAATCAATTCCGTCGCCAAAAGCAGAACCATTTAAGCTATGGCTCGCAAAAGTTGGCTATGAGCGGATAGAAGAAAGAGAAAATCCGGAGCTTGCTTTTGATAGGGCAATGAAAACATACTTACAAAAAGGTTATTCAAAAGAATGGATAAACCAACGACTGAAAAGCATCGAGGTGCGCAAGGAATTAACCGATGAATGGCAAGAACGAGGCATGAAAGAAGGGTTGGAATATGCGATATTGACAGACGAGATTACAAGGGCATGGGCTGATAGAAGCGTAAGAGATTATAAAAAACTCAAAGGATTAAAAAAAGGAAATTTGAGAGATAATATGACTAATCTTGAATTGGTATTGAATATGCTTGCCGAAGCTTCAACTACAGAAATATCCAAAAAGAAAACCCCCGAGGGACTGGAAGATAATAAGCAAGTTGCCGGAAAAGGCGGTATTGTTGCAAAAAAAGCGAGAATTGAAATAGAAAAGCAAACAGGTGAAAGCGTGATAACAGCTAGAAATGCAAAAACTTTGATGGCGAAACAGAAGAAATCACTACCTAATAATCACAATAAATAACTATGGCAATGAAAGAATCGCTGGCGATTTCCAACAGGCGGACGAGAATGACGGAAAATAAATAGTGGGAACTGGATGATGAACACTAACGGCGAATCGCGCAAGATACGGGTCGGCGTGGTCGGAGTCGGCAGTCTCGGGCAGTGGCATGCCCGTGTTTACTCCGAACTGCCGGGCGCGGAGCTGGTCGGCGTTTATGATCTCAATACCCGGCGGGCGCAGGACATCGCCGACAAATACAAAACCAAGGTTTTTAACGACTTTAATGAGCTGGCCTCCCAGATTGAGGCGGCCAGCATTGTCGTCCCCGCCGACAAACACCACCTGGTTGCCATGCAAATGATTGCGCGCGGAGTCAACCTGCTGGTTGAAAAACCCATCGCGGTAACGACGGTTGAGGCGGAAGAAATGGTTAAAACGGCAAATGAAAAAAACCTGATTCTGCAGGTGGGGCATCTTGAAAGATTCAATCCGGTCATGAAATTTATGGAATCAATCCTGGTGCGCCCGAGGTTTATTGAAGCCCACCGGCTCAGTCCATATCCCGCGCCGCCGCTTTTTGGCGGCAAACCGCGCGGAACGGAAGTAAGCGTTGTGCTGGACCTGATGATTCATGACCTCGAAATTATCCTGCACTTGGTCCGCTCGCCGGTAAAGGAAATCCACGCCGTGGGCGTGCCGGTGTTAAGTCCAAGCGAGGATATCGCCAATGTGCGTTTAACCTTTGAAAACGGCTGCGTCGCCAATGTAACCACCAGCCGGATCAGCCCGGAAAGCCTGCGGAAAATCCGCGTGTTCCAGGAAGACGCCTATATTTCACTGGACTATCAGCGCCAAGCCGGCGAAATATACCGGCGTCAGGCCGGAAAAATCGAAAAGGAACGGATACCCATTGAAAAGGGCAACGCCCTTGATATTGAACTGGCTTCATTCGTTGATTGTGTGCGCGCCAAAAGCAGTCCGGTGGTCAGCGGCGAACAGGCGTCCGAAGCGCTGAAACTGGCGGCTGATATCTGCCGGCATATCCGCGAACATGCCTCGTAACGGAAGAACCTGCCGTCTTTTAATTCAGGTAATTATTTTACTTGCAGGGTAATCAGCCCGAACGATGGGTCGCGGTTTGCATTCCCGTTAATTCCAACAAGGCGAATGAACACGTCTTGTTGAGCATTGGCTGTAATATCGATCCAACTGCTTGCCTTTAATCCGACGGTTGTAATAAGATTGCTGGGACCGGAAATTTCATCAAGATAGTACCAGGTTGATTGATCCGTGGAATATTGCGCCATAATACTGGCTCCTGCCGTGGTATTAGCGGCAACAACCACAACCGTCAACCTGGCCTGGGTATAACCTGACAAATCAATCTTTGTTCTATGTCTGGTTGCTCCTAAAAATTCGGTCAAAGCCGCGGGTTGATTTTGCCACTGGTACGTTGCGCCTTGCGCCAATATGGTTATTGTCTGGCCCGGCCAATTCGTCCGGCGTTCGCCGCCAAGCGTCATGGCCGTCACATTGGTCAATTCTTTATTTGCCAGACTTAGGTTGCTCACGGCCGGATAATATGACCAGGTGGATGCATTTTTGATATAGACCGCATCCAGGCTGTTGGTCAGTCCCTGCCAGTTGGTGATTACTGAGCCCCGCAAGGTAATGGAATTTGTGGCGTAAAGATTGGCGGTCTGATTCGTACCCGTCCCGGTTTCAATGGCAAAAACCGGCAAAGGCGAAACAGCCAGTCCCGCGCCAAGCATGGCAATGGCCGGCCACTTAAGAAATTTATTTCTCATGTCATAATCTTCCTTCCCGGATTCATTTCGTTCTGAATAGCCGGACTATTCCGTAGAATCTATTCATTTTATGTTGAACACGTAATGACTGTCCGAATGTTTGTCATTCCCGGCTTTTCCGCCACGGACGGATCAGCCTGTGGCTGAAATCGGGAATCCAGGCTTGATTCATATCCTCTCAAATCATTTCCGGATTCCCTCCTTCGAGGGAATGACAGACTGCCAGAACCAAGCGGCGCTTATTTTTAATTATCAGCGCGATGCACTTCAACCCATTGACTGCCGTCATAGACCAGTTGAATAACGTCATTGGCGTTCATCGAGAAGCTGACGCCTTCCGCAAGCGCCACGCCCTGGCCGTTATTTAATCTGATGGGAGCGTTGTTGGTGCACATAATGGTAAGGAACTGTCCGGCCGTTCCATCCGCGATTTGCTTCGCGCAACCGCTGAATGTCACCGCCGTGCCGCTGTTGCCAATCTTTGCGACCGCCTGAGCAACCGATACCGTTGTGGCATTATTGGCTATCTGCTGGGCGCCGGGAGCGTATATGCCCAGGTTCCAGGCATTTGTGCGCGATTTCAGCTCATTGACGCCGCTGTTCAACGCGTTCGTGGCTCCTTTCAGAGCAGTGACGTCCGCATTCAACGCATTTGTGGACGCCTTCAATGCGGTGTCCGCTGCATTCAACGTATTCGTGGATGTCTTCAGAACGGCGATGTCCGTCTCCGCAGTGGTAACATCCGTCTGCAGGGTGTCAATATCCGACTCCGCCGTTCCAATACGTCCGTTCAGGGCATTCGTGGCGCCCCGCAGACCGCTCACACTGTTGGACAAAGCCGCGTCGGAAGCCGTCCGCGCCGTGGTTTCAGCGCCAAGCGTATTGTTCAACGCGTTCGTGGACGCCTCCAAACTGCCAACGCGTGTGTTTAACGCGTTCGTCGCCGCCTCCAGTTCCGACATGTCGCCGACATAATCGCTTAGATCGTCCCAGCCGGTAATCCGTTCACCGTTCAGTTCGATCGCCTGCGTGGCACGCAGACTTCTGACCACGTTGGTGCCTTGTCCATCTTCAACGGCCAGAGCCGGCGCGCAAAGAGAAAACGTTACCGCCGCTATAATTATGGCGGACAATATTCCGCCGTTGCTTGTTAATTTTTTATCCTTCATTCTTTTATTTCCTCCTGTTTTCATTCTTGTTACTAACCTTCCAATTGCTGATATATGCTTCATTTCTGCTTTCCTTTCTCCTGTTTATTTTTATTGTTATTTGCGTTTTTTTACTCATCCTCCTTCCTGTTTGTATTGAGCCTGTCTGCCACGGTTGTTACGGTGCTGGCGGGTCATTCCCGCGCCATGTCGCAAGACAATTTCTAATTTCCATTTCCAATTTCTTCAATTATCCGTCCGCTGGATCTCAACCCAATTTTCGCCATCATAGATCAACTGGATTGTGTCATTGGCGCCCATAAAAAAATTGACGCCCCCGGCCAGTTTTACTCCCTTGCCGTCATTTAACCTTACGCAACTGTTGGTGGTCTGGATGATGAGCGTCTGGCCGGGATTGCCGGGGGCAATCTGCCGCGCGCAACCGCTGAAATTCCTCAGAACTCCTCCGTCAGCCCCGATCCTTGCGAACGCCTGCGCAACCTGGATGGTGGTGATGTTGTCGGCAATGGTCTGCGAGCCCGGCCGCCAGGTCGCACTGCCGGCGACAGCCATATTATTGCTCACAATCAGCGGGCTGGTCATTACGCCGTTGCTCAACGGCAGGCGCGTATTGATTGCGTTCCAGAGTTCATTGGTTGCCGCTGAAAAATCGGCGTGGAGGACGCCGATCGCCGTCCACAAATTGCCCGTGGCAACGTTGTAAGTTGCGGCCAAAACGCGCGAATCAATCTCCGTCCAGAGGGCATTGGTTGCGGCGCTGACGTCTGATTGCATGGCGCGCGGCTTTATCGCCGCCCATAGGTCGTTAGTTGCCGGAGCGAACGCGACTCTCACCCAGTTCGTGTGGATGGGGTCCGTTTCAGCGGTGACGCCGCCTGAACTGACCGGCCGCCATTGGCCGACGCCGTTCCCATCTGAAACCAACACATAACCGGCGGATGCGCCGGTTGGCATTTTGAAGCCTGTGGCTTGGACCGTGCCTTTGACATCCAGTTTTTCCTCCGGAGTTTGCGCCCCGATTCCAACATTGCCGTTTGAAGCAACATTCAGATCCGGCCCGTTGACGGTTCGCGCCGTGAGCGCATAAGGAGAAGCGGTGATGCGTTGGCGGGGAGTCAATGTCTCGCCATTGATGTCTATTTCAAAATATAATTCATCACCTTCAAATATTGATGCCGGAAGCGGCGCTATGGATCCGAGAACCGTTGAATACAGTCCGTCCGTAACCGGGACGGCGCCGTGTTTTTCCGACCACAGCAATTCATCTTTGCCGTTAAATATCCGGAATGTGATTTCAACCGGAACATTGACCCGCCGTCCGTATTTATCCAACAGGCGCCCCTGGTAGTTTATCAAGCCGGCCGGTTCGGCGGCCTGGATAAAAACGGCAAACAGGAGCCAGAAAAAGAAACTGACCAGGAATGTGCGCTTGCGGTTTATAATACTCATGCGGCTGACACGTAAATGCCTGCGTCTACTTTGGCGGAATAACGTCAGGGCCTTCGGTGGATTTGAGCAAATATAATTTTGATTGATCCGGACTTAAAACAGCCAAATCCGACATTCCGTCATTATCATAATCGCCGGTATATGGCGCCGCTCCCGACCCGCCAAATTGGACGCTAAGGGACTGATAGCCGCTGGCGGAAAAAAATCCTCCCCATAAACCGTTATCCAGTCCATAGACAACCGGATCGGATTTAAGGTCGCCGTCATAATCTCCCTGGACCGGCGTATAACCGCGGCCACCCAGAAAAAACGAAACCGACTTGTATTGACTGGCGGACAACGCCACGATCCAATGGCCGGTTTCTTCCTGATAAACGGCCGGATCCGTCAGGCCGTCGCCGTCATAATCGGCAACCGCGGGCAGACAGCCGGCTTCGCCGAAATAAAACGACGCGGCCGCATAGAGTTGCCTTGAAAACAACACCACCCACAATCGCGTCTCGGGCATCATCACGGCAAAATCGGCGTAGCCGTCGCCGTCATAATCGCCGGATGCCGGCAGTCCGCCCGCCGGACCATAATATATTCCGGATGCGCCGCTGTCCGAGAGCACCGCTTGCCAGAAACCTTGCGACCGCCAGAAAACGCAGAGATCAGACTTGCCGTCGCCGTCATAATCTTCCGGGCAAGCGAGCGCGCCCGGTCCGCCGAAGCTTGCCGAGTGAAGAATATTTCCCTCGCTCGACAATATGAAATACCAAACGCCGTTCTGCTCATCGTAAGTCCAGGCGTCGGTCCGGCCATCGCCGTCAAAATCATTCCTGAAAATCGTGCGGCGCACGTCCTTGCTTATGAAGAATCCGCCCGCATTGGAAAAGTCCGAATTGGTTGAATTGCCGGTCGGCCAATTTATGGCTAATGAGCTGTTCGCGGAATACGAGACGCTGGTGGCCGCCAAATTGCCTGAACTGGCTATGGAATGCCAGCGCGCATCGCCTTCGGCGATAATTTGACGCTGATCAACCGCCGCGCTTGAAGCGCAGACGCTTAACCATAGCGCAAAAATCATGGCCGAAGCCCGGACGGACACTCTCCACCCATCACCAGGTTCCTTGGCGGACAGGACAATATTAAGGGAGCGGATCTCATCTTCTACCTTTACCATGCATTCCGGACAAATCCCGTGGGTAAGCTCGGCGTGCAAATTATTTATCATGTATTCTTCAATCTGCTCCCAGTAACCTTCGCTATTGCGCGTTTTTTTGCAGTAGGAGCATATGGGCAGTAAACTGCGCAAAATTTTATTCTGAATCTCGACGGTCAAAAACCCTCCCTAATCCGCGGTGGTCTATCTATGACACCCGCAAACATAATAATTATATATGGAAAATATCCCAAACGCTAATAATTCACGCTCCGTGAACAGCAGTCATCCGGATTCTGGCCGGCATTTTTATTATTTCCATTGGCCGGAAAGCAGTCATCAGGCTGGAGCGCCAGGAAACGGCATGGAGGAACATCAAAATATTCGGCGAGAAGTCCCAAAAAAAAACCCGACGGGAATCGTTTTCCCTTCTCCCACTGGCACCAGGTGGATCTTGCCACGCCAAGTTCGGCCGCACCCCGTTTTATCGAAAGGCCTCGCTCTGATCTCAAAGCATTCAAATTATCGGCGAAAAGCGCGGATAAAATATGTCTCTTTGTTTTTTTCTCCATGAACGTTACGCGCGAAAAAAAAACGCGAATCCCAACCCGGCGTCATTCCTGCTAATTACGAGAAACCTATGATTTTATTATATAAAGGAGTATGCGATGAGCAAACGCTAATAGTTCACACAGCGTGAACACGCGGCTGATACCCTTGATCACGCTATTTCATAATGCCGCCGGCCATGCCGCAGATGCCGAATCGTTTCAAGACGGCATCCTCCCCTATGACCTGGTTATATTTCATCTTGTATAACCTGTGGCGGTTTCTTGGAAACAGAATCCTGTATTTCAATGCCCTTTAACGGCTGACAACCGGATTCATAATCGGGAAGCTTGGCTTCGATGGATAGCCGGATTAATTCGGAGCACGTCATGTTATTCAGACGGGCCAGGCGTTTTGCCCTGTCTTTCAGCTCGCAGGATATCCAAACTGATTTCAGACGCCTTTTCTTCATGTTCTACAATGTAGAACATTGCATATATTATGTCAAGATGTTTTTTAACCGTATAATATTTTCCTTACAAGGATGGACGCTTATAGAGCTTGTCCTATGAGATGATATTTTCAGGATTTCAGGAAACCTGGCGGCGGCCAACGATCGCAATCGGCAATATTTCCTCCTGCACAATTCATTTTTTTACCTTAATCTCTTGCACGAATTTAATAGCGTCCCGCTTGATACCGCGCCGACACTTCCGATGCGCTGAACACTTTCCTGTAGATGTTGACTTCATCAATCATCCCGTTAAAGGGATAATTACTGGCGACGCCAATGCCGATATAAACCGGGGAGGTTGATCTGAAGTCGGCCCCGCAGTTGCCGAAGGAGACTGCGGCGGCGTTGACGTAGATGGCGCTGTTTGATCCGCCGCTGGTATAGACCACATGGTTCCATTGGTTGGTCGTTACGGGCGATGTGGTGGTCATTTGTTGCGGCCCATCCATTTGCACCAGGATATTGCCGCTGGCGGACAAGAGCATTCGCTTTCCGTAAGCCCACGTCGCCCGTCCGACAATCTGTCCGTAACTCGAGGAAAGTGCCTGCGGCTTGATCCACGCCTCCATCGTGATTGCGTCAGAGATGTTCAGGGAAGAGCCTGCCCCGCAATCAACATAGTCATTCCCGTCAAATGACAAGGCATAATCCGGATTCTGATAAGTCCAAGTTGCTCCGTAGATCACACTGTGGTTGTAATTGCCTGAGGTATCAAAGGCGATCGTGTCTGTCCCCTCATTGAAGTGCCACTGTCCGCAGAGGACTTTGGCATTATAACGAGCCGAAATCTCCGCCGGCGTTAAAACGCGGGCAAACAGGCCGACTTCATCAATGATTCCTTTGAAGGGGTAGTTCGTTCCCACGGCTAAGCCGATTCGGACGGAAGCGGTGGAACTAAAGTTGGCCCCGCAGTTGCCGGTGGAGACTGCGGCGCCATTGACATATATGGTGCTGTTTGATCCGTCGCTGGTATAGACCACGTAGTTCCATTGGTTGGTCGTTATGGGTGTGGTGGTGGTCGCTTGCTGCGGTCCGTCCATTTGCACCAGAATATTGCCGCCGGAGGACAGGAGCATTCGTTTTCCGTAGGCGTTGCGCCCGATAATACCCCCGTAGAAAGACAGAATTTTTTCCGGCTTGATCCAAGCCTCCATCGTGATCGCGTTCGTGATGTTCAATTCGCCGCCGGCGCCGCAATCCACGTAATCACTTGTCCCGGCGAAATGCAGGGCATTGCCGGCCATCCCGTTGGTCCACGCCGCGCCGTGGATGTTCAAATCCGGCGGACAAGTTATCGCGCCATTATGCGTGATTATGTTGGCGCCTGCCTCCTCAAAGGACCAACGGCCCCGCAGAGCCAGACGGTCCAGTCCTTCCTGGTAGTTCATGGATACCTCTGCCGCTGTTAGCGCGCGGGAATAAATCTTCACCTCGTCAATGATGCCTTTGAAAGGGTAGTAGGTTCCCACGGCTAAGCCGATTCGAACTGGCGAGGTGGCACTGAAATCGCCACATCCTGTCCCAGTCGAGCCAATCTGGCTCCCATTAACGTAGATATTGTCCAGCGACAATTATTCTTCCTCTTGACGACAATTAGAATTCCCCACTGACGACAATTACCCGTTAGTCATCTTGGGAGGGGATTTCTTATCCTTTCTCCCCCCGAGGGGGGAGAAAAAAGCGCG
>Ga0209749_1000367_pt1 | contig 67220 bp, 72 predicted proteins | sample EPASupsiteSAE347_FD_187267 | JGI IMG/M metagenome (GOLD analysis project Ga0209749, IMG submission 187267) | Bioremediated contaminated groundwater from EPA Superfund site, New Mexico - Sample SAE3-47 (SPAdes) (version 2) | ecosystem: Environmental > Aquatic > Deep subsurface > Groundwater >... | reverse complement strand
GGAAATCAAGAATTGAAGATATACTCAGGGAACTCCAGAATACCTTTGCCCTCGCTGCCAAAGGCAAAGGCCTTTATCTTCATTTTCTCTATCCGAAAAAGATCCTTCCGGAAATGGAGATGGACAGCGGGAAAATACGCGAGGTCGCTTCAAACCTCATCGATAACGCCCTCAAATACTCCAGGGAAGGTGGGGTTACGGTCAAGCTGGAGGTCATTGGCAGCAAAATACGGGTTATTGTTTCCGATTCGGGGATAGGAATCCCTCCCCAAGAAATGCCCAATCTATTCTCCAAATTTTCAAGAGGAAAAGATAAAAGCAGGCTGGCCGTGAGCGGCACCGGCCTTGGACTCTATGTCGCCAGGAGCATGATCGAGGCGCACCACGGGAAAATATGGGCGGAATCGGACGGAGCGGGGAAAGGGTCAAGGTTCATTTTCGAGATCCCTTTTGCTCAGCCAGCCATGCCGGAAACATAAAAACATGTTAACTAAATCCAACCCCACTTCTTAAGTTTCTCCCGGTTTTCTCGGGCAAATTTAACCCCAATGTCAGTGCGGTAAAACATTTTGGGAATGATGACGTTGCTGACCAGCGCATAAACCTTTTCCCTTGCTTCCTCGACCGTGCTTCCTGTCTCTGTGATGTGAAGAATGGAGCCGGTCTTGCTGGAAACGTAAGGGGTATCCACGCCTTTTTTCTTTCTAAGCGATATTTCCTCAAAATGGAAATGGTTCATTTCTTCCTCGCTTATTTTCTTTTTGAAGAATATCCCAAGACCTTCCGGGCTGTATTTTTTTGAAGAAATAGTGTAAGGAAACGGTGGCGTCGCTATCAAGATAACTATACCGTAACCCATTTTGTACCTGAGGTCATACTGCTTGCCATCGGCAACCGCCTTGAGAAACTCTCCCCAGGGAGAAAGATGGATTTCCTCATGAATATGGGTCGCCGGCCAGCCGAAGCGGGCGGTGATCTCAAGGGGATACGCTACGTGCTCATTGACGATGCAATTAATATCAACATCTCCTCTGAAGTCCACTTCCTGAAGATAGGGTTTTAGCTTGGCCAGGGTAGCTTGAAACAACCTGTTGTCTTCATTGTCGTCATACCACAACAGGGTTCCCATTTCCTGGGTTTTCGGGCCAAGACCTCCGTTACAGAGATTCTTGTGCTCTATGTTTATCTCGACAGGTCCTACCCAATCGTTGCCGTTAAAATATCTTCCCACTCCGATCTCAATGCCTTCTATCTTCTTGTGGAGCGCCAGCAGATAACAGTCCTCCCTGTTATACAGGTTGTAGTTCCTGAGTACCTGGATCACGTCTTCTCCGCTTTCCATCTGTCCCACATAATTGAAACCCTTGCTGGCATGCCCGTTCTGCTTTATGACCCAGGGGCCTTTGTTTTTCTCCACAAATCGGATGGCTTCTTGAGCGCCTTCAAAGCTGATGCACGGCACGGTTTCCACACCGCAGTTTGAAAGAACTTCCTGACCGAAATCACGATAGTCCTCGGCCTTGTCTCCTCCCTCACTTCCTCCTATAACGGAAAACCCTTGTCTTCTCAATCTGTCTTGTATCCTCCCGTAGCCGGTATCGTCAAAAATTATCAGTCCGTCTTTGCCGACCCATGAAAGCTCTTTTCTCCAATCATACGTCTTTTCAATTATCCCTTGAAGGTTCTGCCTCTGGTCTTTGTCTTCGATATATAGCTTCACCGCATGGCCTTCTTTCTTTAGTCTATAGGCCATGTCCCCACCGGAAAGTTCGCGAGAAATAAATAGGATGTTCATCCCGGCCTCAATTAAAAAAGTGAATCCAACTTGCTATATTTTTCGAGGCAAACTCCAAGAAAGTAACCCCCGTGTAGGCAATCAGTGTCCAGTAAAGATTTCCAAATAACAAGCTGAAGATGAAAATGCCCCAATCCCTTTTATTTAGCCCGTTATACGCATGAGCGCCCCGGCGCATGTATGCGGTGGTGACGAAGGGGTCGAAATAGATCGAAAGCACCAAGGCTGTTACCGGTTCGCCCTTTTTTATGACCCAGGAGAGCAACCGAGGGAACAATTTGCTGCCCTCATATTCCTTTAACTCCTTCATCGTCTCGATGCCAATCCAGTCTTTCTTTGCCCAGTCATAGAAAATGAAAGTAGCCCAGCAGATCAGAAAAGAAAGAAGTGTCATAATGACACAACCTTTTATGATCCCGCATTTCCAGATTACGAACGGGTAAAGGAAATAATCGAATACATAGACCATGGACTTATTTGCCAGAATCCCTATGGCCCAGATTCCGACTCTTTCCTTGCCGTGAAAAGCCTTCAGGGGTATCTTTCGGCGCATTCCTCCAGCGTCATTAGGGGTGCACAATGATTCCATTTTCTGATCCCGGCATTCTATTTGTCTTTTGTGCATGAGCTGGACAAAACCCCGCTTTAAGGCTATGGTGGACTTAATAGCGCCTCTTTACAAAGAGGAACCGCGATATAATCTTCTAACCTATCAAACGATGGAGAAAAGCAAGATCATGGCCGGATATTGCCGGGTAAGCACACTTGAGCAAAAGAAAAAAGGGTACGGCATCGACATTCAGAAGAGAGAAATACAAAACTACGCTGAAGCGTCAGGCTTTAACGTAGATGCTTTTTATATAGATGAAGCCCGGAGCGGATTTTATGAAAACCGGCGGTTTTTAAAAAGGCTTATGAAAGACTGCAAGAGCGGGAAGATAAAAGGGATCATAGTGGCGTCATTGGACAGGTTGTCGAGAAATTTACGGTTGACCGAGAACCTGCTTTTTGATTTTGAACGGCTCGGAGTTAGGCTTTACATAGCCGATATGCCCAATTATGACGGCAGTGACCGGAAAGACATACTCATCAGGCAAATCCGGGAAGCCATTGCCGAAGAGAACCGTAAGGAGATCATCGAGAGACTGAAAAAAGGCAGGGAAGAAAGAATACGGAAGGGCAAAATGGCGGGCGGAACTCTTCCTTATGGTTACTTAAGAACCGAGAAAGATATAACAAAAAATCCCCACGAAGTGGAGATTGTGCGGTTGATTTTCTCGGAACGAGCCCAGAAAAACCTACAGAATATAACCAAATTTTTGAATGAGCAAGGGTTTATGCGAAGAAACGGCAAGCCCTGGACCCAAAGGGCAATTTCAGCCATTTTGAGTCGAGAAGCGTTATACAGGGAAGGGATAATTAAATACGGGCAAATACAGGGGAAAAACGTGGCTTTTGTGATTTTATAAGGTTCAGTGTCTCTTTGTAAAGCAAGACCAAAAAATACTATTTGGAGACATGGAGATAATAATCAACAAAAAAAGAGGAGGCAAGAAAATTACTGTCCTTTGGTAGAGATAATATCCATTGGAGGGGAAGCGTGTCCGCAACCACGGATTTGGTCTTGTTGGCTACGCATATGCGTCCTGCCCCCCAAAAATAGGTCCAGAAGTTGTGTTACACTCTGGACTGGAATAGACTACTGCACGGGAGGCAGGAAGAATGAAGAAGAAAGCACCTACACCGGAACAGATCATCGGCATATTAAGAGAAGCAGAAGTATTGCTCGCCCAGGGAGCTACTGCCCCGGAGGTGGTAAAGAAGCTGGCCATATCAAGGCAGACGTACTACCGGTGGAGAAGGGAGTACGGAGGCATGAAGGCAGACCAAGTGAAGCGGCTTAAAGAACTTGAGAGAGAGAACATACGGCTTAAGAAACTCGTCGCCGACCTCTCCTTAGACAATGCCATCCTGAAAGAAGCAGCCCGGGGAAACTTCTAAGCCCGTGTCGGGGCTTGCAGTGCCACTACCATCAACTCCAGAGGGGCTCCCTGTAATTCATAACAACCTTATCTCTGATGTTTAGATAAAATTGGACGCTTCAATTTTATCTTGATTTCATGGTTGTCTCACGCATTGATAATAATGCCTCGGCCTTCTTATCCGTCCAACGTTTTTTACTTATAAGAAGATACACCATAAGATTGAACCAAGCGCGAAACTATTCTCTTTAACTTCTCGTTTCCTGCAGCACTCTGAAGGAGGCTCTGAACTTTTTCAATTAAACGTTCAATCATCGTAGAACAAACATATTCAGGCTTAAACTCCAGCGTAGTTTCTCTTGGTTCAGAATAATATAGGGCAACACGCGTTTTTTCCCAACGCTCTATAGCGGAAACCAAGGCAATGAATTTCGCCAATGTCCTGAAAATCCTAACAGTGTAACGGGGAGGAGCCAGATAATTGGGATCATTCACGTTCGCCAACGGGCCTCCTTTCCGTTCTATAAAGAAGCGCGGAAATTCGCTAGCAATCATATTTGGAACCGCTGCAAAGTTTATTGTCGACTCCATGTATTCCGGTCGAACTAACCATTTCTTTACCAAAATTGAACCTATATCTGTGATTCTAATCCTCGACGTCCTAAATCCCTGCAAGCAGTCTTCATCGGGAGGTGTATCGACTAGCCTCTCAAGCATCATTGCCTTCATAAGAATTTCAACATTTCCAGGATTATGCTGATACATGTCTGATATAATATCCTTAACTTGTTGAAATGTTATAGACTTCTCTCTGTTCTGCTCAAGCAGTTGTAGAACTCTAATTTTTGTTAAAAGATGATTATTAAAATAACGATGAGACGATCCCAATGCTATGTCGCCCCAAACCACTGGTATAAGAGGAAATTCACCGGACGGAGTTGGATAAATCAGTTTTTGTTTTTGAGAGTCATATCTGATTGATTGCTCAAAGTAGTTGCCATAATTAAGAGAGGCTATAGCCCAAATTCGATAGCTCTTACGGGCCATCAGTTCCTCTAATTTTTGTTTATTGCTAGGATTCGCATTTAAGTAAGTTGCCAGTTTCGGCAACCAAGGGTTCTCTGCCCCGTATTCTTCGTCTATTATTGCAGTTGTTTCCCAAAGCGCGTCTCTTAAGAATTTCATTAGTGAACGCATATGGCCCGAACTAGAAAAAATCTCAATTGGGTTACCTTCCATCTCGAGGTCATTAAAGGCACACCTGATAAGATGAAGCGTGAGATCTGTAATCAGCTTTGCTGACCCCGGTTCCCAATATTCTATGTTTACTCGTTTATTTGTTTTCTTTATCCTTTCTTCAAAAAGCGCAATCCGTTTCTCAAGCAGGGTACTTATTGGAGCAGGGGAAACTACCCATTGGAGCATATCTTGCCTATTTTTTGTTTGACTTTCAAGATGACTCGAAATGTCTCTAAAGGATTCTGAACGAGCACAAAGAAGATATAAGCCTTCGGGCACATTTCTCCCCTGCATTATATCATAAACATTTGCTCTCCAGCGTTTTAATGTTTCCTGCTCTTGCATCGGGACTGTTGCTTCATCTAGGCCATCCATGATATAAATAAAGGAATAACCTTTGGATGAAACGAATTGCCTATATATACTCAGTCGTTTAAGTTTCTCTTCGTAACTTATGGCAGTATCTTTTATCTGCCTTAACGTAAACGTGAGTAACGAGTCACTGACTTGCTTATCCATTATATTTTCAACAGGAATTGTTAAACAGAATTCCTTAAATTTATCTATCGAGAAGAGTTCGCTTCTAACAACATATTCTTCTTTGGCACACATGTAATCGGTATCGTCAAAAAAATCGGCTTCCTGAGGGAATTCGCCACCACCTATATAATGTTTGCATAGAACATCGTAGGTCTGGATATCCGAAGAATCCATCAAACTGAGATTAAGAGACTCAGCTACCGAAAGATCAACAAGGACCCAGATAACTGATTGTTTTCCAAATACTGAATGTTGTGTTGAAAAAAGATAGTTTAAGAAAGCGCTTTTCCCGACCCCCCTTTCGCCAACAATCACACTGCACTCTGCACAGCAAAATGAGGATCTCACTGCCTTAGCTCTGTTTGCTAAGCTACGAGCCAACTCCTCAGGATTAAGGGAAGGATCATTAATTATTTTAGGTCTTTGAGATAATACGGATGGTGATACAAATACGGTAGTACTAGCCTTCATCATTGGATCTATTTTTTCCGGATAAACATAGGCCACTCTGTAAAGTCCTGCATTTTTCGGGGATGGTGGTATTGCTCTGAAATTCCTATGTAACAACTCTATTCTTTGCTCCGGGTTTACTGGTGTTCGTTTTTCGTCGGGTAGTCGTTTAGTGCTGGGCCTCAGTGTGTCTTCCGCACAGGGTATACTCGTGTAATACCTACTGGTGTTTTCTATGTCATTATTGATTACTTCAAACAATTGTTTAATTTGAGCCATTTTGCATCACCTTGTTTCGGTTTTACAACAGCAATAACTTTACATTCTCCAATGGTCGACCCCATAGGCGGATTGAAATCCGGCTCCCAGAGTGTGAAGACGGATGCCGGGTAGCCATGCAAGTCCGACGGGACTGCCCTAGGGTTTACAGGATTGTCAAAAAAGAGCCTTATTATAGCTCTTGGGTTGTGGTCCGTGGGCTTTTGGTATACAACTAAATCACCCGGCCATTCTGATTTTCGTGAACTGTCCTGCCAAGAGAGCAGTCCTCTGATGCAGACAATTCTGCAGGTGATCCCTTTTGTTTTTAGTTCTGAAGCTTTTAAGTAATCAGGTATTTGAGTAAACCTGCTATGATCTGAATAAAAATCGTTAAATAGCTGCATTGGAGTAACTTCGTAGCTCAGACCGTTTTTTTCCGATGAACTTTTTTTCTCCCGAAAGCCAAAGTTTAAAAAACCTGTTATATTCCCTTCGGACGCTCCTTCATATTCTTCGCTAACGCTCCGTTCTCCCGAACGGATCACTTTGACACTGGCTAATTTTATACTGCTACAAAGATATATAAATAAGTCCTCGTTTAAGAACAGAACATCTATTCCGTTCTCCATAAAACACTCCTTCCGTAGTGTTACGCAGAAAATATTTCTATAGTATTGTCCTATACGTGATTTATTTGTCAAGATAAAATTGGTGAACCTAAAACGTAGTTTCGTTCCTAATCTCATATTTTTTGGGTCATTGAGCATAAAAAGCCTCTCCCTAACTAGTAGAGAGAGGCATAGGCGGACCGACAGAAGCAAACATGGTTCAAAACATTATTTCCTCGATGCTCCCATACCAATGTTGCCATGTCCTCGTCGAAAATTGTTCCAATAGCCTACCACAAAACCATCATCTTTAAACCTACCAACACAAGAGAGGAAACCTTGAGACGTGAAGTCTTTGCACCGAGCCCATTGACTTGGATTAGGACGATAATTTGCTTTATAAGAAACGAGGAAATTCTTCGTGACCTCCGCAATGGTTGTCGGTATTTCATACTCTGGCGGAAGCATTTGCTCCTGCTCATCAGGCATCTTGTTGGTCGAATCTGGTATTATGTTTTTGAGTAGGAGGTACCATCGAAGCTCTAATGTCGTGTCCTTTGCAAAATGCTCGCCACTGCACCATGGTTTTAACTGAGAAAACCAGATCCTTGGTCGATTCGACCAGGGACGTAACGCGTGCCATTTCAGCACAGTAAGAGGTTCATTGTTAATGCATGGAAGACCGAGGAAGGCAAAATGCGTATTCTTGATAAGTTTGCCTTTGTTGAAAGGACAAGGACTGTTCAAAATGTCGTCATTCCAAGGAAAAGTTATTTCCTTACGGACCTCTTCTTCTGTAAAACTTACGCTCCAGAATGTTACCCAATCTTCGAGTGCAAAAATGAATTTCTTAAGAAGAACTTTCGCAGTTTTGGTTTCGATAAAACCCGACTCGGCACGAATCATCGCCATTGCCACATTCCGCACGAAAGCATTGTCGGTGCGGAGAAGACTGAATAGATGACCGGGTTTGCCCCCATACATCGCTATAGCGCTTTCTAGCGAGGCCAAGTTCTCTTTCAACTCACCATTACGTGTAGTCGAAAGACTTTCGTCAATTGTACTCATTGTACACCTCCAACGTTTGAATTCCCACTCGTCTCCTTGTAAGTCTGTGGGTCTTAAACCCTGCTCTTGGGGCATTGTCTTATCTCAAAACGAGATGAGCATCGGAAACATCATCACTATAGATGCTCGTCACACTATCGAATCCATATCTTATACGATTTTGGCTCAGCCATCTTTTGTCCCGATGTCCCCCTTCTTTTTGTTCACGTTATAATAAGCTACGAAGGGGGGTGCTAACTTTTTTGACACTGTTCTTCCAAACCTTTGTTTATTTATTGGTACATATTTACTACAATTCTTGGGCCTCTTGACACGGGTTAATCGCATACCAAGAGTGCGACTCTTGGCTAGTGTTTGGAGTTGCCGGACGATGGCTGAAAGGCAGGGGGTCAGCAAGGCAACGATCAACAGGATCTGGCAAAGTCACGGCCTTCAGGCTCATAGAGTAAAAGGGTTCAAATTGTCGCAGGATCCTCAGTTTCTGGCAAAGCTTACCGATGTCGTGGGTCTCTACCTCAATCCTCCCGAGAAAGCACTGGTACTCTGCGTTGACGAGAAAAGTCAGATTCAGGCATTGGATCGTACGCAACCGGGACTGCCTTTAAAAAAAGGTCGCTGTGGAACCATGACCCATGACTACAAGCGCAACGGTACCACTTGTCTTTTTGCGGCGCTTGAAGTAGCGCAAGGCAAAGTTGTTGGACAGTGTTACGCCAGGCATCGTCATCAGGAGTTTCTTAAATTCTTGAAACGTCTGGATGCTGAATTCCCCTCCGAGATAAACCTGCACATGGTGATGGATAACTACGGTACCCATAAGCACCCCAAAGTCCGGGACTGGTTGCAACAGCATCCCCGTTTTGTGACTCACTTCATTCCCACCAGTTCGAGTTGGCTGAATTTGATCGAACGCTGGTTTGGAGATCTGACCGGGAAAAGGATACGTCGTGGGATTTTTGTCAGTGTCGCTGACCTCGTTGCTGCGATTGAAGACTATCTGGCAACCTGGAATACAGATCCAAAACCATTTGTTTGGACGGCAACCGTGGAATCAATCGTGGAAAAGCTTGCCCGCTGCAAGCAGACTCTGGAAAAGATTCAACCCGGCTGCACGACACTAAAACGTTCTCGGAGAACAAGAAAAAATAACTCCAGTTGTTTATGAGGCACTACACTAGTGGGTGTTGCTCCTCTTGAGACGTGGCATTCGGGGCGGTCTTCTTGCGTTTCCTCTTGCACTCAGTGGCGAACCATGCCTTCTATTTTACCCAAAGGATCAGCAATAAAATATTTTTCACAGAAAATATCTTGTTTGGTCAACTATACGCCCCTGTTTTTTTTGAAGTTTTGTATAGTTTACGCGATATTACCTTCCGCAACAGGCAAAAAACTAAAAAAGACAAATCCTTAAGCATAGAGGTACTATAGATTATTCAAAGGTTCTCTGGGTACGGCACTGTGAGATTTAAGGGCATAAGAATCAAAACCTTTAACGGAAAAGAAAACTCACAACTAATAAATTAAAGAACAACTTAATTATTGCATATTGTTAACAAAAGTCAAATGGTTGCTTTCTCTTGCCATCCACCCTTTTTATCAGCTATTCAAGAGACAAACAAACGTTTAGTAGAACGCATCCCGACTGCTTCCAGAAAAAAGCCATCTTTAAGTTAGGTGGTTGGGTTTGTCAAGACAGAAAATTTTAAAAATGAGACAGAAAATTTTAAAAAATTATTATCGAAAATGAACTTCTTTGGGCGTGAGATAATCAAGCGATTGATGCCGACGTCTTTTGTTGTAAAACCGGAAATATTCATTTAAACCGTTACGGGTTTCCGAAACATTCGCGTAATTGTTTAGATAAATATTTTTTTGCTTCACTGTTCGCCACAGTCTTTCCACAAAAATATTATCCAAGCATCTTCCTCGTCTGGCCTGCCCCCCAAAAATAGGTCCAGAAGTTGAGTTATACTCCGGACTGGAATAGACTACTGCACGGGAGGCAGGAAGAATGAAGAAGAAAGCACCTACACCGGAACAGATCATCGACACATTAAGAGAATCCCATACTGTAACTTCCTGCGTATTGCCGCATTGCGGACATGTCAATTCGTGGATCTTCATTCCTGTTTCTCCTTCCTATTTGCAGACTATCTTATAGAAAACCTCTCCTATTGTTTCCGGTATAATCGGTTCCCATACTATTTCTTTTGCCTTATATGCAGAGAGTATGCCGTCATCCTTATCATATTCAATTATAGAATACAGGTCATTTTCCTTCTTGGCGCAGCTGATGTACCATACCGTGACAGAATGGCTAAGCTTGTCATATCCCTGAACGCCAAAGCCCCTGCTTATACGGGTCTTAATAAAATCAGATTTCCCTTTTGCAGAATAATCAGTTCTGACTTTCAGCTTTTTGGCACCTTTCCCGATAGAAACGATACTCTCCTCATCGTAAAAAGTGTTGTTGCCTGCAGCATCGGTAATGCAGTGCACCCACTCTGCGCCGTTGATAATACCGGAGCTGCATAAGAACATCCCTGATGCCAAGAACATGAATAATGCTCTTTTCACTGTCCCTCAATTATATAGAACCATATGGAAATTGCAATGGAGAATCCGGCAAGAACTCTTATTCATAGCTGTTCTGTAATTCATTGGGTTAGAGCGAAAAGGTTTCAGGTTTCGGCAAATTCATTGTGAAACAGAAAAGAGGAATCCATTTTAAACTCCTATAAAAAATCTTTTGTGTTTGAAATTCTCATGCCCCTGGAAACCATCTCTTTAACAAAGTCTACCCCGAGCTGCTCAAATCCTGCAACGGAGCTTGTAGCATCTTCAAGAAGCACAAATTTAGAGATGTTGTTGTCTCCTACCTCATCAGCTATATCTCTTATAGTATGAGCAACACAGTGGGAAAGAGCTTCACCCGCTATGCCTATAACGTCAGCTTCTTTCAACGCGTTTATCAAAGACATGTTTGCGGCTGTTCCAGGGTCGTCAGGGTCAGGAACTTCAGCCTTAACAGCAGAATAATGTTCAGTCCAGAAATTACTGCCTTTTGCGACCTTATTTACTATAGCAAACCTTTCGCTCTCCCATTCACAATACGCCTCGAATACTTCAGGAACAATAGTAGCTCCTAAGCTGCCGATAATGCAGTGCGGCGGCCAGATACAAAGGACATATCTACCCCTGAGGGCAAGCTCTTTTATGTAGCCGGTAGCTCTTTTCATCATTGAAGGCTTGGTCGTCATCCATTTGCCGTCAGCAATGTCATCAACAGTAATCAGGGTAAACGGGTCGGGATGATTACCCGTCGAATCTCTCCAGAATATAGAATGAGCGATATCAACGATGTGGTGCTGGTCAAGCGTTGAATGAATATTATTGATTTTAGCCTTCCCCTTCTTAATCATAGCGGAAAGTCTTTTCATGTCATCTTCAGCTCCAGCCACATAAAGATTTCCTTTCGGGTTGCAGAAATCATGCTGCGGATCCACTACCAGCAAATCAATTTTCATCTTATCGCCTTTATTCCATTATGCCTTTTCATGCAGATACATTTCAATATCTCGGCGTCAACCTTTCCGAATGTGCTCTGTGTTTCTGCCAGTTATCGAGATAGATAGCGGCAAGTTCCGGATTCCTGATAATCAACAGGTTCTCGGCATTACCCTCTTCGGCGGCTTTTGAGAAATTGAATGAACCTGTAATAACAATCTGCTTGTCGATAATGATTATCTTGTTGTGGGCTATAGAATGCGCATCATCAACATATGTCGGTATTTTCATATTGGCTAAAAAGGTTGCCGATGTATAGTTTGACCCTTTCTTCTTTGGCTCTTTCCTCTGTGATTTGTCAACTATGACCTCAACATTAACTGCCCTTTTCTTGGCGTTTACAAGGGCTTGTGCAATCGGCGCTGAGGTAAATGAATATGCCTGTACCAGTACTTCGAGAGTAGCATTATCTATTTCATTGACAATTGCATCAGTACAACCGCCCTTAGGAGAGAAGTAGACCTGGGTGGGCGTGTTATTCAGGGTAAGGTTATAGGCGAAAGACGATGAGCATAAAACAGAAAGGACAAGAAGTATAAATATGGATGAAAAAGATCGTTTACTCATGAAACTCTCCTGAATTAATGGATTTAAGAACATTATAATTTATGGGATATGTGATGTCAAAGGGGACGAATATATTGATTAAGTTGAGGCTTGCGGTTGATGGATTTTGTGGCAGTTTTCACTTCGTAATATGAAATAGCCGTGAACGGGAAAATTGAATTTACCTGTTATTAAGAACACCTGCAATTAAATAATTTCATTTAAATGAAATGTTGAGAATTGCAGTTTGAAACAGCGAACAACAATAAGAGTTATCAGGCGATTCATTTATAAGCGATTTTGCTGCACCGGATTCATTGTATATATAACAGTTTTCTTGTATTTAAGATTATTTCATAGGATAGATCAGGTGATTGTAATGAAATTAAGCTTATAATCTTTCTTATCGATAACGGCTTCCGAAAGACGAATATGTGAACAGGCCGGATTGGTGTGCATCAGATGTTTAATAATGGATTTTGTGGTATCAAGCGTTCTGCAACCAAATATTATCCCTGTAATACAATCCATCGGAACAGGGAATAAGTATATATTGTGAGGTTCAACACTCACAATGTTCTGACATTCCCTAATGTACTCGACCATACGCCATTCTTCCTCATAAGCCCAATGCGCACTTTTTGAAAAGAAAAATGTGTCAGCCCAAACGTTCCGATTATTATCTTGTTTTAGATTCTTTTCAAAAAGCACAGTCTGTGGTCTAACCTCGGTATATCGAACCTTTTTTAGATAACGGCCTAATTCCTCGGGTTTTTCACGGCGGTCAAAAAACTGGTGTTTTTCATCAAACTCCACAACAAACCCGGAGTGGCTGGCAGAATAGTGTGCCCACATGAGCAGGTTATTTCGTTTTTCAGTAAGGCACAATACACCAAACTCAGCATTTATTGCCTCCAGAAATGATCTAACTATGTGATTTGAGAAAAATTCTCCTTCTCCAGACATAAATTGCTTGAATAGACTATCGGTTATCGGGTTAACTTGGTCTAACATGTTTTTAACAAATGGTAATTCTTTAATTAGTTCGAACGGTGGAACCCTTGCTCCAGGGTATTTACTTATATTTGCCTCAAGTTTGGCTTTTAACATCTCTTCTAACTCTTGCTTGCCAATTTTGTGTTTGCTCAATGATTCTTGAATACGCTCATCAGTTAGACCATTAGTGAAGCATGGAAAGGTTTCGAATGGGTCATTGAATGCAGAAGGCTGCGTAAAGCGGATAAATCCATTTTTAAGAATATCAGTTCTTTCAGGTGCCAAGTATTTATATAATGGCATTATATGTATACTCCTTTTTAATCTAATTGAGGAGGGATTGGGATCAAGGTGCTTGAGAGATGCTCTTTGGGTGATTATCAAGTCTTGCTTTTTGCAGGCACCTCGAATCTAAGCATTTGCTTATCGCCTTCCATATAGAATCTATTATGTTCAACTTCCCTTAAGGTTTCAAGCAAGAAAACTTCTCGGTTATGCCATTTAATACCAATTAAAATATAATACATTAATAATAAATCCTGGAGAAAACTTTTTAGGATGTACATGAAGACAACCTTATTTTGTAGAAACAGAAAATAAGCCGTCAAGTATTAGCACATTTCATCCGGTTATCAACAAATCCAAGCAAGTACCTGATGAACTGATTTGGTATCTGGAACGACAAAGTCTCCATAGGACTCAACAAGTTATGGACAGCTTTTTCTTTACAGGTTTCTTCTTGAGCAGTATATATGTTGCGCCGGGGCCTCCGTCGCACATCTTGCAGCTTGCAAAGGCCATCACCCATTTTCTGTTTATGGCCCTGATGATCCATCGTGTGAGTTCGTCTTTAAGCACAGGTGTGTTAGGTGATTTGAGGCCTCTGCCGTGTATTACCTGTATGCAGTTGAGTTGTGATTTTACAGCATCACGGATGAACTTTTCGAAAAGCTCCCGGGCTATCGTTCTGTCGTATCCATGAAGATCCAGTGTCCTTTGTATTGAAAACTCTCCGTCCCTGAGCTTTTCCATAATAAGGGGGTTAACATTGTCCTCATGGCCTTCCATGTACTCCGGCAGGTTTGTGACGTTAAATGTGTAATCATCTTTAAGCACGCTTTCAAGCTGATCTCTTGCTTTGTCCTTTGGGTGTCGATATGTATTCCCGATACAATTCTTACTACCTACCCTGCTGTTTGAGCGGTCTATTTGCCTTACGTCCCCCATTGCTTCCGAGAAGGATACAGTTTCGTTGTTTATTGCACGTCTTGTATTAATCCTGTTTTTTTCAACAAATGTATTTAAAAGTGAAAATGCCCTGTAAAAATTACTTTCTTCTTCCATGTTTCAATGATCTGCCCCCACTCATTGTACCACCTTCAGAGTTACACTTCCTCTTGTTTTTTGCCTCTCAGCAACATTTCCCTATTTTTCAACTTTTTCCTATTTTCTAATTAAGACTTATATTTTAAACAGCCCCACAATTTTGTGAGGCTTTGAGGTTGTTATAACTCTCCCCGATGGCTGCTTTGAGATCGGTGTCCTTTTAATCTAATTGTTATATTAACCTGGTTAATTGTCAACAAATTATTCTATTGATTTTACGATCAACCTACATACTTCCGATTAACCCTTATAAGGCCTCCCCCTTATAAGGCCTCCCCGTGTCAATAGGTAATTTTCTCCCTTAACGAAAAATCTTTACTTTTTTTCGCTCTGCTCTGCAACTGCCCATCCCGACTCATTGCCAACGGTTCCGTCTTTGTTTCATTACCGGCGCAAAGTTTCTGCACCAAACACCTATCGAGGTTCACCCCGCATAACACGGGGCTGCAAAGGTCGATCCTTTACGACCTAGAAAATATATCGTACCCTCATACCGTCCTCATCAAAGGAAGGGGTTATGATTACATCCCCAGTTAGTTCCAGGCTCGGGCGAGGGGCAGAACCTTTGTAATAAGTCTATAAAATCTAAGGAGCGAAAAGCGGATCTCCAATCCAAGCGTGTAGGCTACCGGGCATTATCGTCATAGCATCTCAATAGTACTCCATGCACACGGGTGCTCTTGTCCCCTATAGAGATAACGTTACATGTTCGTACCCATTGGTGTTCCAGTTAGGCGTCAGGTCTGATCCGCTTCCCTCCGGTTATCTCAAAAATCTCTTTTCATCAAATGCCTCCTTGTTCTTGAGTATAAAATAGACCGCTCTTCCCAGCTTATGGGCGAGAATCGATAATGCCTTTCCCTTGCCGTGCTTTTTGGTCAACTTCTCAAACCATTTCTTTGCCGGCTCATTGCCTTTTAAGAAAAGCAAAGCTGCTTCAGAGAATGCCCACTTCAAATGGGCATTGCCGATCTTGCTGCCCCCGTTACCGTACTTCTTTCCATTCGATTCATGGGAACACTTGACTAATCGCGCATAGGAGACAAAATCCTTGACCCTGGGGAATCTCCTGATATCCTCTATCTCATAGAGGATGGTGAGGGCGCCTATTTTCCCTATGCCATAGATAGAATCAAGAAGGGCATACGATACAGGGTCATGGTATTGAGCCAGCCTCAGGATCGTCTTTTCCAGGTCGTGAAGGGTGGCGTCATAAACGGTAATGACTTTAAGATCAGCCTCCATACTCTTTTGAACAGCAGGATTGCCAAAGCTGCCCACAATGTCTCCTCTTCTACTGGGTACTGCAATACAACCGAATGTCTCATCGAGGTTATACTGACTATTGGTATTCTGTATATGAGCCAAGAGTTCAGCCCTTTTTCTCATAAGATAGTTTCTTCTCCTCATAAGATCTCTTGTTGCCCTCATCTTCTCGGGGTAGACATAGGATTGAGGGATCATGCCTCCTCTTAAGAGAACAGCTATTTTCTGTGAATCGATCTTGTCATTTTTTGCCTTGCCTCCATGGATTGCTTTCATGTAAAGGGCATGACCCAATACAAATGGAATACTTTCTCTCTTGCATAGATCTGCTATCCAGTACCAGGCGAACATGCATTCTACCGCTACCACCACATCCTCCCTGTATGGTTCAATCGCTTTGAGAAAGATTTCTCTGTCCGTATCCATGTTCCGGTGCAATTTAATCTCTCCTTTTTCATCCAGGATGCAGAGATACATTTTTCTTGCATGAAGATCGATACCGCAGTAAAATTTGTGTTGTCCTTTGTAAAAGTTCATAAGGCTTCCTCCTGTATAGGTAAGATTTGGTTCCTTGCAAAACCTATTTTATCACTTCTCGAGGAGGCCTTGAATAGTATCCGACAACCTAATCGTAGCGGATGAGAGTAATAATCGATTTGTCTGAGATGGCGGATATCCCAAATAAACCCCTTTCCCCTAACCTTTATTTTTTATTTGATTAATTTTAATTATGAGGAGTACAATTTAAAAAAACAAAGGGGGTTTTAAATGACAAGCAAAGGCGGTACACACAAAATTGGAAGAGATGCAAATTCAGGGAAATTCATACCAGTAAAAGTTGCACAAAAAGACCCGAAACATACAACTGTAGAGACAATCAAGAATCCGCCGAAAAAGAAATAGGGCTTTCTTGAGAAGTTGCCCTGAAGAACAGATGTTCTGAGGCGAAATAGTGCCCACGAGCCGTCACCCTGTATGGGAATTATATAATGAATATCGTACGATGCGACTTAACGCTAAGTACTATTCAATACAGCTCAAAAAAGCAATTAAGTGGAACAGGCTAACGGAAGGGCTGGTTGCTTTGTTTTCTTCGTCGGCAATTGTGAGCTGGATATTTACATCCTGGGGACTAATTGCTTGGAAAATTCTGGGTTCACTTGCTGCAATGATTACTATTTACCGATTCTATTTTCAGAAACCATATGACAATATCGTAAAATTTGAGAGGATGACAACTTTCTACAAAGGCATAGAGTTTCAGTTGGAAACTCTATGCAGAAAAATCAAGGAGCTACGGGCTTATGATAATTCACTATTAAAGGATTTTGAGGAAATAGTTATTCGACGACAAACTTTTGCGCAAACCTATGGCGATACAGAAAGAGACGAGAAGCTTCTAAAAAGACTGCAAGAGGAGGTTAAAAGAGAACTTCCTGTTGAGAATTTTTACGAACCAGAAGGAGATATAAATGAGCGATAAAAAATCAGATGAACAAACAAAACAGGTTCCAAATAAACGTGATTATAGTGAGCGAGTCGAAAAAAGAGGTGATGTGCATGTACCCGACAAACCAGGCAAGCCGCTTTATCAATCACCAACAGAACCTTGGCCGGAAAAACCGAAGAAATAAGATAAGAACTGCATATGGTCAAAAAATTCCCTGGCAGCTTTTGCTCACAAGTATTCTATGGATTAAGAGATTACTCAATATGGAGGAAAGGTAATGGCATATAACAATTCCGTTCCTGTCGTGGATGTGTGTGGCAAAAGGACAATGGACTATCTCATTCAAGTTTTGGCGAAAATAAATCGTGGGGCAGTCCAAGTTATGATTCGCGGTATTGGTGGAAATATCTCTCAGGCGGCGAGTGTAGCCCAAATTCTAGCCGACAGGTTTGACTGTCGCATTATGTCGGCAAATGTCGCTTCGGCTGAGCTAAATCAGACCAAAGCACCCCGTCTTGAGATGACGGTTTTGTTTGAACCAAAAACATTGCAACCAAAAATTGCAGACTATCAACTGAGACAGGGTTTCATCAGCTTCCCTGTATACCATCTACTTTTCGACATGTTGCTCCACAGTCATGGTTCGCTGGTAATATCCGTGCATGGAGACAAACCCTTGGTCTCAATAAAGAAGGCGGGATGGAACTTTAGATGCAAACTTCTCACTAATTCTGACTCTTTCTGGAACCCAGTCAATGGTGTGGCAAACGCGTGCTATCGGAGCGGATTGCTCCTTTCGCCATATTGGAAGAAAGTGAGTAATGTTCTTTCCCAGCACGACGATGTTATTTTGGGCTTGGACACGAACATTTTGTCTGATGTTGTTCTAAGTGAACAGATCCTCACATCCCTATTTATGATACATCCTCGTGGATATGTGCATACACCGAACTGGATTCTTGTTGTCATACCCAACGCTGTAATTCACGAATTGGAACAAGCGGCGAACAGCCGGGACGATCACGGCTATCTTCAGGAAGACGGCCGAAGAGGATTTCGCGCTTTACAGGAAATCCTGGAATTGAACAGTAGTGCGGACCTATCTGGCATCAGTCTCATTGTCGTAGGCGATGCTGATCCGGCGCTCGACACTCGGGTAGAACTGCGCGCTTTGAGAGAGGATCTTGCGGAACAGGCCAGAAGGGCATCAGAAGTAGGCAAGAAAGAAAGTTGTTCGACAGTGGAACTATCAACGGAGAAACAAGAACAACAAAATAAGCCGCTGATGAGTCGCAAAAAGTCAAGCGGTGATCTCATTATTCGAGCACAGTTTAGGAAATTCCTGCGCCAGATCGATTTCCATAAGGGTATTTTTTTCATAACTGGAGATAAATCCAATGCCGCTCTAGCCCGTGCCGAAGGGGTTCAATCTATCTATTATCGGAATCGTCGCCAGGAAGAGCTAGAACATGATGTGGAACCACCATCCGTTCCATGCAACGACCCGTCAGGACCTGTTGTGTTAGGTGTCCCCATAGGCCGACTTATATACGAGTTGGCGGTGGAGTACGGTCGGGTGCAGATTGGTTGGAAGAACGGCGACAAAGCGGTACTTGCATGCGACAGAATTGGTGAATCTTTAGATCATTGGACGCGAAAAGAACTGATCGTCAGCAAAGATTCGCTGCAAAAGCTGCTTGCCCTGTATACGGAGTCAGGACGATTGCCATTGCGTCAGATCAGTGAAGTCTATGAAGAGGTTCAAGAGCAACTCATGGGTAGCGAGGCGCTATAGGCTAACGCCAACTATGCCGCAATTGGCAGACCGTCATCTGTTTTCATGAGCTATGCCAGATATTTAATGTTGGTTGTCCAAGTATGGAGATCGAGAAGGGGAGCGGCAACAAAAAACCTCAAGCCACTGTTTGGCTTGAGGTGCATATGAGTTGGAGCGCGAGAGGAGTCGGGCGTCCGTACGCAAAGAGGCGTGGGTTGTCACCACCGGCCATAAAAATGCTCTCTCTCCTTCTGTTCCCCACTGATGCAAGTGTTTCCCAGCAACGATTGCCAATAGGCGTACTGGTACCCGTTGTATACTTACGGGCTGAAACACCTTGGAACATATGCCAGCGCTCCAAGAAAGAACAATACCAGTATAGTTCTTTTGTCTCATATTGTCAAGAGGTTAGAGCTCTAAGAAAGAGCCTCAGGCAATAAAATTCAAATACTGCCGATGGGCTTCCTTTGCCTGTTCCTTATAAACACCATGATAGTTTTTACCGATTCTATTTTCGGAAACCGTATGACAATATCGTAAAATTTTAGTGTCAAGTACCCATTTTGTTAGACACGCATGCGTGAATTAAAAATTGATTAGCGTAAACAATCGGAGGCATTTTGAGAGCGGTATGAATTCGCTCGTTGTTGTATTTATGGATAGCTTGATAAATCTCGTAAACTTTTCGGGATCTATTTTTTCAATAATTCCTTAATTTCTTTTTTAATTGAATTTGAAGCGTATTCAAAAGCATTAAAATCGTTTCTTACCGTCGCCAGCGCAACTTATTTATTATTCTTCAATTCGTCTGAAACGTATTTAAGCGCTCCGCTATTCTTCCTCACTGTTGCCAGCATAACTTCTTTATCATTTCTTGATTAGCTTAATTATTTTTGTCGTTTTTGATCGTTTTGGTTTTGATTATTTTTGATAGACGAAGAAACACCACTTCCCAACATAGCACCAAGACATATTTTTACAATATCTAAAATATCTTTTTCACGAATGAAGCTATATACTACAAGAGAAACAACGAACCCCAGGAAAGCAATAATAGCAACGGGGGACATACTATCTGGGAATGTAAAGTATTTTCCTATCCCAGTTCCCCCCGGTCCACTAAGGTTAATGGTTTCTGTTCCAATTCGCCCTTTTTTTGCTCTATCCAGTGACATTTATTTCTCCGAGACGATATAACATTTATCGGTGTTATTACGATTAAGAATAATGTAAGTCTCCTCTTCCGGGACATCATCGTTAATCTTGCTCCTTTCGGGATGATTTGAGTCATGATAATGAAAGCATCCCGGAATATGAATAGTGAGAATACTCCCAATAAAATCAAACTGGTTGGAGGTGGAATCAAAAACAATTTCCCCACAAATTTTCCCTGTTTCTAAAAACATTGATAAAGTGGAAATCTCGACAACCCAAATATAACGAGGCATGCCAGTTCTTAGATAATCTTGTTTTACCTCATCATTAATAGAAGAATTAGACTTTATTTTTTTCTTAAATTCAGACGATTTCATACAATACGTTCTTATCAAAACCGGATTTTTATATTTATTATCTAAAGAATAAATTAATTCTGCTGCCTGCTTGTTACCTTTTTTAGCGCTTTCGAGAAGTAGGTCAATTAAATTGAAATTTATTCCTTGGTCCGGATTGAATAAGATTTTATTAATTGTTGTCAGTACATCTTCGCCGCTAAGATAGATCTTGTCTGGCAAAGGAACTATAATTTCCAAAACGTCGCTCAATATATCATTATATCGAGAACCTTCTCTTGGTAATAGGCCACCATGTTTTTTGGCCAAAGTCTCTCGAGAAGCCTCTGTACAGGGAAGCAGTCTATATATACCCTCTTGATCATCGTGAACAATAAAGGCATCTGTAAGAAAAGAAGAAGATAAGACATTTTGTTCAGCAACCACCTCCGGCAAATTTAACTCTTTTGTATCATCAAATATTTTGTGACCTATAACTATAGCTGCGTGCTCCCTAAACAGGATTATAACAGGTATTTCTGACTCAATATAATGATATATGGTCTCAATGGGTTGCCAGAGCAATGAGTCTCTTTTATATAAATCCTTATCTTCGAGACAAGTGATTTTGTGTGGCTTGGTATATAGTAAAGGGAAGTAGCCCATTTTACTCAAACCAGACATAATCTGTTGGGTAGTTAAACCATTGCTAGGTATTGCTCTACTCAACTGTATAAAAGCATTAGTAGCTTTGTCTGTAATTTCATAGGGCAAATAACGAGGAAGGGCGTTGGCAAAATGCATATATTTCGAGAACATCCACATTGTGGCCTGTGCGCAGGTCATAACCATGGAGTCCTGTTCAATGAATGGTGTGCCAACAGCAATAATTGTTTTTCCTAAAAGGTGTACCTCTCTCTTTATACAGCACAAATAGAAAAAGTTTTCTATTTCCTTGGGTACAATAAGAGTACGGCCAACCTTTCCAACATTTAAAGGTCTTTTTACTAAAAAACCCAAGTAAGTGATTTTTTCAGAATTGAAGTTTTCTATAAAATCATCAATGTCATCGAAGGATTCTTTAAAGAAATGCAACCGCTTACAATACCCATAGCGTGATCTAAAGGTTTTTGAGTAAAAATTACTAAATTCGTTTGTAAAATCTTTATCGATATAATCATTTTCCACTATAATAGAACTTGCGTTGTGATTATCTTTTATATAGAGAAGTATTTCTTTAAAAGTTTGATCCAGGTTTTCCTCTAAGGAAAACTTGTTTGCAATATGTTCAATAGAATCAAATTTTAATAATTCGAGTTGAACCGTAAACCCCCGCTATAATAAAAGAAGGTAACATAGCGATGCTATGTTACCTTAGTGATGCGATGTTTTATCCGGTAACTCTGTTGGCACTTGCACTGAGAGAACGAGCACGAAAGCTGTTGAGATCTTTCATGTGTTGTACCAACTCGTAAAACGCTTTCCCTGAAATTTGTGGCTTTTTGTCTGACGGCACAACCGCCTTAGAACGTTTTTCGGTCATTCTTTTAATTGATCTTTCAATTTCTTTTTGAGAAGCCATAACACACCTCCTTTGTTGTGACCCCACAGATACCTTAAACTAAAATAGTTTTGTCCTTTTTTCTCCAGAATTTAAATTTACTTGGTATGTGAAATTTTTCACACAATGGTTCTATCTGTATTAAACCAAATTTTGAAAAAATGTGCAAGTTTTTATATTTCTGGAAATATTTTCTCATAAGGGTATTTATTATTAAAAATATCATTAAACGCATTAACTATTTTTCTTTCCGTTACCGGAGAAACTGTGCGCTTATGATTAATTAATTTATTTAAAGTACCCATACTAAGTTTAATCCTGGATTGTTTTAAAAATTCGGCTTGCGTCATCCCTTCGTTTATTAAAATACCTTTTATGTTATTTTTTACCATTTTACCTCTTATTATATGAAATTGATATATATATTTTTAAATATATATATATCAATTTCATTTGACATGTCAAGACATTTATTAACATATTGTGTTATTTTTTGTTTTGTTAATATTTAACGCGACTTTCACATTACCGCTTTCGTTCAAAAATACAAGACTGACATTCAGCTTTGCCGCATGTTCCTGTAGTCATTTATTTGCCCCTCCCGGCAACAATCCCCTTCTTTTCAAGAATTTCCAATCTTCTAAACTGAAAATAATCCGAAAGAAAAGTTGTTTAAAAATTTATTGGGACTAAAAGGAGGTGCTGCTTATGAACTACAAGGAGATGTCAAATGAAGAACTTTACCAATTGCTCAGGGAAAAATTTCCCGGAGCAGGTTTCAAAAAAATAGCCAAGGACAATCGGCAAACGGTTATAGCGATTTTGGAGATTCACCAAGACGAAAAGCAAGGAGGTAAAACGTGCGCAGAGATGTGTTCAGTCCAAAGATACGGGGAAACCTTATCTCATACCCTTAATGGAGGTGGTGAGCTTGAACCAAAGAAGACTGTATCAAGTGGCCAAAAGTTTGATCTTTCGAAGGAAGATGTCTGAGAAGGTTGAGATTCTGGAAGATGAGATCAGGAGTTTTTTATTGAAGGAGCGAAAAGAAGAAATCACCGGCGGCGGTTTGAGGATCTCCATAAAAGGAGAGGGCCGGCTTGAAGTTCAAGAAGTGCCCCTGCCCAGTTTTGACCAAATGGAGTTGCCCTTCCATTCAAAGTCCGGTGGATCAAAAAGGGAAGGAAAACCGGAAATTACAGAACATAATTGAGGAGCTGGAAGATCGCTGGAGCAGGGATCACACCGAACCGGGAGATGGTCTCGAAGGAAAGCGGGGTGAGATTTTCAATCAAGGGAAGGAATAATCACTTCTGCTAAGAACCTTTCCCAATGCGAGTGCCCGCCGATAAGCGAAAAGAACCGACAGCTGGTCATCAGAGTTTCCAAAGCCAAGACAAGATAAAAGACGCCCGGAAGAACAACGAAGGAGGTAAAACGTGAATACTGGAATGTATAGCCCGAAGATTAAGGAGGAATTAATACCCTATTTGTACAAAATGGCAAAGCACAACGGCGTTCCGATGACGAAGTTAGTCAACGGATTTCTCGAACAGCTAATATCCCAATTCAAAAACACAGATATATTTTCTGAAATTGAAGCGGAAAATAAAGCTGTCGAAGAACTAACAGAATATTTCAAAAGACTGCTAAACAGCAGACACAAGAAAACCGCCGAAGTCATCGAATTTCTGCGAAAAGTCGCTTAGGAGGAAGGATAAAAAATGATTCTATCGAGAGAAAAAACTGAGCTTACCAGTCCCCGGGCAGTATCGGAGCATTTGCGCAAGATTCTTACGAAGCTGGACAGGCTGGAAAGAAACAAGGAGCATTTCTTGCTGATCAGCCTCAATACGCGAAAGAAAGTTAAGTTTGTGGAGCTTGTCAGCATCGGCACGGTGAACACCACCCTGATTCATCCGAGAGAAGTATTCCGAAGGTCCATAATAAGGGGAGCGGCATCGGTCATTATCTGCCACAACCACCCATCGGGAGACTGTGAGCCAAGCCAGGAAGACATAACTATCACCCGGAGATTGATTGAGGCGGGAAAGATCATCGGGATTGAAGTATTGGACCATGTCATTATCGGCACAAAATCAGTTTCTATGAAAGAAAAAGGAATAATTTAAGGAGGATATTATGGATGAGTTTTTGATTCACAAAGGAGGAGAAATCGCAACGAGGGAGCAATTGGACCTTATCAAAATGCCCGAGGAAACGGACAGCTATATACCCGTTTCGCATTACCATCTGGCCGACAAGCTTCTTACCGTGTCGCAGGATCTTCTCACCGATTTTACCCTGGCCGGTGAAAGCTACGCCCTTGCCCGGCAGGGCCAGCAGCTCTTTGCGCTGCTTAAGTTCAGGAATGATAATGCGGAAATCGGGCTCTCGGTAGCTTTCCGGAACAGTTATGACCGGTCCATGAGCGTCGGTCTGGCTATCGGGGCTTCCGTTTTCATTTGCGACAATCTGGCGCTCCACGGCGAAATCGCGGTGATGAAGAAGCACACCAAAGGCGTCTGGAATGCCTTGGAGGATTTGGCGATTACCAGCCTTTACAAGGCTCAGCACAAATATGAAAAGGTTATTGCCGACTCCGAGCGCCTCAAGGGAATACCGGTAAACAACCGGGAAGCTTTTCAGCTTATGGGACTCCTCTACGGACAGGACATCGTGAGCCCCAGACAGCTCCCCGTCATCAGGGAAGAATGGCTAAGGCCCAGCCACGAGACGTTTAACGAAAGAAACAAGTGGAGTTTCTTTAATGCCGTAACGGAGGCGCTTAAATCAACCCCGCCTATCTCCATAATGGAGAAGCATGTCAAGGCTTACCAGGAAATCGTGGAGGAATAATGGAAAAGGATAGGGCGCTTACCACCAAGGATTTGGAGATTTTCTTATCCGGGCAAACAGTCAAATTAGACTGCGGCCATAAGGCCACCATCGGACACAACTTTGCTAATACAGTGATCATAGTGTCGGAAGGCGGAGGGAAAATCAAGACCCTCTGCCACAACTGCGGGTATTAGGAGGTCAAATGCATATTATCCTTAATTGGAGCGACTACACGGATATCGGGATTGTTGCCGAGGAAGACGGAACGCCGGTGCTTTTTAATTCATACGACGAGGCGTTGGTCTATGGTACAGAAAATCTTAATTTCTTTTGGAAGGCCGTGGAAATAGGCAATGAATCCTATGGGGCTTGAGGAAAACTGTCTTTCAAGAATCACAACGATGAACAACAAGGAGATGCAAAAAAACATCTCCTTTTAAATATGCATGGTAAATAAAATTATTGTTTTTATTGCGTCTGGCTATAACAACTGCACCTACCTACTAAATTGTTCCACGCAAATGAAGTGCCGAGAATTACTGATAGAAACAAACAGTTTAAAAATTATTAGGTGCCCAGCACCCTTTCTTTTGCGTAAAAACTAAATATCATATTTATCATTTCTAATAGATTTTGCACAGCGGGAATGAATTTATCTACCCTTTCTTTAGCCTCTTTTTCTTGATTATCAGGAGGAACATCTTTTAACATTATAGCCATCAATAATTCCACGGTGAATTTGTAGTGTGTCTTTGCTGGCATTTCAAAGCTAATTTGCAAGACTCCAGAACGCTGCTCGTCACGCATCTTATTTAAAGCCTGTTCTATCGATGATTGCTTAATATGAGCCGATACTTCATTTCTTACTGTATCTATTGTCTTCAATGCTCGGTTAAGGTCTGCTTTAAAAGAATCTACATGTTTCACTAAATCAGTGGGCTGTTCCTTAAGGAATTGCTTGAACTCCTTTGATTCTTTCGATAACACTTCAATGGCGTTCCGCACTTCTTTTACTGTGGTGCACATTCTTCGGAAGAAATATAACTGCCGCCAATCGGTTCCATATTCATCCTCTATGGGCACTGAGTGCGATTCTACAAATCCCTGTAATTCAAAAAGAAAGTCTTCTCTCAGAATGCACAGTTTTGCCATTCCCGCAGCAAACTTGTCGTTTTCTGGAAACCATTTGTTAAGATTGATGTTTCTTATATGCATCTTGCGAATGTATTTTTTTCCCATTCTTCATCATATCATATATTTTTTGTGTATATTGATTACTATTTAAAAAGGAGCAATTTGGCTACACAAGAGGAAGATTCGGGAAGCAAGATGGAGGAATGGCACCACTGTTTTGCACCTACAAAGTGTTGAGCTGCGCGGTTTCTTAAAAACAAGGACTACGGATAGTAACGGGGAATAACACAAAAGTTAGATGCGACTGTTAAACGTCGGCTGCATTGCCTCATTCGGTCATAAGGGTTACACTCATTGTATTTCAACATTTCAAGAGCGTCTTGGTTGTCCCCACGAGTATATTCGTGATTCTCTTTGGTTCGGGCTATAAGTAACAAAACCGCAAGTGTATCAAAAGTCTATTTCTTCTTATCTGTTTTTGGTTTCACTGGTTCAGCGGTCTCGGTTTGGCCTTTTTTTGAAGTTTTGGGCTCGCTAATCTCTGTCTGCCCACGTTTGTCAATACCTTTGCCCTTGTCTGTCATTATAGCCTCCTGCGATTTATTTGGTTTGTAACGAATATTATAATGAACCAATCCAGCATATATAACAAATATTGAAAGCGCGATAACAAAAGTTATAAATGACCATGTGTTGCATCTTTCTGTAAGTTTTTTATATTTAGAAAATCCTTCTTCGGGCCAACTTCCTTTTTCTACAAAAATTTCATACCGTGAATCTAAATCATTTATTTTGAAATCCATATTCTTTTTAGCAAAATGATAGCTAAGTAAATTCAACGATATTACAAAAGCAAAACCTATCCACGAAACCATTATCAAAAACGTCGTCAAGCCATCGTAAGGCTTTCCCACTTTTTCCAGAAAAGCCATAGTAACAGCCAAAATACCCATAGATATTTGTAATATTGCTTTATCAAAAGAATTGGATGAATCGGTTCTAATTTTGGAAAGTTCATCCCTTCTCTTCGAATAATATTCATATTCAGCATCTTTTTTGCCAACCATATGAAATAATTATACTCTTATTAAAACAAAAATATAGAAAATTTTCTTTCGGCTAAATACCGGTTGGAATATTACATCGAAGCAATATTTTGGAAAACACTTATTACAAAAGACATCAATAAAATTTCATTCTTCTATTTTTTCAAAAAATCAAGATGGCAAAATTGTGCATAATACCTACCCATGGGAAACAAATATGAGTAAAAAGTGAGAATTATAGGGCAGAATATGCATTGTAAAACAGCAGCCATCTATTTGGTTTGACCATCAGTGCCAACCAAGTTGTGCAAGAGGTTTCGAGTATTCTTTGGCAATCACTTCGAATCGATTAATATCACCACTAAATAGACCCGCTTTAATTGGTGGCCAGTATTCTCCCTGCTCTTGCGCAAGCCTCAATACTCGGTGAAAAGGGCTCGATTGATCGCCTCGATCATACTTCCAGGCAAACCTACCGGGTGGCCCCCACACATGCCCGTTTTCACTGTCATATTCTTCAGCAAATTCGAGAGCGAAAAGCACTTCAAACTCGTCAAAGTACCGTTCGTAATCCATGCCCAGGCATAATATATCATCCAGTTCAGGTTGAAGAAATTTAAACAGATACTCGCTATGTGGTACATGCTGATTCGAATGTCCGGGCAGTATATTAAATGCGCTCTTCAGATCTGATTTAGCTTTCCCAACATTCCTGACCAAAGTTACTGACTTTAATGCACGTTCGGGGTCAGACACATTCGCCTGCATCAGAGCTCGCAAATTGTCATAATTACCGGCTGCTACCGCGGCTATACCACCGCAATACATAAGGAGAAGCATGGGATACCAACGGAGAGCAAGCCAGGCAATAGTCCCCGATCCATCTTCAATTCTGCCCCCCATTTGTTTCACTGGCAGGACAAGAGTAATGCGATGTGCTTCGCTTCCCCAGAAACCCAATAACGCCTGGATACCTCGCAAATCTGTCGTTGTTTTTTCGTATTTATTTATCCGTTCAAGAAATTCCTCATCATTCCAGATTGTCTGCACCGGAAAACTGTCTTCCGTTGTGACTGACATCATCTCTCGTGTTTTCATAGTCACGAGATCGTGAAGTTTAATTCGATATTTTTCCTCTGATAATAGCTCTTTAGTCTGGTCTATTACTGTCATTATTTCACCTTCATTTGATAATACAGCAGGTATCGAGACAAGGATATCTTTGTCAATCTCTTGAGCTTCTGGCACTTCCAAGAATTTAAAACCTGAGAAAATAAGGTCGCCATCACCGTCAAGAAACCCAAAATGTGGGGTTTGCTCTGACTCTGGATCGTTCGCGACCTCATTGTATACATATGCCATGACCCCATTAGCTGTTAGTAAGCCATTAGAATCCCCTGCCTTCCCTGATAGAGCCTCAAGTAAATGGCCAGTAAAAACCGAATGATCAGGCAACGGGCCTCCAAGGTCAGATACTAACTCATCCGCCTTTCCCGCGGTCAAGACTTGCCTTGCAGGGCGGAGCAGCATGTCCTTAATGAATCTCATTGAGCCCGGTTTAAGAGCGCGTTTGATAGCAAGCCCCCCGTAACATGCATCCATAAGAAACAATATATGTTTGGCGTTGATTAGATCTGCATTTCGTGTGAGTTCGTCCCAGCGGATAAGTGTTGATAAATTTTGATGGTCACCATCATAAGGCACCAAATACCCAACTTCACCCTTATAAGAAGAAACAGTATGTCCGTGACCTGCAAAAAAAACCAGAAGTCGATCATCGACACTAATTTCAGGGCATGCAAAAGCAAGGAAAGTCTGCATAATCGCAGAACGCGTAGCGTCTTCACCGGTTAAAAGCCTTACGTTACCTGAAGGAAATTCCAACTTTTCCACGAGAATTTTTGCAATCGCTTTAGCATCATTGATGGCGTATCCAAGCGGCGAAGCCAAAAGATATTTGTTAATTCCAATCACTAAAGCATGGCTGTTGCTGTAACAAGGTTTCAGATTTAGAAGGTTCATTTTTTATACCCCCATGTGAGGTTTGAGATCGTAGCTCTTACCTATGCTATATCAGCGGTTTACAAATATCCTTATAGGTAATTAAAGGGTATTCAATTTTTAGCTCCTGTTATTGCGCTGTTACTTTATTTATGATTATCCCCCAAATTTGACTAACTTTCAAGTTAGTAATCTTGCAACGCTGGGTAGGAATGGCAAAACTACATTTCAAAAAGACATTATTAAAATATCATCCTTCTATTTTTTTCTAAAAAATGAGAACGACAAAAATACGCATGTCACCTACAACCGTACATAATTACAATGGCAGTAATATAAGGATTGCCACTTTAAATTAAACCAGATTATTAAACAAATAAAAGCCGATTTTCTGTAGATAGGTTAGCTAAGGAAGTTGCTAAATTTGGAGAAATAAATATAGTTATAGCGGCTTATCGTTTCGGGTCTCTTTTATCTCTTGCAGTTGGTGGGTAATTGTCAACAGCAGTGGAGTAAGGATCACGAGATAAAGGTCTTGTAGGTTCCAACTTCATGCTTAACCTCAATTTTTTCCCAATTGCATTTAAGTCATATGGATTCATGAAATCCTTTTTCTCCGATGGTTTTGTTTTCATTTTTTTTATTCCTTTCATTCTTGCTTAAGATAATAATTCCAGAACGTATTTGTCAGCTTTGCATCACCAGTGACTACTCGAAAAACACAGTTGGAAATCTTTTCCCTTAAATAAAGATACTCCAACGATCCTTTTTTTTCAACATCAAGATTAAATTCTAACTTTTTCAAAACTATATTCTTTATTAATTTTGCGCACTGTTTGATAGTTCGCACTACCAAAACACCATTTGCAACCCCAGTGGTAATATTAACTTGTATTCCAAGTGGATGAGTCTCACAGAGAACTTCAGCTTTTTTGTCATACTGCTGTCTCATCGTCTTTTCCAGCAGTTTTTTAATTGATTTAAGATCAGTTGTATCGGGATTATTGATCCATTCTTGGATTTTACTATCTTTTTCCCAAGCAAGAGAGCTATCAAATACACGTAGTTGTTCTAAAATTATTTCTTTCTCGGTATCATTTTTATTAATTTTCTTTAAATCAGAGAGATATTCATCCACGTACATTTCGTTAACTTTCGGGATGTATACAATCACTGGTTTTCCTTGTGCTAGTGTGCACGCCAATTCTGAATCTTTGCCTAATGTCTCAGATTCTTGGGCAAGATAAATTGTGCATTTAGCTCTTTTAAGCATTAAAGCTTCTGCAAGACTTTTGTCTATTCGACTTTGGCAATATGCTTGTGTGGGGTCAAACCAACGAAGCTTTAAGTCTTTTAAAATAGAATTTTTAAAAATCTGATTGATTGTTCGATTTGCAAAAAGATATTCATGTGGTAACCTCATTGAGGTGGCAACATAGACGTCCAAATGATCACAAGCAAGATAGGCTTCGTGATTGGTTTTGCCTTTTTCAACAATGAGGGTTCTTCTCTTTTCCTCGTCTATTGCCGTGCTATCGCCATTTTCAATTTTTTTCCTCAGTTCTTCTTCTATTATATAGCCAAGATAATAAGTATTTTCAGGTGGTATTGTTTCTATAGGTAAAACAGGATCGTGCCTTTTCTTATACTCTCTTGAATTCATTGGTTTCAATGAAGCCAAAAACCCCTCAAATTCTACTGGATCACCGGAAAGGTTCTTGAAGGCAAACTTAACATTGCCATAAAACAAAATAGCGATTTTTCTAAAGTGATCAACTCCCTTCCGAAGTTGTTCAAAGGAATTAATAGAGGAATCTGGTCTATATTCAATGGTACCATTTACAAGAAACTGAAAAAAAGAGTGAGTAATCCTGTCGTATCCAAGCATCAAAAGAAGTTCATTTAACTGGCTAAATCCTAAACCAGCACCAGAGGTCAACAAGGAAATCGCATTTTCAGGGATTGGTGTATCAAAGAAAGGTGCTTTTTGGCCTGTCAGGTCCTGAAGGATAATTTTCAATTTATTTACATTAGGCATTATGACACCACAAAGACTTTTTTGATTCCGTACCTAAATTACTATTTTAAGTGTTTGAAAACAATATTTATTCTTGATCCCCCGCTACTATTTTTTTATTTTCTTATAATTACATTTTTTTGCAAGCAAAAAATGGGGGGCTATGAGACTAAGTGCTCAGCAATATTATCGCCTGTGATGTTTGCTGAAAGTTAAAGTGTTTGGAAAATCTTTTTCAGTTATTAATTTTTACCACTTGAAAGAGCGGATAATTCATACATTTCAAAACTGTTTAGTTCAGGAAGTAACCCTTGGCTTGCCGCGTATAAAACATTTATTTTTTGCTCACTATTTTAGTGTCTTGTAAGCACTTGATGTTAATAGCTTATAAAATCTGTTTTTGATGAGGGTTTTTTGCGTACACAATCTTCTGTTTTTCTACAACGATACGTGTTTTAAAATTTGTGTTACCACAAGTAGACTATTTTTTACGATAGGATGCGCACAGGGAATCAATGACTAAATGATATGTTTATATCCTGAAAAATAGGCAAAAACTCTGTTACGGTAAGATTCGGTGATTCAGGCAAAAAACCGCGCATGATGCAGTCCGGGAAGCAACATAAAGCAACCAGATAATTACAAACAAATCCGGAAAATGCTTACCTTCTCCTTTTTTATATCTTCCCTCAATTACCCACCGAGGCAACTATCCCCTTCTTTTTAATTTTTGCCAATCTTTTAAAATAAAATAATCAAAAAGAAAGCTATTTGAAATTTTATTGGGACTAACAAGGAGAAGAAAATCTCAAAACCAAATGCCGCAACTGCGATTATTGGAAGCCGTGAGATGTTCATTATTTTCAATTGGAAAAACATCCAATTCTAAACAAATGGGAATGACCGGAACCGGGTCTTCCCCTCTCAACTTATCCGAATGGGAAAAAAGAGATACCTGAATTAGCACCTGTCAGGGTACATAGATAGGTTATCCACTGCTTTTAGCCCGATAGAGCTCACTGCCAGCCGCCGAATTTTCTGAAAATCGGCTTGAATAAGTAATTAATTTGGGGGAGAAGTACTGTCTGTGGTTGCATCGGCAAAGCACGATAGAACCCCAGCAAGGAGCTTTAATCGGCAAAAATCGCACGATATAAACCCCCTTGCTGGGCTTCGCCACAGAAAGGCATCCCCCCGTTTTTTTAAATTTATGACACTTAGTCGGTCAATCATTCGACAATTTATTTCCCAGGTAGAATGGGCTACCGCCGGAAGTATCTGCTACCTACTCTCCGGAAAACGCAAGCGGCGCGATTACGCCATTGTCGCTGCTGAGCTCAACAGCATGTGCCGGACCAAGCGGAAAGAAATCCGCCTCAAGAAACTCCATCATGATTTTTATACCTGTTATGCCCTGGCCACCAGTTCCAGAACCACGCTCAACCATAATCATGTCGAGCACGACATTAAATTGAGAAATTGTTTAGGCAAGTATTTCCATATCTGCGGCTATGGACTCATAGAGTTTTTGAGCCTTAAGACATATGCCGATGCGATGCTGAATCTTACTGCCGGAAACCTTTATTTTGAATTTGACAGCGGACATATGGGAAGGGGGCAGCTTAAAGACAAGATTAAGAACCATTATATAGGTAAAGGGGCTTTCCGGGTGGTATTTTGGACGGGAACCGCCGAATACGCCCACTGGAAGAATATAGCTACGATTAAATGCCTGGAAAAGAACCGCCTGAATATGTTGTTTGAAGTTACCAGGAGAGTGCTGAAGGACAAGCCCAACAGGGTATTGGGAGCCTGCTATCATGAGTATTTGGAAGACGGGAAAGTATATAATCACAAGGGGAAAATAGTATGGACGGAGGAGTGAGAGAATTATTAGAAAGGCGTTGTAATTGAAATATTTAAAAAGGTGTTTGATAGCCTTGAGTGTTCAGATAGATTGTATTAGACAGTCTTGAGGGTAAGTTATTCATTATTAAGGATTTTATTTTAGGTAAGGGACACCCTTACAATCCCGTATCGGTTTGGGCCGCAATAGGTAAGCAAAACGCAATAATTCCGATTTTTCGTTGAAAAAGCACCTCCGAGCCGAAGGGCTCCTAGAAAGGAGGCGCTAATCAAAATGACTGAAGAAAAAATTCAGCAGTTCCTCACCTGGCTTTTGGAATGTGAAGCCAAGGAAGAATCCAGGAGTATCTACGTAAAAGACTACTCTTGGTATGACAGAGGAAAGCACGAATCGATCCGATACATCAGGGAGATGTTCAAGACCGCATTCCGGGAAGAGCTTCAGTAGGTGAAGCGCTTTTACAAGGGAGCCCTTCAGCTCGAAGGTAGTACACCAAAAAATCAAAATCATTTCATTTTGCTCTTTTACATTTTGTATTCTCGTCATACCGCCCTGTTTTATGTCCTCGCGGCGAGGGCTGGGTCAAATTTTGTTTTTAAAGGAATCAATTTTCCGAGGCGGAAAATCTCCACCTTGACAATTGATGGGGTCTGTCTGCTGTCCATAAGGCGTCGGAGTGAAAAGCTCTCGGCCTGGAAAGGAGGCGATAACATGCCTTACGAAGTAATCGAGGTTGATTGCGGAGACGAAGTCATTTGCGATCTCTGCAATGAATCCTTCACTGAGTCCGAGGAAATTGGAGGGTGCGCAATCGGCACGTGGGCGATATGCCCGAAGTGCGCTGGGAAGCTCAAAGAAGAGCCGGACCAGAGATGTGGAGAAAACGAAACCTTTCGAGATTTCGTCTATCGATTGAGAAAACAATAATCTCAAGAGTGGAAGACTTCCCTGACACGGAAGGCTTTTCACTCTCGCGCCTGGGAATTATAGCAGACACCATCAATTGCCAAGGTCCTACAATTTTATATTTTGACCCGTTGCTTTTGCTCATCCGCCTCATTCTGGACGGAATCACAAAAGCAAGGAGATAGAAAGCCCCTGCCGATAAACGAGGAAAGGCACACCGATTTGCCCCCGCGCGGCGCGAAGCCAAAACCGTGTGCCTTTCCTCAACCACAGCTAACCTACAGCGCGTGGAACATTGGTATCGCCAGAGGAAGTTTTAAAAAACCAAAACGTCATCCGTTTTATCCTTAAGGAAAAAAGCCATACCGTTCTGAATTTACTCTACGAGGCTACGAGCCAAATTCAAAACAGAATGACTTTTCTTTACATTCTGAAAAACAAATGCCATTTTGGTTTTTCAAAACACAGTTTGTATGTCCCTTTTACATTCTGATTGCCCGCCTTCAGCGGACTAACATAGAGGAAGGGACTTTATCTCCTACAGTTATCAAAGAAGGCGGTATCTTCTTACTGCCAATAAAGTTTTCAGTTCTTTAACAATTTTCAGTCAATTCCATTGAAAAGTAAACGATAGCGTTTAATCCATTCACAAGTTGTTTGTGAGACCATAAACCTGAAACTCGGTTTTGAATCAAGTTATCGGGTATGCGATAGCCATAGGTGTTTGCAAGGGAAGCAAGACAATAAGTTCCGCATAAAGAAGATTTATGATTTTAAGATAGTCTTTAGAAAGACGAGAGAAACAGAGAATAGGTGAGTACCGCCTATAGATAGATTACAGGAGTGGTACAGCGACAGGTACGGCGGTTTTTAGAAACCGGAGCAAATGATAGTTTGAGGAAACTATAGAAGATGTCAGATAGACAAAGGATGAAGTTGCTTATCAACAATGATTGATACAGCAAACCGAGGCGGTTTGCTGATGATGTAATTGCATTACGGGCTAAGAGGAAGAGAAAGAAGAACGAGAAAGCGTATGAAAGACAGTTTAGAACTGAGGAATATAAAAAAGAAGAGATTAAGTAAGGAATAATGTGTTTTTAACCCACATTAACCTCCTTGAAATCATTAAACTTTTGCTGTTACCAGTTTTTTTATAAAATCAACCAATTCATCGTAATCATGTCTTTCCTTGCCCGCAACATCTTCATAAATAACCAGTTCCGTAAAGGCAGAGAGTGCGGCATCGGCTCTCATTTCTCTCTTGAGCGATTCCGTATCATCCCCCCAGTCATCTTCGACCGTACCGGATGATGGATAAGGAAGCCCGACAATTTGAGCTCTAAATGAACTTGTAAAGTGCTCGTAGTATGCCCAAAACCTTAATAGATTTTTGGAATCCGGCCTGTATTTCCTAAAATTATCAATTACACAAATCGTCCATTTCAAGAAGTTTTCGCCGTAATCAGCTTCCTTTTTTAAATTATCGATAACAAATGTCATGCTTAACCAGCATATATAATCAATAGCTGTTCCTCTAAACCCTATTGCCTTCATATCCCGATAAACACTTTGTATAAGAGATTTGTTTTTGAAAACCTTTTCAACTGTTGGAAATTCCAAAATAGGATACTTACCGATTTCCTGAATCACATCATAATACTTTCCATAAGCCTCAAAAATAGCTTTGCGTTCCATAAAATCCTCCTTGAGAATAATATAAACATTATTCAATATAAGTCAATATTTATTAAAATAAAATTATTATTATTTATTTTAATATTTTTTATTGACAAATTAATATTATTAATTATAAATATAATAATGTTAATTGATTCTTTAATATCATTAAAGGAGGTTAAATGGATCACGGAGTAGAAAGGTTAATAGAAATTTTCAGGGTAGCAAACGACGACGTGATAGGCAGCGTAGCAAGAAAGATTTTCAATCTCAAATGGAAGGAGGGGCTATCGGCAAGAAATCAGGCACACAAGATTCTCGATGGACTGGCGCTAACCAAAAAAATTACTAAGGGTAAGGGATTTTTTGCGGTTAATGAATATCGGGGAGAGTTCAAAGAACATGATAGGCTTGTAACCGACTGCATCGCAAAGCTCATCCTACTCAAACTCCCAATCACAATTTACAGAGAAACCGCTCTTCCTAATGGGCTTAGACCCGATGTCATCGGACTTATTGGAAAGGACGGTAAAGCTTTAAGCTTCGTACTGGAATGTTGCCTTAACGAAACTGATTCCTATTTTGAACAGAAAGTAACCTTTTGGAAGCACCACAACCCCTTAGAGGAAGTTTTTAAAATACCTATCCCCCACTTCGCGCTGGTAGTTTACGGCAAACAGCACCCTGAGGCTATGGACTTTGAAAAATTTATCGAGGAGGTGAAAAAGTGAAAGCATTTGCAGTAATTTTAACTCTCTTTGTAGCGGTAATAATTGTTGTTTTTCGGACCGGTTATTACTCCCGCAGCGAAACGCCTGCTAAAACCTTACCAGTTAAAGCGGAAGCCCCGATCTATAAACCGAAACCTGAGGAACCTAAACAACAGGAACCAAAAATTGTTTATGTTCCTCAGGTTATTGAAAAGGTTTATGTCAGAGAAGTAGTCCGTACCGAGCATGTTTATCACGAACCCCAGAGAGAATACCAGCAAGCATCTTATCAACCGTCAAACCGCGACACTCAGGATTATAGTTGTTGTTCCAGTTTTACAGGTGAAGCAAAAGATAACTGCCAGCGTACAGTACGCAAAGGAGGTACCTGCCAGCAGTATCAGGCAAAAATAACTTATTACAGATTTCAAAATTAAGGAGGTGTTTTATGGACATTATTTGGTGGGTTGTTGGTTCAAATGTCGCAACATTTATCTTAGCGTGGGTAATATCATCCGTCGTTACGAAACACAAATTCCTGCGCGAGCAGCAGTATCTCGAACAGAAGCAGAAGAACACGGCCATGTGGATTGACTACATCAAAGAAATGCAAGGAGGGAAAAATGCCTAATCTCATGAAGAAAGATAATTCATCCCTGATGGTGCTCGCTCAGGCAATTGGCGGGCTCAATCTGATGGAGCCGCCGGAGATACCGAATGATCAGTGGTGGCTTCCCCGGAAGCTTACGAAATCTAAAATCCGGGACATTAAAGAAATGTCTGAGATGATGGCTCAGGTTTATGAGAATAACACCCGCGCCCTCACAGCAAAGCTCAATGGCGCGATGGCGATGATAACCGCTTCTGATCGGCTGAAATTGGAATTTAAGAAGATAGACACCGAAAGCAAGATGCTTGACTTGCAACTGCTTAGGGAGCAAGCCGGCCTCAACAAGATCCTTGCCGAAACCAGGATTCTTGAGAACGAAGCGAAATTGTCTGATGTTGAAATAAAGATGAGACTGAAGGCTATGGAGGATGACGATGATAGGCCGGATGAGGATAGGTAGCAACCCGGAGACATATTTGCCTGTTGCGGTGAAAGCTGATGACCGCTTCAAGCACACTCTGCTCATCGGGAAAACCGGCTCTGGAAAATCCCAACTCATTCTCAATTTATGGCGGGACGACTCATTTCTGAAACCGGCCAAGATACTGATTGACCCTTCAGGATTTCTTGCCCGTGACGCCTACTCAATCTCAAGGGGGCATTACTGCTCCCTTGAGCATCCGCTCTCGATTAACGCGATGGTTGCGCCTTACAAACCCTTCCAGATTGCAGACATCATAATTGAAACATTAAACCAGGTGGTAAGGCTCACCACTTCCAATCAGGATTTAACCGCCAAGATGATTCAGATTCTCCGGGAAGAGATAACGAGATGTCTGGAACTGGGCAGAACCACTCTTGAAGAAGTCAGGGCTAATATCAACGCTCAGAAAGGAAGCTCGGAAACGCGGGACGGAATACTGGCCAGGCTCGATCTTCTGGTGCAGGATGATTTTAAATCCATAATCTGCGGAGACACCTCATTTGAACTTAACCGGCTGATAGAAAAGGGAGAGTCGTTTATCCTTGATTGTTCCGGAATGGGGTATGCCAAGAAGGTTTTTATCGGCACCCTTATCACGAACTTAGTCAAAGCCTATTTTCTCTACTCCCGTCCGAAAGAGTACAAGCCTCTGGCCCTCTATATCGATGAAGCCCACAATTTTTTATCCCAGGATTTCTCGCTCATTTTGAAAGAGGCGAGGAAATACCAAATCGCCTGCCTGCTTGCCACAACTGACTTTTCATCTATTCCCAAGCCTTTAATTCACACCATTTTGTCGAATGCGGGTACGCTTGTTTGTCTCAGGGCTGGATATGTGGAAGCCTCTATGATAGCCCATGAATTTACTGCTATCGAAGCCTCTGATATTCAAAATCTGGAAAAGTATCATGCGGCAGTAAAAACGCCTGATACTGAGGCTATTGTAAAATTGCCCAGACCGATATTTGTAAAACCGATAAAGGTCAGGCCAATCGAGGTTAAAAGGAAAACCTTTGATCTGAAATGGTTTGATCTCCCGTCCTACTGCTTTCAACTTGACTACGACCAAGATGGAGCAGTCGCTGGTAACGGCTTATGAACAAAAGTCGGAAACACCGCCTAACTCAACGGAGGGAGGCTACGCTATATGCTGACGGTGACGTGATTGTGCTGGCGACGGGTCGAACTCACTCGATTTCACGCGATGAGTTTGATCTTAAAGGACGAATAAGTTTCGCTCCCCTCTCAGCTGCCAACGGTTGGCTGAGAGCGGGGGCAAACCCCTTGGAGGGATTATGGAACTTTTAACCGCAGGAGAAGTTGCTCACTTCTTAAAATGCTCGATAGAATTTGTATATAAAAACCGCCGACTATTAGGCGGAGTAAAGATTGGAAGGTTAGTTCGTTTCCAACTAAATAATATCAAGGAGGTGATTCATGGTAGAGAAACACGGCAAGACATACCGATACGACTTTCTGAAGAAGGGGGTGAGATACAAGAATGGCGGTTATCTGACAAAAGAAGAAGCGAAAGAAGCAGAAGCAAGAGCAAGGCTGTCAGCACGGAGGATAAATACGGACTTTATCAAATTGTGCAACAGTCGATTAAGGGATTTGGAAATCAGAAGAAGTAAAGGACATTTTGAAAGAAACAAACTCCTTATTGAAAATCTGATTTCCTTATGGGCAACTAAACGGGAAATAACCCGTGAAGACGTTAAGGATTACATCGAATCAATAGCTGAAATATCAAAAGAAAAAGCGAATAGGGTGTTGGCCCTTGTAAGGGCTTTATTCTCACACGGAATTAAAGAGGGAATTATTAATGACAACCCCGTAAAAGGTTTTGAAAAATATGGAGTAGAAAGAAAGTTAAAATACATACCACCAGCCGAAGATGTATTGGCAGTTGTCAAAGTCGCCACAAAAAAAGAAAGATTTTACTTAATAGCCCTCCTTCACACAATGGCAAGAATGAGAGAGATACATAATCTTAAATGGGATGATGTAAATTTCAAAGAGAATTACCTTATCTTAAAAACACGAAAAGCCAGAAGCTCTAACGTTTCAATCAGGAGAGTACCATTGACTGCAACACTTCGAGAGATACTTGAAAACCTTCCACACGAAAGCGAGTATGTTTTTACCAATCCAAGAAAAAAATCAAGATACGACAACAGAATACAACTCATCAAGAGCCTTTGCAAAAAAGCAGGGGTAAAAGAGTTTTCGGCTCACAATTTAAGACATTTCGGAGCATCAAAATTAATTAATGAAAACGTTCCCTTGTCTGATATCCAATTGCTTCTTGGACATACTCGTGTAACTACGACTTCGGTCTATATTCAATCAATCAATCCGTCTCTTGAAGACGCTATAAACAAACTGGATAAATAATGGATTCCCCCAAAATCCACCCCAACTATTTTTTCTGTATTAAAAAGGATACATTGGAATTTACTAATTTACGGAAATTATTGGCGGAAGTACATCGGAATCGAACCGACCCAGCAGTTATTCGCCGCTGCACTGGTTTTGAAGACCAGGAGGCCCACCAGGCGCCTTGGTACTTCCGTATCTAAATAATAATGAATTCAAAGGATAATGTCAATGGGGCTTGCGTCGCCCCCTCCACCAGCAAAGCTGTCGGAGCCTCCCCTTCTCGCTCACTGTGTGAGCTATATAAACGCTTCATTAATGAACGGATGGGGCTTGCGTCGCCCCCTTCTGTTTAGCGTTGTCATATCAATGATTGACTTTTTTCGGTTTTGTGTACAAAATAACCCTATGATCGGGATTTCAAAACTTTATTGCAATGCCGTTGAGGCATCGGACCCTTTGCGGTACGGAAGGGATTCCCGGAAACTTCCGTCTCATCTGCTTCAGTTTTCCGCAGACAAAAAACCGGTTGTGGTCTGGAATATGACAAAACGATGCAACCTGAAATGTGTGCACTGTTATGCCCAAGCCGGGGATGAAACCCATAAAGGGAATGAATTAACAACCGATGAAGGAAAACGGTTAATTGATGACCTCGCTGATTTTGGTGTACCAGTCATTCTTTTTTCCGGCGGAGAACCTGTTCTCAGGGAAGACCTGCCCGAACTGATAGACTATGCAGTGGGAAAAGGGTTAAGGGCTGTAATTTCCACAAACGGCACCCTTATCACCGAAGAAAAGGCAAAAGAATTTGCACGATATGCCCTTTCATACATAGGTATCAGTCTGGACGGAACAGGCCGGATAAACGATGCCTTCAGGGGTGTCAGGGGCGCCTTTGATCGCGCTGTCGCAGGGGTAAGAAATGCAAAAAAGGCCGGCATCAAGGTTGGCCTGCGCTTTACCATACATAAAGGAAACTTCGAAGAGATTCCGAAAATATTTGATATTATAGAAGAGGAGGGGATTCCGAGGGTCTGTTTTTATCACCTTGTCTATGCCGGGAGAGGGTCAAAACTGATCGATGAAGACATATCCCATGCAGAATCCCGAAAAGTTGTTGATTACATCATGGGCAGGACAAAAACGTTTTTTGACAGGGGGAAACCCCTTGAAGTCCTTACGGTTGATAATCATGCGGACGGACCCTACGTATATCTGAGACTCCTGAAAGAAGACAGGAAGAGGGCTGACGAGGTCTATGAATTGCTCATGATGAATGAAGGAAATGCGTCGGGCGTGGGAATAGCCTGTGTGGACGAGGAAGGAAATGTCCACGCAGACCAGTTCTGGAGACATTACAGTTTCGGGAATGTGCGCGAAAGGCCTTTCAGCGAAATCTGGATGGATACGAATAATGATTTGATGGCAAGGCTCAAGGAAAAGAAAAAGTATGTAAAAGGAAAATGCGCGCGTTGCAGATGGCTCAATATTTGCGGCGGCAATTTCAGGGTAAGGGCAGAGGCGGCAACCGGAGATGTGTGGGCCGAGGACCCGCAATGCTATCTGACAGAAGAAGAAATAAGCAATTAGCGGTTAATTCTTAATTATTCATTACTTTTCATATAAAGGGTTTTGATTGTAACATTTATATTCGTAACATTCTGATTTGTTTGGTGCTTGGAATCCGGGATTTTGAGGAGTATTTTCAGGTGAAATTTATCAAGGCACACGGCATTAAGTGGTTCCTTAAAAACAATGGGCTTGTTGAGTTTGTAAAAAAATTTTCACATGATGAGGGCGCAAAGAGGGGTCATTTTGTTCTTGAACACGCCGGAAAGAAGATTTTCATAAAGTTTTTCAAAGAAAAGGGTTTTTACGGGTTCGTGAGAAACAGGGTTTCGCCGAGAGGCAAAAAGGAGTTCTATCTGGCCGGCAAGCTGATTTCGCTTTCTATTCCCACGCCCGAACCGCTCGGGTACGGGATTTCGGACACAGGATCATATGTAATGCAGGAGTGGGTTGACGGCAGCACATTCCTGGATATGTATGGGGCGGGCGGCCAAAAGACCATGCTTCTCCTCAAGCTCGCAGACTTCCTGAATGAATTAAAACAGCGCCACATCAGACACAACGACCTGCACCTGAATAATATTATCTATAAAAACGGCATGTTGTATCTCGTTGATTTGCATAAGATGCAGATAAAAAACACTTTTTCATCCGGTGATGAGATTTCGAACCTCGCACACTCCATAACCATGGTGTATCAAGACCTCACAGAAGAAGAGAAGGATGCCTTTTTTCAGCGATATGGCAACAAAAGCATAAACGAACCCCTTGAATCGGAGCTGAAAAGGCTGAGACAGCGGTGGATCCGGAAGAAGATGGAAAGGGCATTTGATGACACGTCAACAATGATAACAGACGGTAATTATGTCTACGTTGCCGGATTCGAGACATATGGTAAGGGCGCGTTGCGTTCTGTGATAAAAGAGGACAAGAAGGTTAAGATAGAGCGGTACAGCAATCACATAAGAAAAATCTACCGGAACAAGAGGCGTCTGGACAGGGCCTGGAAAAATCACGTTGCCTTAACATATCTTAATCTCAGAGTAACGCCCCGGGCGTTCTTTGTCAAAAAACCATTTCTCGCCGAAAAAGGATTTATCGCCATGGAGGACCTGGCGGGTAAGGGCGAAGAACTCGACCGCTATCTGGACAGAGAATACGACAGACTCAGCGTGTACGGGAGAAAAATTTTTATTGATAAACTTTCTGCCTTTTTCATTCATGCCGTCAAACAGTGGGTCATTCACAGGGACATGAAAGCATGCAACATTTTTGTATTGGAGGGTGGCGGTTTTATCCTTCTGGATGTGGAGGATATTGTTTTCAAGGAGATGGATGTGGAATCCCTAAAAAGGATGCTGATACAATTGAACACCACCATTCCGAAGAGGATACCGACAGGCGACAGAATCAGATTTTTCCTGAAATTATCGGTACCACTCAAAATGAAAAACAAAGCCCTCTTCCGCAGGATCATTGCAGAATCCCTCAAAAGCGAAATCGTCTATGAAGGTGTGGCGGGCCTGAAAGTGGAGCATTGGTAAACAGCGGCATGTCCGCAGGCCACCCTACCTTCAGCCGGGCACTTGTGGAGGTACGACACGGGTGCCCCCGGCTGGTGGAGAGCGTTCCCGAAAGGGGTGATGTGCAGGCATGAACATCTTCGGACAGCCTCCGCCCTTGCACATCAAGCGATGCAAGCCCTGCAACGGTCGGGAGTGTAGTGCGGAAGTGCGAGGGGATGTGTGCTTCCGCTGTCAGGCAATTCGGTATTGGAATTCAGGGTTTCATCAATCTTTACAGCATATTCTTGACCCTCATCTGCAATTCAATGAGGGTAGAGCTTGACAGCTTTGTTAAGCCGTCCTTTTTGATTTTATCAGGTCTTACCTTTTTGACTGCCTTGAGTACGGAGTATTCTACGCTGAGATTGCTCGTCATAAAATAACTGAATGCCCAGCTTGTTATTTCGTATTTGTCTCGCTCGGATAACCAGAACAACTTTCCACCTCATAATCCACAGAATTTTGCAGAAAATTTATTATGGCCAGGGTTCAATCTTACCTTTCATCGGAAGGTGATATTTTGAATTGGGCCCAAACCACTTCTCATATATTTTTTTATAGGCGCCGTCTTTCCATACATCCTGTATAGCCTTATTGACTGCATTCTTCCATTCAATGTCGTTTCCGGGTAATCCGATACCGTAAGGTTCGACGCTAAAAGATTCCCCTACAAGCTCATACTTGCCGGGCTCTTTTGCGGCCAACCCTATGAGCAATGTGCTGTCCGCCGTCCAGCCCGCAACTTTGTCCTGATATAACGCCAGAAAACAGAAAGATTCATCTTTAAAACTCACAACCTGTCTCCGGGGGTTTTTAACGCCGCATCCGGCAAGGAGATTTATTATATTCTGTTCGTTCGTTGTCCCCTGCACCACTGCCAGCCTCTTGTTGATAAAGTCTTTTACGGTTTTATATCTGCCCTTTTTCGCAAGAACGGACTGACCGTCAAAAAAATAGGTATTGGAAAAATCAACAAATTTTTCCCTTTCTTTTGTATGGGTTATGCTTGCAATGCTCATATCGATCTGTTCATTTTTCACATATTCTATCCTTGTAACGATATCAACCTTCACACGCACCACTTTTAAGGTTTTCCCCATGGACTGTCCGATATACTTCGCGATCTCTTCGGCAAGGTCCACTTCAAAGCCAACCCATACGTTTTTCACATCCATAAATGCCAATGGAGCGTTGTTCTGTAGAAGGCCTATGCTGATCGTCTCCGATTCTTTTACTCTGTCGTAAACATTGCCGGCAAAGAGCATGCCTGGAATGTAGAGCAATACGAGAGAGATGCCCGCAAAAAATAGCCAGCCCTTTTTATTCATCCTCTTCCCCTTTCGTGTTTATAGTTAAAATGTTGTCAATTGTACACAAAATGGTAACCTTATTCCCTAAAAAATGAAAGAGAAAATATATTCATTTTGACAACATGCAAGCCATTATGATAATAATATCGCTATGACTATAAGGGTATTCAACTCGTTTTCAGGAAAAAAAGAGGAATTCAAGCCCCTTAACGAAGGGGCTGTCAAGATGTATACCTGCGGTGTAACAGTGTATGACCATTGTCACATCGGCCATGCGAGGAGCGCCATCGTCTTCGATGTTATATACAGGTATTTCAAGGCCAGGGGATATGACGTTACCTATGTGAGAAATTTTACAGACATTGACGATAAAATTATCAAAAAATCGCAGCTTGAAGGTATTGCCTGGGACGAGGTAGGCAAGAAGTACATCGAATCTTTTTACGAAGACATGGGAGCACTGAACATACTAAGGCCTAACCATGAGCCAAGGGCAACGGAACACATAGCGGAAATGGTTTCCCTTGTGGAAGCGCTTGTAAAAAATGGCCATGCTTATGAAATAGATGGAGATGTGTATTTTTCTGTGGAAAGCTTTGAAAGTTACGGGAAACTGTCCAAAAGGACACTGGAGGAAATGGAAGCCGGCGCCCGGATAGGAATTGATGAACGGAAGAGAAACCCCCTCGATTTTGCCCTCTGGAAGTCGTCAAAAGAAGGTGAACCATTCTGGGTAACTCCGTTCGGGAAGGGAAGGCCGGGCTGGCATATAGAATGTTCTGCCATGAGCACCAAGTATCTCGGGAACCCTTTTGATATTCACGGAGGAGGCAAAGACCTTATATTTCCGCATCACGAGAATGAGCGGGCGCAATCAGAGGCGGCGACAGGAGTTCAATTTGTTAACTACTGGATTCACAACGGTTTTGTAAATATCGACAAGGAAAAGATGTCGAAATCCCTCGGCAATTTCCTCTTAATCAAAGATTTTATTAAAGATTACCACCCCGAGGTATTGCGGCTTTTCTTTCTTTCCACCCATTACAGGAGCCCCATAGATTATAGCGACAAATCCATTGAAGACAGCAACAGCGCTTTGTATCGTCTCTATTATACCCTTGAAAGGGTTCTGGTCCTTGAAAAAACGAAGCAAGGCATCGATCCGCAAAAGTACGGCAAAGCGGATGAGTATGAGAAATTGTTTTTCGAGGCCATGGACGACGATTTTAATACCGCACTTGCCTTGTCCTATGTTTTCGAATTATCAAAGCTGATTAATAAGCTCCTTGATCAAAAAGGCAAAAGCGGTACATCCATTGTTTTATACTCAAAAAACATAATGGTTGGTCTTGCCAACACCCTCGGCTTACTGTGTGACGATTTCGAAGTATTCGAATCCAAAGAAAAAGAGCGTAACCTGGCGCGTTTGGGGGTTACGGCACAGGAAATTGAAAACATGATACAGGAAAGGGTTGCAGCAAGGAAAAATAAAGATTTTAAAAAAGCGGATGAGATTCGTGAAACACTTGCAGGTAACGGGATACTCTTGTTAGATACCCCCAAAGGCACTGAGTGGAGAATAAAACATATACTTACATTAAAAGGAGAAGAGTAAATGATGGAGGTCAGGTTTCATGGAAGAGGCGGCCAGGGCGCAGTAACGTCTGCTGAGCTTGTCGCGCAGGCTGCAATAAAAAATGATCATTTTGCGCAGGCTTTCCCCAGCTTCGGCCCGGAGAGAAGAGGGGCGCCTGTACAGGCTTTTTTGAGGGTTTCCGAAAGTCCTATCAAGCTGAGGTCCAAGGTATATGAACCCGATAATGTGGTTATACTGGACTCAACTTTGCTGGGCGTTGTAAACCCGAGCGAAGGGCTTAAGAAAGAAGGCTTTGTTGTTATAAATTCCCATAAATCGGTAGAGGAGCTGAAAAAGATTTTTCCGGGTCGTAATATTGCCTTTGTAGATGCCTCGAAGATTGCAAAAGAAGAACTCGGTGTACCTATAACAAATACAACTATGCTTGGCGCTCTCGTAAAGGCATCGGGCATTGTCGATCTGGAATCCTTGGAAGAACCTGTAAAGGCACGTTTCGGGATTGTTGCCCAAAAAAACATTAACGCTTATACAAGGGCATTTAAAGAAACGGTAATTATAAAAGCCTGACAAACACGATTCCAGATACGTGATTCACAATAAAATTGGTATTAGAAGTTAAGAAGGTGAGTACCAACCTCTTAACTTCTCAGCTTCCTAACTTCTAACTTATGAAAGTCTCCGGTAACATTGTCGATGTTTTAAATTCAACCATCTATCCGGGAACAATACTCATTAACGACGGCAGGATTATTGATATCTTCAGAGACAGCAAACGGTACAATACCTTCATTGTGCCGGGGCTTATCGATGCCCATGTCCACATTGAGAGCTCCATGCTGGTTCCATCTGAGTTTGCCCGGCTGGCAGTTACTCACGGCACAATTGCTTCCGTGTCTGATCCGCATGAGATCACAAACGTTATCGGCATAGATGGCGTCAGATTCATGGTAGAGAATGGGAAGACCGTACCTTTCAATTTCTTCTTCGGCGCCCCCCCCTGTGTGCCTGCCACAACCTTCGAAACATCCGGCGCCTCCCTCGGCACACTTGAAATTGACACACTCTTCAGTAGAGAAAACATAAAATATCTGAGTGAAATGATGAATTTCCCCGGAGTTATAAACAATGACAAGGATGTGATGGAAAAAATCGCCATTGCAAAAAAATACGGAAAACCGATCGACGGTCATGCACCCGGCTTAAGGGGAGAGTCCCTTAAAAAATATATCCGTGCCGGAATTTCAACGGACCACGAAACGTTTCGATACGAAGAGGGTCTCGAAAAACTTACACTGGGCATGAAGCTCCTCATCAGGGAAGGGTCGGCGGCGAAAAACTTTGACGCATTAAGCCCGCTCATCCTGAAATATCCGGATCAATGCATGTTATGCAGCGATGATAAACATCCCGATGACCTTGTCACGGGACACATAAATGAACTCGTAAAGAGATGTTTGCGTATGGGGATAGACATAATGACTGTGCTGAAATGTGCCTGCGTAAATCCTGTCAACCATTACGGGCTTGACACGGGCTTGCTCCGGGCAGGTGATTATGCCGACTTTATTGAGGTGGACAGCCTTGATCGTTTTGATGTTCTGCGAACATATATTAACGGTGAGGTCGTTGCCGAACACGGCAACACCTTGTTGTCCCATGTACCGGCACTGATTCCCAACAACTTTTCGGCGCTGCCGAAGAATATATCCGATTTTTTTGTTCCGGAAAAAGAACATGCACTAAATGTCATTGAGGTCATTAACAATCAGGTTATTACAGGCAGAACCTCGATGTCCTGCAAGTCTTCCGAAGGCAATGCAGTTTCAGACATTGAGAGAGATCTTTTGAAACTTGCCGTGGTGAACCGGTATGAAAATCTCCCGCCGGCAATAGGGTTCGTAAAAAATTTCGGCCTCAAAAGGGGTGCAATCGCATCCTCGGTTGCCCATGATTCCCATAATATTGTGGCCGTCGGGGTAACTGACGGGGACATCTGCAATGCGGTGAATCTGATTATTCGGCACAAGGGAGGGCTATCCGTGGCATATGATGATGTTCGGGAGATACTGCCCCTTCCCATTGCCGGTCTTATGAGTAACGAAGGCGGGTATAGTGTTGCGCAACGTTATTCGAAGCTTGACCATCTTGCCAAGCAGTTGGGATCGTTTTTGAGCGCACCTTTTATGACATTATCGTTCATGGCGCTCCTTGTTATACCAAAACTCAAACTGAGCGACAAAGGATTGTTTGACGGCGAGAAGTTCAGATTCATCGATCTCTTTGCCGATACATAATGAAAAGATATTTTGCATGTCCTTGTGGTGCATTATGAAAGGCTCCGTTCGGTGTTCAGCGAGTCGGTAGCCATTTCCCGAGGTGGAGGTTTTTATGAAAAACTATACGGAACGCATTACCCTTAAAATCAATCTTAACCCTGTATTTACAACCCTTGTAACTTCATTTGTCGAGCAATCCGCAAAGGCCTTCGGGCTTGAACACGTCGATGCCCTGAAACTGACCCTTGCATGCGAAGAAGTTTTTACCTATCTGTGCGGAATAGACAAAGGCGATAAACCGGTGACAATAGAAGCAAAGAATGGCCTTTATTTTGTTCAGGTTAAAATCCTCTTTGATGTGGCTCATTTCGACCCCGGGTCATTTAATCTTACGGCAAAGGTGTCTCTTGATGACGAAAGCAGCCTTGAAGATATGGGCCTTCTGATTGCCTCACGATCTGTGGACAGATTCAGCATCAGCCATGATGAAAGGGAAGGCACAGGGGTAGTGCTTATCAAGGAAAAAACCTATCCCGAGATTTCCCGGACCAAACCAACGGCAATAAAACCTTTAAAAGATTTTACCATTACAGTCCCCGACACGGAGGCATTAAAACTCTTTGCACATCAAATCGTTTCGATGTATTCCGACAATCCTTATTTCCCCGATTTCCGTTTCCCCGGAAAACTGGTTGATATGGCGGCAAGCGGCGAATACAAAGCGCTTATTGCAACAGATAATTACGGAACGATTGGTGGAGGGATAGTATGGCGATGGCGCATTGCAAGAAAAAAAATGGTGGAATGTGCAGGCCCTTATATTTTTGGACAGCCGCCTGAGTCCGGTATGGCAGAAAAACTCCTGGATGCCGTCATTGGCGCTGTCGCAAAGACCGAAGCCATTTGCCTGATAAATGAATATGCCACGCCGGAATTGCCGAAGCAATATTTTGAGCCGTTAGGCCTCGTTGATTACTATGGGCCTGACGGAACGTTTCTGCCATGGCGTCTTTATTACAGGTTATTGAAGGAAGATACAGGTTCCCGGGTATGGGCACACCCTGAGCTGGAAAACTTCCTTAAAATGCAGTATAATGCCCTGTCCTTTGCAAGGGATATCGCATTGACCAGCTATGGCGGGGAAGCAAGACCGTTACATTCGGTATTTGCATCTCAGTTCATGCGCACACAGCGGGTGGTCATTTTGCGTCCTGTCTGGGACGGCATTGATGCTTCGGAAAATCTGTCGAAACATGTACAGGTTTTGAAAAACGAGGGCATACAGACCATATTCGTTGAAATCGATCTTGGCTATGCATGGCAGGCAAATCTAACCCCTGCCCTTCTTGAAAACGGTTTTACGCCCCGATTGATACTCCCTTATGCAGGAAAAGCGGATTTAATTATATTTCAATACAGAGCGAGTAAATAAGGTTATGTTTAATGTTCCACTCGGCAGCCTTGTACCTGAATACATAAAGAAATTCGAGCCCTACATACCGAGCAAACCCGACCGGGAATTGATGAAAATGTACGGGTGCAAGCACCTTTACCGTCTAAATAACAATGAAAATCCCCTGGGACCTCCCCCTGCATCACAGGAAATCATCCGCCGGTTCCAGCCGGCCAGGGCGGGTATTTACCCGAACGGCGATGTTTATTACATGCGATACAGGCTTGCAGAAAAATTCAACATGCATCCTGATCAATTTCTTTTCGGCAACGGGGCAAACGAGGTTATCTCCTTTGTTATCAAAGCATTCTGTCAGGAGGGAGACAACATCATTACCGCCGATAAAACCTTTGCTGTTTATGAATGGGTGGCAACATGTTCGGGTTTTGAGGTAAAACTTGTCCCGTTAAAGGATTTCGGGTTCGATGATAAGGGCATGCTTCAGCAGATTGATGACCGGACAAAGATATTATTCGTCTGTAACCCGAATAATCCAACGGGAACATACTGGAATGAAGAAAAATTACGCCGCTTTCTCGATGTCATTGGAGGCAGGCAGATCGTCGTCGTGGATGAAGCTTATTGCGAGTTTGTTGAAAAAAAAGACTATCCGGATGGCATGAAGCTTATCGAGGAGTATCCGAACCTTGTGATCTTCCGTACCTTTTCAAAGATGTACGGTCTGGCGGGCCTCCGTATCGGCTACCTTGCAGGGAATCCGGAGGTGGTTAATATCATAAAGCGAACCTGCGTAGTCTATTCTGTAAACACAGTGGCGCAAGATACCGCGCTTGCAGCCATCGACGATGACGAACATATCCGGCATACCCGCGATCTTGTGAGGAATGAAAAGGCCTATCTCATGGAGGAATTGGACCATCCGGGCCTTGAAACCCAATCAGGCGAAGGATGCTATATCATGATTAAACTACCCATGAGCGATACCCTCGCTTACAGGAAGTTTATGAGCGAAGGCGTGATGATCCGGAGCATGACAGGGTTCAGATTTCCGAACTGGATACGGGTCAGTATAGGAAAACACGAGGCGATGGAAGCATTCGTAACAGCGCTGAACAAGATTCTTCCGAAATAGAAATTATGAAAACGGATGAGAAACTATCAATAATAGGCAAAACGATATTGAGACGGGATGCCTTTACAAAGGTAACCGGGCAGGAAAAGTACGCCGCTGATTACTATGCAGGCAATTTCCTCTGGGCCGGGGTAAAAAGGGCAGGCATACCTCATGCCCGTTTACATGGGATTCACACGGAAAAGGCGCTTCAGGTCCCGGGCATTGCAGCGATCCTGACACATAAAGACATAAAAGGGTCAAACCGGCATGGCATCATCGGCATGGATGAACCTGTTCTTGCGGATACAAAGATTTATCATTGCGGGGATGCCGTTGCACTCATCCTCGCAGAAAACATCGGTGCGCTTAAACAGGCCATAGAGGCTATTACCTTCGATTATGAAGCATTACCCGGCATTTTTGACCCGGAAGAGGCATTAAAAGAAGAGGCGCCAAGGGTTCACGAGGACAAACCGGACGGGAATCTTATAAGGCTGGTTTCCGTAAAGACCGGGGCAGGAGAGGATGCCTTTCATGAATGCGATACAGTCGTTGAAAACGTCTTTGAGACCCAAAGGCAGGAGCATGCTTATCTGGAGACAGAGGCCGGATGGGCATACAGTGAAGACGACGGCAGGATAGTCATTGTTGCCTCGACACAGACACCATTCCGTGATTGTTTTGAAGCGGCGCAGGCTATAGGGGTTGATGCCGGAAGGCTACGGATGATTGTCCCCTACCTTGGAGGCGCCTTTGGCGGCAAGGACAGAATTACCGTGCAGTGTCTCCTCGGTATTGCAGCTCTCCATTCCCGGGGAAAGCCGGTAAAAATGTGGTGGGACAGGGAAGAGAGCTTTTTGGCAAGCGTGAAACGCCTTCCTGTAAAAATGTATTATAAACTCGGGGCAAAAGCGGACGGCAGCCTCCACGCGCTCCAATGCCGGCTTTATTTTGATGGAGGCGCCTATGCAACATTGGGCGGAGAGATCATGACCCTTGGCATAGAGCATACAGGTTCAGCCTACCGAATCCCCAATGTGGATATTAACGGCTGGTGTATATATACGAATAACCCTCCCGGCGGCCCCTTCAGAGGGTTTGGAGTCCCTCAGGTTACCGCTGCCATGGAGCAGACGATGGACATCCTTGCAGAAAAGCTCGGGATGGATCCGGTCGTTATCCGCAAAAAGAACATTGTCCGGCGTAATGATAAAAATTGTGTCGGCGTAACGCTCACGCAATCAACCGGCGCCGTGGAATGCCTTCGAGTGCTTTCCGAGCACCCTGCGTGGAAGGAAAGGGATGAATGGAAAGCATCTTCGCTTCTGCCAAAGATACGCGGCGTGGGGATTGCATGCATGGCACATGCGATGGGTTATCCCCCTGCAGTTCCTGATACGGCAAATGCCAAGATTGAGCTTACGGAAAAGGGCAAAATCCGCGTGTATGCCGGTGTAGTTGATATGGGACAGGGGAATGTCAGTACGTACCTTCAAATCGCTGCCCATATTCTTAATCAGGAAATCGACGACATAGAGCTTGTTCTACCGGATACGGCGCAGACATTGCCTTCCGGAGGTTCTTCGGCAAGCAGGACCACATACACCTATGGAAATGCCCTCATTAAGGCTTGTGAGACAATGAAAACAAGAATTCTGGAAAAGGCGGCATCGTTGAGAAGAGATGGGGTAAACGGATTTTCCCTTGCCCCGGGCCGTGTAATTCACAGCCCTGCCGGATATGAGATCCCCCTCGAAGAATTGTGCCATTATTTCGGGGAATCTGAAAGGATCTGTATGGATTCATTCACAATGCCCGTTGTTGAAGGTATGAACGACGTTATTTATATGGGTCCCCACCTGATTTATTCTTACGGAGCCCATCTTGCCTGTGTTGAGGTTGACAGACTTACAGGGGAGATAGAAGTAAAAAGCTATATTGCCGTCACCGATGCAGGGAAGGTTATAAATCCGCAGGTCTATGAGCAGCAGATACAGGGTGCAATTGCGCAGGGGATCGGCTATGCCCTCTATGAGGACTATAAAGTAGGCAAAGGAGAACACCTTACCCCTGACCTTGCAACCTATATTATCCCCACATCTATGGACATACCGGAAATAACATCAATCCCGGTTGAAACCGTGGAAAACTCCGGACCATTCGGTATGAAGGGGGTTGGAGAAATTGCCATGAGCGGGCCTGTGCCGGCCATTGCAAATGCCGTTTACGATGCGTGCGGCATCAGGATGCCCGGCCCGCCATTCACGGCAGAGAAGATTCTGAAAGCCCTTGCTGAACCCTCTGCCGGGATTGACAATAAAAACTTATAATAATTGACGGTTGGTTGACAAATAATTATAGACAAGGTAATGATAAAGTCTGGCAGAATGACAAGGTGAAACAGGTGAAAATATCATTTGTTCTTAACGATAAAGAGATTACAATAGATACGGAACCTGACAGAAGAGTGGTAGATATCCTCCGGGAGGACCTGCAGCTGACAGGTACAAAGGAAGGTTGCGGTTCAGGCGAGTGCGGGGCATGCACGATCCTCGTCGATGGCGAGAGCAGACTTTCCTGCCTTATGCTTGCCGCACAGCTTGAAGAGAAAAAGGTTATTACTGTCGAGGGGATGATTTCGGGCGAAAAAATGCATCCTATTCAGGAAGCCTTTGTTGAATATGGCGCAGTTCAATGCGGATTCTGCACCCCTGGAATGGTAATGGCCATAGCGGATCTGTTCAATAGAAATCCGGAGCCAACCCGAACCGAGATCAGGGAAGGGATAAGCGGCAATCTGTGCAGATGTACCGGGTATCAAAAGATTGTGGATGCCGTTGAGGCGGCGGCAAAAACAATAGGAAACGCGAAAGTGGAATTGTCAAACGCGAAACAAAAACCTTATAACATAAATGATAGAAAGCAAAGAGGATAAATGAGACAGGTATTTGTACCGGACCACCTTGACGAGGTATGGGATATTCTTGAAAAAGAACCGGAGGCAATACTATACGCCGGCGGAACAGATTTACTTGTCAGGCAAAGGGCCTCAAAATCCCTTGGACCCCCGGCCAAGAACTGCAACAGCGTCTTAGCAGGGCAGGCCTTGAACCCTCGAACCCTTGGCCCCTTAATATGTCTTGCCGATATTCACGAACTGAAGGAGATATACCAACAGGGAAACTTTGTTTTTATCGGCAGTTGTGTAACCCATACGAAACTCATTGAAAACCGGCTTATCCAGAAGTGCTTCCCTGTTTTAATTAAGGCACTTAAGGTTCTTGGTTCGCCTCCCGTCAGAAACATGGGTACCATCGGCGGCAATATCTGTACGGCATCTCCTGCAGGCGATACGCTTCCTCCTCTGTACACACTTGGAGCAGTTGTGGAAACACGGTCCATAGACGGCAACAGGTTTGTACCGCTCAAAAGCTTTATCAAAGGCCCCGGTAAAACAGCCCTCCGGAAGAGCGAAGTCCTCTATGGGGTATGGGTCAACATGGATCAGGATTATAATATCTGTCGTTACGAGAAGGTTGGGCAACGGAAGGCCCTTGCCATTGCCATTGCCAGCTTGGCAGTTATGCTGAAGCTTTCGGAATCAGGCATTATTGAGAAGGCCAGCCTTGCATGGGGAAGTGTGGCGCCGACAATTGTTACCTCCCGGGGAATAGAAAAAGCGCTTATCGGAAAACCACTCACTACAGAGTCGCTAATGCCGGTCATTTCACTTGTTGAAAAGGCCGTTTCTCCCATAGATGATGTCCGGGCCAGTGCGGACTACAGAAGAATGGTGGCTGGAAATCTGCTTTTCCGCCTTCTGCAATACAGGAACCATGGCAGCTTCTGAAAGGCTTTTTTCTAAGGAATTTATCCTCTTCAATCTGGTTTTTTTCGTGGCATCTACCGCAACAGCGATCTTTTTTCAATTCCATCAATACCTGCGTTTCCTCGGGATTTCCCAGGCCTGGTCCGGGTTTATCATAGCCGCCGATGCCATCCCGGCCTTCATCCTTCTGCCGCTACTCGGCGTTTTCCTGAACAACAATGCGCAGAAATGGATGTTCGGGGGCATGGCATGCATGATTGCAGCGTTTTTATCGTACGGATTTGCAACTACCGTGATGGCCCTCGTTGCGGTGCGCATATTCCAGGGGGTGGGCTTTGCCTGTCTCATTGCTGCTATAATGGTGCTGATAGTAAACTACATCCCCCAGCAAAAGAGCGGCATTGCCTTCGGAATTATTTCTACAACCAGGCTTGTCCCTTACGCCCTTATACCGCCGCTTATGAGCGCTTATTTCGATGCGCCCCAGGACTTTTTAAAAGCTCTTACATACAGTGCTCTTCCCATGGCACTTTCTTTGATGGCCATTTTGTTGTTAAAACCACCGGATGTATTGCAGGGAGTACCGCCCGGTCCCCGGCGACTCATGAAATGTAAGGAATTAATTGAAAATTTGAAGGATCACAAAGTGTCCATTGTTCTTCTTGTAAATCTTCTCTTGTATAGCGGATATACAACCGTTTTTTTCTTTCTCGAAGAATACAACCTAAAAATGGGCGTAAAAAACCCGGGCCTATTCTTCACTATTACCACAATTGCAATGATCGGGGTAAGGGTTTTCGGGAGTGCTCTATTTGATAAAATCAACAAGGCATACCTTACTTTCTGGAGTATGGCCGGACTTGTTGTTTGCTATGCCGCCATGCCATTTACACCCTTTCGGGGATTTTTCTATATCCTGGCATTTTTTACCGGTATTGCCTGGGGGATAGTAATGCCTGTCCTCAATGCCCTGATGTTTGAGGTTTCTGCCCCTCACTTCCGTGGACTTAGCCTTATCCTGTCTCTTGTCATGATGCAGGGCGGGTTCTTCGTTGGTCCGTTTCTCGGGGGGCTGGTATGTGGATGGTGGGGGTACAATATGCTTTTTTATTTCTGTGCAACGCTGAGCCTACTTTCGGCAGTATTTACATGGAGACTTGTACCACGAAACAATAGGTAATGGTAATATCTGCATGAAAAGGAGAATAAAATTATACCTATCTCTCGCATAGTACACAGAAAATACAAAAACGGGCCCTGCAGAATGCAGGAAGGGTGGGCAAGAGAAATAATTGGGAATATTTTTACAAAACTAAATAACAGTGGAGGTAAATATGGATGAAAAAAGATTTGAGGTGAACATTTTCCGCCCTGAAGATGCAGAAGGTGTGACGAAACTTTTTACCGCAATATACGGCAAGGAATACCCGATAAAACTTGTATATAACCCTCAACAAATGATTAGTGCTTTTGAGACGAAAGACAACATACCTGTTGTTGCACGCACCCCGGAAGGCGACATCATCGGATATGATGCTATGTTCCGAGCAGCACCGCACCGGAAACTCTATGAAGTCGGTCTGGGGCTTGTCCTGCCTGAATACAGAAATCTGGGCATTGCCGCCACCATGAATCGTCACGTCTGTGATGTTATCGCAAGGGAATCCAGGATTGATGCTGTTTTCGGCGAGGCAGTATGCAACCACACCCATATGCAGAGGGCCTGGGCAGTTTATCATACGATTGAAACAGCGATAGAGGTAGATCTTATGCCTGCCGAGACTTATGCGAAGGAGAAAAGCGCATCAGGAAGAGTATCTACTCTCGATATGTTCAGAACATATATACCAAAACCCCATATTTTATATGTCCCTTCTTTTTATAACGATGCCTTGCGATATATCTATTCTGCCTATGATGATGACCGCGAGTTCGTTCTGTCCGAAGGACGGGCTCCGGCAGACGTGCAAACAAACCACACCGTACAGGTATTTGATGTTGCAAAAATCGGTCGTGTAGCTGTTTATGAAGCCGGGGCCGATTTTGAGGATATTTTCGATAACGAAGAGAAAAAACTCCTGGAGCAGGGCCTTCTTGTCATCCAGGTCTGGCTGAAATTTTCCTGCCCGTGGATTGATAACATAGTGCAATATTTACGCAAAAAAAGGTATTTCTTCGGCGGCGCCCTTCCCCGGTGGTTTGATGATGATGGCCTGCTCATGCAGAATATTGTGGGAACACCGAATTGGGAAGGCATTCAGCTTTACTCTGACCGTGCGAAGCATATACTGGATTTTGTAAAAGAGGACTGGGAACAAATATCCGACAAAAGTAAATAATTTTTATAAATAAAAATATATTTTTATCTTGACAAAAATAAACGGATATAGTACTTTTAACAAAGATATGTTAAATAATTCACAAGATAAAAAACATAACACAGGCTATTTAAAGGGTAATAAGATAGCTCTTGATAAATGCCCTGTAATTAAAAAGGTTAGTTTTTTTAGATTGAACAATAATTCACAAAGCATCAACCACTAACTTCGAAATTCACCTCCATAAGCTTCTCATAATAACCCCCCTTCCCCCTGAGGCCACTCAGGGGGTTTTTTCTTTACAAGGCAAGCGTGATATTGTATGTTTTCTGTCAGATGGGTATTTCAAACATAAATAATTACACGGGTGGGGTATTGAGTCTGCTTTACTCGGCAGGGCCCGTAGCCAAGGTAGTTGTATTAATCCTTTTTATATTTTCCATTGTCTCCTGGACAATTATCCTGTATAAATGGAAACAATGCAGAAAAACGGAAAAAGATGGTGAAAAGTTTATTAAAACGGCACAAAATGCCGATTCGTTTAAAAAACTTATTGCTACTTACAGAGAAAACCCGGACAATGCATTTTACAGGCTTATGCTTGCTTCTTATAAAGAAATCACTTCATTACAGAAAGATAACCCTGGAACAAAACCGGATGTTGTTCAACATGTTGAAAATGCACTAAAAATTACCCTGTCGGAGGAAACCGAGCACCTCGAAAGAAGGCTTTCATTTCTTGCAACCACGGCAAACACAGCACCTTTCATTGGGTTGTTCGGTACGGTATGGGGTATCATGGACTCTTTTCGTGAGATAGGCCTGAGGGGAACGACAAGCCTTTCGGTTGTCGCACCGGGCATAAGCGAGGCGCTTATAGCCACCGCCATTGGTCTCGCAACCGCAATTCCCGCGGTGCTCGCCTATAATTACTTCAACGGGAGACTTAAAAGAATCGCTTCCAAAATGGAAAATGCATCCATGTATATCCTTAACCTTCTTGAGAAATGAAGTTATCGAAAGATTCAAGAGGCCCACTTTCAGAAATAAATATCATCCCCCTTGTAGATGTAATGCTCGTGCTCCTTATTATATTTATGATAACAGCGCCCATGATGCAACATGGTATGAATATCGACATTCCCAAGGTAACAACAAAACCCCTTCCGGCAAAAGATGAACCTCAGATTTTAAGCATTACCAAGGATCAGCAGCTTGTTCTGAATGAAAAGAAGTTGAATATAAAGGACCTGAAGGCGGCCATACAGCTTCTTTTTGTAAATAAGAGCGACAAAGAGATTTTCCTGAGAGCTGACAGGGATGTGCCGTATGGGTTTGTCGTCAATTGCATGGGCATTGTAAGAGAGGCTGGCGTTGAAAAGGTGAATATCGTTACCCGACCGCTTGAGCAATAATGAAAGAAGAAGCCTGGTTTAAAATGCTCGTTGTATCCACCATTCTTCACGTTTTTATAATTGCTGCATTCAGCATACCCATAAAAAAATCATCAAAAAAAATTGATATGTTATCGTCATACACTGTTAATCTTGTGGGTGACCCTGGCGCCGGCACGTGGGGTGGAGGAGAAGGCGGGATATCTGAACCTGTGCATCAAAAGAAAGCACCGGAAGCAAAGACCGCAAAGCCTGCACCTGTAAAGAAGCCTGCACCTGTTAAAGCAAAACCGAAGCTTGAGAGGAAAGAAAAAGAAGCAGCCGTATCTCTATCCAAGAAAAAGGCGCCGGCAAAAGAAACTACTACAAAGGAAACGACTACAAAGGAAGAGTTGAGCCGCCTCAACGACAGGATAAGGGAAATCCGTAAACGTTCAGATTACCTTGACGTTTCGCAGACAAGGGGTTCCGGCGGGGGGAGCCCGGGCAAAACGGGGGGTTCCGGATATGGACTTCCCGGTTCTTCGGAAGGCGGATCAAGGTCTATGGACCCAGTCTCACAACAATATATCCTTGGGATATGGGAAAAAATCAAAAATTCCTGGGGATTGCCGGGCATGTCTTCTTTTAAAAAGGATTTGGAAACGATTGTCACAATAAAGATAAGAAAAGACGGCAGGATCGTTGATATCAATATCGAAAAGAGGTCCGGAAACAGAATGTACGATGAATCTATTCTGAGGGTATTAAGATCGGTTGACCCCCTTCCATCGATACCCGCCTCATTAAATATGGACACAATGGAAATAGGTTTCCGGTTTCTGCCGGGTGATTTATCTTGAGCCCACTGGAAAGCATTATAATGGGCGCAGTACAGGGCATAACGGAGTTTCTGCCCATCAGCAGTTCAGCCCACCTCATTCTTCTCCCCTGGTTTTTTAAAATTGATGACGGAAGCATTAATAAGCTCACATTTGATGTAATGCTCCACTTTGGAACTCTACTGGCCATATTATCCGTATACGGCAAAAGATTTTTTACCATTGTAATCGAAGGCTTACATGGCCTTAAAAAAAGGCGCATAAAAAATTTGCTTCTGACGAAGATTGTTGTGGCTACTATTCCTGCGGTGGTTCTGGGTTTGCTCTGTAAGGATTTTATTGAACTATACTTCAGGACACCCCATGTAACCGTGTTCGGCCTTATTGCCGTGTCCATCCTGATGATCATTTCCGAAAGGATCTTTGTGAACGGCAAAGAAATAACATATCCGATAGCAATCATGATCGGTTTTGCCCAGGCCCTTGCCCTTATTCCCGGTACATCGCGGAGCGGCATAACCATAACAATAGGTATTTTGCTGGGGCTAAAACGTACCCAGGCCGTTGACTTTTCTTTTCTCCTCTCCATCCCGATAATAATGGGCGCGGCGCTCCATGAATCGAAGCACATCGACTATCACGACGGCGGAATGGACATATACATTCTCGGCGTCCTGTCATCCTTTGTATTCGGTTATTTCAGCCTTAGATTTCTGATCGGTTTTCTGAAAAAGCACTCACTCGATGTCTTTGCTTTTTACCGTATCGGTCTGGCTCTTCTCATCCTTTTTTTTCCGAAGTAATAATAACTGAACAGCATTGCTGATGCCTTGTACTATGAAATTTCTCGTGAAATACAAAATAGCGGTGAAAGCTATACTGGCAACAAGCAACCAGAAGAATGCCTGATATTTTCCTTGACTCACCGCATGACCCTGCATTGTAAGCATCAATGTGCCGGGCAGCCTGCCGAATATATTCATAAAGAGAAAGTCTACAAGCCTCATGTGGCTCAGGCCAAGCAGATAGCATAAAGAGTCTTTAGGAAATCCGGGCAGAAGAAAGAGAATAAAAGTTATGTTTAACCCTTTATGTGTTGCGAAATTATTGAATTTATCAAAATATTCCTTCTTTACAACCCTTTCCACGAATTTTATGCCGAATATCCTGGTTATTGCGAAGGCCATGAGCGAACCTAGGGTGAGGCCGATGGTGGATAATATCAAGCCCTTAATGTTCCCGAATAAAAACCCTCCGACAAAACCGGTAACTTCACCCGGAACCGGCGCAAACACAACCTGGGCAGCCTGTATAAGGACAAAAATAACAGCAGCAAATGGACCGAATGAGGCAATGAACATCTTCAGTCTTTTTGGCTCGAAGAAAAATCTGTAGAATTTTATTATATCTTTCCATGTACCTTCTTCGTGCCAGACATAGAATAGCAGGCTGATGAGGGCAAGTCCCAATACCCAGAGAAGAACTCTCAACATTGTTGATGCAAACTTCGTTTTTACTATTGATCTTTTCAAGGTTGGATCGCCACTGTCCTCAGAACCTCGTCCACTGTGGTCAATCCTTCTTCGAGCAATATGACACAGTAATCATTGAGTGATTTCATGCCGCCTTTTACGGCTTCCTGTCTTATAATCTGTGTTTCGGCCCCTTCACCGATATGATGCCTCAAGGCTTCATTTACATTGAGTACCTCGTAAACCCCGACCCTCCCCTTATACCCGGACATATTGCACACATCGCAACCTTTTCCTTTAGATAACTCTATATCTTTGGGTAATCCGAGGTATTTTATAACTACATCGTCCGGTTTATATTTTTCCTTGCAATTCGGACATATTCGCCTTACAAGCCTTTGAGATATAATGCCGATAATCGATGTGGAAACGAGAAAAGGCTCTATGCCCATCTCGTTGAGTCTCATGAATGTGCTCGGTGCATCGTTGGCGTGGAGTGTCGTAAAGACAAGGTGGCCTGTAAGTGCCGCTTCCACGGCAATTTTAGCCGTTTCTTTATCCCTTGTCTCGCCGACAAGTATGATGTCCGGGTCCTGTCTCAAAAAGGCCCTGAGAACCCGTGCAAAGTCGAGCCCGATATCGGAATTTACCTGCACCTGGTTTATTCCCGCAAGGTCATACTCAATCGGGTCTTCCACGGTGGATATGTTTACGTCTATGCTGTTCTTTTCAGCAAGCGCACTGTATAGCGTTGTGCTTTTCCCTGAACCCGTGGGGCCTGTTACGTATATTATGCCATAAGGCCTGGCTATCATATCCCTGACAAGATCAAGGGTAGGCTTGTGTGAAATCAGTTTATCAAGACCAAGCATTGTGTTGCTTTTATCAAGAATCCTTGTACATATCTTTTCGCCGAACTTTGTGGGTACCGATGAAACCCTGAAGTCTACCGACTTATTGTTCACCCTCATGGATATCCTGCCGTCCTGCGGCATCCTTCTTTCGGTAATATCAAGCCTGGAGATAATTTTAATCCTGCTTATGAGCGGAAGGATGACCTTTCTCGGCAACATCATTTCTTCCTTAAGGATACCGTCAACCCTGTAGCGGACCCTGCATCCCTTTTCCATTGGTTCTATATGAATATCGCTTGCACCTTTTTTCAGTGCCATGCCTATAATACTGTTTGTAAGCCTTACGATAGGCGCCCCCTGCGCCTCGCTCTCCAGATCGGCTATCCCTATTTCATCTTCCTTTCCTTCTTCAATCTCCATGTCTTTCAAAATGTCGGACTGGAGAGTATCCATGTTATCGAGAAAGGTGTCTATATTAACATCGGTCTTCTCCTCGCCCTTCTTTATAATCTCAGGATACTCCTTTTCCATAAAGACCTTTAAATCATCATCGGAAATGAGTACCTGCTCTATGGCGACTCCCTTGATAAACTTTCTTGCTTCATCGATGGCAAGGATGTCATTGGGGTTGACCATGCCAAGCGTAAGGGTGTTGTTGGAGTAAGCAATAGGCAGCACCTTCTGTCGCACAATGACCTGTTTAGGGATAAGCATCAGCACGTCAGAATCAATATTGAGAGTAGAGAGAGATTTAATCCCCATACCTCTCTGAACATTTTGCGCCTCTATTCTCTCTGCAACGATTTTGTTGAGAGACATGGAAATGGTGGGATGTTCTTTCAAAAGGGATTCAAAATCCTTTCTCTCAAGAACAAATACAGAAGTTGCCTGGGTTGCCATTACCGTAGCAGAACGCGGATTACCGGTTAAAAGAGCCATTTCACCAAAACATGCCCCTCCATCAAGGGATGCGATTGTCATGTCAATACCCATGGTTTGCTCTCTTTTCTTGACGTCCACTTTGCCGTCTTTGATGATAAACATGGCATCTCCGGGCGCACCTTCCCTGACTATTGCCGTATTTGGCGGGTACACCCTCTCTTTCAGTCTACTGCCCAGCTCTTGAATTTCCTCTTCCCCGAGAGACTTAAAGAGTTCTGTGTTTTTCAGGCACAATATTCTATCTTGACCGGTGTTCACCGCCCAAATCTCCTGCTTCTGTGCTGATAGCTCCTGATGGCCCTTAAGAAATCAATTTTTCTGAAAACAGGCCACAGGGCATCACAAAAATAAAATTCGCTGTATGCACTCTGCCAGAGGAGAAAACCGCTCAACCGTATCTCGCCGCTTGTCCTGATAATGAGGTCCGGATCCGGAATCCCATTGGTGTACAGGTTGCTCGTAATGTCGTCCGAAGTAATGCTGTTAGCCAACTCATCTATCGTGCTGACCTTTTTTTCTTTGACAGCCTTTTTCACTGCTTCTACTATTTCTTCTCTGCCGCCATATCCGATTGCAATATTGAGTACATGATTTGTATGTGTTTGTGTAGACTCTTCGACATTTTTTATCACTGTTTTCAGTTCTTCGGGGAGCATATCGATCCTCCCCAGCGCTTTAACCCTGAAGCCATTCTTCTTTATTACAGGGCTCTTTGCAAGTTCCTCTATCTTGTCCTTGATCACTTCAAGAAGCGCATCAACCTCTTCCTTTCCTCTCTGGATATTCTCAGTGGAGAAAACCCATATGGTGACAATTTTTATATTTAAATCTGCGCACCATTGCAAGACATCATCTATTTTTTTAGCGCCCAGCTTGTGGCCCATCGTCACATCATCATAGCCCTTCTCCTTTGCATACCTCCGGTTGCCGTCGAGGATAAGGCCGAGATGGGTCGGCATGTCGCCCTTTTTCACGCCTTTTTCGAGGAGCTTTTCATACGAAAAATATAATAATTTCTTAATAGGCATAGTAAATTATAATGTATTTTGTCATAAAATGACATGAAATTTGTGGAGCTCATAGCTATTAGCCGTCAGTAATGCAAGAACCTAAAGGCAAAATCTGATATGCTCGTAAAAAGTCATCTTTGCAGAAAATTTCAGCTAACAGCTAAGGGCTAACAGCTTTAACCCAGTACTAACGGTTTTGCACTCGCTGTGAGGGTTTTTATAGCGTCTTTGAGGCCGTCGATGGTAAGCTCAAACATCGGAAAAACTTTGCCGACAGTGTCGACCGTATAATGCCCCCAGAAATTCCTGTGTGTGGGGTTCAACCATATCGAATGGGGAAAATGCTGCTTTATTTTTATTAACCATTCAAGCCCGGGTCTATCGTTCGTAGAAAAATAATCAATACATCCATTTACATCAAACAACTCTGAATAGGCCATCCGTGCATCTCCCACGAGCACCACTTTGTATCCTTCGTGAAATTGTGAAAAAAGTTTTTCTGTGGGAATACGTTTATAATTGGCAATATCTTCATAAATATCCTGATAAATGCAGTTGTGGAAAAAAAAGTATTTAAATTCTTTGAAGTGTTCCATCTGTGATGCAGCAGAAAAAAGCCTTTCACAGAGTTCCGTATAAGGAAGCATGGAACCGCCGGTGTCCATGAGGAGGATAATCCGTACGGTATTTTCCCTGGACCGGTTAAAAACAAGCTCTATCTCGCCGCCCTCTTTTGCAGTTTTATCGATGGTTTCATCGATATCCAATTCTTCCTGGGCGCCTTCCCTTTTGAGCTCTCTCAATTTTTTCAGGGCCATCTTTGTCTGTCTCACATCGAGGATAATATCGTTCCTGTAATTCCTGAACCTCCTCTCTTCGGCCACTTTGGCAGCGGATTGCATCCACGACTCACCACCCACCCTGATGCCGCCGGGATGGTACCCGTAGGCGCCAAAAGGTGATGTACCCCCTGTGCCGATCCATTTACCGCCGCCGTCATGCCTTTCCTTCTGCTCTTTGAGCCTCTCCATGAACTGCTTCATCAACTCTTCCATGTTGTGCTCTTTTTTAAATTCTTCAAGTTTCTGCTGGAATTCTGCTATCTCTTCAGGTGTCATCTTGGGGAGTTTGTGCAGAGGATTTTCAAGCCAATCGAGAACTTTGTCGAGTTCAGGGCCTTCCGTTTTTATGCCGCCGAAGTATTCCTGGAATGCCTGATCAAACATATCATAGTAGGCTTCACTCTTTACAAGAAATGCCCTTCCCACATAATAAAGGTGGTTAAGGCTCGACTGGAAATAACCGTTATACAGGGCCTCGACAAAAGATACCCATTCCGTAACGGTAACAGGCACCCCTTTTTTTCTCAATAAATAGAAAAAATCAGTAAACATAATATGGCTCCAAAACTTATAGTCGGTAGTCGACAGTCATCAATCAGTCGATAGTCGGTAGCCAACGGTCAATAGTCAGCAATCAACGGCCGGTAAAAAGAGCCTGATGTCTTAAGCCGGTTGCCGACGGCTAATCGCTGACAGCTGATAGCTGCTTTTATCAGAATCTCCTCTTAAAACCGAATCCCCCTCCCTGGGCATGGGAAAGTTTTACGAATCTGCCGGTATCCTGCTCGTTTTTTAAAATCGCCCCCAGAAAAGGTATCTCCGAGCTGATTTTATCCGTACTGATTCCGCCTAATGAGAGGGCTTTTATCCAATCGAGGAGTTCGCTGGTAGAAGGTTTTTTTCTCAACCCATCCACATCCCTTATCCAGTAGAACCGCTTTATGGCCTCTCTTACCAGTTTGTTCTCAATATCGGGATAATGGACCCTTACGATCTTTTCCATCATCTCTTCGTCAGGAAATTCGATGTAGTGGAATACACATCTTCTCAAGAAGGCATCAGGAAGTTCTTTTTCCGAATTGCTTGTGATGATCACAACAGGCCTGTGTTTGGCTGTAACTTCCTCGTCAAGCTCATGGATATGGAATGACATCTCGTCAAGCTCATTCAGGAGGTCATTGGGAAATTCCACATCTGCCTTATCGATCTCATCGATAAGTAATACAAGTTGCTCGTCACTTTTGAATGCCTGCCCTAATTTGCCCATTTTTATGTATTGTCTTATATCGGAAATATCTTTATCTTTGAACCGGGCATCGTTTAACCTTTGAATGGTGTCATACACGTAAAGCCCATCTTTGGCCTTTGTAGTTGATTTGACATTCCAGATGAGGAGCTTCTTGTCAAGCGCCTTCGAAATGCTATGAGCGAGAAGGGTCTTGCCCGTACCGGGTTCACCCTTTATTACGAGCGGTTTTCCCAATGCAATTGAAACATTAACAATTTCCATTAAGGGTTTTGAAGCTATGTAATCTTCGCTCCCTTTGTATCCTTGACCTGTAACCATTATTTAAGCCTCCTGTCTATAAGTGAAAAATATCACGTATAGTATAAGGTTTTGCCGCCGCCTTGTCAACTGTCTAAACCTGCACAATTATTCATGGAAGCAGGAGAGATCAATGCTTAGGATTCAGGAATTTTTACATTCTTAAAGCGGGCGGGGTTTTACCGGTTAAATTTCCTGCAGGCGCTTGCATAGGCAAGGACGGCCTTTACATAGTTGTCGCAATGGTTGTAGGACCGGATTGCCTGCTTTTTCTTTTGCAAATTGTCCTTTTCCCAGCCATTTGATTTTAAGTAATTGGCGATGCTTGCCATGGCATCGGAAAAGTTATTGAGGTCAATCTCCCCGTTCCCATCCCCGTCAACGGCATATTGAATAACAGATGAAGGGATAAACTGACAAAGGCCAAAGGCGCCCGCCCATGAACCCTTGATGGAAAGGGGGTCTTTCTTTGCTTTTTTACAATAAATCAGGAGGTTTAACAGCTCTTCTCCGGCCCAGGCAGAACGGCGGTTTTCGAGAACGGCAAGCGTGAGAAGACCGTTAAACACAAGGTATTTTCCTTGGTAATTACCCAGATTTGTCTCCAGGCGGTAGATGGCAACAACGGTTTCCCTATCTACACCGTACCTGTTTTCTACTGTCTCGAAAACGTGTCTGTTTTCCTGCAATACCCTCTGTCCTCTTTTGACCGATGTACGGGTGATGAGGCCGAACTTTTTACTCATGTAGTTAATGCCATGCCCTCTTTTTTCGAGAATCTCCGGATAGAGCATTACGCGGTTGTCAGAGAAGATTTTTTGTACCTCCTCATCGCTGAACCCATTGATCTTAATTTTTTCTATTAGAGATTTACTGTTCGGGGGAAGATTGAAAGGACCATCCCCGCCGGAGACATTAGAAACTATCGCAAGCAGAATAAAAAGGACTACTAAAGATTTCGAGTAGATCCGGATAATCTTTACCTCATCTAAAACTCTTTATATTTCTTTGCTGTTCCCTTTGCTTTTTCCACAGGGTATTTTTTTCTGTTCTCTTCAATCTTATGCCTTGATGATTCAACCAGATCTATCCCTAAATCATGCGATAACAGAACGAGATAATTAAAAATGTCGGCAAGTTCCCTTGCAACGTCAGGTTTCTTTTCCGGGGCGAGGGGCTCGCCCTCTTTGAGCCACTGAAAATGCTCAAGAAGCTCTGCAGCCTCGATAGAGATCGATACGGCAAGATTTTTAGGGGAATGGAACTGTCCCCAGTCCCTCTCTTCGCGGAATGCAAGGAGTTGTTCGAGTATTTCCTTTACGGAAGTGTCGTTGAACAATGCCACTTCTCATCTTTTTACACTAATTCGCGGGTTTGTCAATGAATAACTCCCAAATATCGTAACAATTCGCCATCAAATGCTAACCAAATTGCCTGATAGCGGGAGCACGCATCCCCTCGCGCTTCCGCACTACACTCCCGACCGTTGCAGGGCTTGCATCGCTTGATGTGCAATGGCGGAGGCTACCCGAAGATGTTCATGAGGTAATAGAGGTAATGGAGGGACGTCCTTCAATATTTCAATTGACAACAACTGCACACCCTTGTTATCCTGCGTATTATGCCAAGACAAGCAAGACTCGATACGGCAGGAGCACTCCATCATATTATGATCCGGGGAATAGAG
>Ga0209749_1000364_pt1 | contig 67306 bp, 45 predicted proteins | sample EPASupsiteSAE347_FD_187267 | JGI IMG/M metagenome (GOLD analysis project Ga0209749, IMG submission 187267) | Bioremediated contaminated groundwater from EPA Superfund site, New Mexico - Sample SAE3-47 (SPAdes) (version 2) | ecosystem: Environmental > Aquatic > Deep subsurface > Groundwater >... | reverse complement strand
AAAAACCCCCGCCATATATTTTTTTTTGTTAATTTTAATAACGATAGTATTAATATCGGCATAAAGCACACGGCCGTCTTTCCTTTTTACGGGCATATCCCTGCTAAGGGTAAAATCCCCCCTGGCCTGTGCTTCAAACTGTTCTATAACATAAGCAAGATCCTTTTTCGGATGGATATCCATGATGCTTAATGTTGGAACTTCTTTCTGGCTGTAGCCAAACATCCGGCAAAATGCTTGATTAGCCACAAATAATTTCTTATTTTCAGGATCGGCAAATACTATTCCATCGCTTAAATTATCAAACAAAACTTTACCCGGCAGGTTTTCGACAAGGGTCCGATAGTCTGGCATCATTGCTTCGAGGCTTTCCTCCGCGTGCCCTGACTTCCCCGGCATACCGGAAGCCCTGGACAAAGGAGGCTTGCTCTTCCGCCGCTCTTTGGCAAGGCGGCGGAGTTTGGCGGTGTTTGGTGATTTATTCGCGACCTTATTCATGATGGACCATCCCGTTCAACCTTCACATAGGCACTTTAACGCCAGCACGCCTTGCCGCATATCGCTACGTCCCTGACTATGTAAATAATATTGTTAAAACGGCGCTTTGTCAAGCCTTTCTACCGTTTCTATATGTAAGAACGCAAGGAGTATTTATTGGGAAGTGGGGAAAATAAGGTGCAGCGGGAAAGATAGCGCCCGTGATAACCCATTACGGCGCAATGTTAATATGCATGGGTTAACCTCCCGGGGTTGCGATGCGTTGAATTAGGCCTTCGATAAATTTGCCGTTCTCTCGAACGGCCGCCACAACGGATGCTGGTGTAGCCGCGGTTCGCAAGAACCGCTACAGATTGACATTCCCATGCGCTAAATCAGGGTCTCTTTTTTACCGGATGGCTGCGGCGCCGGCGGCAAATACCGGACAATCAGCGTAATCATCGGAATCAACAGAAAGAAAAACGCCGCGGCGGCAAAAAAAATCGCCCGCAGGCCGAACTGATAGGCCACCACGCCGCTTACCAGCGGCGCGGCCATCCAGCCCAGCGAACGTGCGGTCACGGCCCATCCAAAAATAAATCCGCGCGATGCCGCCGGCGTGGTTTTGGCCAGCCAGATCTGGAACACCGGATCCAACCCGCCCGCGCAAAAGGTGGCGCCAAAACGGCCCGTGAAAAGCTGGAAAAAACCATGCGCTAACCCGACGATAATCATCATTAACCCTGCGCCAAATGCCGAAATCTTGCCGATGCGCGGCGGCGCCATCCGGTCGGCAATGCGCCCGATGATGGGACCGGCCAGGAATCCGGCAATACCGCCTGTCGCCGCGAGCGAGCCGGTCCAAAACGCAGCCCCCTTAAGGGAGCCGTGAATTTCCTGGACAAGTAACGGCAACCAGGCATTGTCGAATTGCAATACAAATCCCATGGCCGCCATCAGCGCCAGGATTGGAATGGCCGGGCCGATTTTACCCCAGAACATCCGGACCCGGTCTTCCATTGAATCGGCCTCTTCCTCGATCGGCCGCACAAATTCCTCACGCGTACCGAGCAAGACCAGCAACCCGGCCAGAAGCAGTAGCACGCCGGAAGCCAGGAACGCCGTTCGGTAACCGAACCATTCGGCGAACAGACCTCCCACAAATGCGCCGCACATACTGCCTGAAAAAATGGCGGCGCTGAGCGTGCCCAGGACCATGCCGCTACGATGCGACGGACTTTGCACGGAGACAAACGTCTGGGCGGCATTCACCGTCCCGGTTAGCACACCCTGGATTAGGCGTAATATGACCAGCATCTGCACGTTGGGAACCAGACCCATCAAAGCCAGCACGAGCATGCCGCCGAAATTGGCCCGCAACAGCATGATCCGCCGGCCGTACCGGTCGCCCAAGGCGCCCCAAATGGGCGAAGCCACGGCCAATGTCAGCGGCGCCGCCGCTGTGAACAACGCTATCCACATTTTCAGCTCGTTCGGGTCCGTTATGCCTAATTGCTGGATGTAATACGGCGCAAATGGCATGGCAAACGCAAAGCCCATCATCGAGAAGAACTGGGACAGCCCCACCATGACCAGATTACGTTTCCATTCAATCATCGCTATACCTCAGCAGGTGGTTACGCGCCATGCATCCCGGAGTTTGGCTGGCGGCGCGGCAGAGACGAAGCGGAAACCAGCGCCTGCGCGGGTGCCTTGACTTCACGGGATCCCAGCGAAAGGCCGCAGGTTGTGCACCGATAATCATACAATTCGGCCTGGGGCAGGATCAACAGAAGGCGCTCGCGCACGGGCTGGAGCTTCCGGCAGGTCGGGCAATACAGTTCCGATGCCCGCAAGTGTTCAAATTGAGCGTGTTTGTGCATGGGACGACAACCGGAGTAGCTTGCAAAAGTCCGCTTTTGCAAGCAGAATACAGGAGTCAGTAGTCAGGATTCAGAATTTGTACGCTTAATAACGTGATTGTTGTCAATGATTCGCATTTATTCTGAATTCTGTCTCCTGAATCCTGAATTCCTGTAAAACGTGAGTTTTGCAATTGATTCACTTGTATGATTGGGTATCTTTATTAGAATGATGCTGGCTATTGTCAACTCAAAAAGGAGACTTGTTGAACGTTTGCCTTGATATTCAGCCGGCAGTCGCCCAGCGGGCCGGCGTGGGCCGCTACACCCGCGCATTAGTCGAGCATCTCGGCGAAGCGCGCGGCGTGGACCAGCTCCGGCTATTCTATTTCGACTTCCGGCGGCGCGGGTTGGCGTTTGCCACGCCCGGCTTGGACCAGCAAGCCATTCGCTGGTGCCCGGGACGGCTCATCCAGAAAAGTTGGAAAACGCTGCATTGGCCGCCCTTCGACTGGCTGGCGGGGCGGGCGGACGTCTACCATTTCCCCAATTTCATCATTCCGCCGCTTAATGCCGGTCGCACCGTGGTCACCGTGCATGACGTCAGCTTCCTGCGCTATCCGGCCATGGCTGAGGCCAAAAACCTGGCCTACTTGAAGGCCCGCATCGCCGATACCGTCCGGCGCGCCGATGCCATTATCACGGATTCGCACTTCAGCGCGGGAGAAATAATAGAGCTATTGCGGGCAGACCCGGCCAAGGTGTTTTCCATCCCGCTGGGCGCGGCCGACCACGTGCACCCCCCGGACCCGGAGGCGGTGGCACGCCTGCGTCAAGAGCGCGGCCTCACACGCCCTTATCTGTTGACGGTCGGCACGCTGGAGCCGCGCAAAAATACGGCCTTCCTGGCAAGCGTTTTTGAAGCCATGCCCGCTTTTGACGGCGACCTGGTGATTGCCGGCATGCGCGGCTGGAAATACGAGCCGATCCTGGAGCGTCTGCGCGCCTCACCGCGCACACGCGCCATTCGGTATCTGGAATATGTCGGCGACAACGAACTCCCCGCGTTATACGCGGGAGCCGAATTGTTTTTGTTTCCATCGCTATACGAGGGGTTCGGGTTCCCGCCGTTGGAGGCCATGCTGTGCGGTGTGCCGGTGCTCGCCTCAACGGCCGGCTCGCTTCCGGAAGTGCTGGGTGAAGGCGCCCGGCTGATCGCGGAGTTCGACACCGAGCGCTGGGCCGGGGAGGCCCTGCGTTTGCTGACAGACAGCACCGCGCGGCACGAAATGACCGTAAAAGGCCGCACTTGGGCCCAGCGCTATACCTGGCGCGAAACGGCCCGCCAAACCTGGGGTATTTACCGAAAGGTGGCAGGATGAAGATCGGCATCGATGCACGCTGGATTTTCAAGGAACTGTCGGGTATTGGCTCATATACCCGTGAACTCATCCGGCACCTGGCGCGCCTGGATCGCGATCCCGACTCCCGGGGAGGTCGGGAGTTTGTGATTTATTTCAGCGACCCAGCCCTGCGGGACCGAACCGTGGCGGAGACGGACTTGCTCCACGCACCGAATTTCAGCACGTGCATTCTGCCCTTCGGCCTGTTTTCGATCCGCAACCAGCTTCACCTGCCCGGCCTGCTGGCGGAAGCCGCTCTGGATGTCTTTCATTCCCCGAACTACATGATTCCCCTGCGCGCGTTTCCCCGCGGAAGGCCCGGGCGTATCCGGTGCGTAACGACAATTCACGACCTGATCCCGCTGATGTTTCCCGCCTACGCGCCGCGCGCCTGGAAACGGCGGTTCTTCCCGCTGTATCGCTGGCTCATGCACGAAGTAGCCCGGCGTTCTGACTTGATCATCACCGACAGCCGGTCGGCCCGGGACGACGTGGTCCGTCATTTGCGCCCACCGCCGGAGCGGGTGTTGGCAATTCCGCTGGGAGTCTTGTCGAAGTTTCAGCCCGCGGCCATGAGTTTTGACGCTCAACGTTCAACGCTCGACGCTTTACGTGCTTCCGGCGCCATGGGCTGGTCACCGGGCAGTGCCAGGGCCGAAAAAACGATTCTCTGGGTGGGCCGGGCGGACCCGTATAAAAACCTGGTGGGCTTGATCGAAGCCTTTGCCGCGTTGCGCAAGCAATATCAGCTGCCGGTTGAACTGCGCATCGTGGGCCCCAAGGACCGGCGTTACCCGGAAGCATCACGACGTGCCGCCCGTCTGGGGATCGAAGACGCGGTAACATGGCTCGGCTACCTGCCGGATGACCGTTTGGTGAGCGAGTACCAGAATGCCGATGTGTTTGTCCAGCCCTCGTTGTATGAAGGGTTTGGCCTGCCCGTCCTGGAAGCTTTTGCCTGCGGTACGCCGGTCATCTGCAGTAACAAGGGATCGCTCCCGGAAGTGGCAGGCGGCGCCGCGCTCACCGTTCAGCCGCAGGACATGATCGGCCTTACCGAAGCCATGCGGCGCGTGTTGACCGATTTCCGCCTGGCGCGGGATATGGGCGCGCGCGGTCTGCGGCAAGCACAGAAATTCACCTGGGAAGCCACCGCGCGCATGACCCTGGAGGCCTATAAAAAAGCGAAGTCCCTATGAGGAAGAGACAAAAAGCAAACGCCCAACGCTCACCTTCTAACGCCGAATGAAAAGAGACAATATTCGTGTTAATCTGTGTGAAGCCGTGACTACATTTTCTGAACAGTTCAATCAGCAACCAGCAATCAGCAATCAGCAATTCTCTCAGCGGGTCATCCTGGCCCATGACTGGCTGACCGGCATGCGCGGCGGGGAGCGCGTGCTGGAAATCTTGTGCCGTTCCTTTCCGCAGGCGCCGATTTACACGCTGATCCACAATCCGGCGGCCGTTTCGGACGTCATCAACGCGCATGCGGTAACGACTTCGTGGCTCCAGCGCGTACCGGGCATCCGGCAACACTACCGTTATTTCCTGCCGTTTTTCCCCAATGCCATCGAGCGCCTGCAACCGAGGGACGCAGACCTGTTGATCAGCACGAGCCACTGTGTGGCCAAGGGCCTGCGCCCGCCCAAAGGCGCCCGGCATCTGTGCTATTGCTTCACCCCCATGCGCTATGCCTGGCTGTTTTACGAGGAATATTTCGGGAAGAACCCGCTTAAAAAAATGGCGCTTGCTCCATATCTGAACCGTTTGCGCACCTGGGACCGCTCAACCTGCGACCGCGTGGACCGGTTCGTGGCCTTGAGCCGCCACGTGCAGAAACGCATCCTGGAATTTTACGGACGCGAGGCCGACGTGGTGTATCCGCCGGTCAACACTTCGTTCTGGACACCGGCTTTGCCGATGACTCCTGACGCTCAACGCTCAACGCTCAACGCTCAACGTGTCACCGGCGTCTATGACCTGATTGTTTCCGCGTTGGTGCCGTATAAAAAAATCGAGTTGGCCATACGAGCGTATAATCGCCTGGGCTTTCCGCTAAAGATCGTGGGTGCTGGCACGGAACATAAACGGTTACGCAAGATGGCGGGGGCGAGCATTGAGTTCCTGGGACGGTTGGACGACGACCGCATCCGCGATTTGTACCGTCATTGCCGTTTGCTGGTTTTTCCCGGCGAGGAGGATTTCGGCATCGTGCCGGTGGAGGCCCAGGCTTGCGGCCGGCCGGTGGTGGCTTACGGTACCGGCGGCGTGCTGGAAACGGTTGTGGACGGCCAAACTGGAATTTTTTTCCACACTCAAACCGAGGCGGCTCTGCTGGGTGCCATCGAACAGGCCAAAGCCGTCCGGTGGGCCCCCGCTACGATCCGGGCCAACGCCGAGCGGTTCAGCGAGTCGGCCTTTATCAGTGGCCTCTCCGCGAGCATTGCCCGTTGCATGGAAACATGATGGCGGAGGGATTACACAGCGGAGGCGAAAACGCTTGCCAAGCGTCGGCATTCGTATTATTAAAGGCATCCTCCGGGTAATAAACCGACAACTAAATCAGGGGTGGCATCATGTATTCTGCATCGGATTTACGCAAGGGCTTGCGCGTTGAGATTGACGGTGTGCCGTATGTCATTACCGACTTCAATTTTGTGAAACCGGGCAAGGGCGCCTCCATTTACAACTGCCGGCTGAAAAACATGATCACGGGCGCCACGCTGACCCGCAGTTACCGGTCCAATGACACGCTGAACGAGCCGAAGCTGGAAGAGCGCACCATGCGCTATTCCTACAAGGACGGCGACGAGTATGTGTTCCTCGACAAGAATTTCGAGCAGTTGAATGTCCGGGCGGAAGTGCTGGGCGATAATCGCTTCTTCCTCGTGGAAGAGATCGAAGTTACCATCCTGGTTCACAACGATGCGCCCATTGGCGTGGAACTGCCGACGTTCGTTGAAAAAACCATCGTTGAGACGGAACCCGGCGCCCGCGGCAATACCGCCACCAACGTCCTGAAGCCGGCCAAGATCGAGGGCGGCTACGAAATCCAGGTGCCGCTCTTCATCAATCAGGGCGATGTGATCCGCATCGATACCCGCACCGGCGGCTACAGCGACCGCGTCCGCACGGCCTGAGCGGTAGATCGGTCTTTTTCGCACGATATGTCCTCCTCCCTTAAAAAATCCAAATTCCAAGCTCCAAATTCCAGGGAAACGCAATCAATTCAAACAGAATGAACAAAAAAGTTGGATTTATTTTGTTTCCATTGGAATTTTCTGCCATAGGCAGATCCGCCAAAGGCAGAGAATATTCCTTGGAATTTGGATTTTGGAACTTGGAATTTATTGGGTTGCGGGCGTAGCCTGCATTGGAATAATGTATCGTGTCCGGTTCTTCTCCATTATCCAAGTTTCAGCCGGTGCTGGCCCTGCGCGCCCGCATCCTGCGGGCCATTCGTAATTTTTTTGACGCACGGGGCTTCATGGAGGTGGAAACGCCCGTCCGGATTGCCGCGCCCGCCTTGGAGCTGCATATTGACGCTATGCCCGCCGGCGACGCCTGGCTGCGCACTTCGCCGGAACTGCACATGAAGCGCCTGCTGGCCGCCGGCTGTGAGCGCGTGTACCAACTCGGTCCCTGCTTCCGGCAGGGCGAGCGCGGCGACAAGCATCATCCCGAATTTACCCTGTTGGAGTGGTATCGCGCGAGCGCCGATTACCGGGATATCCTGGCGGAAACCAAAGCCCTCATCGCGGCCGTGGCCGAAGCGGCGCTGGGCCGCACCTGGCTTGACTTTTCCCGGACCCATATTGAGCTCATGCCGGTTTGGGAAGTATTGACCGTGGCCGAGGCGTTCAAGACGTTTGCCGGCTGGAATCCGGTTGAGCATTTTGACGCCGAGCGTTTCGATCTGGATATGGTTAACAAGGTGGAGCCGAATCTGCCGACGGCCTGCCCCGTGGTGCTGATGGATTATCCTGCGGCCGTGGCGGCGCTGGCGCGCCGCAAGCCGGCAGACCCGCGCGTGGCGGAACGCTGGGAACTGTATATCGGCGGGATCGAGATCGCCAACGCGTTCAGCGAGCTCACCGACCCGGCGGAACAGCGCGAGCGGTTCGAGGTCTGCGCCGCGGAACGCCGCGCCCTGGGCAAACCGGTGTATCCGCTGGACGAGGATTTTCTGGCGGCCCTGGATTCCGGCCTGCCGCCCGCTGCCGGCATCGCGCTCGGCGTTGACCGCCTGGTCATGCTGTTGGCCAATGCCGCCTCCCTGGACGACGTGCTGCCGTTTCGGGAACCTTGACGGGCAAATGACAATCTTTGACCGTTAAATATCCGGGCTAAAAGAAAATCGGGTTGCTCCACGCGATTTTTCCAAAGACGCTGACTAATTCGATCCTGGCATAAGTGTTGCCTTTGGGAACAGTCCAGACCGCTTCTTTCAGACGCGGTGTGGCCGCAAAGATACTGCAGCCGTTTGTACGGTTGGTGATAAAGTTAACGCGCATAACCGGCGAACAGGCGACTTTAATTTCCCGGCCGCGAACGGCGATGAATTTGATTTCCGGTCCCTGCGAGGAATAAAAACTTCCGTTGCGGATGGCCGACAGGATGGCCTCCGGGGCGCGGCTTCTGGCTTTGACCATGATCCAGCCGCCGGCAATGTGAGTGGCATTATGCGTGTCGTCAACGGCAAAACCGAGGATACGGTGTCCGGCATCCAACAGATCATCCCAGTGGATGGACGAATATCCTTTGGCGATCATCCGATCGCAGACGGTGTTATAGACTTCCACTCCCGGACAAGTCAAACCTCCCTGATAAACGCACTTATTACTGGGAGTGCCGCACCAGTAAGGATGCGCCTGGACTATAAATACGCCTTCCCGCCGGGCCCGCGCCAGCACCTGCATGGGAGAACGAAACGATCCCGAAGCCCACTTTTTTTTAAGTCCCAGGCAGACGAAATGATAACCATAACCTTTATAAGAAAAGGCGATTTCTTCGGCCGGAATTAAAAGCGGCTTTTTGATCGTTTTATCCGGCACAGTCCTTTTCTCATGGTCGGTAAGAAACACAAAATCATAACCATGGCGTTTGTATTCCGACGCTATTTCCTCTGTCCTGCAAAGGCCGTCGGAATTGGTGGTATGGGTGTGAATGTTTCCTTTGAGCCAGATTCCCTTGGCGTTCCACAGGTTGCCGTTAGTCTTCATGATTTCCTTTCGTATCATGTTGTTTTTAACAAATAAATTACCAGGAGTTCGGCGGTTGAAGTGGTGGGGTTCCGGGGTGTATGCGGCAAGTGCCCGTCGAAGTAATAGGCGTCGCCCGCGGAAAGTTTGATCGCTTCGTTTCCGACCTGGAACATGATTTCGCCTTTCAGCATGAAAATAAATTCGTGGCCATCCGTCGAAACCGGGCTGCGCTTTGCGCCGGGCTCGAGCGTTAATACGACGGATTCGAAGCCGACGGCCCCAAGCGCGTTGGCAATCAGCGCGGCGTAACGGAAGCCGCGCGATTTTTCCCTTTTAAACGGCAACCGGTCCGCGGCGCCAACAAATTGGCCGGCAGTTTTTGCTTCAACGCCGATGCCCTTCACAAGATTCTCAAGTTTCAGGTTCAGGCTCCGCGCGATGGCAACCAGCACCGGCAGGGAAGGCAGGGTTCGGAAGTTTTCTATTTTTGACAACAGTCCTTTTGAAAGACCAGTGTGCCGCGCAATATCGGTCAGGGTTAATTCCCGTTTCCTCCGGGCTTGACGGATGTTCAGGCCGATTTTAAAGAGCGAATTATCGGCCGGCAGATTTTTACGCATTAGTGCTTTACTCCCATAAGCAAGATGCAAACCATGGCCAGCGCTATCCCCAGACATTTTCTGGAAGTCAATGGTTCTTTTATCACTACAATGCCGGCCAAGGCGGTCAACGCAAAACTCATTTGCGTGACCGGTAAGACGAGGCTCGCATCGCCGTATTTCAAAGCCAGCATCATAAACAAGACAATACCGCAAACCAACACCCCCGAAAGCGCGCCAAAGGCCAGCGTGGCCGGAGGAATGCGCCATTTCTTCTGGTCCACCGCAAAATGGCAGATTATTCCCCCAATGATCCAAATAAAACCGTTGATTGCCAACAGCCCATATTCGTTTGCCCCGTTTAATAGCCCAGCTTTGTAACTGAGCCCCATGCCGGCGCGCAAAAAACTGGCCAGCACCGTCAGCCAGATTGCAAGCGAGAATACGAATATTGCGGTAGATTTCCGGGATGGCCATGAGAAAAGCCATATAGCCGCAACGCCGGCGGCAATTGCCGCCAGGCGCGGCGCCGTTACCGGTTCTTTGAAGAGGATGAATGCTAAAAGCGCCGCCGGCACGAGATTCAAGCGGTAAATTGTGGCGCAGACTCCCACATCCTCCTTGGCCAGCAATTTCACCAATAAAATATTGGCGCAAATCGAAAAAATGCCGGATATTATTCCCCATGCGGCGGTCTTATAATCCAGCAAACAGGCCAACGACGGCAGGCAAAACATGAAAACACCGGCCCAAACAACGCCGATGATGGCCAAATAAGCCCCCGTCGAGTCGTGGCGGCGGGCGTAGAGCTTGAAAACGAAATCATTCGCCGCCGCACAAACCATGCTGACCAATGCCAAAAGGAGCACTTGCATATAATACGCCATCCTCTGGTTGATGAACGAAGCAAACAGTCTGACATAAGTTTCATATAAGTCAACAATATTTACTATAAATTTACCAAGGTTGATTACAAGCGGGCGGGGCGGCTGGTCATGCGCTTGGCCGGGCAAGCACTCAGTTGCGTGGTGGTGTAGATGCGGTTCGATAGAACCGCAGATGGCCGTTCTGTTGAACGGCAGCTACACCTGATACACGCTGCCCAACCCTGTTATGCCACGTCTTACACCCACGTAACTGAGAAGCTGTGAAAATATTCACGCTGACGCCGCGTGAGGTCATTTACCCTACAATTTCCCCTTGTTTTTGATGATCGTTGTAGGCCCGGTGCCCCCACCGGGCGATTATTTCACAGCTTCTGAGGGATTACTTGGCCGGCGCATTCGCGCTGGACGACGTATGGCCATTCCGGTAAATTTAACCGGCAGTTGGAAATCAGAAGCCGGAATTCGTTTGTAACCCAGTCATCATTTTTCGCCAGAGGCGGATCTGCCTCTGGCACGAAATGCGCGGTTGGGTCGGAAAGCGAGCATATTGAAGGAGGGTGATCATGCGGATTTTCATTATGACCGACTTGGAAGGCGTTGCGGGCGTATTGGATAGTGAAAACTGGTGCCTGTGGGAGAGCCGCTATTACGAGGCCGGCAAGGAATTGCTGACCCGCGAGGTTAATGCGGCCATTGAAGGCTTTATGGCCGCCGGCGCCAAAGAATTCCTTGTGGCCGACGGACACGGGTATGGCGCCATCAATCCGGCCTTGCTCCATCCGGCGGCGGAGTTGGCGCGCAACTGGCCCAAGGGCAAAGTTTATCCTTTCTGCCTCGATAACGGCCATTTCGATTACGCTGCGTGGATTGGCCAGCATCCCAAGGCGGGCACGATCCGCGGGCATCTTTGTCACACCGGCAGCATGGTGGTGCGTGACCTGTGCATCAATGGGATTTCGATGGGCGAATTCGGGGAAATCGCACTGTGCGCCGGCGAACTGGGCGTGCGCTCGATTTTCGCCTCGGGCTGCCAGGCCTTTACCGAAGAAGCCAAAGCTTTTGTGCCCGGCATCGAAACCGTGGCGGTCAAGCGCGGAACCCAGACCGATCCCGGCCATCATTTACCCGATAAAGCCTATCGCCTGCATAATACCGCGGCGATTCATCTCCAGCCCGAGGAGGCGCGCCGTCGTATCCGCGAAGGCGCGCGCCAGGCTGTGCTGAGGGTTGGTAAAGAATCGTTTGGCCTGGTCACGATGAAACCGCCCTATGAAATGACAATGATCATGCGCTCCACGGAAACCGAGCCGCCGCGCATCGTGTGTGCGCACCACGACAAAAGCGTGAGCGGCCTGCTCAATGCCCCGCGCACGGTCGAGCCGCTCCAAGCGGCCGATCCACTGGCCATGGCGGCAAAATAGGCCGCGGGCCTGTGGAATCTCTATAAATCAATTCATGAAAATTCTGATTATTGGCGGCGGCGGGCGCGAACACGCCCTGGCTTGGAAATTGGCGCGTGACCGGCGGCGCCCTACCCTCTTCTGTGCGCCCGGCAACGCCGGTACGGCGGAACTGGGCGCTAATCTGGCCATCGCCGCTGAGGATATGGACGGCCTGCTGAATTGGGCTCGCCAGGAGAAACCGGACTTGACGGTCATCGGGCCGGAAGCACCCTTGTGCGCTGGACTTGCCGATCGCCTGCATGCTGAAGGTTTCCGAGCTTTCGGTCCCTGCCGCGCCGCAGCCCAACTGGAAGGCAGCAAAGTGTTTGCCAAATCCGTCCTGCAGGCCGCCGGCGTGCCGACGGCGCAGTCCGAAACGTTTAGCGACGCGGAAAAAGCCCTGGCCTATGTGCGCGCGGCCCGGTTACCATTAGTGGTCAAGGCCGATGGGCTGGCGGCCGGCAAGGGCGTGCTCATCTGCGCCAATGCGCACGAAGCCGAAGAAGCCGTTATGACCGCCATGGTGCGTCAGTCTTTTGGAAAGGCCGGCCGGCAGATTCTCGTGGAAGAATTTCTGGAAGGCGAGGAAGTTTCGATCCTTGCCCTCGTGGATGGCAAACGGGCGATACTGCTTCCGTCGGCCCAGGACCATAAACGGGCTCTGGATGGCGATCAGGGTCTGAACACGGGCGGCATGGGCGCCTATTCCCCCGCCCCGATGGAGACGGCGTCATTCCGTAAAATGGTTCTGGACACGATTTTCGACCCAACGCTGAAAGAACTGCGCCGGCGGGGCATAACCTACCAGGGCGTGTTGTATGCAGGTCTCATGATGACGGCCGCAGGGCCCAGGGTTTTGGAGTTCAACTGCCGGTTCGGCGACCCCGAGACGCAAGTCATCCTGCCGCGGCTCAAAGGAGACTTGATTCCGGCCATCGAAGCCTGTATAAATGGAAATTTATTGCCGGAACATGTGGCCTGCCGGCCGGAGGCATGCGTGTGCGTGGTCATGACCGCCGGCGGATATCCCGGCGCATATCGCAAGGACGATGCCATTGCCGGCCTGAAGGAAGCCGCCGCCCTGAGTGCAACAATGGTGTTTCATGCGGGAACACGGCTGGAGGGCGGACGGGTTGTAACGGCGGGCGGGCGGGTCCTGGGAGTCACGGCGCTGGGCCGGACACTCTCCCAGACGGCTGCAAAAGCTTACCAAGGCGTGGCCAAAATCACGTTTCAAGACGCCCATTACCGACGTGATATCGCCGCAAAAGGAATCCAACGGAAAGGCGATTAGCCCCGGATGGGATACGACTATTTAATGCTGTCATGGATTCAGGAACATGAAAAAAGACACTTCCATATATCGCCGGAATTTGACGGAAACGGATCGAGCGATCGTTAAGGCACTGGCGGGTTTCGTTCCGAAGAAAATATTCGATATCCATGCGCATCTCTACCGCGTGGCGGATCTTAAGCCCATTCCGGATTTGACCGCGAGTGGTCCCAAACGGGTGACAGTGGCGGAATGGCGCAAGCGGATGGGTCTACAGACGCCGGGGGCGACGTTGGCCGGCGGCCTTTTCATGGCTTACCCCACCGCGCAAGGCAGCATCGAAAAGTCCAACGCCTATCTTCTCGAACAACTGGACCAAGAGGTTGAAAGCCGCGGACTTGTTCTGGCCGCTTTCAATCGCGGCCCTGATTCCATCGCGCCTTGCCTCGATCATCCCAGGATGGCGGGTTTCAAGCCGTATCATTTTTTCAGCCGCAAAAAACCGACATTTAACGCCGCGCTTTCCGAATTTGTCCCGGAGTGGGCTTGGAAACTGGCGCATGAACGCGGCTGGGTGATGACGATTCACCTGGTGCGGGACAGGGCGCTGGCGGATGACGATAACCAGCGCGAGCTGGTCTCATTGTGTGCGCGCTATCCCAACGCCAAAATCGTTCTGGCGCATGGCGCGCGCGGATTTCATGCGTTGAACACAATTAAAGGCATCAAGCGGCTTTCACGTTTGCAAAATATCTGGTTCGACACGTCCGCGATATGCGAGAGCGCCGCGATCACGGCCATTCTTCAGGAGTTCGGCCCGCGTCGTTTGTTGTGGGGCTCCGATTTCCCCGTGGCAGTGCAAGGCGGCCGATGCGTGAGTGTTGGCGACGGTTTCTTCTGGATTGGACCGGATCAGGCGGGTCAGCGCAAGGAAGCGCCGGCATTCCATCCGGCCTTGGTTGGCCTGGAGGCATTGCGGGCGCTGAAACAGGCGGCGGATAATTTCGGGCTGGATCAGGAGGATCGCGACGATATTTTCCTTCATAATGCCCGGCGCCTGCTCGGGTTGAGCCGTGCGCCGCTCGAGCGCACCGATGCTTTGTATGCGCACGCATGCAAGCGCATTCCCGGCGGCGTGCAATTGCTGAGCAAGCGTCCCGAATTGATGGCGCCCGGGCAATGGCCGGCGTATTTTCGCGAAGCGCGGGGGTGTGAAGTTTGGGACCTGGATGGCCGGCATTATTACGATATGGTATCCAACGGCATTGGAGCCTGCCTCTTTGGCTTTTGCGATCCGGACATCACCCGCGCGGTGATGCGGCGTATCAATCTCGGCAGTATGTGCACGCTGAATCCGCCGGAAGAGGTTGAACTGGCGGACCGGCTCTGCCAGATTCATCCGTGGGCGGAGCGCGTTCGTTTTGCGCGCTCGGGCGGCGAAATTGCATCCGTGGCCGTCCGCATTGCGCGGGCTACGACGGGAAGATCCGTGGTGGCCATTTGCGGCTACCACGGCTGGCATGACTGGTATCTCGCCGCCAACCTGGGGGCTGATGATTCCCTGCGCGGCCATTTGCTGCCCGGCTTGGAACCCAGCGGGGTTCCCTCGGAATTGCGGGGTACGGCCGTGACTTTTACGTATAACAATCGCAAGGAGTTTCAGGCGATTCTCGATCAACACGGTCAACGGCTGGCCGCAGTCATTATGGAGCCGTGCCGCTATTCCGACCCGGCGCCGGGGTTCCTGGAATTCGTGCGCTCGGGCGCTCATCGCGCCGGTGCGTTATTGATCTTTGACGAAATCACCATCGGGTGGCGCCTGTATCATGGCGGCGCCCATCTGAAATTTGGCGTGGCGCCCGACCTGGCAATTTTTGCGAAGGCGCTGGGCAACGGCCATCCCGTGGCGGCGGTCATCGGCACCCAGGCCGCCATGGAAGGCGCCGAGAAATCGTTTATCAGCAGTACTTACTGGACCGAGAGCGTTGGACCTGCGGCGGCGCTGGCGGTATTGAGGAAGTTCGAGCGGGTGAATGTCCCGGCTTATGTCAATGACATTGGGGCCCGGATCAAGGGATTTTGGAAAGCCCGAGGGCGGGCGCACGGGCTTCCCGTTGAGGTTGACCCGGGCTATTCCTGTCTGGCGCATTTCAAGTTTGCCCATGCGGAGCATGATGCGCTGCGAACACTGTATACGCAAGACATGCTGGAGCGGGGGTTCCTGGCCGGAGTTTCCATTTATCCGACCATGGCTCACGATGAAGCCGTGTTGGCAAAATATGACCGGGCGATTGACGAAACGTTCGCGGATATTGCCGGGGTGTTGAAGCGGGGCAACGTGCGCGAACGCTTGCGCGGGGCGGTGGCGCATAGCGGCTTCCGGCGCCTGCTTTGAAAAGGTGTGCGGTGCATAGTACATCAATTAGGCCGCCAAAGGCGGCCACTGTTTCATGTAGCCGCGGCGGTGACGCCGTGGCCGTCGGAAGAATCCACGCCCTCACGGGCGCGGCTACCCCGGATTGAAATTCCTATGCATAAATTAAGGAAATAAAAATTAACATCATGAAAACCCGTTCATCGAAACCTCAAGTCGGCGTGGTCATGGGCAGCGATTCGGACTGGCCCCTGATGGAAGCCACGCTCAAAACCCTGGCCCGCTTTGGCGTGTCATCCGAGACACGGGTGATTTCCGCCCACCGGACCCCGGAACTGGCGGCGGCCTATGCGACGGGCGCGGAACGGCGCGGCCTCCGGATTATCATCGCCGCGGCCGGCGGCGCCGCGCACTTGGCGGGGGTGTTGGCGGCGCACACCACCCTGCCTGTAATCGGCGTGCCCATTAAGAGCGGCGCGCTCGATGGACTGGATGCCTTGCTTTCGACCGTGCAGATGCCGTCCGGGATTCCCGTGGCCACCGTGGCATTGGGCTCCGCCGGCGCAGTCAACGCCGCCATCCTGGCTGTCCAGATTCTGGCCCTGCACCGGCCGGAGTTGACGGTCAAACTGCAACAGCACAAGCGGGATTTGAAGGCAAAAGTAAAAAAAGGCAATGTCCAGATTCAATCGTGTTCAGAAAAAATTCACGGCTGAAACATTCCAACATTCTGCAGAATATTGGAATGTTTCAGCGCAATCTCATGCGGGGAAAATCCATGACTAAATCCATACTCGCCGCCACGTTCCTGATGGCATGCATATTGGGAATACACGCTGAACAGAAATACACCCAGGCGGACAAGTCCGTTCCTGCGGCGCGGCCGGCTGCCGTAAGCGACATGATGAGCGGCGTCTCCGAAATCGGCGCCATCCTGGAAGAGCGGCACGTGGTCTTTGCGGCCGAGACCCTCAAAAGCAACGTGCTGGATGCTGTCATCGAGGCCATTGATCCGGAAGGCGGCGCCATCCTCACCAAGGACCAGGCCGCGCAGCGGCAGGACGAAGAACAAGGACTTTTTTTTGGGATCGGATGCAAGTTCCGGATCAAGGAGAAATGGCCCCAAATCATGGAGGTCACCAGCAACAGCCCCGCGATGACGGCCGGCCTGTGCGCCACCAATCTGATTGTCAAAATCGGCGACCGCAGCACGGAAGGCATGCTTATCGATGAAGTCGCTCGACTTCTGCGCGGCGGCAAGGGCGAGGCGCTGGAACTGACCGTCCGCGCCGACGAAAAAGCCGCGGAAACTCGCGTAGTCAAGCTGACGCGTTCCGCCATCCAGACACCGGTCACGGGCACGACGGAAACCTGGCCCCAGGGGATCGGCTATCTGAAGGTGAACGGCCTATACACGAATTCAGGCGCCGTCATTGTGGAACAACTCAATGCTTGGCGGGGCACCAATTGTTTTGGCGCGATCCTGGATATTCGCGGCGCCGACGGCATGGATCTGGAGTCGGTCGTCGAAATCGGCAGTCTGTTTGCGCGCGCCGGCGACACGTTATTCATCCTGCGGGATGGCCGCAACACCGCCGTGGCCGCCTACCAAGCCAAGGCCGGTCAGCCGTTGGATAAGCCGGTCATGTTGCTGATTGACCATGACACTGCCGGCGCCGCCGAAATTCTGGCGGGATTGCTCAGCACCTGTAAGGGCGCCATGCTGATCGGCACGCCGACCCGCGGCGACGACCGGGTGCGCGACATCATTCCACTTTCCAACGGCCGTGTGCTTTACATCGCCACGCGGCGGATCGAGTTGAGCAAAGGCCCCGCCTACTACCAGAAAGGCGTCATTCCCCATGTGCGCGTGGCGCCAACGAATACGCCGGCCGTCTCGCCTGGGCGTAGCGCTTCGGCGGAGCCTGGCCAGGAAAACGAGTTTATTGATGAAGATCCCGATATTTTCTCCGGCATTTCCGAGCAGGAACGTCATGATCGGGCCCTCATTAAGCGCATTGACGGCGACGTGATCCTGCGACGGGCCGTGGACATTCTTCTTGGCCTCAAAGCGCTGGACTTTAAAGTACGATAACATTTTTAGGCCTTCGGCAACTGTTTAATGTAGCCGCGGCGGTGACGCCGTGGCCGCAGAAAGAATCCACGCCCTCACGGGCGCGGCTACCAGGATTAAAATTCCTATAAATCAAGTTGAAAGCTCCCCGCATAATTCCATGGCCGGTCTCCGGCCGTCCCGATGCGCGCATGGTTGACGAGGTGGTTTCCGCGTTACGCCGTGGCGCCCTGGTTATTCTACCAACCGATACCGTGTATGGCGTTGCCGCCGACCCGGCTACGCCCGGAACGCCGGGTGCGCCCGGCGCCGAGGAGCGTCTTTTTCGGGCCAAGCTCCGGCCGGATAACAAACCGATTCCACTGCTGGCGGCCGACTGTCGCCAGGTGGAGGCTTCCCAAGCCGAACTGGGCGCCGCCGGCCGCGCGTTGGCCGCGCGTTACTGGCCGGGCGCACTGACCATGGTGCTCAAGACCGGCGCTATCTGGGAAGGCTTCCGCGTTCCCAATCATCCTGCCACACAGGCCATCTTAAAGGCGATGGGAGGCGTATTACGCGTTACCAGCGCTAACGTAAGCGGCGCACCGCCGACACTGACGGCTGCCGAGGCCGTCGTGGCGCTGGGGGCTGCGGTCGAGTTGGCGGTGGATGCGGGCCCCGCCCCGGGCGGCCTGCCGAGCACCGTGGTCAAAGTCGGTCTCGGCCGGTGCGATATCCTGCGGGAAGGCGCCATTTCGGGACGGGAAATTGCCGCCCTATGTCGCTCGGCGGAAGTTAGCAATGGCCATATAAATCGATTTTGATATAATCAGCGCCATGCCTCGTCACAAACTCCATGTCCTGTTCATCTGCACCGGCAACGTATGCCGGAGCCCCATGGCGGAATATCTCCTGCGACGCCATCTGGGAACGCATGCCAATTGGCAAGTCAGTTCCGCGGGCCTTTTCACCGGCAATGGAATGCCGGCCAGCCTGCCGGCCATTGAGGTTCTGAGGGAAAAAGGCATTGATTTGACGCCGCACCGCAGTCGGGTCGTGACCAAAGATATCATTGACGCCGCCACCCTGATTGTGGTAATGACTACAGCTCATGTGGCGGAGCTTAAGCGCCGGTTCCCGGAAGCTCAGGACCGGATTTACATGCTGAAATCCTTTGATCCCGAGTGTGGCGGTGGTGACATCCCGGACCCGCTCGGCGGAACCACGAGCCTATACCGAACGATACGCGAAGAGATAGAGTCGGCCCTACTGGACTTGATCTTGTACCTGAAGTCCTATGCCGGCAAACAGGATTGAAATTAGCGCCAAAGGCGGCAATAAAAAATCCTGGATTCCCGATCGGGTCGGGAATGACAAACAACGTTTATCCATTCTGTCATTCCCGCGAAAGCGGGAATCCAGTCTAAATTTTGTCCGCCGGAGGCGGATCCGCCTCTGGCGGAAAAATCCTTAGCATCAGATAGGAAATACCCATGAAAATTGCCATAGGCGCCGATCACGGCGGCTTTGAGATGAAGGAAGCCCTCCAGAAATTCCTGGTGGGACAATCGGTCCAGGTCGAGGATGTCGGCTGTTTCAATAAAGACCCGGTGGACTACCCGGATGTGGCCGCGCTCGTTGCGGCCAAAGTGTCCCAGGGCCTGGTGGACCAGGGCATCGTGATTTGCACCACCGGCATCGGCGTAAGCATTGTGGCCAACAAATTTCCGCGCGTGCGCGCCGCCCTGTGCCTGAATCCCCGCATGGCCAAGATGGCCCGCTCCCACAACAATGCCAACGTGCTGGCCCTCGGCGGCGAGCTGATCGGCATCGCCGAGGCCAAGGCGATCCTGACCGCCTGGTTGCGCGAGGACTTCGATGGCGGCGAGCGCCATCTCCGGCGCGTGCGTAAAATTCAACAATATTCCTGCAACACCGTGGACCCGATTGACGTCTACGAGACCGACCCCGAAATTTACGCTGTGCTGCGCAACGAGGCCGCGCGGCAAAGTGCAAACCTGGAACTCATCGCCTCCGAAAATTCCGTCAGCCAGTCCATCCAGGAAGCCGCCGGATCATTGCTGACCAACAAATATGCGGAAGGCTATCCCGGCAAGCGCTGGTACAATGGTTGTATATTCGTGGACGAGGCCGAGCGCCTGGCCATTGACCGCGCCAAACAGTTGTTCGGCGCCGACCACGTCAACGTCCAGCCTCACTGCGGCAGTTCCGCCAACCTGGCTGTGTACCTGACGACGCTCCAGCCGGGCGATCATATCCTGGCCATGGATCCCTGCGCGGGCGGGCACCTGACCCACGGCATGAAAACCAACGTGTCCGGCCGGCTGTTTAACGTAATGCACTACGGTGTCAACCGCGAGACGGAGCAATTGGATTACGATGCCATCGCCGACCTGGCAAAAAAACACCAGCCCAAGCTGATTGTCGCCGGCGCCAGCGCCTATTCGCGCATCATTGATTTCAAGCGGTTCCGGAAAATTGCCGATAGTGTCTCCGCCTACCTGATGGTGGATATGGCGCACATCGCCGGCCTGGTGGCCGCGGGCCATCATCCCAATCCTGTGCCGCATGCCGAATTTGTGACCACAACCACCCACAAAACCCTGCGCGGACCGCGGGGCGGGGTCATTTTCTGCCAGGCGCGCTTCGCCCAGGACATTGACCATCAGGTTTTTCCGGGCCTGCAGGGCGGCCCGCTCATGCACATTATCGCGGCCAAGGCCGTTTGTTTCCACGAGGCCCTCCAACCCGCATTCAAGATTTACCAGGAGCAGGTCGTGCGCAACGCCCAGACGCTCTCCGAAGCCTTGAAAGCGGAAGGACTGCGTATCGTCTCCGGCGGCACCGACAACCACCTGATGCTGGTGGACCTCAGCTCCCTGAAAGTGACCGGCAAAGACGCTGCCAGCGCCCTGGACAAGGCCGGCATCACGGTCAACAAAAATATGATTCCTTTCGATACGAAAAGCCCGTTTGTCACCTCGGGTATTCGCATCGGTACGCCGGCCATCACCACCCGGGGCATGCAGGCGCCGGAAATGAAGCTGATCGCCGGTTGGATCGTGCAAGTCTTGCGCAACATCAATCAGGCCGAAACGCTCGCCGCCGTCAAGAAACAGGTCGTCGCCCTGACCGACAAATTTCCCTTGCCCTGACAACGCCAGGCCCCGCCTTGCGTCTCGTGCCGGGGACGACATCCGCTGGATGCGTGTCATTGACCAACGATAGGATTGTATGTTCTATCGTATTGGGTTATGATGCCTGCATGTCAACGGACTTGACATTCATCACCAACGAGTCGGGCCAAACGCTCCGCAATCGTTTTGAAGACCTGTTGTGTGGACACACCCGTTTCTTCGATTGCCTGGTCGGTTACTTCTATGTGAGCGGTTTTTTCAGGATTTACCGGTCATTGGAACGCACCGAGAAAGTGCGGATTTTGATCGGCCTAAGTACCGACCGAACGACCTTCAACCTTCTTCAGCAGGCCGGCCAGGGAGAGCTTGATCTGGCTTCGCATGCTGAGGCGCGAGAACAGTTACCATCCGAAATCCTGCGCGAACTCGAAAAAGCCGACGACACCGCCGAACTCGAAGAGGGCGTCCGCAAGTTCATTGGGTGGGTGCGTTCCGGGAAAATGGAAGTCCGGGTATATCCTTCAGAAAAAATCCACGCCAAGATTTACATCATGACCTTCGTTGACGGCCACATTGATGCGGGCCGCGTCATTACGGGATCGAGCAATTTCAGTCAGGCGGGTTTGCAGGACAACCTGGAATTCAACGTCGAATTGAAAAACCGGTCCGACTTCGAATTTGCCCGGAACAAGTTCAACGAGCTTTGGCAACACGCCGTTGACGTGACCGAGACCTATGTTGCCACCATCGAGAAGAAGTCACCCTTTGCGCAGTTTACACCCTATGAGCTTTACCTGAAGTTGTTGTATGAGTACTTCCGAGGCGAGCTAAACCGCCCGGAAGAACTCGAAGACGTTTACCTCCCAACGGGTTTCATGAAACTCAGGTATCAGGAGGAGGCGGTTCTCAGCGCCAAACGCGTTCTCGATGAATACGGCGGCGTGTTTCTTTCCGATGTGGTTGGTCTTGGCAAGACATATATGTCTGCGATGCTGGCCCGCGAGCTTTCGGGACGTAGTCTGGTCATTGCGCCGCCGGGCCTGCTCCACAAGGCGAACCCCGGTTCCTGGCCGAATGTCTTCAGCGACTTCCGCGCGCCGCAGACCGATTTCGAATCTATCGGCAAACTGGACGATTTGCTGACGCGGGATATTTCCAAGTATTCCAACGTCTTCATTGACGAATCCCACCGGTTTCGCACCGAGACCAATCAGACTTACGAGAAGTTGGCGCAGATATGCCGGGGCAAGCGCGTAATCCTGGTTAGCGCAACGCCGCTGAACAATTACCCGCGCGATATCCTGAGCCAGGTCAAGCTCTTCCAACCCGGCAAGAACAGCGCGATCCCGAATGCGCGGAATCTTGAAGCCTTTTTCATAGCACTGGAGAAGCGGCTCAAGGGTTTGGACCGTCAGGCCGACCGCGACAGGTATTTCGCCATTGTCCGTGCCAACGCCAAAGAAACCCGCGAGAAAGTCCTGAAATACCTGATGATCCGAAGAACACGCGCGGAAATCGAGAAGTACTACGGCGCGGACATGCAGACCCAGGGGCTGAAGTTCCCGGAAGTGGAAGATCCCGAGCCGCTCTTCTACTTCTTCGGGCCGGTCGAGAACGAGGTCTTCGATGAAACTGTGAAGGCCATCGGCAAAATCACGTATGCCCGCTACAAACCCTTGCTCTACTACACCGGGGAATGGCCTGAAGCGGAGAAACAAGGCCAGGTCAACTTGGCCAGGTTCATGAAAATCCTGCTGGTGAAGCGCCTGGAAAGCAGTTTTCACGCTTTTCGCCTTACGCTGGATCGGTTCATTCAGTCACACGAGCGCGTTGTGGCCGAGTTCAAGAAGGGGCACGTCTACATCAGCAAGAAGCACATTGGCAAAATCTTCGATTATCTGGACGCCGGAGACGAAGAGGCCATCGAACGCCTGATCGAAGAAGAAAAGGCCGACCGCCTCATGGCGGCTAAATTCACGCCGGAGTTTCTGAAACTTATCGAGAATGACCTGGCATTACTGCACCAAATCCGCGAACACTGGAAAAAAATCAAGCGCGATCCCAAATGGACTGAATTTCACAAGAGCCTCACATCCCGCGCGGACTTGAAGAAGGACAAACTCATCATTTTCTCCGAGTCCAAGGAAACCGTCGAGTACCTTGTCGAGAAAATCCGGGAGCAGGTCGAAGCCAAGGTTATTTCATTCTCAGGTAATTCCGACGAGAAGACGCGCGAAACGATCATTGCGAATTTCGACGCGCGGGCGTTTCATCCGAAAGATGACTACCGGATTCTGGTCAGCACGGACATTCTCGCCGAAGGCGTGAACCTGCACCGCGCCGCAACGGTCATCAACTACGATATCCCCTGGAATCCAACCCGCATGATGCAGAGGGTTGGGCGCATTAACCGCATTGATACATCCTTCGACCGAATTCGCGTCTATAACTTCTTTCCAACGGAAGAGAGCAACGACCTGATCAAGCTCAAGGAGTCGGCCGCCGCGAAGATTCATTCCTTTGTGGAGATGCTGGGCGCCGATGCGAGGCTCCTGACCGAAGGCGAAGAAATCAAGGCCTTCGAGCTGTTCGGACGCTTGAATTCAAAGAAGACGATTACGGGCGAGGATGAAGAGGAAGACACCGAACTCGAGTTTCTGACCGAAATTCGGCAAGTCCGCGACCAACATCCCGACCTATTCGAACGCATCAAGCATCTTCCCAAGAAGGCGCGGTCAACCCGGCAGATTCCCGACAAGTGCGAGGCTCCCGTTGAGCATGCTCCGGCGCTGATGACCTACTTCCGGCAGGATCGTCTGGACAAGTTCTTTCTCTGTGACCGCGAGAGGGCCGAAGCCGTTGAAGTGGATTTCCTGTCAGCCGCCAAGATTCTCAGGCCAAAGGATAAGACCGAGAAGCGCCAGGCAATTCCCGCTGAATTCTATGCCCTCTTGGACAAAAATAAACGCGCTTTTATCGGAGCCACAACGGAGGATGCCGTTGCCGCGCCGGGCAAACGCGCCGGGCACAGTAATGACGCCTATATCCTGCATCGGCTGAAAGCCAGGGACATCCGCCATTGTAAGACCTACACCGAAGACGACGAGGAATTCATCCGGCAGGTTGTACGGCTCCTGGAAGAAGGATCGTTACCGCGACCCACGACCAAGAAAGTCGCCGAGGCGATCAAGCCCGAGATCGAGCCGTTGAGGGTCTTGGCACATCTCCGGCGCAACATCCCGGCTGAATTCTTGCGTAGCGGGCACATTCGGCAGGATTCCGATCCCCGGAAGCCACGCGAGGTCATTTTATCCTCTTACTTTATAGCGCCTCAGCCAAGCAAAGATGATAAGAACCCCGGCGGAGAATGATTCTCGACCATGAAATACAGCGAATCCGAGACGGTTGAACTGAAGAAAACAACTTCAGAAATGAAAGAGGCGGTCACGGCCATCGCCGCCATCCTCAACAAACACGGCCATGGAAAACTCTATTTCGGAATCCGGGACGACGGCACGGTTATCGGTCAACAAATCGGAACGGCGACGGTCAAAGACATTTCCAAATCAATAACAGACCATATTGATCCCAAAATTTACCCCGATATCAGGATTCAGAAGATTGACGGCAAGGATTGTCTTGTTGTTATTTTTAGCGGTCATGAGAATTTATATTCGGCCTTTGGTCGCTACTATCTACGATCCGGCGACGAGAACAAGAAGCTTTCCACGAAGGAAATTGAACGCCTTGTGGAGAAGAAGAGAAACTACGTGTATTCATGGGGCACGGAGGTTTCCGAAATACGCGTTTCGGACGCGAACATCTCGACATTACGTTCATTCATCAAGCGCGGCAAAGAAGCGGGAAGAATCGGTTTTGCGTTCGATACCGCAAACAATGTCCTGAACAGATTAAACCTCATTAAAGGCGACAAATTGCTGAATGCAGGTCGGGCGCTTTTCTGCAAGAACAACGGGCTTGAAGTGCGGGCAGCGATTTTTGCCACGAACGAGAAACTTACGTTCCTGGACATTCAGTCATTTAAAGGCACTTTGTTTGACTTGATCAATCAATGCGAGACGTATGTCAAAGAACATATCAATTGGCGTGCAGATATAGTGGATTTCAAACGCATTGAGACCCCGGAAATACCGATAAGCGCCGTGCGTGAAGCGATTCTAAATTCTTTGTGCCACCGTGATTTCAGCAACCCCGGCGGGAATGAACTGGCCATCTATCGGAACCGGATCGAAATCTACAATCCCGGCCAGTTTCCATATGACTATGCCCCCGCCGAGTTTATTGCCGGCAAGGGCAAAAGTATTCCCAGAAATCCATTGATTGCGGATGCGTTCTATCTTGGCAAGGATATTGAACGTTGGGGGTCCGGGTTGAAGAGAATTGCCGAAGAATGCAAGGCAGCGGGCGTAAAGGTTGAATTCGAGAAGATCAAGTCCGGCTTTCAAGTGATCTTTTACCGCCCTGAAGTTGCGCCGCTTGCTGCTAAAAAAGGCGCAAGACCGGTCAGCGATCAGGACAGGTTGGGTGAAAGGTTGGGTGAAAGGTTGGGTGATAACCGCGCCCGTATAATTGCCATCATGATGGAGCATCCTGCCGTCTCAACACCTTTGCTTGCGAAAAAGATCGGGATCAGCACGACCGCCATCGAAAAGAACATTGGGTTTTTAAGAAGAAAAAAGTTAATCAAGCATATCGGCCCCGCGAGAGGCGGACATTGGGAAGTGCGTATTACCGCGAAGGAGAACAAGCGTCCATGAACCGCGATCAAGCCCGACAACTTATCGGCGATACCTTCCCAAAGGCTTTCGATAAGACCCGCTTCCGCACCTTCGCCATCAACCTGCTCAACCACATTGACGAATCCAAGGCACAGCAGTGGTCAAATCAGTACGTCAAGGACGCGTTCAAGGGCCATGTCCAGCGTTACGAACGCCTCGGAACATACACGTGCCCTGACAATGAGAAGCTTGACGTCCTGATCGTTTATCTGACCACGGAGTCAACACTCGAACGCGCGCGTACCGCCATTCGCAATTTCGTTGCCGACCACCTTAAGACACGCGATGAAAAGGAAGCCGCCCTCGTTGCCTTCGTGTCGCCGACGGAGAAGCAGTGGCGTTTCTCCTACGTGAAAATGGAGTATGCCGCCGTCGAAAAGGATTTTGGCAAGGCTGGCCTTGGGCAAAGTAGAAGAGTCAGCGTTGAAACCCGGCTCACTCCCGCCCGGCGCTTCTCCTACATAGTCGGAGAAGGCGAAAGCTGCCACACTGCCCAGACCCGGTTTCTTGACCTGCTCCAGAATACTGCCGCTGATCCCACGCTTACTCAAATCGAGGAAGCCTTCAGCGTCGAGGCGGTTACCAAGGAATTCTTCACCAAGTACGCCAAGCTGTTCGGTGATATCAACGCTGCATTGGAGAAACTCGTTGCCAAGGACAAGACGCTCCGCGATGAATTCTCCGCCAAGGGTGTCAATACCGTGGACTTTGCCAAGAAACTCATGGGCCAGATCGTGTTCCTGTATTTCCTCCAGAAGAAAGGCTGGCTCGGCGTCGAGAAAGGGAAGGACTGGGGCACCGGCCCGCGCGAATTCTTGAGAAAACTGGCCAAGGGCGACTATGGCAAGTATGACAACTTCTTCAACGATATCCTTGAACCGCTGTTTTACGACACGCTGGCCACCGACCGCGGCCATGAAGCCTTATGTGACCGCTTCAAGTGCCGCATCCCCTTCCTGAACGGCGGCCTGTTCGAACCGCTCGGTGGTTACAACTGGGAGAAGACCGACATTATTCTGCCGAACAAACTCTTCACCAACGGCGAGTTTGTTGAGGAAGGCATTACCGGCACAGGCGTCCTGGATGTGTTCGACCGTTATAACTTTACGGTCAACGAAGCCGAACCGCTCGAGAAGGAAGTCGCCATTGACCCGGAAATGCTCGGCAAGGTCTTTGAGAACTTGATTGAGGATAACCGACGCAAAGGTCTTGGCGCGTTCTACACCCCACGCGAGATTGTCCACTACATGTGCCAGGAAAGCCTGATCAACTATCTGGACACCACTGTCAACACCGTCGAGGAATCATTGACCCCGAAAAAACCGAAACAGGCGAAGTTATTTGGTGCTCCTGAAGCGGAACAGACTACGCTAAAAACAACCGTGCGCCAAGAACTCGTTCCGCGTGCCGACATTGAAACCTTCGTCCACTTGGGCGAGCAGATTTCGCACTACGAATCGGTGGAAGCTCAATATGCGATCAAGATGCCGAAAAGCATCCAGAACAACGCCAAAGCTCTTGATGATGCGCTCAAAGCCATCACCGTATGCGACCCTGCCGTGGGTTCCGGCGCGTTCCCCGTGGGCATGATGACCGAGATCATTCGCGCCCGTGCCACGCTCACACCGTACTTCAACGATGTTGCTGAACGAACGCCGTATCACTTCAAGCGCCACGCCATTCAGAACTGTCTCTACGGGGTGGACATTGATCCAAGCGCTGTGGCAATCGCCAAGCTGCGGCTTTGGCTTTCGCTGGTCGTTGATGAAGAGGACGTGAAACAGGTCAAACCCTTGCCGAATCTTGACTACAAGGTGGTAGTTGGCAACTCGTTGCTGGGCGTGGAAATGAATCTGTTCAACAACGAACCATTCAAGCGGCTGGAAGCCCTGAAGACAAAATTCTTCAACGAAACAGATCGAAAACTGAAGGCGACACTCAAAGAGCAGATTGAGGCCCTCATCCATGAGTTAACCAATAACCGCGAAACTTTCGATTTTGAAATCTACTTCTCCGAAATCTTCCACGCGAACAAGGGCTTCGACGTCGTGATTGCGAATCCGCCGTATGTTTCAGTCGAGAAGTTCGCCCGGACGGCCCAGCAAACGGAATGGAAGCGCCGATTCAAGACCTTTGCTTCGCGGTGTGACATCTATGGCTTATTCTACGAGCGGGGACTTGCTCTGTTGCACGATGATGGGGTGCTGACCTTCATCAGCTCCAACAAGTTTCAACGCGCAGGATACGGCAAAGGCTTGCGCCAACTCCTTGTATCCCACCGCATTCAGGCGCTCATTGACTTCTGCGAATTGCCAGTCTTTGCCGCCGCCACCGATCCGATGATTATTGTCGTCAACAGGGGCGCACCACCCTCAGACCACGAGTTTCCGGTCGTAGTAATCAAGGATGAAGCCGAGTTTGACTCACTGGCAAAGTCCCTCTCCACACGCGGTGCGCACTACAAGCCGGAGCAACTCAAAGCCGACGGCTGGTCTCTCGAAGGACGCGATGGCCTCACTTTGGTAGACAAGTTGCGGTCAAAGGGGACGCCGCTGGGCCAATACGTCAATGGCAGATTTTACTACGGGATCAAAACCGGCCTGAATGAGGCATTCGTCATTGATCGCGCCACGCGTGACCGCCTGATCCACGAGGACCGCAAATCCGCGGAACTCATCAAGCCGTGGATTCGAGGCAAGGATATCAAGCGATGGACATACGAGTTTCACGATCTTTACGTCATCATAGTGCGCTATGGATTCCACACGGCACTGAAGAAGTATCCCACCATTCTCCGCCATCTGTCGCAGTTTGAAAAGGCGCTGAAGGCCCGTGGTCAGTGCAAAACGTCGAGAAGCGGTGCCAACGAAGGCCAGCATCACTGGCTTGAGTTGGATAACAACCCGTCAGAATCCTACATTGCCGCATTCAACGAGCCGAAGATCGTCTTCAATGAGACCTCAAAACGGTTACACGCCTATATTGATACGGATGGGAATGCCATCAACAAGACAGGCTTCATCATACTCACTCCGGACGCGCCGTGTGTTCTTGCTGTGCTGAACTCAACCCCAATGGATTGGTTATACCGTTCAATGTTCCCATCATGGGGTGATCCGTGGAATTCTGGACGCGTCCAGTTTAGAGGCAACCTGATGAATCAGGTTCCCATCCCCTCAGTAAGTTCAGCCGACAAGTCGCGTCTGACTAAGCTTGCCGAACGCGCGGCCGACCAGGCGAAGGCAGGGGACGCGGAAGGCCTGCGGAAGACGGAGCGTGAGATTGACGAAATTGTCTATCGGCTTTTCGACCTGACGCCGGACGAGATCTCGCATATCGAAAATTCACTGGTAAATACCCGCCGTGAAGACAACGACAACGATGAGATGGAAAATGCTGAAAGATAGAGAAGGTCTCTACAACAGGATCACCCGATGGGTAATCATGGATGGCGTAAGGAGAAGGGGGCAGTAAAATGGCCGTTCTACATCACCTGAAAATCAAGAACTTCCGCGGCATTAAGTCACTTGATTGGCATGTCAACAACTGCGTCGTCTGTCTTGTTGGCCCGGGTGATTCAGCCAAAACAACGATTCTGAACGCCATCGAAATGGTGCTCCTGCCTCGATGGAACATCCCTTTTACAGACTTGGATTTTTACCAATCTAAAACCGAAGAGGAAATTGTGATCGAGGCCACTGTCGGCGAACTGCCAGACGCGTTGACGAAGCAGGATAAGTACGGGTTCTATCTGCGTGGGTATTCGGTCCTTGAGCGAGTGATCCACGATGACCCGGCCAATGAAGATGAGCAAGTGCTGACAATTCGCTTGATCGTTGACAGTGGCCTTGAGCCGCAATGGGCCGTGGTGAAAGACAGCAATCCAGACCCAAAAACTATCTCGTGGCGCGACAGGGAGATCTTCGGCGTCGCCTTGCTTGGCGACGATGTTGACCGCAACCTGACTTGGAGTCGCGGCTCGGCACTCGCAAAACTAACGAATTCGGAGTCTTCCGCCCAAGTCATCACAATCGCCAATCGAAAAGCGCGCGAGGCAGTAGGCGAAATGGAACTCGAACAATGGCAACAGGTCGCAGATAAAGCCAAGGCAATGGCGAGAGAATATGGCGTACCTGTCAATGACCTAAAACCGGGGTTGGATGTGCGGGCAATACGCTTCGGTCAGGGTGTCTTATCTCTCTATGACGGTCCAGTCTCACTGCAATGCTTTGGACTCGGTTCAAAACGACTTGCGGCGTTGGCTTTGCAGGAGGCTGGAATAGGGAAATCCTCAATTGTTCTGGTCGATGAGATCGAGCACGGTCTTGAGCCCCACCGTATTCGCAGACTCGTCAAGATGTTGTGTGATGACCGAAATGATGGCCAGGTCATTATGACCAGCCATTCCCCCACGCCAGTCGTTGCCTTGTCTGTTGATAATCTCCGCTTCACGCGCTATTCAAACGGCCAGCTCGATGTACTGGCTTGTGATGCGAACGGGCAAAATGCACTCCAACCGGTGATCCGTTTATGCCCGCTGGCGATATTCGCTCGGATGGTAATTGTGTGCGAGGGCAAAACGGAAGAAGCCCTCTGTGACATACTGAACTCGGTATGGGCAGTGTCTCATGGAGGAACGGGTTTTGAGATTCGCGGCATTGTGGCCGTCACTGGCGGTGGCAGCTTTGCACCGGCGGCAGCGAGGCAACTCGCTAAATTGGGTTACAAGACGATGCTGTTCGGTGATTCTGACAGGGCGATCAATCCGACCGAACAGGAGCTTCGGGCGGCCGGGGCCAAAGTGATGCTGTGGGACGGGCACATGGCCACCGAGCAAAGGATTGCCACAGATGTCCCGCTCTCAACGCTCCAGGCGCTCGTGAGTATGGGGTGCGAAATTAAGGGCGAACAGAGCTGTATTGATTCCTGCAAAACAGAACTCGGCAAGCTGGGGGCCAATGGTAGCTCCGTGACCAACACCAATATTGGTGAATGGCAGGCAAACGGCATAGATGAACCCAGGCTCCGGGCGGCGATAGGGCACGCGGCGAAAACCTCGGAGTGGTTTAAGAACCTAAACGATGGCCGGAGACTGGCAGAAATAGTTGTTGCAGTTTTGCCTCAGATAGCGGCCACCCCGCTGGGCTTGACACTCCAGGCCTTGGAGGCATGGGTCTATGCCGAATGACACGGCGAAGAACTTTGCGAGATGTGACCGAGGGCTTGTTGTTGCCCCGGCAGGATGCGGCAAGACGCACCTCATTGCGGAATCCGTAGGACACGCGACAGGCAGACAGTTGGTCCTTACTCACACCCACGCAGGCGTTGACGCACTTCGAACCAAACTGACCGCTCTCGGTATTTCTTCCGCAAAGTATCGCGTAACCACCATTGACAGTCTCGCACTGTGCTTTGCGAACGCTTTTCCACGTCTCGCCGACTGGTGCTGCCCTTACCCGAATGACAACGAAGAATGGAGCGCGCTACGGCTTGCAGCTTGCCGTCTGTTCACCTGTCGTGCTCCACGTCGCGTTCTCCAAGTCTCCTACGACGGAGTGTTCGTCGACGAGTACCAGGACTGCTGCGGCACTCAGCACGCATTGATTAGCACGGTTGCGCAGGTGCTTCCATGCAGGATTGTGGGCGACCCATTGCAGGCGATCTACAGAAAGCTACACGCAGATGACATCGCAAGATGGAATAAGGTCGAGGCCACATTCCCGGTTGTCAATGTGTTAACCGAACCACATCGTTGGCGAACGCGCAACTCGAAGCTTGGCGAGTGGCTTACCGACATACGCGCGCGGTTAGAACACGGAAATGAGATCGACTTCACCAATGCGTATGGAATCGTGAAGTGGATTCCCTCGGCGAATGACCAAAATCAAATTGCTGCCTGTTACAAGGCCTTCGAGAAAGAAGGCGTTGTTGCCATTTGCGATTGGCCAAGGCGTTGCGCGGCCATTGCATCAAAGACGAAGAATCATTTCACCGTTTTGGAAAGTGTAGAATGCCCCGACCTCTTGCTGGCAGCCAAGAAAATTGAGATCAGCGCGGGTGTGAGACGGCTTGCATGCGTTGTTGCCTTTGCTCAAGCGTGCTTCACGGGGATGACCTTTTTGGAAGACATGCTGAAGCGGCTCCAAGAAGCCAGGCCATATCGTCCCCTGTCGCCTGACAAGCGGAGGATGTGGGAGTCAATGCAAGCAGTTGTGGATTCAGAACAGCTGACCGCAGTCGAGGTAATGATGTCGGCCATCGAAGGCTTTGCTGACAAGCACTTCTACAGGCGGCGCGAGCTCTGGCGGGACATGAAGAGGGCGCTCCAAGGGCATGATCCTGGTTCAGGCAAAAGTCTACGAGAAACTGCCTGGGCAGTTCGCGACCACGCTCGAAGGAACGGCCGCCGTGTTGTAACAAAGAGGACTGTGGCCACGCCACTATTGATCAAAGGGCTTGAATTTAACCATGCGTTACTCTTGGACGCGGCTCAGATGAAAACGCCGGAGGAGTTATACGTCGCTCTTACACGGGGTGCGACATCGCTCACCGTTCTCTCTAATGAGCGAACAGTAAAACACGTTATTCCAGCGTGGATTCAGGAGAAGTCCCAGACATGAAGATAACGGCAACATCGGGAACATTCACTGTCAACGAACTCGAAAATGCCGTGGATTCTCTCGAAACCGGATGCGCGTTTCTTACACGCACAGACGCCCTCGAATGGAAATGGATAGCGTTTGCCATCCACCACTCGCTATACTCTTTCTGCGTGACATGCTTGTGCGGATGCAATCCAAGTCGTGTCCTGTCCTACCGCAAACGGAAGGACGACGATGGCAACTTGTGCCAGATTGGAAATAGTCCGTGGATGAGATCACGGCGAGTGACAATAGGCGACGGTCCGGCATACAGGATCAAATGGGAACCCGCCGCAGAGATCATTCCAGATGAAGATCCAAAACCAATAGACCCTATTGCACTACTCCGCCAGCAGGAGGAACTACCACTGATTGGTTTCTGGACGGCATTGGCACGGGTTCAGGACTCTGTGCTCTGGATGGCGCGTCTTTCCATCAGCAACGCTTTGGTTCTGTCGGATGAGGAGATGCTTCAACTGGTGTGGCTCAATAAACAAGTACGAAATGACCTGATGCACTTCAAGCCTAAATCGTACACCATATTCATTGATGGAGTCAGAACCGCAACGCTCACGGCTCTCAAGGCAATCGAGTTTCTTGCTGTTCATTCACACACATTTATCTGGCCTTTGGAGGGGAATCACAACGACAGAATTCATCGCGCAATAAAGCAATTCCGTGAACAGATGAATGGCGAATAATGGGACACCGTGTCCGGCCGATCCGCGGCGGGCCAACCCCTGTTTGTGGCTCGCAAAGGCAACCGTTTCGATGGTATATTATTCGCGTCGGGTGAATGTTATTGGAGATTGAGACAATGCGTGTTGACGTCAAACCGGAGTTATTGCGTTGGGCGTGCGAACGCGCCGGCTTTGCCACCGATGAAATGGCCGAACGCATTCCAGCACTGCCCGGCAATACCCGCAGGCATGGCGCGGACCGCGCGGCGGAATGACGACTTCAGGGTTCGAAGGTCGTCGGTTCAACGCCCTTTTCCATCTGGATGGCATCCATCCACACGACGCCTTCGCTGGGCACCCATAAGTACCACGTGGTGTACTCGTCCAGCCCCGGAGACAGCATGCCGCTAATGCTATAGCGTTTCCAGTCCTTTGTGAGCGTGACAATCTTGCTCTTCCAGATATTCCACACCTGCCCTATGCCCACCTGCACCCCGTCCCGATCGGCGCGCAGGTATGCCGACAAAACATAGTCACACGGCTGCGTCGGCTGCGGCGCCAGATAAAAACGGATGCTTGGGTAAGATCTTGGCCCAGGCTTCACGCTGGCCATCTGCAGGCAATATTTACCGTGATAAGGTTGGTTCGTCACCAGGGCCACGGTTGCATCCGGCTGGCCGATGCGCCGGGTGAGGCCGTAAAAAATATAGTAATCCGGCCAGCCCGGATAGGTGGCCTCCTCAAAGCTGGGGTTGGCCGCCAGATTCTTTTTGTCCGGCCGGCCCGTGCGCGGATAAGCCGGCGCCTCGGTGCGCGCCTGGGATGGGTCGGCTTTCAGCGTCAGCCTGATGGCAGCCGGTTGCTCAATACCGGCCGCGGGCGCCGGATAATAATAAGCTCGCACTGCAAACGGTTCCAAGCGATCCTCAAACCGCGATTGGCTGACCGGATAAGTCTGGTCGCTGAACAAACGTTTGACCCTTTGGTCGTCCCGCAGGCCATCCACCGCAATGGATACCGCGACAGGATAGGGCTTGCCGTTGGCCGCCAGCAGCAGGCGCTCCGCCGCCGACTTCCGAAAGACCGCCGCCTGGACATCGGGAAACATATGCCGCTCCGGATCCACAACGCCCGGATTATAGACGACGGTTTGCGGCACGGCATCGTCCACGACCATCGGACCCAGCTCCCGCAACTGGGCCGTCACATTGGTGAACGTGTCGTAAATGAGCTGGTGCATGAAGTGGTCATTGTAATAAATAATCCCCTTGGCCCCGTGAATCAACGCCAGATAAGTCTGGCAGATTTGCTCGTCCGGCAGGAGGCACCGTTTGTGCGACGCGCTCCAGATGCCTGACATGGGCATAATAAAATTTGGCTTATGCTCAGCCGCAGCGCGTTGGTCGGTCTGGCAGGTGATTTGAGACACGTAATTTGGCGTGCCCCGGTGGATGGGACCGGCCGGAACCCAATAGGGATCGGTACCCAACACATCGGCAAAGGCCGTCCATTCATCGCCTTCCGGGATAACCGAGGAGTACAGCGCAAACACGGGATGATAACCATCCTCGGTATGCGCCAGATTGTAAAGGTCCAGTGCCCGCGCCCATTGGGGCTTGAAGGGCATTTTTTCCCCCGGCTCGTCCACGTTGGTGTAACCCAGCAGGCGCGGGCTGCTTTTCAGGCGCCGCACGGCTTCGGCGACGACCGCCAGCTTGTTGGAATAGGCCGCCATGAACTGCCGCACGCGCTCCGGCTCCGGTAATTTCGAATCCGGCTTGACATCCTCTGCCGGCTTAAATTGGAAACCGGTGTAATTGTCGAGGCCGTCAATATAATAGAGCTGATAGCGTTCGCACAAATTCAGGAGCCGCCGGGTCAGGTCCGGCGTCATGCGATAGGTCAGCAGGTACAACGTGTTAAACCCGTCCGCCGCCAATTCGCGCACATGCTCTTCCAGCTTTTCTTCGTTTGCCGGCGAAAAGCTCATCACGATGCCGATGGGAAAAAACGGCTTACCGTCCTTGAGCAACAGCCTCCGGAACCGGTCGGTTTTCCATTCCAGGCCGGGCTGCGGCGGCCGTTTGGTCAATACCACGGACCGGGAGGCGATAACGCGGTTCGACGCCTGACACAAATCCACTTTCAGCGTGTGCGTGCCGGGCGGCAAACCCTGAAGCTTTACGCCAAGCTTATTCGTCAAACCTAGAGCAGGTATTTCCCCCAGCCGCGCTCCCCCGGCATCTTGCGCCACCAGGCGCAATTTCGCCAGTTCAGACTCCGGCAGGCTCAAAGTCACAATCGCATAAGCGTTGGTTTCATCCGTGTAGTAAGATCTGTCCATCCATGCGTTCATCAGATCCAGCGATCGCATATCGTCCGCAATGAGCCATACCGACTGAAACTCCTCGCCGGTGGCGGCATCCAGGATGTACACCCTGGCCGAACGGGCCATCAGGCTGTCCACGGGAACGGCCACGGCCACTGCCTGTTCGGACGCCGGCCCAATCTCTATATCCACGTCATTCGTGTTGGGTGAGCTTCCCTGCGGGCAATCCACAACGCGGACACGCAACTTGCCTGCCCGGTTGAAATAATTCAACAAGGTGCCGTTTAACGTATACGCGTAACGGCCCTGTGCCACTGCATAGCGCCCGACCGTCCAGGCACGCGCCTGCGCAAAAAACGGCGCGGTCATAACCGGCGGGAGCAGACCGCGCGCATCGCCGAAACGATCCGGTTCATGAAAACTTATGCTGACCGGCGCCCAGCTGAAAAGGTTCTTTTCCTCGCGCACCCGCACGTTGGAAGGATCAATGACCGGAAGAACCTGGTTCAGACACAGGTTGATCCGGCACTCGTTTAAATTCCCGTAGCCGGCCAGAAATGACAAGGGAATGGCCAGTTCGGCCGTCCAGCCCGTCGGAGTCAGGCGTGTCCCGGACCGCCACGGTATGCCGCGCACACTTTCTCCGGGCACCTGTTTGGCCACCATCTTTTCAGCGCCGACATTGATCGCATTGAGCATAAAATGAAAATACAGCGCTCCGCCGGCGCCGGGGTCCAGGAAGAGCTCGATGGAATCGTCGGCGCAGACATTCCCGTTGTGCCGCATGCAGCGCGGCTTGATTTCGGCCGGCATGGGATGCGGCACATCCACGGCCACGTATAGCCAGGCGGCGTCGCGCGCCAGCCAGGCGCGCACAGGCTGATGCCGGTCCGGCGCTTTGAATCCCGTCAGGTTGGTTATGATTGGCGGCGTCTGCCAGCAGGCATCCGTCAATACGCCGTCCACGATGGGCGGCTTGGCGCAGGCCGCCACCTGCAGCGCCGGCCGGTCCGTTCCCGCCCACGCCGGATGAAACGCGCTCACCATAACCGCCGCCAGCATCCCAAGCCACGGTCTAATTCTTGCGTTCAACACGTCAATAATCATGGCGACTAATCCTTTCTTGTTTTTCTGCGCATCGGCACGCGAACTTCAGCGCCGATGGCGGTCGGTTTATAGCCGGCGATGACCGCATCCTCGAACCCGTCCGCCTTCACGCAAATTTTATAGCTGTAAAATGTTTCCGACGGTTTCCCCGATTGATCAACGGCCTTGCGCGCGGATTGTGTGAGAATGATTGGCCCGGCCTTATTCTCCCAACCCGGCGTCCGTCCTTGCGCGTCAACCGGCTGGCGGCCGTGCTGGACCTGGCCGGCTTGGCCCTGTTCATTCAGCACGTTCACCACGGCGTTGGTGACCGGCCGGTCCTGCTCGTCCCGCGCGCAAACGCGGATATGTTTCTGTTCGATAACGCCCGGATAATTCCATTGCCCGGTTTTGGGGTTGAGCCAGGCCTTGTATACATTGCCGGTGGAAGGCGCGCCCATCCGGCAATCAATGCAGAGCAATCCCTGCGCCGAATGGGTCAATTCCCAGTTGCGCTGATTGTCTTTAAAGACGCATTGGATCAGCACGAGATTTAAATTGCCATAGTCACCGATCGCCGTCTGCAGCTTGCGAAACACGCAATTCCGGATCACCGTGCCCGGCCCGGCGTCCGTCAGGGCTGTGCCGCCATTCTCGAACACGGTGTTTTCGCATTCGAAGCGGACGGTCAGCGTTGCCACCGGTTTGAACGCCTGGGCCCCGTACGTCATGACCCCGGTCATCCAGGATAAATGCGCGTCCCGGAGAATAATGCTATCGCCTTTCATCACCACCAATTGATTTGGCCCAGCCCCCGCGATGGCATGCGCCCAGTCTGATGTCGCCGCTGTTATCGTCCCATGATAGACATGCAGTTGGCCGCCGAATCCTTTCGCGCCGACGCTCAATGTTCGAGGATTTTCAGGTGCGCTGGCGATTTTCAGCGCCGGCCGCACATCGGGGCGGTCGGTCAAACCGATCTGTAACCGATTCAACGCGTGCTTGGCCGTGTACCAGCGGCCGGGGTTCCGGCCTTCCACGTAATAGGGCGAGACAATCACATCGCCTTTGACCACCATGGTTTCATGCGGCTGGCTGGTTTGCCCAAGTTGAAAACAGGTTTCGGAACCGTCGTTGTCTCCGATACAGACTGTTGCATCCACCGTATATGTGTCGGACCCAGCCTGATAGGTGACGCACGTCCAGCCGTGGGATTGGGCCGCTGCATATAAAAGCGACGGGGTGCACGGATAGGCCTCGGGATAATCAACGATTCGCACTGTGCGCTGAGCGCCGTCAAAAACAATGCCGGCGCCGCTTGCCATAACCGTCAGCAATAACGCCGCCACGCCGCACGCGCGGCGCTTGATACCGCCTGCGCCGCTTCCTTTCCTTGCCTTTTCATTCATGCTCCCACCCCGCTTCCGCTAATCCGGCAACTCGATTTCATACCGATACTGATTATGGTCGTAGCCCAACCGGAGCGGACAGGACTCCGCCATGCTCATTTTCATGTAGACGATAAGATTACCGGTCCGGCGCTCCTCAAAGCGCGCCCAGTTCGAAAACCTGACCAAGTGGTGGTGTTCGGCATGGCGCTTTTCCACAACCGTCACGGTGGAACGCTTGAGGCATAAACGCGCAGTGTCCAATTCCGCGATGTAAAGCTCCGTCCGGGGATCGCATCCGTCATCCAGGGGATGGTCCGCCATATTCAACAACACATAGACGCGTCCGTTTTTCCGGGAGCGGATGACATCCGGAAAACTCGCCGGTGAATAGACATAACTGCCCGCATCGTCCATAAGCGGGGCGGGCGCGCTCCAGTTTTTGCCGCCATCCTCCGACGTTGCAATAAATTTGACGGAGGGGAATCCCGGCTGGTTCTGCGCCGGACGGCGCTGTCCATTCTGGCGCATAATAACAAACAGGCGGCCATCCGGGAATTGACAGACCGCCGGCTCGCACAGGCCGCCGGAACCGAAAGCGGGATCGAGTTCGATCAGTGTGCCCGGTCCCCAGTCAACGCCCATCGCGTCTTTCCGCCACCGGCCGATTCGAAACCCGCACCGCAGCCGCTTGTCCGGCCCTCTTTCATAGTAGGGCCAACCCAACCCTCCGTCCTTTAACGCCATCATGTGGCCATAATAGCTGCCCCGATCCACCACCTCGTGCGGCGTCCATGTCTTGCCGCCATCCGCCGAATATTCCATCCGGATTTCATGCTGAGGACGGCCATATGCTCCGTCCAGATCCGCGCGCTCCGACGGCTGTTGCAGCCAGCTCCGGATCAGCCGATTGTTCGATTCATCGAGAAAATACTGTCCTGTACGCCCAGCCAGGGGATGTCCATCCGGCGCCGCGCGCCAAGCCTGGCCGCCGTCGTCGCTGAGCGCCACCTTCTTTTTAAGGCAGTCCGGCGGCCCCTCAACCAGGTCGTCAACAAACAACGTCACCAGCCGGTCCTCCCGGATATCCAGATAACAAGGAGCGCCTATCATCAGGCTGCAGGTCCGATCCGTGTTGCCGGGCAAAGCGAAGGTTTTACGAACCACGATGCCGGCGGCGGGATTGCGCCGGATGGTGCAGTTCCGGGCGCGTTCAAAAGCCCCCGGTTCGGCCGCATGCTTGACAACCATTCCTTTTGTCTGGATAAAAACCGGGCGGTCAAACAACGGCTTCCAGCACTTGCGCCGGGCCGTGATTTCCACCAAAGCTTTTGCCGTCTGCACCCGCTTCGGAAAATGAACGCGTAATTCCCGCCCATCCGCCGATACGGCAAATGCGCCCGCTGTCGCCCGCAGCGCCGCCATGTTTTCCACCTGCTGGAGCGGGCAATCGTTCACGAACATTTCCCCGCGCGTGGCCGGCCAGGTTGTGCCTTCGCACGGCCGAACCGGTTGATTGCTTTCCAGGTCGAGACCCAGGGCAAACGGATTATACGCTCCCGCCTGCCACAGGCTTTCCGGCAAAGGCGTGGCATGTACGCCCTCTTCCGCTTGCCGCCAGGGCCCCTTCAACACAGCGGAGCCTTTCAGGCACACGGGGCCGTTCCCCGCGGCCTGATAAGTAATTATGCTGGTGGGCACATAAGGATGTCCATGCCGCGGCAAGGGAACTTCCTCGCGGTACGTGCCGCGGCCGATGATAACGGTGTCGCCCATATCGGCCAGCGATGCCGCCTTGGAGATGGTCCGGAACGGTCGCGCGCGCGTGCCGGGGTTCTCGTCGGATGCCGCGCGATGGCACTGCGCCACATACCAGGTCCGGCCCATGCTCAGCGGCGCATTCGGCCAATCATGCATTGTTCGCATTGTCATGTTCTTTCCCTTGTTGAAGGTTAATGCCGGCAGATTACGGAGCCCTTGACGCGCCCATCATCGATTTAACCGTATTGACATAGTTGGTAAATTTACCCATCGGCCACCCGGTAAAACGTTCATCCTTAATCCCGTAGTAAGCATCCCGCTCCTTGAGCAGATCGGAAAAATCGGAAGCGCTTTGCTTAAACGCGGCCAAGTCGGTTTTCAAGATTTGAGCATCCGCCTCGTGTTTTACGATGTCTTTGATTATCGTGCCATACAGGACCTTATCCAGCCGGATTTTCGCCGCGATCAGTTTACTTTCAAGGATCCAGCCCGGATCTCCGATTTCTTCGGCCAGCTTCATCCCCTGGGCGCATTTGGCCAGCAGTCCGCTATACTCGGCGTCGGATGGAATCCGGCGCTGGCCGGCCTTGGCCCGATTCAAGGCGTCGAGTTCGGTTGCGAAATTCAGCGCGAAGTAGCCCGGCATGATGCCCGCCCATTCCCCGAATTTTTCCGGATGCCGATAGCCGGATCGCGCGGCAAAAGCCACCGCGAATTCCTTTTCCGTGCGGCCGGTATTGTTCCAGCTCCATTCGGCCAGCGCATCCATCTGGACATCGTCGAACACCCGCTGGCACTGGCCCAGTTCCTTCAAATAGATGTTCAGTGGAATGACCTCCCAGGCGTAACCGCCAATCCAGCCGTGCTTGACCAAGCTCTTGAAGAAATGCTGGTATGAGTCGAGTGAATACCGCATGGCAAAATAGTTCAAACTGGACCGGTACGATGCAAGCGTGTAGCCCTTGGCGGGCAATTCATTGAATTCCGGGTTCGGGTCGATCATCAGCCCGTCTTTATCCCTTGCGGTTGAACCGCAGGCCCGTTCGATGATGACGTTCTTGGGTATCTGCTTGATGAATTTTTCGCAGGTATCGGCCGGAAGCAGCCCTTGCTTGAAATAGGCGTCGTTGATGCTGGTAAAGACTCTCAGCCGTAAATCGGGATATGTTTTCTTGGCTTCGCGCCAGGCGGCCACGATGACTTTCGCCTCCTCCTCGATCTGATTTTTATCTTTGCATGCCGGGCACAAACAGTGTCCATAGTATTCGGTCGTCCAAACCCCCATTTCGTCAACACCCTGGGATGCGATGGATTTCATCCACCCGGTCAGGATTTGTTGCAGGATCGGGTTGGAGGTGCAGGGCGATGTTCCGCCCCGGCCTTGTTTTTGGCCTTCCTCCTTGAAAATCAGTTCCGGATAGGCCGCGCGGATATGCTCCCGGTCGGTCATCCAGTCCAGGTGGGTGATGTGCGGTTTATAGTTCAGCGCATGCCGGCGGGCATAATGCCAGAGATCCATATTGAGCTTGATTTCACATATCGGGCCGTTGCTGCCGCGCGTCAATCCCAGGCGTCCGTAGTCCAGGCCATAATTCAAATAATTCAGTTTCCGCTCCGCCATCCAGCGGATGGCGGCGGCGCTGGTCCAGCCACCCCAGATGCCGCGCTCTTTAATGTCCGGCCAGTCTTTGATGGTTACAAGCGGTATTGTTGCATTCGTCGAATCAAGCCGCGGCGCCAGCAGTTGGCGCAACGTGGCCAGGCCGTAATACACGCCGGGACCGCGCAGCGCGGCGACCGCCAGTGTGTCAGTAGCCAACGGGACGATCAAGTAGGCCTGCTCGTTGTTGGGCAGTTTTGCCAGTTGCTCATAGGCGCCGGGAATGGCAACGCCGTTCAGGATGTTGTCTTTCCCGATCGTGCCGGCCTGGATGATAAACCGATCCCCGCTGGGTTCGACGCCGGTTTTCGATTTCACAAACTCAGTGAATTCCGCGATGGCCGTTTTTTCGGCATCATCGGCGCCGGATTGCCCGGCGCCTGCCGCCGGCTCGTTCGCGGCGGTCCGGGCTTGTCCTCGAACCCCGATTCCGGCGGGGGCTACACTTACGCAGCCGGTGATTGCGATTTCGTGCGGCAAGGGAATCAACCATCTGCACCACGCCTCGGCTTCGGCGCCCGATACCGGCTGCACTGGCGCCGCATCTGCCAGTGAAGTTGCCATCATCAGTCCGCCTGCCATCATCATAATTTTCCAACGCATTGAACACCTCCTGTTTCACGCCTGATGCTTGCTGAGTCGTTTATGGTAAGGCTCCAAATTTGTTGCAAGAAAGCCGGCTAACAAGCCAAAGACATCATCGGATGCTGAAAAGCGTTCCCTCCAGCAGAAGTTCGTAGGCGCCCATATCCACGCGCTGTCCAAAACGATCAATCCGTCGCTTGCCGTCCAGGTCCAGCGCGTCATCCATCCAGGTCTCATTGACGCCCATATTGACACCGGGCGAGCCGTTGCTTAAACGCCAATTATTGCCGGGGCCCGCGCTCACAAAGGCCGGATCATTGGTGATATTGCCCGTGCCGCCAAAGGTATTGGCGTTCGACACGCAGCAATAGGAAAGTGCAAGCGGACCGCCGGCCGCGGCAATCGCCACGTCGCCGCCCGCATTCGACCACACCACGCTGTTGATAATCGTCACAGCGCTGGTCGTCGTATAAATTCCCCCGCCATTCCCGGCGTATGTGTTCAGATTGCCGACCACGGTGCAAGTGTCCACCGTCGAGCCGGCGCCGGCGATATGCACGCCGCCGCCATACCGCGAACTAATATTACGAATGCTGTTGTTTTGGATCAGGCAATTGCGCAGCATATACGCGCCGGTCATATACGCGCCGCCGCCGCTTCCTGTGGCGGCCGTCGCGCCGTTATTCACGATATGACAATTCTCGGCCATACCCGTACTCCCGGTCCATATATATATCCCGCTGCCATCGCTCACTGCCAGGTTGTTCGATATCACACAGCGGCTGATCGTGGATCTTCCCTGGTACATATTTATCCCGCCGCCTCTATATACGGTATAATTGGAATTAATCGTGGAATCGGTTATCAGGCAATTTTCGCACGATTCGAGGCAGATCCCTCCGCCGCCGCTGGACGCCTCCGGCGCGGAATTGGACGCAATAACGCAGTTTGTAATGATAATGTTGGCGCCTTTCCCCTTCAACCCGCCTCCGGCCAAACCGGAACCGGAATCGGTCGCCCTATTGCCCAGAATGGCGCTGTGTGTCAGTCGCGCGTTGGCGCCCATATAAACTCCGCCGCCGGCCAAGCCCACGCAATCCGCAATAACACAATTACTGATCGTCCCGCCGCTGGAACCCACAAGTATGCCGCCGCCAATGGAACTGTTTGTGCCCCGCATGACGGTCAACCCGGCCAACAGCGCGGCGCTGTTATTGATGTTAAAACAACGCGTGGCATTGGCCCCGTCCACAACAACATCGGCGCGATTGGCGCTCCAACCCCGGACGGTAATTCCGGCTGTCAGGTTGACCTGCGTGGAAACAACATAAACGCCATTGCTCACCCACACCAAGTCACCCGCGGTTGTCGCTTTCGCCACCGCGTTGCTGATCGTCAGCACGGCATTGGTCCAGTCTAATGTCCCCGTGCGCGTATCCACGCCGTTGGTCGCCACATAATAGGTTTCGGCCATCAACAGCGAACAACTTGCCAGCCAATACGCCGCCAAAATCCCGCATGCCCATCGTTTCATGTGTCGTTTCATGGTGAATTCCTCCGTTGTTGGAGTATGTTTTGCATCCGTCGCTCCATAATGTCAATTCGGCGCTTGTATCCTAAGGGCATCAGACGGCCGGTCCGTGCGATCGGCGCGCTGGCGGCGCACAAACGGATTCGCGCCTGACCAATTCAACCGGCAGCAGCCGTTCGCCCTTTGCCGCCGTCCACCGGCCGTCCGGAGAGCAAAGTATTTTCACCGCTTCCCGCCCCAGGCGTTCGTAGGGCTGATGAATGGTGGTCAGTGAAGGATCGACATAAGAAGACAGGGGCAAGTCTCCAAAACCTATCACGGAAACATCCTCCGGAACACGCAGTCCGCGCTGCCGTAATGCCCGCAACAGCAGCGCCGCCATCCAGTCGGCCGCGCAAAACACCGCCGTGGGAGCTGCGCGCATGGAAGCAAACCAGTGTTTGACGCAAGCGCTCACCGAATCCAAATCTTTGCCGCAGCGCCCGAGCGAAGAGGCAGAAAGCCGTAAGCCGAGCGACCGCATTGCCGACTTAAATCCCCCAAGGCGCAAAATCATATATTCACTTTGTTCTGCGCCGGTCAGATGCGCGATACGGGTATGCCCCATTGCGCGCAGGTGTTCCAACGCCAGGCGGCAGCCCGCGGCGTCGTTGCCGCGGATGCGCACGGCGCCCGGACAGCGCCAGCTGCTGTCCAGGACCACCGCGGCTATATTCTGGCGGTGGATGAATTTGCTCAATGCGCCCGTTTCGACCACGGTCAATCCCCGGGCCACGATCCCGACCGGCCGGGACTGCAAACAATGCTGCAGCATCTTGCCGAATTCCTCCGCATTCCCGAAATTCCAGCCGAACACTTTGACGAACAATTCGCGCTGGCCGGCCGCCCGCATCATGCCGGCCAGGGCGGAAGCGGTATAATATTGTTCGATGCCCTGGCTGATGAACGCCAGCACGCGTGTGCGCCCCGCAACCAGCCCCCGCGCATTTTCGTCACGCACATAACCCAGTGTTCGAATGGACTTGATGATTCTGGCCTGGGTGGCCGGACTCAGGCGGACTTTGTCGCCGTGCCGGTTAAAAACATGCGAAACCGCCTCGCGGCTGACCCCGGCATGCCGCGCCACATCTTTCATCGTAATCACACGCGTCCTCCTGAATTGAAATATTCCAAATAGTACCTATTACCACGTGTTAGCATAGCATAAGCCCGCTTCGTGTCAAATATATATTATATCTTTTTTTTAGGGGGCGCGGCGGCGCGAATGCCGCGCGTAATCCCCGCCCTGTCAACCCGCCCTGTCAATCGAAATTGCCAAATCGCTCCGACTGCGATAGTATTCCCCTGGTAAGCGCATTGTCTGAGATGCTGTCGAAGGGCGCCGGATCGGAAACCAGAGCGCGCACCTGTCAACGGAGATTTGGTGTATTTCGGGAAATTGAAGGAACACGATCATGGTTGCATCGACTGATTCCTCACAGGTCGTAATCCACGCGGAAGCATTGACCAAGATATTCCGGGATTTCTGGCATCGTCCCAAGGTCCGCGCGGTCAACGCCATTGCGTTCGACGTCCGGGCGGGCGAGGTGTTCGGCCTGCTGGGTCCCAATGGCTCCGGCAAAACCACCACGCTGCGCATGATCCTCGGCCTGCTGACCCCCACCCGCGGCACGCTTTCCGTGTTCGGCCGCTCGCCGCGGGATGTCGAATCCAAGGCGCGCATCGGGTACCTGCCGGAAGAATCCTGCCTCTACCCCTACCTCACCGCGCGCGAAACCCTGAATTTTTACGGCCGGTTGTTCAACCTCCGCCGCGCAGCGCGCCAGACTTGCATTGACCAGCTCCTCGAAATGACGGGGCTCCAACACGCCCAGCACCGGCCCGTGGGCGAATTTTCCAAGGGCATGGCCCGGCGCGTCGGCCTGGCCCAAGCGCTCATAAACGATCCCGACCTGATCGTCCTGGACGAACCGACCGCCGGGTTGGATCCCATGGGCTGCCGCCAGGTCAAGGACCTGATCCTGACCCTGGCCCGGCGCGGTAAAACCGTGATCCTATCTTCCCACCTCCTGGCCGATGTCGAACACGTTTGCGACCGCGTGGCCATCATGGGCGACGGCGTCATCCTGGTCCAGGGCCGTGTCCGTGAATTGCTCGAACAACATGACCGCTGTCGGCTGACATTCCCGGCGCTGGCCCCCGACCGGCTTGAAGCCGTCTTGCAGGCGCTCCGCCGCGAGACCGGCAGCAATCCCGCCGTGGATCATCCCACCCTTTCAATGGAACAATTTTTCATTGAGACCATCGGCCAGGTCCGCCCGGAGACAGCGGCGCCAACCGGCGCCACGCCCACGGAAGGCGTGGCAGAGTTTCTGGCAGGTGACAAGAAAGACCGATAAATTGGGCGGCTCCACCGTAACTGATTCATACGCCCGGTGATGGCACCGGGCCTACAGCATTTTTTTGTAGGCCGGGTCCCCTGACCCGGCGGGATTAAAATTCCTATGCGTGGACTGGAATGTTGACGCGAATCATAGCCATTTCCGGATTGACCCTGCGCACGGCAATTCGCTCGCGGGTTTTCGCCCTGTTGATCGCGATGGTCGTGATCTGCATCGCCGGATTGCCGCTCGCGATTAAAAGCGACGGCACGGCGGCCGGGCAGGCGCAATTATTCATTCACTACGCGTTTGGCCTGACGGTGTTTCTGCTCTCCATCGCCGCGGCGTGGTCGGCCGCCGGCGCCGTTTCGCTGGAAGTCTCGGGCCGCCAGATGCACGTGCTGGTAACCAAACCGGTGCATGCCGTCGAAATCTGGCTCGGCAAATGGCTGGGGTTGATGACGATCAACCTGGTTATGCTGGGACTGGCCGGCGGCCTGATGTACGGGCTCCTGCGTTGGACCACGCGCAGCGCCGTGCTTTCGGCCGACGACCAAGCCAGTCTGCGTGAAGAAGTCTTGACCGCTCACAGTCTTGTCACCCCTGAACAACCGCTCGAAAATGCGGTCCCATCCGCTGTGGGACGCGCGCTGTTGGCCGTCCCACCGGCCGGATCGCAATCCTGGAGTTTCCGCGTACCGGAACAAGCGCGCATGGAAGAGGCGCTCTTCCTGCAATTCCGTTTCGCCACATCGCGAATCGAGCGCCAGATGCCGGTGGCCGGCCTGTGGCTGATTACGGCGGATGATACCACCGTTCCCCATCGTGTGCAGGGCATCTACACGCCGCATGTCAGCCATGCACTTAAACTGCCGCCGGCCAAACCGGGGCAGCGGCTGACGGTTACTTACCAAAACGTGGAAACGGCAGCGCCGGATACGTCCGGCGCGCCGGCCACCGTCCTGTTCGCCGCGGATACCGGCGCGCGCTTGTTGATCCGGGAAAGCAGTTTCGAAAGCAACTTTATCCGCGCCCTCCTGCTGGCCTTGGCGCAACTGGCCTTTTTCACCGCGCTGGGATTGACGGCCGGCGCCCTGTTTTCTTTTCCCGTCGCCGTATTCACGGCCTTCGCCTTCCTGTTTATCACCGGCCTGAGCGGCTGGGTTGGTGCGGATGCGCTGATGGCCGAAGGGGACTTGTCGCCGGCGTGGCTGGTCAACCTGTTGAATGTCGCGACCCGTGGCATTATTCATGCGGCCCACTGGATTACGCCGCCGTTGGCACGGTTCGAGCCGCTGAACTTCCTGCCGATCGGCGCGTTTATCCCGTGGGCACTGGTGGGTGAGGCGTGGGGCATACTGGCTTTGGTCTATGGCGGCACGCTGGCCGCGTTGGGTATCTGGATGTTCAGCCGCCGCGAAATGGGATTGGCCGCCTGAAAAAAATGCGGAATGCCAAAAAAAAGCCCAGTGTAGTGGCCTAAAAATAATTAAAAATTGGATTGTCATTCCGGGCTTGACCCGGAATCCAGTCTTTCTGAACTGGATTCCCGCTTGCGCGGGAATGACGGCTTGAGAGTAGATGAAAAAAATACCGTTAATTCTTTTACTACTGGCGGCCCTGCTCGGCTTGTGGGGCGCCGCCGGCATGCACGAACGCCTGTTGGATTACCGGACGCGTCATCAGTTGCTCCCGGCCGCTCCGCTGGAGAACGCGCCGCCGCTCATGGCTTTCACTACCGTGGCGCTCGGCGGATTCCGCGGGCTGATTGCCGACTTGCTCTGGATTCGAACCATTCGCCTGCAACAGGAAGCCCGGATATTTGAAATTGCCCAGTTGGCGGACTGGATCACCAAGCTGGAGCCCCACTTCACAACCGTGTGGGCCTTCCAGGCCTGGAACATGGCTTACAACATCAGCGTGTTATTCCCCGATGCCGAAACCCGGTGGCGCTGGGTTAATAACGGCATTCGACTCCTGCGGGATGAAGGGCTCCGCTATAATCCCCGCAATCCGAACCTGTACAAGGAACTTGGCTGGCTCTACCAGCATAAGATCGGATACATCATGGATTCGGCGCATCCCTTTTACAAACGCCAGTTGGCGGAAGCCATGCAGTCTATTCTCCACGGAGCGCGACTGGGCACCCACCCCAATGACGCCGAACTTAAGCGCCTGCGCGGGGAATTGAAACTCGATCCGGCGCTCATGATGCAATTGGACGCCGAATACGGTCCTTTCGACTGGCGTCTGCCGGAAACGCATGCGATTTACTGGGCCTGGCGCGGGCGGGCTGCGGCAAAACCCGGTACGCCGGGTGCGCCGGCCAGTCCCAGAGTCGATGAGCGAAACACCTCTTCATGTTCATGCCATCCTCATGCGCATGCACCTCCGGCTTTGTCCGGCATGCGGGCCTGCGACCAAATGATGTTCCAGTGTCTCTCGGCGGCATTTCGGCAGGGAAGGCTGGATTTCAACCCAGCGACGGACTTGTATGTGACAACGCCCCGACTGGACTTGCTCCCGCAGGCGATGAAAATGTACGAGGAAGCCATTGCACGTTATGATGCGCCCCTCTTTCGCGAGATTTATGCCAATTTTCTCGGCGAGGCTGTTGTCATCCTTCACTGCTACGGCCGCTTGAGCCAGGCCCAGGAGCTTTACCAGCAGGCGCTTCGCCGGTATCCCCGCGCCGACCGGACCATAAATTATGATGATTTTATCGCCGACAACTTCACCTGGATGCGGAAAAATGCCGGCGACCTGCCGCCGCCGGACGCCGTGGCCGTGGTGGAAGGATTCCTGTTTCAGGCCTGCCATCAGAAGGCCGCCGGCGATACGGCCCGCGCCGCGGAATATGAGCGCCGGGCGCGCGCGTTCTGGGACACTTACATGCAGGCGCGCGCAAGCGAGGATCATCGTTTGCGCACGGGCCTGCCCGAACTGGACATTTTACGCCAGCAGGCCGAGCGCCGCTTCCGGACGGATGACAGATGACAGACAGCGGACGACAGAAAACTGAATAAGCGAACATCCAACACCAGGCTACGCCAGAGCGCTTCGCCCAGGCGAGTCGAACATCGAATGGAAGAACAGAAGACGGAGCAAAAGGGGTCAGCGGTCCGAACCCCCTTTCCGCTTGCCGCTTACCTTTCCTCGCTTGGCGCTGGCCGCTTCCAGCATCAGGCCATTCAACACCCGGATAACGACGCGTCCGACGATTCCGAGGCTTTCGGCGCTCAGCTTGGCGAGAGTGTCTTGCGGGGTGTGCCAGTAATCGTTCCGGCCGGGCGCCGAGCCGTACTTGAAATCAATCAGGTCAATGGCCGGCATGCCCACCTCCAAAAATGGTTGATGATCGTCCAGCAGGGAACCCGGCATGAGCTCAAATAGGTTGCGGACTTTTTCCTCCTCCGCCGCGCGGAATACGCGGACCACCAGGTCTGAGGTGCTGTTGCGTGGAATCGTGACGGTCAAATCCTTATCGCCGATCATATCGAGAATGATCACGGCACGGACCTGGTCCACGCGCCGATTCAAACACAGCGCTCGCGCCGCATGCACACTGCCGTGCAGGCCGTCGTACGCGGCGTAGCTGCGGCGGCATTCCTCACCGTCAAAAAATGCGATGCCGATATTGACGGGCAACGGGCCGGCCGCCTGCAGGACCCGGGCCAATTCCAATAGCAAGCCCGAACTGGAAGCGGAATCGTTGGCGCCCTCGAAGCCGGCGCCCAGGCCCGATTTCGTGTCAAAGTGCGATCCCAGAAATATCCAGGGGGCCTTGGCCGCCTCCCGACCTCTCGGAGAGTCGGGACCGGCGGCGGGAATAACACCCATGACATTCCAGAATGTTATCTTGCCGTCAGGTGTTTCGTCCGTGAAGGCATCCAGCGTGGCTTGGACGCCCGCCGCCTGCAGGCGCACGAGGAGATGGCCGGCCGCCTGGCGCGCGCCCGGTGTACCGGCATCGCGCGGCCCCAGCGCCACCAGCGCGCGCGCTTCCGCCAGGGCGTTATCGGCGTTCAGGATGCGGGGCGCTATGGGTGTGAAGGCCGGAGCTTTTGGCGATGGCGCTGGCCGGCAGCCAGTGACAAAAAGCAGCGCGGCAATTAGCAAACTTATAATAAGGCCATGCGTCATTGGCAGGAGTATGTAATGGGTTAGTTACTTAACAAAAAATTAAAAACAACATGTTGTAAGTTCGCATTTATGCGAAACGAATAATTGGTTTGTGTAGCCGCGGCGGTGATGCCGTGGCCTCCGACGGAATCCACGCCGTCACCGGCGCGGCTACCAGGACCTGAATTCGTATGCAAAGAGTGTTGTTCGCCTTTGGCGAACCATTTTTTCCCAGCGTAGTCTGGGAAAAAACGTAGTACCTTAAAAGTTGGGAACCGCTAAGAAAAACAAGAATATTTTACCGCGAATGAACGCGAATAGACGCTAATACTGGTAAGGGAGGTGAAATTTGCCATTAAAAAAATCATTTTTCTGCTTCATTAGCGTTTATTAGTGTCGGTAATGTGTGTTGATTTCTTTGGGTTGCGGGCATAGCCCGCGTTAGTGAATAAGGGGCGTTGATCCCAATGGCCTCAGCAAGCTGAGGCCCTACTCGTCTAAACGTAGCGCTCCGGGTGGAGCCTGACGTAGGGTTTACCCGCCATAGGCGGGCAAGCCTTGTGTCGCGCCATTTCGCCCCCTTTTTTTAGAGCATCCCGGCCATCAGGGCTTTAACTTCGGCTTCCAAATTGCGGTTCTTCGCGCGCTGGACGCGCTGCTGTTGGGAAGCCAAAATCTCCGCGCGCAAGGCCGCATCCTTCAGCACGCGATCGAACAACGCGCCCAGTTCGGCCGGCGTGAGATCCTCATACAACACGCCGGCGCCATCCATGGCCTCGGGCGTGCCGCCGGCGGCGCGGGCAATAACCGGCACGTCGTGATCCATGGCCTCCACCAGCGGCAGGCAGTAGCCCTCATGCGCACTGGTGGACACGTACAGATCGGCCACACGGTAGTAAGCCAAAAGCCCGGCGGGCGGAACAAAGCCTTCAAAGCACACATTGGACAGGTCGAGATCGCCCACCAGCATTCTCAGCATCGTGTAGTACCGCGCGGCGCTCTGTTTGGAGCCGACAACGATCAGGCGGCTGAAGGGATTGATCGTCAGGTGGTACCAGGCGAACGCCATGATCAAATCCTCGACCCGTTTGTTGGGCGCAATCCGGCCCACGAAAAGGATGTTCTTCAAAGGGCCGGTGAACTTGGTAACGATCGGCGGATCCGGCGATATGTCAGGCCTTTCCGGGGAGAACAGGAGCGGGAACACCTTGACGCCGTCAATGCCCTCGGCCTTTAGTTCCGCCGCGTTGAACCGGGATACCGTCCATACCGCGTCTGAACGCTGGGCCACTTCGCGCAGGGCCAAGCGCGCCTCGCGCAGTTGGGCGGCCACGGCATCGTCAAACCCGGTGAAATATTCGGCCGGCGTGATGTTGTGATAAATCATGATTTTTTTGGCGGCTGAAGCGAGAAACACCTCGGTCGCCGGCGAGGCAATGCCGTAGTGGTGCAGACAAAGGTCGCTTTTCCCGGCCGTGTAATCCGCCAGGGAGCGGCAATCCGTCTTCAGGCTGGGTGAGACCCGGGAGGGGTCCGCGAAGATCTCGGAGCTATGGCCCCAGCGCCGGAATATTTCCCGAAGCTGGACCGCCTCGTTGGAAATGGCGTCGCCGTCGGCATAGCCGGCCAGGATTTGATGAATTTGCATCGCCATACTCTACGGTGTTGGTTGTTCAAGTTAGGCCGTCAACCAGGCTCCGCCGAAGCGCTACGCCCATGCGAGAGGCGGCGACAACAATCCTGGATTCCCGATCAAGTCGGGAATGACAAACAACGTCTATCCATTCTGTCATTCCCGCGAAAGCGGGAATCCAGAATGTGTGTTAGTTTAAAATTCTATGCTTTGTAATTGCCGCCCTGTTTTTCCAGTTCGGCCACGCGCCGCCTCAAATCGGCCGTTTCCTTCTGCTGCTGGATGAACTCGAACTCCAGCGCACTGGTTAGTTGAGTATTGATCAAATTCTGCCGGAACGCGATGCGGTCATGCTGGTACCGCAGGAGTTTCCAGAGGAACGCCTTGAACCGGGTCATAACCAGGCCGGCCAAGCCGGGCTTCCGGGGAATGTCAAAATCTAGGGTGGCGACCGCGTCCCGGTAGCGGATCAGGCGGATGAGGTGGTCCATGTATTCGGCGTCGGATTTCGCCTGTGCCAGCGCCAGCGCGCTGATCTCCGGCGGGAGCGGGGACAGTCTGCGGCTGGCAACCCCGTGTGCCATGGCCTCGGCCTGCTGATGCAGGGCCTGGCCCAGGTCCCGGGTTCTGTCCTGACCGGCAATGCTGATTTTCATGGCGTTGGCTGGTGCTCCCAGACGCAGTTCAACTGGAAGACGCCCTTGTCATCGCTGACATCCTTGATCATGAACGGATGCAGGTCTTCCTGACGATGATATTGGGTTACATGATCCCACGAATGCACGGCCAGGGACAAAAAAAACCGGCCCTGTTTAAGTGTCAGCGGCGCGATCCGCAGGCGCACCCGGCCGGCGCCCTCGACGGCGGCGATGGGAATTTTCGCAATCTGCGTATTGGAGCCGAAGACATAAAACCCGTTGCCGGTCTTGATATTGAAGCCAAACACCGGCTTCTCGATACGCCGGCGCGCATGGTAGCCGATTTCAATCGTCATGGCGCTTCCGGTGTTAAACGTGGCGGTTTCCGCCCCCGTTTCGTCCAGCAGGCGGATGGATCGCATTTCGATCTCGCGGGTGCCGTGTTCTTCCACGTTGAGCATGCCGATCCGGACCATGTATTGCTTGAGGTAGGTAAAGATCACGTCGGAGGGATTCCCCTGCATGATCAGCCGGCCTTCGTGGATCAACAGCACGTCATTACAGAATTCCTCGACCGTTTCCAGGGCGTGCGAGACGAACAGGATGGTTTTTCCTTTTTTCTGGAATCGACGGATGCGGTCGAGGCACTTCATTTGGAAGGACATGTCGCCGACGGCCAATACCTCGTCAATGAGCAGGATGTCGGGATTCATTTCCACGGCCACGGAAAACGCCAGGCGCACGTACATGCCGCTGGAATAATGCTTCACGGGCATGTCAATGAATTCGCGCAGTTCGGCGAAATCCACGATGTGGTCAAACCGCCGCCGGATATCCTCCCGCGGAATGCCCAGGATCGCTGCGTTGAGGAAAATATTTTCGCGCCCCGACAGGTCGGAATGAAAGCCCGCGCCCAGCTCGAGCAGGGCCGATATGCGGCCCGTGGTCCGCACCGTGCCCTCGGTCGGCACCATGGTCTGGGCGATCAGGCCGAGGAGCGAACTCTTGCCCGATCCATTGGGTCCGATAACGCCGACCGTCTGACCCTGGCGAATGGAAAAATTGATGTCCTGCAGGGCCCAAAATCCATCCGTCTGCCCGCCTCTCAGCCAGCGCGGCAGGGCGCCCACGAGCGTCGGCAAGCCGACGCCTTGTTTGCGATACCACTTACCCAATCCTTTGGCTTCGATCGCGTTCATAGGAGATCCGAAAAATAGCGTTGGGCGCGCTGGAATACGATGTAGGCTATTAATAGGATAACCAGCGGAGCGAGCAGTCCCGCGACGCTGGCCGCCGTCCAGGGGAAGGCAACACCCGGCAATTGCATGGCGCGATAGCCGGTGATGATGACCGTCATCGGATTCAGCAGATACACGTGAGTAATCCACGTCCCGATCCACGGATGGGCGCGCGCCACAGTTTCCACCAGCGACAAGGGATACATGACCGGGCTCATGAAAAACCAGGCGCTCATCAGCAGGTTCACGATATGCTGAGTATCGCGGAAATACACATTGGCGGCGGCCACCAGCAGGGCCAGCGAAAAATTAAAGAGGAGGTGATACAGGCTCATGAGCGGCACCCAGAGTGTGGCCGTATCCAAAAACGTGCCTTTCATCATCAGGAGGATGGCCACCAGCACCCATTGCACCACCAATGTCAGCAGAAAGTTTATCAGGGCGGATAAATTGACTGCAAGCGGCAGGATGATACGCGGGAAATAGACTTTTTTGACCAGCGAGGCATTGCCTGTCACGCAGTTCATGCCGGAATTGACACACTGCATCGTGAACTGCCAGGCGAAGACGCCGATGATGATGTCCTCGTTGGCAATCCCGCGTCCCACCAACAGACGCAGGAAGACGATGTAAATGACCGCCATGAACAGCGGGTTCAGGATGGTCCACAGTAATCCAAGGACGGAACCCCGGTAGCGGATCTTGAGATCCCGCGCCACCAGGTTCCAAATCAGATCGCCATGATGGGTGATGTCTGTAATTATTTGGGCCATAGATTGCCACTTTACTCGATTGCCGCGCGGCGGTAAAGCCCCGTTCGCGGGGCAAGGGCAATCTCTCAGCCATCTGAGTATTTGCCGAAATGGCGCGACGCAAGGTCGCGCCCTACCTGCCCGCAGTACTACCTGCCCACATCGCTGCGCAAAGTGCTGCGGGCGGGCGCCCAGCGTTGCAGGCGGGCGACAGCAACAGTAGAGCCACAGCTTGCTGAAGCCATTATTTCCCTCCCCACGCTCAACGCTCTACACTCTACGCTTAACGTGCTTATTCACTTCAGCCGCGTGATGGTAATACGCTGAATTTCCAGATCGGCGTTGGTGTTATAATCCAGCGCCAGATTAAACGGCAGGTTTTCATACTGCCGCCAGCGGCCGCTCGCCGGTTGGCCGGCGCGGATCGCGAGAATCGGACGGGCCGTGCCTACCCCTGTCGCCTCATGCTGTTCCAGGTTGATCGTTCCCAGCGTGGCGCCGGGTGCTGCCGGCGACGTAAAGGCAATATTAACTTCATACGTCCCCTTGGGCAACGGCAACTTGGGCCCATAAAATACAATTCCTTGCGGATCGTAATCCCGTCGCAAAACCACGCCGTTGGATTTCAAATCAATGTGGCCGGCGTGGAAAAACATCGGGGCGGGCAACGTCACGGATTCGCCCGGATTTATCTGTCGCCACGGCCCGGCCGTCAGCAGGCTCAGGTCGAGATCCACGCTGCCTGTTTGAAGCGCCAGTTTCAAGCTCAGGGCGGCAAATCCCTGGAAAGCCGTGACAGGCAGATTCAACCAGGTCCAATCGTCGGCTTGAATGGGGATTGGCTTAAGTACGGTCGTGCGCTCGTCAATCGTCAGCGTCCCGGTCAAGCTGCCATGCCCCCGGGCCCGTACCAGCCAGTGCAGGTTGGAGACCGCCGCCACACGGATTGGAACCGTTCTCAGACTGGCGTTGGTTTCGGCCAAAGCCACATAGGCCCGGCCGCCGGCAGTTGCACTTGCCATGACAGTTACCCGGCGCTCCGCGATCGTTTTCTCCATTTCGAAACGGCGCGCGGGAAACAGGATGTCCCAGAATGGCAAAGCTGCCGATTGATCCATGCCGTTCTGTCGAACGGCCTCTACAACGGAATTTGGTGTAGCTGCGGTTCGAGAGAACCGCGCTGTATTAAAATCACTGTTCGTTTGGTTTCGCGGTACATCCAGGATTTTAAATGCCCACACACTGCCGTCCTGGCGGAGTAATTCCAACTGCGGATGACGCAGCAACTGCCGAAGCGTGGCGGTCACGGGAAATGGACTGACCTTTTCCGGAAACAGGTTTTCGTGCAGGATAATATAGCGGACATTCATGCGGAGCAGTCCGGCCACCTGGTCTTCGGAAAGCCCGCCCTGGTTCACGCTCTCGAACCGGCGAAACACGTTTTCAAAATAGCCCTGCTTGATAAACGGGTTATAGCCATTGACCATTCGTATCCGATAGATCGAGGCGAAATACTGGTAAATCGAGGCATAATGCGAATCGCCCGGCCAGAGCGGGAGTACCAGCGCACATGGGGCGGCATGACCGGCGGCATCGGCCGCGTCTGTGGCCACCGCCGCATAAGCCTCTTGTTTTTTATCCAGCAGGGAAATCGTGGGATGGGACTGCCGGGCATAGTTCCAAAGGATTAAACCGGCAAAGACCAACGGCAGCAGGATGGCCCAGGCCCGCCCAGAGCGGAGTTGAACCAGTGCCGTTAGCGCAATTGCCGAAGCCACCGCCAGCAACGAAGGCATCAGGCAGAAAATCTTCGCCGGCTGGCGGATCATGGCATAGGGCGAAATCATCAGCCGGCACAGCTTGAAGAATAAACCGTGTTCCGGTCCCCGCGGGCCGAGCGCCAAAACCATGATCGTCAGCATGGCCAGCATTACAAGCGCCAGGACAATGGCAAACTTGGGGTCAGTCCTACAAATAACAAATAGCTTGCACTTATTTGTTATTTGTAGGACTGACCCCAATATAAGAAACATCGGGAGGATCACGCCCAGATAAATGTGCGGCGCAATACCAAGCGTGCTTGTCCCGAAAAAGCCGCGCCAGTCCGGGGAGAAGAGCGCGACTTCGCGGAGCGTGCGGGGGCCAATGGCATGCGCCACCGGCGCCAGACCCGTTACCGCGCGATAAAGGCCTTTCATCAAGGCCGGGAACAGGAGCGCCGCAACGGCAAACAGGACGATGGGCAGGAGCGCCATGGCCAGGCGCCGATAACTCATGCCCTGGCGCCATTGAAAATCCGTTCTCCCCGCGAATGCCATGATGCACCAGACCGGCGCCGCCAGGGTACCGAAAAAGAACACGTGACTGTCGCCCCAGGAGGCCAAAAGCAGGGCTGCCCCGGCCAGAACTCCGCCTCGGATTCGATCCTCCCGGACAGCCATATCCACACCGAGCAGGATTGCGGGAATCCAGGTCATGGCGAACCCGGCCGGACTGCCGCCGAAAAGGTTGATCCAGCGGAACGGCAGAACGATTCCCAGCAAGGCAGTGACGACGGCAATCCATTCATTCCGCGTCCAGCGTCGCACCAGGAGCCAAGTCAACAGATAGGTGAGCCATAGGGAGATGAATCCCGCCAGATTCCAGCCGAAGGCCCGGCCACCCACCCAGGCGCCGGCGGCATAAATCAGCGAAAAAGGAATATAATAGGCATCCGGCTCGAAGCGCTCGTGGTCATTGCCGGTATTGAATTCGTAGAGATTATAAAACAACGGGGTTTGACCGGCTACCATGTCCCCTGCCAGCCAGCAATAATACATGAATTGGAGGTGATCGCCGGGGATCAGGCGCTGAACATCAGCCGCTTCCCGATGGGCCGCGGTGGGAATTCCAGTGCCGACATAGCGCGGCAGGGGCCAGGAAAACAACAACCAGACGCCCAGCGTGACCGCCAAGGACACACCGAAGAGTTTCCAGGCGGATAAACGAGGAATGCTGTCAGACATATGCCAAATTTAACGCAAAGGCCCAAAGGCGCAAAGCACGAAATCAAGGCTTCAAAGGCACCTTGCGCCAGCCGTCGCTTTCCGTGAATTCACGTGCGGAAAAACACCAGACCACCCATTTTTTCCCGGACCAGTAGTTCGGGTCTTTCTGGGCGCGTCGCAACAGGTTAATGCGGGAGGGTGTGGCGCCCGATCCGCGTACCGCCACCAGGTCCACGGGGAAACCCAGTTCCAACGCGAGTTGATCGGGCAACCCCGCACCCTTAGCCAGCATGTCGTCGCCGCCATGAAAAACCAAGCCGTGACTATCCCCCAGCAAGATAACCGGACTTTTGGAAGATGGCTCGACTGGGCCGCTCTGACCGGTGTGGCTGACCCGCCGGATGCGCACCTGTTCCTTGGGAGGTTTGGGATCGCCCAGCGCTTGCCACAAATCCCCGGAAATTTCGACGGTATCCCATTTGCCTGTAAAGGCTTGCTTCGGATAATTATTAAACGCGGCAAAAAGTTTCCTGCCTATTTCAGTGGCGGCCAGCGCGCATCCGTTGCCCGACCAGTGGGAATCCTGCCGGCAATAGAGTGCGCCTTCCGGACTTGACCGGTTTTTCATGAAAACGGAAGTCAAATCCAGAACATGAATGCCTTTTACCCGGAGTTGATCGTAAAAGGTTTGCAGGGCGATATCCAGCCGAGGCGGATGGCCGGCGGGGTCAAGAGGAACTTTGTCGAGCAGGCCATCCGGATAAATAATGGCTTTCGGCGGCACCGGTACGATCAGTAATTCAATACCCATGGCCGCCAGTTGATCGTGAAAATCCGCGATGGCAGGCAAAGGGTCCGCCTGGTCAGGTTTCATGGCGCGGCTGACTTTCGCGGCGTTTTCGCCCCAGAACGGTCCAGCGCCCAAGTGACGCAGTTCCGAGGCCAGAAACAGCCAACCATCGCGACCGGACACCGTCATCGTGCCCTTTGCTTCGGCGGCCTGCGCCCGTGAAGCGCATAGTGCCTGAAAGGCCTGGGCAAACTCGGGGACCGCGTTCGTCTCCATGGCCCAGGTTCCTTTGACTGTCAAGGCAAGCAAGATAAGAAAAAAAAGAAGCCGGTTCACGGGTAATCCATAGAGAAATTGTCTCACGAAGACACAACGGGTAAGGAGTGCAAACCCGGTTTGCGCATCATGCGCTTCTTTACGGCGGATACTTCAAAACGTCAGGAACGTTCTCAAGAGCACATTGCCTATCAGAATCCGCCACTCGCCCGTGGTCAGGTTGCAGACGGCCGGATCGGCTTTGCCGTCGTTGTTATAATCTGCCATGACCGGGGTAAAGCCCAAGCCGCCCATATCGCCAAAGGTCGTCGTCATCAACGCATAGCCACTGTCGGACAGGAGAATTTTCCATGTGCCGGTTGTTTCCTGGTACACGATCGGGTCCGCGAAGTTGTCGCCGTCATAATCCGCCAAGTCCATGCTCCACCCCATCCCGCCCAGATTTCCGAAGTGCGATTCATATGCCAGATAATTATCGCTCGACAGTAGAAAATGCCAAACTCCAAGTGTTTCCTGGTACACGAATGGGTCCGCTTTACCGTCGCCGTCATAATCCGCGCCCTGGGCACTATAGAAATACTGTTCACCAAGGTCATTCAGCGTCGATACGAGCAAATAATAATCGGAGCCGGACAGCATGATCCGCCAAACACCCGTGGATTCGTTGTAAACCGCGGGGTCGGTTTTGCGGTCGGCGTCATAATCAGCCGCTGCCGCGATATAGCCCGGTCCACCCAGAAAGTTGGTCGTTGTTTTAAGCAAACTATAATCCATGCCGGATACCCGGATGGCCCACACGCCGGTGGTCTCGTTGTAAACCGCAGGGTCGGCCTTGTGGTCGTTGTCATAATCGCCCACGGCATGATTTTCCGCGCTCCGCCGCCAACCCGGCTGGGCAGTGGAAAGCCCGCGTGTCCCGAATTTATTAGACGCATTGACACAGTAATAATAATACGTGCCCGGCAGGGTTACGGCGGTATCGTCATAACTGCCGACCCTGACCGTGCCTGCCAGCACGCCCAGGCTTACAAACCCGCTCGTGGCATTGGTACTGCGGAACAATTCGTACTGGGTCGCGCCGTCGGAATTCCAAGAGACCCGGATGCGCTCTGCAAATTCGCCCATGCTCGCGGTCACCGTCGGCAGGGTCGGCCTGACTACGTAGGTAATCTCGTTCTGCAACAGGTTGGGGCCGTTCGTCAAATCCATATTGTCAAAAAGAAATCCGTTACAGACTGTGCGGCCGTTGTTGGCCTCGATAATCGCCGCTTGCTCGAACAGGTTTGTATTTGTAAAGCCTGCCAAAGCTTGCGCGAAAGAGGCGGGCCCCGGCTCCATCCGGTCTCCGTTATCTTCCCAATAAGTGACGCCATTGGTGATCAATCCATTGATCGCGCAGGGTGTTGTGAAGACAGAATTGGTTGGTTGCCAAACATAGACAGGCAATTCATTGGTAAAGCTGATCGCGGCTTGCACGCCGAAGGTCGCCCGCAAAATAGGCGCCGATGTAAGGCTGGCGGAATCATAACTGTCACCATCCATATCCCAATAATTCAGGATTACCGCGCCGCCATTCGCCACATAATCTTGCAGGGCAAGCGCGGAATTAGTTGGAATCGTTGAAGCATATTGCTCGATCACTACGACGTCCCATGTTCCGGTCGCCAATTGGTTGGTCAAATCACCAGCCGACGTAATCGTGGTAACATTGAAATTAAGGCTGGTAAGCGCCTGCCGGCCAATTTTAAACAATGTAGAATTATCGAGGTAGAGCGCATTAGTCTGCGCCGAAGCGGTTAAGCCGAGGCATGCCGTCGACGCCAGCATTCCAATCGCCGTCCTCCTAAGCCACGATGTTGTCCGATTCATGATGCGCCCTCCTTGAAGATGGTTCGTTATAAAACCCATGCACGCATAACAACTGCCTATCTGAAAGTAGATATTAAACGATGCGATGCACCCCGTCAACATTTTTAGCGAACGGTGGGTAATGCCGGGTTACGCGGGTAGGTTGTGAACGTCAATGCTGTCATTCCCGCGAAAGCGGGAATCCAGCATTGATTTTTCTGGATTCCCGATCAGGTTGGGAATGACAATCAGCCCTCATAACTGAGGCATTACAACGGTGGGTATCAGTTCTACCCCCCAGCAGGGTTCGGCCAGTTGGAGGGCGGCATCGGGGAGTTCCGTGCGGTTGATGCGTTCGTAGCTGGAAGCCACGTCCGCCCAGCAGCGTAAGAGCAACATGACCGGATCGCCGGGCCGCAGGCGGGCGGCGGATGTCCAGACATTATCGCGCATGCTCTGAAAATAAACCAGTGCCTGGTTGCCGTTAATGGCCTGCTCGCCGCATTCGACATCCACAATGTGCGCGGCCACGATATGGTCCTTATAAGGGACCGTTCCGGGTCTTGGCACGGGCGCCATCGCCCGCACGATGCCGCGCACACTCAATTGCTTGCCCGGCGCCGGCGCCACGAAGAGATCTGGCGCGGGCTTGCCGAGAGTCAATGCCACGCTCTTCCAGTCGCCGCCGGCCAGTTCGCGCATGGCAAACTGCCAGATCACCAAACGCTTGCCGGCCAGCCGGTCCCGCCCGCGGGCCAGTTCGCGCGCCAGCAAGGCCCGCGTGGCATAGGCGCCGTTATCGTTGATCACCAGACAATCCAACGGCCGCTGGAGTTCAAAACTCAATTGCTCGATCAGCCCGGCGCTCTCGCCCCAGCCCATGGCATCCAGCGAATAAATATTGCAGAAGCTGTCGCCCAGCACCAACACGTCGGAAGTCTCGTCCGGACGCCAGTATGCGCCGCGCGCGGTCAGAATCTGGCGCAAGCCCACCGCTTCCGGCGGGTAACCGCGCGCCCATGCCGGCAGGCGTAACATGACGGCAAGGTCGCCGCGATTGGTAACGCCGGCGGCTTGAGCGCGATAGCCGTCCCCGGAGTGTGGCGATAATTGAAGATTCCGGTCAATATATTGCTTGAGATGCCGGGCGGCAAATTCCACGGCTTCCGGGCGCCAGTGAGTATCGGTGACCAGGTACGCGTCACCTTCTTTACCGCGGCCCGACAGCACACCGGCCAAGGCAAACGTCACATCCGCCACCTTCACCCCGGCTTGTTTCAAATCGCGGATAAATGCGACATAGGACGGATTCTGAAGCCTCACGGCGCCGGCCTCGAAACGGCCGGTAAATTTATCCGGTTGGATGGCAGGCTTCGGGGGAACCGGCATGACGACTAACTGAATACCCCGTTGGGCCAATTGCCGTTGAAAATCCAGGATGGCCGGAAGCGGGTCGGGCTGAGGCGCACTTATCCATTCATTGCCGCCGGCGGCACGGCGCGCAAGCTGAACGGGGTTTAGAAATCCCGGGCCGGTCAGATAATCCACATCGGCGCGGTAAAAGAGCCAAGGCTGTACGCCGCAATAGGCTTTTTCGTTGCCGGCTCCCAGCCAGTGTGCGAGGACATATTGAACGGGCGGCCGCACACTTCGGTTGACAACGGATTCATCCTCCAGCGTGTCCTCAAAGGAGTGTATATCCTGCAGGAGCCGGCGATTGGCCGCAAAGACCCGCGCCAGCGGCGATCCCGGGGTATGGGCCAGCACAGCAAATGCCGCGGGCAGACGGCGGAACATGTCGTAATCCCGACCTCTTGAAGAGTCGGGATGGCCATGCGTTCCCGCCAAATGCGCGCGCACATTGTGGACCTGCTGAATAAGCGGGACAGCGTAAATGACCGCCAAAAAAACGACAACCAACAGCCAGGCCACGGCAGGCCGGATGGTCGTCTGCCCGACCTCTCGCATGGCCTGCGCTTCGCGATTCAGATATGGGGATGAAGGTTTCATGATCAAAAGATAAAATAGATAAACGGGTTATAGGCCTGGATGGTCAGTACGGCCAGGGACAGGCCGAGCAAAACCAATGCCACCACGGCCTTGGGCCAGGTGATGGTTCGCGACCAGTCCCAGGTCTGCGGCGCCAGCCACGTGACCGCCGCAGCGAGGCCAAACACACCCAGGTAATAGGGCTGATACAGGATGCCGCCCAGCAATTCGGCATTGATCGTGGCGGCGCCGAACCCCAGCATACGGCCGAGGTACTGGAGGGCGCTGGGCAAATCCGGCGCCCGGAAAAAGACCCAGGCGATCAGTACGATCAAAAACGTAAGGGCGATGCGCAGGACGCGGGGCAGGCGGTGATAGAAACTGTGCTTCCCCATTACGCGTTCGGCTCCCAGCAGGGCGCCATGGATGCCGCCCCAGATCACAAAATTCCACGAGGCCCCATGCCACAATCCGCCCAACAGCATGACCAGCGCCAGGTTGACGTAGGTGCGCACGGGACCCAGGCGGTTGCCGCCCAGCGGGATATAGAGATAATCACGGAGCCAGGATGAGAGCGAGATGTGCCAGCGGCGCCAGAACTCCGTGATGGATTCGGAAAGATACGGCGAATCGAAATTTTTCGGGAACACGAACCCCAGCATGAGCCCCAGGCCGATGGCCATGTCCGAGTAAGCGCTGAAGTCGAAATAAATCTGGAAGGCATAGGCCACAATGCCATACCAGGCATCCAGCACGCCGAGGGTATCGGCATTAAACGCCACTTCCACGATCTTGCCGCAGGGATTGGCCAGCAGGATTTTCTTGGCCAGCCCCAGGCTGATAAACGCCACCCCGCGCGCGAATTTCTGGATCGTGTAGGTGCGTGATTGTAGTTGATCGGCCACTTCGGAAAACCGGATGATTGGTCCAGCCACGAGCTGGGGGAACATGGAAACGAAACAGGCAAAATCCGTGAAATTGAGCAGGGCCTTCGCCTGTCCGCGATAAACATCTATCGTATAACTCATGGACTGGAAGGTGTAAAAGCTGATGCCCAACGGGAGCGTTACGCGCAGGACAACCCCCAGCCCCGGTAATCCCAGCCACTGCGCCAGGGCATCAATATTATCCATCGCAAAATTGAAATACTTGAAAAAACCCAGCAAGGACAGGTTTGAGCAGATCGAAACCACCAGTGCACCGCGCTGAAGGCGCGTGTGGACCACGCCGGCTTCGAGCGGCCGTTCCGGTGCTCGCCAGCGGAACCCGTTGCAGGCGATGACCAGTCCTACAATGTAGTCTATGAGTGTCGAGACCAGCATTAGGACCATGAAGAGCGGATTAGCCCAGCCGTAAAACACGTAGCTGACCAGTGTCAGCAAGCCGTGCTTGGAGCGGCGCGGCATGAGGTAATAGAGCAGCAGGGCCGCCGGCAGGAAATAAAACAGGAATAAATGGGAACTAAAGACCATTTTTTATTTATGATTGCGGATTGCTGATTTCGGATTGAAGCAAGATGAAATATTTTATTGTGTTTCCGAATCCTGACTTCTGACCTCTGACTTCTGATCTCTGATTTCATAATACAATGGCAGATGGAATTCGTCGCTATCCATGATCAGGCGCTGGCCTTCCAGTTCAAGATGCTCGTCGAACGGCTCCAGGACCAGGCGATAGGATTGGGTCTTGGCCCGCGCCGCCGTTGGAAGTACGCGGCCATCGCGAATGGCCCAGTGGGCAACCATGATCTGCTTTTCGGCATAACGGCCTTCCGTAACCTGCTCTACTTCGTAGCGGTTGACAATCAATGCCCGGCGGTAGGGCGCGATGGCCGCGAGCGATGGGATGCGGGAAAGTTCCACCGGGCGCGCCGTCAACACGAGGCGCGCGACCGGCTGCCGGTTTGTCGCAAGAACAGCCAATGGCGTCGTCATACCCGCCGGCACAGACAATCCTGCTGCCCGGCCGCCAGCGATCCAGACATCGGGGAAAAAATCGGCATTTGTGTTGTGCGTGACTTGAACCCACTGCTCGATTTTCTGGAAGTCGGGGCTGAACCGGCCGATATAAATTTCGACGCCGGCGCCGCCACCCCGGATGCGGTTATCGCGGTCCCCCACCGTATAAGGGCCGGTCATGGCCATGAAACGGGGATGATTGCTCCAGCGCGGGTGATAGACCTCGAACCCGCCGATGCCGGGTGCCCGATTGATGTTCACCACCCAGCGCTGGCCGGTCGCGTAATCGAAGAGCGTCAGGTTCCGATGCGCGCCATCAAAAATCCAGAGGCGATAGCTGTTATCGCTCGCCAGGGAGGGCCAACACCCATCGCCGCCGAACCTTTTTGCCACGCCATTGGGAAGTTCCAGAATGCCGCAGACCGGCCAGGGAAACTGGCCGCTGGAACGGTGGCCGTCGGCGGACAACTGAAAATTGTCAATATCAACCGGCGTTTTATCCCACACCAGCTCGCTGACGAACGGCTGGTCAAGCAAATGCCGCCGAACGCGACACATGGACTCGGCGTTCGTAGCCGTCGTGCCGACGTACACCCACACATTGCTGTTCTGCTGGTCCTCCCAGGCGGCCAGCGCAAAGCCATCCGTTACCGGGCGCAGGCCGGCCCCATCCCAGTTGACTGTGTATGTTTTTTGTTCCCGCCGATTGGAAAAGACCACGCGATCCCCACGGGGAACGAGCAGGGGCTTGGCGTAATTGGAAAGCTTCGAAAGAATGGTCCGCTCGCCCCGGCCGTCTTCCGTATCGAAGCCCATCAGGCGTAGATGGTCGCCTTCAGCCCCCGCATCCGAACCGTTGCCGGCATCCTGGCACCAGACGACACGGGTCGGGGCGGCGGTCAGGACCTTGACGGCCGCGGCAGGGTTCTTGACATTCGACTTGTCCGCTGTAGCCGTAGCGAAGGTGGGCGCCCAAAGGCCGATTACGGGAGCAAGACATGCTATCATCCATATAATGGGATTTCCGAGGCGCATTGGGATAATTCTCCCTCATCCATCCAGCGGGCTTTTAACGCCAATTCCCGGCTTTTTGATCACGTGCAAATAAATTTGAGTCGTTGAAATATCGGCGTGTCCCAGCAGGTCCTGCACCGTGCGGATATCCGGGTCATTGATAAGTCAGGTTCATTTTGTCATTTTGCCGGGTCTGAATCAAGACGCAAAGGATAAACCCACGGCGTATTCCGGCAAACCACCGATTCTCAATGGATACATAACATGTTCATTTTCAAGAAAGAATATTCCTGAATATTCCTGAATTGACAAATAAAGCAATCGGCTTTATGGTAACCGCACGTGATGGGTGGAATAGGCGCAGCCCATACCCGTTGGGAGGGTCAATCGGATAGCCATGTTAATCAGTCGCACACCATACCGCATTTCTTTTTTCGGGGGCGGCACGGATTACCCAGCGTGGTATAACGAAAACGGCGGGGCCGTGCTGGCCACCAGCATCAATCACTATTGCTACATCACCTGCCGCAACCTGCCTCCTTTTTTCAGGCATAAGCATCGTATCGTTTATTCGGTCATTGAAGATGTTCGGGAAACCGATCATATCAAGCACCCTGCCGTGCGCGAGTGCATCAAGTTTATGCAGATTCAGCACGGACTGGAAATTCATCACGACGGCGACCTGCCGGCCCGCGCCGGATTGGGATCAAGTTCATCGTTCACAGTCGGACTTTTGCACGCGTTGCACGCCCTACGCGGCGAAATGCCCACGCGGCTTCAGCTTGCCCTGGAAGCGATTCGCGTCGAACGCGACCTGATTGCGGAAAACGTCGGCTCGCAGGACCAGATGACCGCCGCATTCGGGGGCTTAAATCTCATCCGTTTCGAACCGGGCGACCGGATTCTCGTCCAGCCGCTGACATTGCGACCGGCGCGGATTCATACACTGGCGGCGCATTTAATGCTGTTTTTCACCGGATTTTCCCGGCATGCCTCGGAAATCGCCGCCGAACAAATCAAAAACATTCCCAACAAGCGGGACGAGTTGCAAACAATGCGCGCCATGGTGGACCAGGCCCTGGAGATCCTGCGCGGCGATGGCGATATCCGGGAATTCGGGCGGCTGCTGCATCAGAGCTGGCTGTTGAAACGGTCCTTGAGCACCAAGATTTCGAGTCCCCATCTTGACGAGATTTACGCCAAAGCGATGCGTTCCGGAGCGCTGGGCGGCAAACTGTTGGGCGCGGGCGGCGGCGGATTCATGCTCTTTTTCGTTGAGCCGGAGCGGCAGGGCGAACTGTTGAAAGCCATGGGCAATTTACTGCATGTGCCGTTCGTGTTCGAATCGCTGGGGTCGCAGATCATTTTTTATGAACCGGAAGAACGAATCGGCGCCACTGTCTGATGGCAGGGCTAATTGCACAAGTCTCGCGGACGCGACGGAGCGCGTCCCTCCGCTTTTGGAAGCAGGCGGTTTTCACAGGTGATGGAGGGCCACGTTTCATCGTGGCCGTATTTTCCGGAACTTTGGCAACTGACTCAAAGGATATACAACATGGAGTTGGTTTCGATTGTATTTTCGTTTCGCAACGAGGAGGCCGTGCTTCCCGAGTTGATCCACCGATTGGAGGAAGTCTTTCGGAATCTGCCTTACCGGCATGAATATATTTTCGTAAACGATAGCTCGACGGACCGCTCGCGCGACGTGTTGTTGCAACATCGGGAACACGATCCCGGCATTACAATCCTGACGACTTCGCGGCGATTCGGCACCACGCCGTGCGTGTTGGCGGGGTTGCGTCACGCACACGGCGACGCCGTGATATACATGGACTGCGACCTTCAGGACCCGCCCGAATTAATCCCAACCCTGTTGGCGCGCTGGAAGGAAGGGGCCGACATCGTACACACCACCCGGACCAAACGGCTGGGGGAAAGTCCGATGAAAATGGGACTGACACGCCTGGCGTATGAGATCATCAATCGCATCGCCGACATTCAGATCCCCGTGAATTCCGGGGATTTCAAATTGATTTCGCGCCGGGCATTAAACGAACTCCTGAAGCTGGACGAATACGATCCGTTCATGCGCGGCCTGGTGGCCTGGGTGGGTTTCAAGCAGGTCCAGGTTTTTTACGAGCGCGATGCGCGGCATGCGGGCGCCACGAAGTTTTCCCTTTGGCACAGCATCAACCCCTACAAGGAATTTATCCGGGGGTTGACGCGATTCTCGGATTTACCCTTGTATAGCGGGCTGATCATGGGCTTCCTGATTTCGCTCGCTTCGTTACTTTATCTGGCCGTGTTGTTCGTTTTATTCCTGATGGGACACCCGATGTCACGCTGGGAGACGTTATTGGCCGTTCAACTGCTCATGGGAGGGGCGATTCTCTTCATGATGGGCATCCTGGGCATTTATATCGGCGTGATTCACAAGGAAGTCAAAAAACGCCCGCATTTCATTATTGCGGAAGAGATCGGCGGG
>Ga0209749_1000363_pt1 | contig 67344 bp, 69 predicted proteins | sample EPASupsiteSAE347_FD_187267 | JGI IMG/M metagenome (GOLD analysis project Ga0209749, IMG submission 187267) | Bioremediated contaminated groundwater from EPA Superfund site, New Mexico - Sample SAE3-47 (SPAdes) (version 2) | ecosystem: Environmental > Aquatic > Deep subsurface > Groundwater >... | reverse complement strand
AATATCCAACTCTTTTATCAGTTTCTACAAATATTCAATATTTTTGTGCGGAATATATGCCGATTCTAACGTTTTAATGTCATCTTCAGTTAATGGAATGTTTAAAGCTCCAATTACTTCATCAAGTTGTGTTTTTTTTGTTGCATTGACCACAGGAGAAACAACTGGATTTTTATAGAGTAACCACGCTAATGCCAATTGGTTTATTTTTGCCTTCGTCTTTTTGGATAATTGCATTAAAGCTTCAAAGATTTCTATATCAGGTTCTTCAATGAAATTATCTTTTGAGTTCAGCGAATTCTCAACCCAATCATTTGTCAATCGTCCTTGTGCTAAAGGTTCACATGGTGTCATCGCTATTTTCAAATCTCTACATAACGGCATCATTTCTCTTTCTTCTTCACGATACAGAAGATTATAAGAATTTTGAATAGTGATAAATTTCGTCCAGCCATGATTTTCAGCAACATACATTGCTTTAGAAAATTGCCACGCATACATAGAAGATGCTCCAAGGTAATGAACCTTACCAGATTTCACTAAATCATCTAATGCACGCATTGTCTCTTCTATAGGAGTATTATAGTCCCATCTGTTAATTATCAACAAATCGATATAATCTGATTTCAAATTATTTAGGGATTGATTTACTTTTGAGAAAATGTGTTTTCTTGATAAACCTCCCCTATTCGGGCTATTCGAAATTTCTTGATGGACTTTTGTGGCTATTACAACTTCATCACGTACAGCATGTTTGTTGATTGCTATCCCTAAAGATTCTTCACTTTGGCCAGATGAACATTCATTAGCGGTATCAAAAAAATTAATACCCAATTCAATCGCATATTTAATAGTTTTCATATCGTCAGATGTATCAAGTGTTCCATTAGATGCAATTTTGTTCCCAAAACCCATGCATCCCAAACATATTTTTGAAACATCTAACCCTGAATTACCTAGTTTTACATATTGCATTTCATTTACCAATTGAACCTTCCAAAATTTATTCAATTTTCCAATTTGTCTGCTTCTCGAAGATCATCAACCGTCAACGGGATTTTAATATCTTCTCCAGCATCGATAAACAATTTACATCCTAAAAAATCACTTATTTTTATCAAATCCTCAACTGAAAAACTACCTCTATTGAACTTATTTCTCATTGACTGTGGCGTTATGTTCAAATATTCCGCTAAATCTTTATTCATTTTGCTTTTCAACTTCAACAACGATTTGATTTTTTCCGATACTGACATTTAAAGCCTCCCCTTTTTTTTATTAAAATTATACCTTTTTTTGAGTATATAAGCAATCTTTATGGTTAATAAAGTACTCATATAAATGTATTTATCGATTGACAAATAAATTTATATGATGTATTATATACTCAATAAAGTGTATTTTACAAAATGGAGGAACTGATGAGAATACAAGTTTTAAATGTTGTAGAAGTGGAATTGGTTGATTTGGATATTTTATCCAACAAGATAAAGAATAACGAATTTAAAAGCTATTATGAAATGCAAATTGAAGACAATACCCTAAATGATTATGATAACCCATTCGAATACATGAGAGATCTGGCAGCTGATGACAGAAAGACGTTGTGGCATTCAAATTAAAATTCGAGAATGTCAAGAATTAAAAGCCATCCTAATCGAAAAATACCCAATAGGATGGCTTTTTTTAGTTAATAATCAGTATACATACCGATATTCTTCCAGTAGTTTACATTGCACTGACCATATTCATTATTGCCAATGGCTACCACAGTTCCGTTTCTTCTGACACCTATCGTACAACTACCATCGTTTGCAATAGCCATTATATCGTTCCAGTAATCAACATCACCTTCACCATATTTATTAAAATCTGATACACAAACAACTGAACCATCTTTTTTTAAACCGAAGTAGTCACCCATTCCACTATATACCTTGACAATATTTTTCCATTTTGCGATCTCTGTGTCATATTTTCTGATATTTTCCTCACCAAATAGTTCAACAGTACCGTCAGATTTCAAAGCCAAAATGTCAAATACGCCACAAGATATATCAATGACGTTTTTTAAACTTGTTATTTCTGAGATCGCTTGGTTATATTGGCTGCCTTCTGTATCGCCTGCAACAACGACAGTGCCATCCTTTTTTAAGCCGCACGCAAAATCATCCCCTACACAAACTTTCACTATATTCGTCCAATCTTCCACATTTAATTCTTGGGCATAATTTTTTCCAGTTGCAACCACTGTACCATCACTTTTTAACCCGATGGTATCATTGAAAAACGCATTGATTTGAACGATGTCCGACCAACTCGAAACGTTACACTGACCGAAATCATTATTGCCGGTAGCTATTACAGTGCCATCCGTTTTCAGACCGACTGTGTGACGCAAGCCACATGTTATTTCTATAATATCTGTCCAGTCAGAAACATTTAATTCCCCAAATGTATTACCACCACCTGTCGTTAACACAGTGCCATCATTTTTTAAACACAAAGTAGAATTATTGTATAGGACAGCTGTTATATTGTCAGGATATACTTCATCTAAACTATTTAGATAGTCTTTCGCATCTTTAAAATCACCTAATCCATATAAGATAAGTTTCGCTTCTGTATAACTACCTTCCTCGATCAAGGTCACCGCTTTTGAATACTGGATCGATGGAATAATTATTGTTGGCAATAAGATACATAATAGAACAATAATTCCAACAAAACTCATAATTATGAGTTTTGAATTAATCGGTCGCTTCACTTTTTCAGTAAAAGGAGGAACATTCGTTTCAAGATTATCCGGTGTATCAGGAGTAAGCTTTGCTTTCGTTTGATCTTTTTTTAATTCATCCAAAGGGGCATTAAGGGGATATCCACAATTTGGGCAGCTTTCAGCTAGATTAGAAACATTTTGTCCGCATTCCGGACATTTAATGAGCGCCACACATTACCTCCGTATAAATTACTTTATCTCATCTTAATATACTCTTGCTTTCGTGACAAGTCAATGTATTTCAAGTTCTTAATAATTGTACTATGTAGCATTTTTAGATATCATCTATTATCATGACCGCATCTACTTTTTGTTGATTTATTAAGTGAACATATGTATTATATGTTATGTTTACATCAGCGTGACCCAATAATTCAGACACTACTTTCACGTCAATCCCCCGGCTAAACATTTGTGTAGCAAAGGTATGCCTTAATGTATGCAGTCCAGAATCCTTGATCTCAGATCTTTTCAGGATTGCCTTGTAAGTTCTAAGATAGTTTCTATTTGTAACGGGCTTACCAGATAGTCCCTCAATGACATATCCAGCATCACCACTAAAGTTGATCTTTTTCAATTCCAATAATGCATTGATGGAAGTCGGGTTAAGTGGAATTGTTCTATTGCTGGAATTTGTTTTTACTGAGCTTTGCTCGATGTATTTGGTTTTAGGCAAACCATCATTTTCTCTATTTACCGTTTCCACCATAGCCTTAGATACTCGTATTTGGGGCTTTTTAAAGTCGATATCGTTCCATTTGAGAGCTAATGCCTCCCCTGTTCTCATCCCAGTATTTAACATCAAAATATAGCTATAACCGTATCTATAAATATATTGATCTTTACTTTTATATTTAGCGGTTGCTGCGCTTTTGAAACGCTCCAACTCGCTCAATACTACCTTGCCGTTTTCATCAAATGTCTTTCGGTCAGCTAACACTACAATTTCATTGTTGGTAAAATTATGCCTTGAAGGTAAAACAACTTTTTTACAGGGATTAGTGACCAAATATTGCCCAAGTGCATATTCACACGATGAACGTGTCGCATAATAAGCTTTTTTGATCGACGAGAGAGATAATGCTTCTTTTTCCATCGCATTAATTAAATTCTCTTGAATGATAATTGGCGTCAATTCTTTTAAACGATAATGTCCGATTTTGGGTATCACGTGTTTATTTAATGTTTTATCCAATCTGTCAAACGATGTAATTTTTAGACTGGGTTTTTTTACAGTAAATAGCCATTGATTAAGGTAACTCTCATAATAGACATCTTGATTGGTTGGATTATTTGTCTGAGTTAATTTGAATTTATCCATCTTATCAAAAACTTCTTGTGGTGTTTTACCGTAGAACGATTTTCTTTTGGATTTCCCCTCGGAATTTTTTACAGAAAGCATCCCCTCGAAAGTTCCGTCCTTACGTTCTCTAATAGTCCCCGCACCATTTGGTTGTCTTCTTTTAGCCATAACCCAGCACCCCTCCCCCGCTTTTATTGTATATATACCACATCGGGAAGAATAATACCACAGTTTTACCACAATCGGCAAGAATTTACAGGAGAGTTGAGGATTTTATAGCATAATTGAGCTATTGATTTATATAAATTGATGTACGTATGCTAATTGATTTGCAACGAAAAAAAACCACCAAAACCTCTATTTAAAGCGATTTTAGTGATCTTTATAAAATTCAATAAATGGCAGGGGCAGAAGGACTTGAACCCTCGGCACGTGGTTTTGGAGACCACTGCTCTACCAACTGAGCTATACCCCTACAACAGCAACTACTATATTATAATTGCTTGTGGGGTACTTGTCAATAGTTATGTTTTATTTTTATTTTATTGTTATATGCAATGCCTAGACTTTTAAGTCAATCTTATTTAAATCAAGCAATTCCCGGTTAGCGTCAAGGATTGGGTTTACTTCTTCACTAATAAAATCATCTACCTGCTGGGGTGCTCTGCCGACGTATAGGATTGGATCCAAAAGGGCATCCACATCTTCGGCCTTCAGATTAAACGACGGATCCTTCAGGATTCTTTCAATTAAGTCATTGGGCTTTCCTTCGACTTTAACGGTATGGCCAGCTTCCATGGAGAGGACTCTGATTTTTTCATGAAGATCCTGACGATCGCCCCCCCGTTTCACACCTTCCATAATAATGTTTTCAGTGACCATAAAGGGCAGCTCGGCATTAATGTGCTGCAGGATCACTTTGGGATAAACAACCAGGTTTTCTGATACGTTCATGGCAATCATCAGAATCGCATCGGTAGCTAAAAATCCTTCCGGAATACTGATCCGCTTATTAGCCGAATCATCCAGGGTCCGCTCAAACCACTGCGCCGAGGCTGTCAAGGCCGGATTAAGAGAATTGACAATCACATAACGGGCCAATGAACAAATTCGCTCGGATCGCATTGGATTTCGCTTGTACGCCATTGCCGATGAACCGATCTGATTTTTTTCAAATGGCTCTTCCACCTCTTTCAAATTCTGAAGCAAGCGGATGTCGGTGGCGAATTTTGTCAGCGTCTGAGCAATGCCGCTTAAGACGTTCAGTACCTGGGAATCAAATTTTCGTGAATAGGTCTGACCGCTGACGGCATATGATTTTTTGAAGCCCATTTTTTCGGCAACCAGATCATCCAGGCGCTTAACTTTTTGATGATCATTATCAAAAAGTTCCATAAAACTTGCCTGGGTACCGGTGGTTCCTTTAACACCTAGCAGTTTAACATTGCTGATGACGTGATCAAGATCCGCTAAATCCATTAACAAATCCTGAATCCATAAACACGCCCGTTTGCCGATGGTGGTTAATTGGGCCGGTTGAAAATGGGTGAAACCTAATGTTGGTAAATCTTTATGCTTAGCGGCAAAGTGGGAAAGATGGTTAATCAGATTGATCAGTTGTTTGCGAACATGCATTAATCCTTCGGTATAGACAATGACATCGGTATTGTCGCCCACATAGGCACTGGTTGCACCGAGATGGATAATTCCTTTTGCTTTAGGACATTGGGTACCGTAGGTGTGAACATGAGCCATGACATCATGTCGCAGTTCTTTTTCTTTTTTAGCGGCTAGTTCATAATCAATGTTGGTGACGTTCGCTTTTAGCTCAGCAATCTGTTCTTTGGTAATATTAAGACCCAGTTCACGTTCGGCTTCAGCCAATGCCACCCATAACTTCCTCCAGTTCTGAAATTTGTTGTCAGCTGAGAAAATATGGAGAATTTCCTTTGATGAATAACGTTCGATTAAAGGGTTTTCATAATATGCTTTCATAATAATTTCCGTTTATTCCTTTCACTTTAAATCACTGGTCCGATAAAGGCCGGGATTCGTCTGAATCCGCCACTTATTTATCGGCTTCGTATGTTTCATATAATCGAGTGATTTTACTCACCTTGTTTTCAATTTCATCGATTGTCAGAATGATCCCATTGATTTGAACATTGCCGGTGGCAGTCACAAAGCGATTGGGTCTTTTGGTCAGCATCGTATCAATAATAATCTGGCGATCAACTCCGATAACCCCATCAATAGGTCCGGTCATGCCGATATCGGTAATATAAGCGGTTCCCCCTTCGAGAATTCGTTCATCGGCGGTTTGAACATGGGTATGGGTTCCATACACCGCGGTGGCCCAGCCATCCATAAAATAACCAAAGGCAATTTTTTCAGATGTTGCTTCAGCGTGAAAATCAATGATCACCAGATCCGCAGATTCTTTTAATGTTTCCATTAAAGGCACCATCGTATTAAAAGGGCAATCCAGGTTGGGCATAAAGATCTGACCGGATAAATTGACTACGCAGATTTTTTTAGTTACCTCATTTTTTAATTCACAGGTAAAAAAATCATAGCCCTTGCCAGGACATGGCTCCGGATAATTCAGAGGTCTGATAATTTGCGGAAAGTCAGTGATTGTTTCCAATAATTCTTTTTGCTGCCAGACATGGTTGCCCATGGTAATGACATTAATTGGTAAATTTAGCAATTCCCTGGCATTTTTTGTCGAGAGGCCATTTCCGCCGGAAGCATTTTCGCCATTGACGATGGTAAAATCAATTTGATGCTCGGCGATTAAATGGGTTAGTTGGTCTTTTAAAATTTTTCGTCCAGGTCGGCCATAGACATCGCCCAGTATTAATATATTCATAATTTTTCCTTCTACCTGCTTAACAAAACTGATTAAAAAAAGGGGAGATTATCTCCCCTTTCAAACTACTTAGCGTAGTCGCTTGCTCTTGTTTCACGAATCAGATTAACCTTAATGTTTCCGGGATATTCCATTTCTGCTTCAATCTTCTTGGCAATATCACGTGACAATAAAATCATTTCATCATCATCAACTTCGTTTGGTTTAACCATAATTCTTACTTCACGTCCAGCTTGAATTGCATATGATTTCTCAACGCCTTCAAACGACATGGCAATGGTTTCAAGTTCCTGTAATCTTTGGATATAGGAAACCAGGGTTTCTCTTCTTGCGCCAGGTCGTGCTGCTGAAATGGCATCTGCTGATTGAACAAGAACTGCTTCCATTGTTCGCGCTTCAACATCACCATGATGAGCTTCGACAGCGTGAATAACGTTTTTATTTTCTTTGTATTTCTTTAGTACATTGACTCCGATTTCAACATGAGGCCCTTCGACTTCATGATCAATAGCTTTTCCAATATCATGTAATAATCCTGCTCGTTTAGCGACCTTAATATTACCATCCAATTCAGCTGCCATAATGCCAGCCAGATGGGATACTTCAATGGAATGCTTTAACACATTTTGACCATAACTGGTTCTGTATTTCAGCCGTCCCAGCAGTCGGACAATCTCAGGATGCAGGCCATGAATTCCAGTATCAAAGCAAGCTTGTTCCCCAACTTCTTTGATATGGTTTTCGACTTCTTTTTGTGATTTCTTAACCATCTCTTCAATTCTGGCCGGATGGATTCGACCATCAATGATAAGTTTTTCTAAGGATAGTCTGGCAACTTCCCGGCGAATGGGATCAAAACCGGAAAGAATAACTGCTTCTGGGGTGTCATCAATGATCAGGTCAATACCCGTTAATGTTTCCAATGTTCGGATATTTCGACCTTCACGACCGATAATACGGCCCTTCATCTCGTCATTTGGTAAGTTGACCACGGTAATGGTTTGTTCTGCCACATGATCTGCAGCACAGCGTTGAATGGATTGGGCGATCAGTTCTTTTGCTTTTTTATCAGCAACGGCCTTTGACTCAACCTCGATTTGACGGATCATGATTGCCGCTTCTCGTCGCGTATCTTTACTGATGTCCTCAAGCAGAATTTCTTTTGCTTCGTCATAAGTAAGACCGGATATCCGTTCAAGTTCCTTTACCTGCTCATCATACAAGCTATCTACTTTTTCTTTTTTCTTTTCAACTTCTTTCCCTCTTTTGGTGAGGGCTTCTTCGTTGCGTTCTAAATTTGTTAGTTTCTTCTCAAGATTTTCTTCTTTTTGAATAAGTCGATTTTCAAGTTTCTGAAGCTCGGCTCTGCGTTCTCGGTTATCTTTTTCAAGGGATTCTTTTAATTTCAAGGATTCTTCCTTGGCATCAAACAGAATTTCCTTTTTTAAAGTTTCGCCTTCTTTAACGGCATCATTCACAATTGTTGTTGCGGTCAATTCAGCATTCTTTATCTTGCCTTCGGCAATATTCTTGCGTACAAAATAACCAATCACAAAAGCTGCGATGATACCAATGAATAAAATAATTGTTAGTATGTCTATAATTTTCACCTCCCTATAAACTATTTGCTATGTTTTTAATCTACTCATCATGATCTATATTTTATACTCTTTTGAAAATAGTGTCAAGAAACAAAGGTCACGCAAAGGGGTTATTTTTAAGAATTCAAAAAAAGAACCTCGAAAAGGTTCTTTTTTGAATAGTTTTCCCGCTTATTTCATTTTTTATTCAATATCCTCATCATTCATCAAGTTTTCTTCGATGTCTTCAGGTTCAGCTACAATCTTGCTTGCAGCATTTTTTTCACGTATTTCTTTTTCGATGGCATTGGCAACTTCTGGATTAGCCATCAGATACTCTTTAGAATTATCTCGGCCCTGTCCTAAGCGTTGTTCGTTGTATGAAAACCAGGATCCGGATTTATCAACAATCCCAAAATCGACACCGACATCCAGCAGATCGCCTTCTTTTGAGATACCTTTGCCATACATGATATCAAATTCAGCCTGTTTAAACGGTGGCGCAATTTTGTTCTTGACAATTTTGGCCCGGGTGCGGTTACCGACAATTTCAGTACCCTTCTTCAGGGATTCAATCCGACGAACATCGATTCGTACCGATGCATAAAATTTAAGTGCTTTTCCGCCAGTTGTTGTTTCTGGATTACCAAACATTACCCCGATTTTTTCTCGCAACTGATTAATAAAGATCGTAGTAGTGTTTGATTTTTTAATTACACCGGTCAGCTTTCTTAACGCTTGAGACATCAATCGAGCCTGGAGACCCATATGAGAATCACCCATCTCACCATCAATTTCGGCCCGGGGAACCAAAGCCGCAACGGAGTCAATAACCACAACGTCAATGGCGTTACTTCTTACCAGGGCTTCAACAATCTCCATTGCCTGTTCACCGGTATCAGGTTGGGCAACCAGCAGATTATCAATATCGACCCCCAATGCTTTTGCATAGGTGGGATCCAAAGCATGTTCTGCATCAACAAATGCTGCATTTCCCCCAGCCTTTTGCGCTTCGGCAATGATATGCAGGGCGATCGTCGTTTTACCAGAAGATTCAGGTCCATAGATTTCCACAACCCGTCCCCGGGGAACCCCGCCGACCCCAAGCGCCATATCCAAACCAATGGATGAGGTCGAAATGACTTCCACATTCAATTTGGCCGCATCATCACCCAGACGCATGACTGCACCCTTGCCAAAACTTCTCTCAATGTTCTTCAGAGCCGCATCCAGGGCTTTTTGTTTATCTGTTAATTCCTCATTATTTGGTTTTGTTTTTTCAGCCATTTGTAACCATCCTATTCTTTATTGGAACATTCGTTCTTGTTTAATTATATCCATTTTGTCTGGCTTTGTCAACTATGGTTTTTCGGATCAGATGAAAGACTTTATTAGCAGTTTTTTGTTGGACTACTTTTCGGTCGCCATTAAAGTGATAGTGATAAACGTCGGTTTTTCCGTCAAAACAAACCCCAATATAGACGAGCCCCACTGGTTTCTCTTCACTGCCCCCATCTGGGCCGGCTATGCCGGTAACTGAAACACTGAGCATTGATTGCGAAATCTTTTGCAGGTTTTCACACATCTCTGTGGCAGTTTCGGTGCTGACCGCTCCATATGTTTCCAGGGTTTCTTTTTTTACCCCCAACAAATTGATTTTTGCATCATTTGAATAGGTCACCAGCCCGGTTCCAAATACTTTGGAAATACCCGGGTATTCGGTGAGTTGGGAGGCAATCAAGCCGCCGGTACAAGACTCAGCTGTGGCCAATGTGATGTTTTCGGCCAATAATAATTTACATACTGTTTCCTGGAGGGATTCTTTTGAAAATGAAAAAATATTATCTTCAAAACGAGATAGCATAATCTCCTCGTAGTGATCAAGCAATGCGTTCATTTCATTTTCATCACTGCCATTGGCAGTAATTCGGATCAGCACTTCGCCCATCTTGGCGTAGGTGGCAATCGTTGGGTTTACCTGCGTATCGATCAGATCGAGCAAACGGTCTTCGGCAGCTGATTCCCCGATGTCCGATAAATTATAATAACGTGAGATCACCAGCTGGTTATTGTCCTCTTTTAAAATCGGTAAGACGGCTTCCTCAAAAACCCGGGTCATTTCTCGTGGCGGTCCCGGGAGCATGATAATCATCCGGCCCTGTTCTTTTAGTAGAATCCCCGGGGCGGTGCCACAGGGATTAAATAATATCTCGGCGTTTTCTGGGATGAAAGTCTGCTTGAGATTATTGGGAGTCATGGTAAATTCGCGGTTGGCAAAATATTGCAGCAAATCTTCTTTTGTTTTTTCATCCTGAATCAGCTCTTTTTTGAAGATATCAGCAATGACTTCTTTGGTTAAATCATCCTGGGTGGGTCCCAGTCCACCGGTCGTGATAATCAGGTCACATCGGTTAAAAGCGATTCTGACCGCTTCTTCCAGGCGTTTCGGATTATCGCCAACCGTGGTATGAAAACAAACCCGGATACCTAAGAGGGACAACTCCCGGGATAAAAATTGGACATTTGTGTTGAGGGTATCTCCCACCAACAGCTCAGTACCGACGGAAATCAATTCACATTTCATTACGCATTTCCTTTCAAAGTCTTAACGGTTATTATGTACGACTAATTATTGCAGGTTTATCCCTTACATTGAACGGAATACTTTTTTGTTTAGGACAATATAATCAATTCCGGAATATAAGGTAAGAATGGTGGCAACATACATCATAATCGTAGCCGCCGGGATATTGATCAGCGAAAATGGCCAATTACCAAAAAGAATCAGAATGATGGCGATCATTTGGGAAATCGTTTTTGCTTTCCCCCATTTGCTGGCTGCAATGATAATACCATCGGCGGCCGCTAATGAACGCAAGCCAGTGATGGCAAATTCCCGGGCAATGATGATAATAACCATCCAGGCCGGAACCGAGCCCAACTGGACAAAACAAATCAGGGCTGAGCAAACCAGTAATTTATCCGCCAGGGGGTCCATGAATTTTCCAAAATCAGTAACCAGATTTCGGCTTCGAGCCAGATAACCATCGAGACTGTCGGTTAACGATGCGATAATAAACAAGGCGGCGGCAAGAGGTTGATGGTAGGGAAAGTCGATCAGTAGCGCTGCAATGAAGAAAGGAATCATGACCATTCTGACAACAGTAATCTTATTTGGTAAATTCATTTTCAATATCTCCTATCAAATCATATTCTAAGGCATTGACTATCTTAACGGAATAAAACTTTCCGATTGTTAAGGGGGTATTGTAGCTATCGACAAATACAGTTCCATCGATTTCCGGGGCATCACCATAAAAACGGCCAAAGTATGACTCTTCTTCCACTCCTTCGATCAGCACTGGCAGGGTTTTGCCGATAAAACGCTGTTTATTGGCATACGAAATAGTTTGCTGCGTGATCATAATTTCATTGTAGCGTTTTTCTTTTTCATCTTCGGAAATTTGATTGTCAAATTCAGCGGCCGGGGTATTTTCTTCCTGTGAATATTTAAATACCCCTAAATGATCAAAAGGCAACATCTTAATTTTTTTAATCAGGTCGACATGCTGATCTGCTGTCTCGCCCGGAAAGCCTGTGATGATTGAGGTTCGCAGTACCGCGTCCGGCAGATTCGTACGAATCTTGTGAATCAGATCGCTGATCTGTGCAAAGCTCATCTTTCGGCCCATCCGTTTTAAAACCGTATCATTCAGATGCTGCAGCGGAATATCGAAGTATTGGCAGATCGCCGCCGGATGTCGTTTGACTGTCGCCAGCAATTTATCGGTGATGCCTTCCGGGTATAGATACATCATCCGAATCCAAGTGAATTCAAACTCCGCAGCAATTTTTTCCAGCAGCGCTGGCAGGTCTAAACCTTCATCAAGGTCGCAGCCATAGGGAGCAATGTCCTGTCCAATCAGGGTAATTTCTTTAATGCCTTTTTCCTGGAGAACTCGTAGTTCATTAAAGATTTCCCGGCTGTGGCGACTGCGGTATTTGCCCCGGATCTTGGGAATCACACAATAGGTACAGCCGTGATCGCAACCCTCACTGATGCGGACAAAGGTCGACACCGTGCCGGCCCGGATATAGCGCCGGGCTTCAATGATGGCTTTATCAATATCGCCGAAAAACTGGTTCTCCATTCTTTTCTCTCCATTACCGATCTGATCTTGATCCCGCTGATCCGAATCCGATCGGGTTTCCAGAGCAGTGATTAAATCGAGAATATTATCGAAATGACCAACCCCTAAAAATCCGTCGACTTCGGGTATTTCAGCCGCCAGCTCCTGATGGTATCGCTCGGCCATGCAGCCGGCAACAATCAACAGTTGACATGAACCCGAATTTTTATACTCAACGTATTCCAGGATATAATCGATCGATTGCTCTTTTGCCGATTGGATAAAACAACAGGTATTGACAATAATAATTTCGGCCGCTTGTGGATCATCGATAATATCATAATTTTTTTCTTCAATTAAACCCAGCATCATTTCTGAGTCAATGGTATTTTTATCACATCCCAAAGTCGTCATGTGAATAGTCTTCATATTTACCTACTCTCTTTTCTTAAATTCATCTTCTGTAATTAAAATTTGCCGGGGCTTGCTGCCGTTAGGACCGGAAATAATACCCCGTTCCTCGAGATCATCAATAATTCGACCCGCCCGGGCGTAACCAACCTGCAATTTTCGCTGGAGCATGGAGGTTGACAGCTGATTGTATTCAAAGGCGATATTGAGGGCATCTTCCAGCAGGACGTCCCCTTCCCGGCTTTGCGTTTTTTCCTCGGGTTCCTGGGAAATGGCTTCTTCGATGGCAGCATCATACTGCATCCCTTTTTTGATCTTTACGGCATCAATAACCGCATTGATCTCCGCATCGGATACATAGGTACATTGTACCCGAGTCGGTTTCGATTGTCCAACCGGATAGTAAAGCATATCCCCTTTTCCAAGCAGTTTTTCAGCCCCACCGGTATCAAGAATTGTCCGGGAATCGGTGTTTGATGCCACCGAAAAGGCAATCCGCGAGGGGATATTGGCTTTGATCAAACCAGTGATAACATCCACCGAAGGTCGTTGGGTGGCTATGATCAGATGAATGCCACAGGCTCTTGCCAATTGGGCAATTCGACAAATGGCGTTTTCACATTCTTTTGGTGAGGTGATCATCAGATCCGCCAACTCATCAATGACGATCACAATCCGGGGCAATTTCTTTTGACCCGATTTGGTCATGTGTTCGTTATATCCTTCAATATCCCGTACTCCGGCTTCTTTAAAGAGCATATAACGATCAGTCATCTCTTTCAATCCCCAGTTAAGGGCATAGGAAGCTTTTTTAGGATCCGTCACCACCGGAATCAGCAAATGCGGAATGGCGTTGTACTGATTCAGTTCCACCATTTTGGGATCGATCATAATAAAACGCAATTCTTCTGGCGATGATTTAAAAATCAGACTGACAATGATGCTGTTGATGCAGACGCTCTTACCGGATCCGGTCGACCCAGCAATCAGCACGTGGGGCATTTTGCCGATATCACCAATGACATTTTCACCTGAAAGGGTTTTACCCAGGGCGAAGGTCAAGGGACTCTTGCTGTTGATAAATTGCGGGGTTTCAATAATTTCCCGGAGGCCGACAATTTCCGAAATATCGTTGGGCACTTCAATACCGACTGCCGCTTTCCCGGGAATCGGCGCTTCAATGCGGATATCGGAGGTGGCTAAACTAAGCGCTAAATCGCTGGACAGATTAACAAATTTATTGACCTTGACCCCTGGATCAAGCTGTAATTCAAAACGGGTAATACTGGGACCGACATTGACCTCGACGATTTTAGCTTTTACCCCAAAATTCTTCAAGGTCTCCTCAATGATCTTCGCTTTTTTAATGACATCATCTTTTTTTGATTTCTTTTTAACTGCCGGCGGGTTTAAAAGATCTAGGGAGGGAAAGGTATATTCCGCAACTGCTGTTTCGAAACTGACGGCTGATAAGTTTAATACCTTAGTTTCATCATCTGCTTTTGGGATTTTATGTAACTCTTTATTTGATTCTTTATTGGAATCTTTATTAGCATCCTTTTTAGAGGATCCGAAATCGACAAAATTAGGCGGTTTCAAGAAGTTTTCATGAATCTTCATAGGGGTTTCCTGTTCGTCTGCATCTTCTTCTATAAAACCAAAAGGATCCTGTTTGGTTTTCTTTTTTGCCGGCGGGATGACCCCAGTTACTGGTTCAAAAAGCGGTTTCTCAGCGCTCTGATGGGACTGACTGGACTCATTGATCTGATAGGGTTCAAACAATGGCGCATGGTCATCATAATCGCCAACCATTGGGATCAATGTGGTTTCAGAGGTTCGCTCCTTAGTGGCTTTAACCTCTTGTTTGATCCGCTGTTTATCACGGATCACATCAATCTGATCTTTCAGGCGATCTCTAAGTGGCGGAGCATTTTCGTTTTTATCCTTGATTTGATTCAAATATTTTTTTAGTCTGTTTCTAAAAATAAAAATTAAGATAATTGCCGAACTTACAATAACCAGCAGCAGCGTGCCTTTGACAGCAAACAGCTTAATAAACAGCACTGCCAGCAGAATCCCGATAATACCACCATATTGGCCGTATTGGGCTAAACTGAACAGCTCGGGAATGCTATAGTCCATCAGATTCGGGGCATTAACAGTAAAGCCGATCATCATGTTGACAAACAATAAAAAGACTAGCATAAACGTTGTTGCCCAATCCTCAATTTTATTCAGACACAACACCACCCCAAGGGTAATAATAAAAAGTGACATAAAAATAGTGAGCGCGCCAAAACAGTAACTGAAGGCGAGGCTGACAAAGTTTCCCACCATTCCGGCATTATAGTCGATATAAGCATAAATCGAAAAAACGCCCAAAATAATTAAGAAAACACCAATTGCCATATTACTGACCGAAAATCGTTGCGACGCTTTGGGGGCTGGTTTCTTTTTAGCTTTACTTTTATTTGATTTATTCTGATTTGGTTTTTTTGCGGTATTTTTATTTGTTGCCATTATGCTCCTCGAATTTATATTACACGAATTTATACTAAATGATCGTAATAAAAGATATGATAAAAGGTGCAGGTAAACCTGCACCTTGAGATTGTGTTATAAAGATAAGATTGGAAAGCGGTGCAGCAATCAATGAAGGTTCATGACTTTAGCTTACTCTTAACGATCCGCAGCGTTTTATTTTCCGGAATGGCCAAAACCGCCATCACCACGTTCGCTGTCGGCCAATTCTTCTGCGTTGGAAACTTCGATAAACTCGGCCTTGACATACTCAGCAAAAACCATTTGGGCAATCCGCTCGCCTGGTTCCAGCTGATAAGGCTTATCCAATAAGTTTATCAGAATTATCTTAATTTCGCCACGATAATCGGCATCAATGGTGCCCACCCCGTTGACCAGAGACAAGCCGTGTTTTAGAGCCAATCCGCTTCTGGCGCGAATTTGGGCTTCAACGCCTATCGGCATCTCTAAACAAATCCCGGTGGGAATCTGATAAACCTTATGGGGCATGATGATCATTTTCGTATCAAGATTCGCTCGCAAATCCACGCCAGCAGAACCAATGGTTTGATATTCTGGCAATGGATATTGAGATTGGTTGAGTATTTTAATTGAATAATTCTTAATCATTATTATTCCTTTGGCAGCATTGCTTTTCGGGAAAGGTTGATCCGGCCCTGTCCGTCGATTTCCATAACCTTAACGGTCACTTCATCGCCGATTTTAACCACATCTTCAACGGCGTTGACCCGTTCATTGGCTAATTTGGAAATATGAACTAAACCGTCTTTACCCCCCGGCAGGGATACAAAGGCGCCAAAATTCATGATTCGGACAACCTTACCGGTTAATACTTCGCCAACTTCAACTTCTCTGACGATATTTTCAATAATTTCCTTGGCCCGATTACCAGATTCGGTATCCACTGAAGCGATGAAAATTCGGCCATCATCTTCAATATCAATTTTAACCCCGGTGTCATCAATAATTTTATTAATCACCTTGCCACCCGAACCGATGACGTCACGGATTTTATCAGGTTTGATCTGGAAAATAATGATACGTGGAGCATAAGGTGATAAATCTTTACGGGACTCGGCAATTTCTTCATTCATAATGCCAAGAATATGCAGTCGACCAATTCTGGCCTGTTCCAGCGCTTCGGTAAGAATCTGTTTGTTTATGCCATCGATTTTAATGTCCATCTGGATGGCAGTGATGCCATCAGCGGTTCCGGCCACCTTGAAGTCCATGTCACCAAGGAAATCTTCCATGCCCTGAATATCGGACAAAATCGCCAGTTTATCATCTTCTTTAATCAGACCCATGGCAATACCGGCAACAGGCGCCTTTAAAGGTACCCCGGCCGCCATTAATGATAGCGAACTGCCGCATACGCTGGCCTGTGAGGTTGAACCATTAGAGCTTAATACTTCCGAAACAACCCGAATTGCATATGGGAATTCATCTTCAGATGGCAGTACCGGAATCAGGGCGCGTTCAGCCAGGGCACCATGACCGATTTCACGACGGCCGGGACCACGTGATGGTCTAGCTTCACCGACACTGTATGATGGGAAGTTATAATGGTGGATATAGCGTTTAGAGTCTTCATTTGATAATCCATCCAGTTTTTGCACATCACCGAGAACACCCAGAGTTACAACCGAAAGTACCTGCGTTTCACCTCGGGTGAATAATCCTGAACCATGGGGTCTTTCCAAAAAGTCGATTTTGGCGGTAATCTGACGGATTTCATCCATTTTTCGATTGTCTGGACGAATACGATCTTCGAGAATCATGCGACGGATTTCTTTTTTAACAAGCGAACTGATCACATCGTCAATTTCTATTTTCTGATTAGGATAAATTTCTAAGAAATGATCTTTAACCAGCTCTTTTATTTTTTCAATGTTGTCAAGTCGTTCCATCTTGTCCGGTGTTTTAACAGCTTCGCTCAATTGATTACCGAGGAAAGTAACAATCTCAGCTTTGATTTCTTCTGATGGGGCAAAAATTGGGTAATCAGCTTTAGCCTTACCAACAGCGGCAATGATTTCTTCCTGAAAGGCGACGAGTTTTTTTATTTCTTCATGTGCCAATAAAATGGCTTCCAGCATCGCTGTTTCAGAAATTTCATTAGATGAGGACTCAACCATCATAATCGCATCTTTGGTACCGGATACAATTAAGTTAAGTTCACTAATAGTCCGTTGTTCTTCATTTGGGTTGACAATATATTCACCATCAATCAGACCGATGGCAACCGAACCAATGGGTCCATTGAACGGTAAATCAGAAATCGATAAAACAATCGAAGCACCAATCATCGCTGCTATTTCGGGGGCATTATCCTGATCCACAGACATAACCGTGGCGATAACCTGAACCTCATTTCTAAATCCTTTGGGGAACAGTGGTCGGATCGGGCGATCCATCAGACGACAATTTAAAATAGCTCTTTCTGTTGGCCGACCTTCACGTTTTATAAAACCGCCAGGAAATTTTCCAACAGAATATTGTTTTTCTTCATAATCACAGCTTAAAGGGAAAAAATCCATGCCTTCCCGGGGCTTTTTTGCAGCAGAAACAACAGCTAAAACTTCTGTTTTGCCATATCTGATCATGGCAGCACCTTTTGCAAGTAGTGCGACTTCCCCAATCTCTACGCGGAGCTGTCGTCCAGCAAATTCAGTTTCAAAAATATTCATTCTTTTCTCGCTTTCTATTATAATTCGCCAGAAGTGGTGTTTTGGACACCGTCTGGTGTAAAGTCGCAATCAACAGGATACGGGTGCCCGCATTAGGATTGATGACCTTCAGGTAAAAAAAAAGGGCGGAATACTCCGCCCCAAATTATTTTCTTAAGCCTAATCTTTGGATTAGTTCACGATATCGATTGATATCTTTGTTTTTCAGATAAGTTAATAATCGTCTTCGCTGTCCTACCAGTTTCAGCAGACCGCGTCGCGAGTGATGATCTTTTTTATGGATTTGAAGATGCCCATTAAGATCGTTAATTCGAGCTGTTAACAATGCAATTTGTACTTCTGGTGAACCAGTGTCACCTTCGTGTGTTTTGTAGTCTTCAACTACCTGTGCTTTTAATTCTTTACTGATCATTTAAAATCTCCTTGTTTTTTTAATTTATCCATAAACCGAGTATTTTGTTGGAGTTTCAAAAAACTAAGTGAATGGTAATAACTTAATGAGTATATCATAAACATCTATTGTTGTAAATCTATTATTCAATAAAATCTTTTCTGATCTGGTCAATATCCATTTTAATTTGAATGATTAAATCATCAATGGAATCAAATTTTATTTCATCTCTGATTTTTTTCTTAAATTCAATGGTGATCTCCTGATTATAAATATCCTCATCAAAATCGTAGATATAGGTTTCAATGCTGAAAGGGTGTTTTTCAAAAGTTGGGTTAAATCCCAAATTTGTCAGTCCATTTAAACACTTCCCGCGATAATGAACATGAGTATAATAAACGCCGGTACTCGGCAAGATTATTTTTTTATCTAATTTAATATTTGCAGTAGGAATGCCAAACTGGTGGCCCAATCCCTTCCCTTGAACAACAACACCGCTTAATGCATAATCTCGGCCCAGAAAGGTTTTGACCTCATCCACCTGACCACAGCTGATCAGTTCGCGAATAAAAGTAGAACTTACCGAGTGGGTATTAATGATAAATGGCGGAAGAATTTCAACTTCAAAACCATATTTTTTCCCCAACTCTTTTAATGCAGCGGTTGTTCCCGCGCCTTTATAACCAAAATTATAATTGAAACCGACAACAACAACTTTGACATTATATTTTTTCAGCAGATAGTCGGTGATGAATTTCTCCGGGGTTAATTTCATCAGCTTTTCAGTGAACGGATTTAAAAACACAAAATCAACACCATATTCCCGAATCATGGCTTCTTTTTCAGCATTGGAGGTAATCAGCCAGGGCGTATAATTAGGAAAAATTAATTCCAGGGGGTGCTCTTTAAAGGTCATAACCCCCGTTTTACACGCTAATCGCTGGCCGATTTTTTTTGTTTCTTCCAGCAAAGCCCGGTGTCCCAAATGAACCCCGTCAAAAAAGCCCAGGGCCAAAACAATTTCTTCTCCGTGATAAGTATTTGTTGTCATTGTTCACCTCACAGTAGTTTTGTCGGTTTAATATAGTTTCCTTCTTCGTTCTGAACATATCTACCCATTCCAATAAGTTGATCGCCATCATATAAGCGCAGTGTTTCGCCCAGGTAAAAATCATCCAGGGATTCATGGATATTCCATTGAAAGAGTTTATTTCCATTAAGTAAGAACTTGCGACCCTGTTCGGTTGCCCGCACACATTGATAGCGATCAAGAGAATAAGCCAATGGGTAAAAAAGCGGTGCACAATGGTCCTGGTTGACTATTTCTTCGATCTTGGCCAGGGTTAAAGCATCGTCAATGCTGAAGGCACCAACTCGGTGCCGGATAAGGTTTCCCATACATCCTAATGTTCTCAGAGCAGTTCCGATATCACGGCACAGTGAACGAATATAGGTTCCTTTAGAACAGGTTACCATGATTTTTGCTTTTTGGGACTCTTCACAGAATTCCAGCAGACTGATCCCGGCGACATGAACGTCCCGTTCTGGTATTTCAACTGTTTCACCGTTTCTGGCGTAGTGATACAATTTTTTTCCATTCACCCGAATGGCTGAGTAGATCGGTGGTCGCTGGCGGATATCGCCGATAAACTGAGCCAGGATACTTTCAAAAGCGTCGCGGCCGATCCGCTGTTCGCTTTCTCTGATAATAGTCCCTGATAAATCACAGGTATCGGTTTCCCGCCCGAGGATGACTTCCGCTTCATAGACCTTTTCGTGGTCAGTGATATATTCAACCATTTTTGTCGCTTGGCCAACACATAAAACAAGAACGCCCTGGGCATCTGGATCCAGTGTTCCGGTATGTCCAATTTTTTTTGTTTTTAGAATTTTCCGGGCCTTAAATACCACATCATGAGATGTCATGCCCTTCTCTTTGTAAACATTGAGATAGCCGTTGAAACTGTTAACTTTCTCCATTTTGATTCTCATAAACGTTCATCAGATCATGTTTCAGTTCATTAATGTCACCACTGAAATTAAAGCCTGCTGCCCGTTCATGTCCTCCGCCGCCATACTTTAAAGCAATTTCGTGAATATCATAGGGAAATTTTGCCCGCAAAGATACCCGGTATTCACCAGCGTCGATTTCTTTTAGTAGAGCCGTTATTGAAACCCCAATGGTATTTTGACCCAAATTGGCAACATCGTCAGTGATGTTGATGGTGCCGCCAAATTTAATGATCGTATCATGATCCAATACCATCAGTGCGATGGGCATACTGTCTAGTATTTCCAATGAATGGATGGCAGCACCGGTCATTTTCATCTGATCAATGTTCTTCTGGGTATGAAGTCTTTTAGAAAGGTGGGCGTAATTAGTTTTGATGGCATACAATTCGCTGGCGATTAAATGGGTGTCAACGGTCACATTGGAAAACTGGAAACTGCCAGTATCGGTGGTGATCCCAGTGAAAACAGCATCGGCCATTTCTTCGTCAAAGTCCACATTCAGACCTTTTAAAATGCGAAAGACGATTTCGGCAGTTGCTCCGGTAATTTCGACAAAGTTAAGATCACCATAATGCGCATTGCTTTTATGATGATCGATAACCAGTTTTGTTCTAGCCGCTGGCATTTCGGCTGGTGAAAAGGCAAAACTGCTGCTGGAGCAGTCTAAAAACACAATAACGTCATAGCTGTCCTGCAACGATTGATTAAAATACTGAATTTCATTAAAGAAAACCAGTTTGTCCTCTAGCGGCAAGTCAATATAATAATCAACGGTTTTATTAAGCTGCTTCAAACCTTTTCCTAAAGCCACTGCCGAACCAATTGCATCACCATCCGGTTTTTGATGAAGTAGAATCAAAAACCGTTGATTGGTTTTTAGGCAATTTAATATTTCATCAGGAATCTTCTTCATTCTGATCCTTCAGTTCTTTATCGTCTTTTAAACCTTTTAAAATCGATTCAATATGCATGCCATATTCAATCGAATTATCTATTTCAAAGATCAGGGCCGGTACTGAATGAACCGTGATTACCTGCCCCAAACTCGATCTTAAAAAGCTTTTGGCATTGTTCAATAATTCCAGTACGACCTTCTTCTGACTATCATCGCCAAAAATACTGACATAGACAGTCGCTGTCTTCAAATCGGGGGCTGCTTTAACCCTGGTAATACTGACATTGCTGTCTTTAATACGGGTGTCTTTCATTTTATGAATAATGATTAAACTCAATTCTCTTTGGATTAAGCCATTAATTTTTTCATTTCGATGAGATGCCATTTGTTTTTATCTCCTTCATGGGAAAGATATGCTTTCGCTTATCTTTCGATTTTTTCCATGGTAAATGCTTCTATGTTATCGCCAACTTTTAAATCGTTGTATTTTTCGATCCCAATTCCACATTCATATCCGGTGTTTACTTCTTTAACATCATCTTTGAAACGACGCAAAGAGGCAATTTTTCCTTCCAGGATTACGATGCCATCGCGAATAATACGGACATCATCGTTCCGGTTGATTTTTCCTTCGGTGATATAGCAACCGGCAATGGTACCGATGCTGGGGATCTTAAATACTTCCCGAATTTCAGCATTACCCATGACTTTTTCCCGGAATTCTGGTGCCAGCATGCCTTCCATGGCTTTTTTAATATCTTCAACCGCATCGTAAATAACCCGATAAAGGCGAATATCCACTTCTTCGGTTTCAGCCAGTTTGACCGCATTTTTGTCCGGTCTGACATTAAAACCAATCACAATGGCGTTTGAGGTAGATGCCAGTAAGACATCCGTTTCATTGATGGCGCCGACCGCACCGTGAATAATATTAATGCGAACTGCTTCATTATCCAGCTTTTCCAGGGATTGTTTGATCGCTTCAATGGAGCCCTGAACGTCGGCTTTAATGATAATGTTGACATCCTGAATATTGCCGTCCTGAATCTGACTAAACAGATCATCAAGGGAAATATTTGATCGGCGTTGACGTTCGCCTTTTTGCATTTCTTTTCGTTTTTCAGCCAATTGACGGGCTTCTTTTTCATTTTCAAGCACGATGAAGTCGTCCCCAGCCGCGGGAATATCTGAAAGACCAGAAATTTCTACCGGTGTGGAGGGACCCGCCTTCTTCAGTCGCTTGCCTTTATCGTCAATCATTGTCCGGATCTTACCGTAGGTAGTGCCAGAAATAATTGAATCTCCAACATGCAAGGTTCCCTGTTGAACCAATAAGGTTGCAACCGATCCTTTTCCGCGCTTTATCTGAGATTCAATGACACTTCCTCTGGCTTCACGGCCGGGATCTGCGGTCAGTTCTTCCATTTCGGACATCATGATGATCATTTCCAGCAGAGATTCAATCCCTTCACCGGTTTTTGCCGAGACGTTTACGGCAATGGTTTCGCCACCCCATTCTTCAACTACAAGGTTGTATTTGGTTAACTCTTGCTTAACTCGTTCGGGATCAGCTCCCGGTTTATCAATTTTATTGATGGCCACCAGGATCGGAACACCGGCCGCTTTGGCATGATTGATGGCTTCGACGGTTTGAGGCATTACACCATCATCCGCTGCAACAACCAGGACCGCGATATCGGTGATTTGAGCACCTCGGGAACGCATGGCCGTAAAAGCCTCATGGCCCGGGGTATCAATCACTGTAATGGCATGATTCTTGATATTAACGGTATAGGCACCAATGTGCTGGGTGATGCCGCCTGCTTCGCCAGCAAGTACATTTGCTTTACGAATGCGATCGAGGAGTGAGGTTTTACCATGATCAACATGTCCCATGACCGTGACAACCGGCGGACGAGGTATTGCATTCTCACTTTCTTCTTCATCGTATTCTTCCAAAATCTTAGAAACAACATCTTCGATTTTAATCGCTTCGACTTCAAAGCCCAATTCAGTTGCAACGATGGCCGCTGTCTCGAAATCGATCTCCTGATTAATACTCACCATGGTGCCAGCCAGCATCAGAGTTTTAATAACCTCGGTGGCACTTATTTCAAGAACATCGGCTAACTCGCCGACGGTTAGAATCTCAGGAATTTCAAATGTCTGGTTTAATTGAACAGACTTCTTTTTTTCATCTTTGATTCGTTTATAAACACTTCTTGCGGTTTTTTCTTTTTTACTGTGATCTCTAACTTTTGGCTGTTGACCCTGGTTGCTGGAAACGGGTCGTTTTTTTTCATCTGCTTTTTTCGGCACATTGCCCCCTGTATTTTGTTGATTTTTTTGTGGTGGTCTTGCTGGTTTTTTGGTATCAGAACTCACTTTTGGGGCAACATGATTTGAACTTGGTTTCACATTTTCCTTGATTGGTTCTTTTTTCTTTTCTGCTTCCAGATCCGCCTGATACTTATCTTTATCGAATTTTTCTTCAAATTCTGCAATCTGTTGATCAGTCAGGGCGCTCATATGGTTTTTTACAGGAATATTGTACATATTTAAAATGGCTACGAATTCTTTACTTGGAATATTATACTTTTTAGCAAAATCGTATACTCTTAATTTTGACATATTATTCCTCCCTTCAAAATTATATTATTTCATTTGTTTTTTCTCTGACAGTTGCTGACGAACAATCTCGACAACATCACTTTCTACTTTTCTTTTAAATGCGCGTTCCAGGTAATTTTTATTCAGGAATTGATCCACACATAATTCAGACTTGCATACATAGGCACCGCGTCCATTTGCTTTTCCAGTGGGATCAAAAAAAATTTCGCCAGATTTATCTGATACAATTCGAAATAAGTCTCGCTTATCAAATTTGGAATGGCATATAACACAGGTTCTCTGTGGAATTTTTTTCATTGTACCTCCCTGACACTGCTTTATCATAATATTATAGCATAAAAAGCTATGTTATTGGTTAAACCTTTAATTTTCAAAATCCGATGACTCTGCATCGATCGGATCATCTTCAGATATTGTTTCTTCGAAAATATCGAATTCTTCAGCTGATTCCAGTTCTTCTTTTAACTCCAGCAAAATATCGTCTGAAAATCCATTAGTATTTTCAGTACCGATTTTATGTTGATTTACATAATCGATTTTGCTTTTGATGTCGATCTTCCAACCGGTTAATTTTGCAGCCAGTCGCACATTTTGCCCTTCTTTACCAATTGCCAGGGATAATTGATAATCGTCAACAATGGCAATTGCTGTTTTCTCATCCTTGTTTGGTATGATCTCTACAACTTTCGCCGGGCTCAGGGCGTTTGCTAAATATTCTTCGATACTGTCACTCCATTTAATAACATCAATTTTCTCGCCTTGCAGCTCATTGATAATATTCTGGACTCGAACACCCTTTTGACCGACACAGGCACCAACCGGATCAATGCTTGGATCATTGGCTTTAACGGCCACTTTTGTTCGGGAACCGGCTTCTCTGGAAATGGAGATGATGTCCACAATGCCATCGAAAATTTCCGGCACTTCTGACTCGAATAAGCGCTTCACCAGCCCCGGGTGTGTCCGGGATACATTAACCTGAGGACCTTTGGTGGTTTTCTTAACCATCAGCAGGTAAACCTTTAATCGCTGATTCATTGTATATGTCTCACCGGTTGTTTGTTCTGAAGGCAGCATCACTGCCTCAAGTTTTCCAACCTCAACATAGACAACACCTTTTTCAATCCGCTTGATAATACCGGTTAATACTTCATCCTGTCGCTTAAGGTAATCGTCGTAGATGATATTTCGCTCAGCTTCTTTAATCCGCTGAATGATCAATTGTTTGGCATTCTGCGCAGCGATTCGACCAAAATCCCTGGGTCTGACTTCTTTTCTGAAGAAATCTCCAACAGCATAGTTGCTATCGACTTCCCGGGCTTTTTCAAGTGAAATCTGACTGTGATCATTTTCGGGAACTTCAACAATTTCTTTTAATGCAAATACTTGAATATCACCATTCTCACGGTCAATATTAATTTCGACATTATGCGAGTTACCATAGTTCTTTTTATATGCTGTGGTAATGGCAGCCTCAATTGCTTGAATTAATTCTTCTTTATCAATTGATTTTTCTTCTTGAATTACATCCAGAGCGCGTATAAACTCCTGATTCATATTCGTTTTCTCCGCCTTCCGTTTTATTCAGTTGATGGAAGAGGTTTGAAATTCAACTCATCCAACCGATTTGCTTTTGCAATTTTACTATTTTCGAGTGTCAGCATTTCACCTGTTTCCAACTCAAGGGTTAATTGTGCGGCGGTATATGATTTTAATACCCCTTCAATATCTTTTTTCCCATCCAACGGTGCAAAAAGATGAACAGCAATTTTCTTATCAAGATTTGATAGAAAATGCTTCTCTTTTTTTAGTGGCCGATCCATACCAGGTGAAGAGACTTCCAAAAAATAGCTCTGTTCGATGGGATCTGTTTCGTCAAGCAGTTCACTGATCTGTCGGCTGACGGTTTCGCAATCATCCAATGAAATCCCATTTTCCGAATCGATAAACAGGGTCAGGCACCAATCCTTGCCCTGTTTTTCAAAGGTCAGATCAGTTAATTCATAACCGAGGGACTCCACCACTGGCGCAGTTAATTCTTCTAAAAAGAATTCTTTCGATACTTTTTTCATACTTTTTCCTTTTTTAATACTTTATTTATCTAAAATCTAAGTTTTTTTCCGTAGCTATCAAAAAGTTGATACCTACTTGAAAAATAGTTAAGAGTGGGTCTCCCCACTCTTAATGAAATACTATATAATTGAATAAACAATTAAATAAATCATATCCATAAAAACAATTAAACCTCTAAGATTTCCACTTCTTTTTCTTTTAGAATGGCTTCAATGTTTTTAATCTCCTCATCCGTAACCTTCTGAATTTCTTTTTCACCTTGTTTTAAATCATCTTCGGTGATAAGGCCTTCTTTTTGTCCGTCTTTAAGCTCCTGAATGGCGTGTCGGCGAATGTTGCGCATTGCAACCTTACATTCTTCGCCATATTTCTTCACCAATTTGACCAGTTCTTTACGCCGTTCCTCCGTTAATTGAGGGATCAGTAAGCGAATAATTTTCCCATCATTGGATGGATTAAAACCCAGATCAGATTTTAAAATACCTTTTTCAATGGCAGGGATAGCCGTTGCATCATAAGGCTGCACGACAATCATTCTTGGTTCGGGAGTGCTGATATTTGCCAATTGATTTAAACTTGTCGGGGATCCATAATAATCAACCGTAACCTTATCGAGAATCCTTGGATTTGCTCTTCCGGCCCGTAAGCTGCCCAGGCTTTCATTAAGGTTTTTCAGTGCTTTATCCATTTTTTCATTTGCTGTCGCTTTAATCTCATTTACCATCTTCTATACCTCCTGAATAATTGTTCCGATTTTTTCGCCCATGATCGCACGTAAAATATTTTTCGGTTCATTTAAACCAAACACTAGAATAGGAATGTGATTATCCATACATAATGATGTTGCCGTTGAATCCATAACCTTCAGGCCCTGATTCAACACATCGATGTATGATAATTCGGAATAGCGTATTGCATCAGGGTTAACCTGTGGATCGGAATCGTATACCGCATCTATGCTTTTTGCTAAAAGGATAATTTCGGCATCAATTTCAGCAGCTCTCAGTGCTGCGGTTGTATCGGTGGTAAAAAAGGGATTTCCGGTACCGCAGGCAAAAATGACAACTCTTCTTTTTTCGAGATGACGAATTGCTTTTCGGCGGATATAAGGCTCAGCAATTTGTTTCATTTCGATTGCTGTTTGAACCCGCACAGGCACTTCCATCTCTTCCAGAACATCCTGTAAACCAAGGGCATTAATGCAGGTGGCTAGCATTCCCATGTAGTCAGCGGTGGATTTATCCATACCTTCGCCGCTTCGTCCCCGCCAAAAATTACCGCCGCCTACAACAATGGCAATTTCAACACCCAACTCAAAAACTTCTTTGATCTGAGTGCATATTGATTGTACCGTTGGGGTATCAATACCATGACCGGCGCCTCCGGCTAAGGCTTCACCGCTTAATTTTATGATGACACGTTTGTATTTCGGTTCCAAAAAGGCTCCCCCTTTCATTTTCTATATTATATCGTAACCAGTAACAATTTACAATCTTATCAACGGTAAAAAAAGAACACGAATGTGTTCTTTTTAAGCGTTTATGCGTTTAATTGCTTCGCTACTTCTTCGGCAAAGTTTTCTTCTTTTTTCTCTAAACCTTCACCCATTTGGAATCGGGCAAATCGTCTGATTTTGACATTTTCGCCAATTGTCATAATTTGTTCTTTAACCAGATCTTCGATTGTCAGATCAGGGTTTTTAACGAAAGGTTGTTCCATCAGACAAATTTCTTTGTAGTACTTGCTAACCCGGCCTTCAACCATTTTATCAACGATTTTTTCCGGCTTGCCTTCATTTAAAGCTTGCGCCCGAAGAATTTCTTTTTCTTGTTCAATTTCTTCCATTGGCACTTCTTCTTTGGTCACATATAAAGGATTAGCTGCAGCAATATGCATAGCTACATCTTTAACAAAGTTTCTAAATCCTTCATTTTTGGCTACGAAATCTGTTTCGCAGTTAATTTCGACAAGAACGCCGATTTTTCCACCCATATGAATATATGATTCAACGATGCCTTCAGCAGCAACGCGACCAGATTTTTTGTTGGTTGCAGCAAGTCCTTTTTCTCTTAACAAGATCATTGCTTCTTCAATATTTCCATCTGTTTCTACTAAGGCTTTTTTGCAGTCCATCATTCCGGCACCACTTTTAGCTCTTAATTCTTTTACTAATTTTGCGTCCACTTTTTCCTCCTGATAGTAATTATAAATTATTCTGCTTCAGTAACTTCAGCAGCTTCAACAATATCGGCAACTTCAGCAACAACTGCTACATCGGCAGCAACTACTTCTGCTACTTCTACTGCTTCTACAACTGGTGCTGCTACTGGTGCTACGACAATTTCTTCTTCAACTTGCTCGCCTTGTCGGCCTTCAATAATAGCATCCGAAATAACAGAAAGGATTAACGCAACGGCACGAATCGCATCATCATTACCAGGAATAATATAGTCAATTTCATCAGGATCACAGTTAGTATCGACAATTCCAATAATTGGAATACCCAGTTTTTTAGCTTCGGCAATGGCAATTCTCTCTTTTTTGGTATCAATTACAAAGATTGCTCCGGGAACGCCCTTCATATCTTTGATGCCGCCTAAGAATTTTTGCAATTTTTCACGTTGACGTTTCAGTTTAATAACTTCTTTTTTAGGTAGAAGCGCAAATGTACCGTCTTCTTCCATTTGTTCAAGTTCATTTAATCGGTCAATTCGTTTGCTGATGGTACCAAAGTTTGTTAATGTTCCACCTAACCAACGATGATTAACACAGTAGCTTCCACTACGTTTTGCTTCTCTTTCAATGCTTGTCTGAGCTTGTTTTTTAGTACCAACAAAAAGAATTTCTTCTCCATTTTCAGCCAGTTCTTTGACAAAGCTATAAGCTTTTTCAATTCTCTTCACAGTTTGTTGTAAATCAATGATGTAGATACCATTTCTTTCTGTGAAAATATATGGAGCCATTTTCGGATTCCATCTGCGTGTCTGATGCCCAAAATGCACCCCTGCTTCTAATAATTGTTTCATTGAAACACATGCCATAATTCATTCCTCCTTGGTTTTTCCTCCATCCTCATCAATCAAGAACATCGACCTGAACTCAGGCACCTGATGCCTCTCAGAGAATGTGTGTAATACATACCTTGATATACTAGCACAGTCAATTGATTTGCGCAAGTTTTATTTTGAATTAGAGTAAATATTTTTGGTAATTATCGCGTTTTTCGGATATATTGAAGACCCTTTCCACGTAATTCATATCAATGGTAAAATCATCCTGTTCATAATCTGAAGCATAAAAGGATATTTCCTCCAGAAGTTTTTCCATGACGGTATGTAGTCGCCGGGCGCCAATATTCTCATCTTCTTCATTCTGAAGATAGGCAATTTTGGCAATATATTTTACCGCTTCATCCGCAAAGATGAGATTGACATCCTCAGTTCGGATCAGCTCCTGATATTGCTTGATCACTGAATTCTCCGTATGGGTCAAAATCTGAATAAAATCTTCCTCTGTCAAGCTATCTAAATGAACGCTAATCGGAAATCGCCCTTGCAGTTCAGGGATCATATCTTGAATTTTTGAAACGTGGAAAGCTCCAGCCCCAATAAATAAAATAAAATCCGTCTTGATCGGACCATATTTTGTATTAACGGTACTTCCCTCGACAATTGGTAAGATATCACGCTGAACACCTTCTCTTGAAACATCCGGCCCGTGATTACTGCCATTTCCGATTATTTTGTCGATTTCATCAATAAATATGATGCCGTTTTGTTCCGCATCCTTGACTCCCTGCTCATTGACCTGATCCATATCAATCAGTTTTTGGGCTTCCTGATTGATCAAAATTTTTCTGGCCTCAGAAATTTTTACGCTCTTTTGCTTTTTCTTTTGCGGCAGAAAATCGCCCAGGATATCATTCATATTAAAGGACATGCTGTCATTGTTCATACCCTGCATAACACCAATGGTCTTTGATCCATCGTCATCGACTTCAATTTCGATGATCGTATCTTCCAGCAGACCTGCTTCCAATTCCTTTGATAACGCTTCCCGTTTTTCTTTTTTTGATTTTTCTTTTTCGGCATCGCCTTCCAATTCATATTGGGTCGGGGCAGTGGGTGGAGATGGTTTCATAAAGATATCAAAAGGAGTTTTCAGAGTTTCCTTGATCTTTTTTGAGGGCACGAGAGTATCAAGAATGATTTTATTGGCATTCTTTTCAGCTTCAGCATAAACCTCTTTCATTTTTTCCTGCTGAACATTACGGATCGATGTGTTAACCAGATCACGAACCATCGATTCCACATCACGGCCGACATAGCCGACTTCTGTAAATTTTGTCGCTTCAACTTTAATAAATGGTGCTCTTACCAGCTTAGCCATTCTTCGCGCAATTTCAGTTTTTCCCACCCCAGTTGGTCCAATTAAGATGATGTTTTTGGGCGTAAATTCATCGATCAGATCAGCCGGCAACAGCGATCGGCGATAGCGGTTTCTAATGGCGACAGCAACGGCTTTTTTGGCCGACTCCTGACCAATAATATAACGGTTTAATTCAGTAACGATTTTTTTTGGTGTTAATTCTTTCATAACCATTCTTCCGTTTCTATAATACTTCAACAGAAATATTATTATTCGTAAACACGCATATTTCCGAGGCAATTTTTAACGATTCATAGACCATTTCTTCGGCACTGAGGTTTGAATGGCTTTTTAGTGCTCGGGCTGCCGCAAGGGCATATGATCCGCCGGAACCGATGGCGGCCACATCATCATCCGGTTCGATGACTTCTCCATTCCCCGATAAGACCAGGGTTTCCGATTCATCCATGACAATCAACAGTGCTTCAAGCTTTCTTAGGATTTTGTCTGAACGCCATTCTTTGGCTAGTTCCACAGCGGACCGTTTTAAATTGCCATTGTACTGTTCGACCTTATGTTCGAATTTTTCGCAAAGGGTGAAGGCATCGGCGACAGAACCGGCAAACCCTACTAAGATTTTATCATGATAGATTCTTCTGATTTTTGTGGCTTTATTTTTCATGATCGTCTTTTCGCCCATGGTTACCTGCCCATCTCCGGCAATGGCGACCTGACCGTTATGGCGTATTCCTACGATGGTTGTTGCATGAAACATATTTTTTCTCTCTTTCTTATCAAATGTACTGTAATTTATTCTGCTGTTGGCGCTTTATAACCGCAGTCTTTTTTATCGCAATAGATCGACTTACGTTTACCCAGACCCTTTTGAAACAGCGTTGAATCGCAGACCGGGCATTTTTCAGGGATTGGCAAGTCCCAGTTCATATAGTCACAATCCGGATAATTGCTGCACGAATAAAAGGTTCGTCCCGTTTTGGAGGTTCGTTTGACGATATCGCCGCCGCAGACTGAGCAGATGCCCCCTGTTTTTTCAAAAAACGGCTTCGTATTTTTACATTCCGGAAAACCTGGACAGGCGAGGAAGCGGCCAAACTTACCTTTTTTTATGACCATCCGGCGGCCGCACAATTCGCAGTCAACATCAGATTCGGGATCAGCGATGGTTACCGATTCAGCCTTTTCCTGAGCATTGGTCAGTTCTTTTTCAAAGCCCTTATAAAAGTTCCGCAGTAGTTCAATCCAATCGGTTTCGCCTTCTGAAACTGAATCCAGACGATCTTCCATTTCGGCTGTGAACGAAATATTAACCACTTCGCTAAAATACTCTTTCATTAGATGAGTAACCGTAACACCCAGCTCAGTGGGTTTAAAATGCTTTTCTTCCACTTCGACATAGTCGCGATTCTTAATAGTGGCAATGGTCGGGGCATAGGTACTCGGCCGGCCGATGCCCTTTTCTTCCAATATTTTAACCAATGATGCTTCGGTATAGCGAGCTGGTGGTTTGGTGAATTTTTGCTCTTTCGTCGTCTTTAGTCGAACCAGGTCATCACCGATGGTTAATTCCGGTAAAATACTGTCGTCATTTTTACCGGCACCTTTACCAACCCGGGTAAAGCCATCAAATTTTTGGGTTTCTCCCTTGGTTTTAAAAATCAGATTGCTGCAGGCAACATCAACATCTGTCACATAATACTGAGCATCTGCCATTTGACTGCAAAGCAGTCGTTCCCAGATAAGCTTGTATAACCGATACTGATCCGGTTCTAATGAATTTCGGGCTTCTTCCGGAGTCAACACGACCGATGAAGGCCGAATGGCTTCATGGGCATCCTGGACATTCTTCTTTTTTCCGACTTTTTTTTCAGTGCCCAGATAATCGTCGCCGAAATGCTGCTTGATATATTCTTTGCTCTCTTGCACGGCCTCATCAGCAATCCGGGTTGAATCGGTTCTTAAATAGGTAATTAAACCGGTTAGGCCGCTGCCCTTAATATCCACCCCTTCATAAAGTTGCTGGGCCAGGCGCATGGTTCGTTGAGTTGTAAAGCCAAGCGACTTATAAGCTTCCTGCTGGAGGGTACTGGTGGTAAAAGGTAAGGGTGGTTTCTGATATCGCGTGCGTTTTTTGACATTTTCGACAACAATCGCATTCGCTTCCACCACTTTTTCTAAGCGGATCGCCTCTTCAGCATTGGTAATCGTTTTTTTCTTACCGTCCTCAGAATAGAATTTTGAGACGAATGTTTTGTCGTCATCATGTTTTTTTAAGAGTAATTCCAGATTCCAATACTCTTCCGGTATAAATGCCGCAATCTCTTCTTCCCGGTCAACAATGATGCGGGTGACAACCGATTGAACCCGGCCGCCACTGAGCCCCTTTTTAACTTTCTTCCACAAAAAAGGACTCAGCGAATACCCAACCAGTCGATCCAGAATACGTCGCGCCTGCTGTGAATTGACCAAGTCGATATCGATGGTTCTTTTGTTGTCAATGGCGGCGTTTACCGCTTTTTTTGTAATTTCATGAAACTCGATCCGACATTTCGTATTTAAATCAATTTCCAGAAAATTTGCCATATGCCAGGATATGGCTTCCCCTTCGCGATCAGGGTCAGTGGCAAGATAAACTTGATCCGCTTTTTTGGCGGCATTTTTCAATTTTTTAAGCAATTCAGCCTTGCCCCGAATTTTAATATAATCAGGTTTAAAATCTTCTTCTATATTAATACCAATCCGACTTTTGGGCAGATCAATCACGTGTCCCATGGTTGCTTCTACTTCATAGCCTTTTGGTAAATACTTTTTAATTGTTTTTGCTTTTGCCGGTGATTCAACGATAACCAGGGTTTTACTCATTGAATACCTCCTTCTTTCTTAATATTAGTGACGCTTTCTCTCTTGAAATAGCCACATTATAGCAAACATTTCCACAAAATACAAACATATGCCGTTGAATATAACCCATTGTCCTTAAATTAACACAATATTTCCATATTTAATCAAAATAATTTCTCCGATTTCCATCATCGTCAGCAGGCTATTCACCTGATTGATGGGTAGTCCGGAACAGGCTACCAGCTCATCGATGGTCCGATAACCCTTTCGGATCAGATCAAATAGCTGTTGTTCTTCGGTCGTTGCCATTTTTGAGACAGATTGATCATTACTTTCTTCACCGCTTTTCGCTGTCTGATCAAAAACAATATAATCCTCCAGGATATCATTGGGTTCCGTGACAAGTTTGGCACCTTCCTTGAGGAGTTGGTTTCCACCGGCCCAGTTAGCCCCGCCGATATCCCCGGGAATCACATAGATGTTCTTACCCTGTTCAAGGGCATGGTTGACCGTGATCAGTGAACCGCTTTTTTTGCGGGCTTCAATTACCAGCACCCCCTGGGATAGTCCGCTGATGATCCGATTTCGCTGAGGAAAGTGATATGGCAGTGGCTTTTCTCCTAAATTAAATTCTGTAATAATCAGTGCTTTCTCTGCCATCAGCTCAAACAGTTTTTTATTAACCCGGGGATAACAGATATCGATACCGGTACCTAAAACCCCAATCGTGCTGCCCAGTTCATTCACACTGCCCCAATGGCTTTTTCCATCAATGCCATCGGCCAAACCACTGACAATTGTTACTCCCCGGGATGACAGTGATTGAGAAAACAATTTAGCATACTTTTCTCCGGCCACAGTTGGATTCCGCGAGCCGATTACCCCAATGGCAAGCGGTGCTTTCAATAGTGATATGTCGCCTTTTGTATATAGACCCAGCGGCGGCGTATAAAGATTAGCGAGCGAGTCCGGAAACTCGGAATCACAGCGGGTAATTAAGTGAATGTTGTTTTGCTTCATATAATACAAATCATGTTTGGCTTTCTCGAGAGATCTGACCTGGCAAACATAATCCACTGTCATTTGGTCGACAATTTTTGTCTTAGCAAGGGTATCTGGGTTTAATGAAAAGATCACTTCAGGCGCTTCAAATTGTTCTAACAACATATTTTTTTGCTTGATTGATACTTTTTCAAGACTCATAAGCCATAACCAATAGATTAATTCTTTCACCGCTCCGTTATCCCTTCTTAATACATATGCCCTATATTATCACAATTACTATCGTAATTAAAAGTCTTTGCAAACAAAAAGACCCGGCGCGTTGAGTATTAAATCTCGCGCCGGGTCCCAAAGCTTAATTTTTCTGACTATTCAATGACTTTTAAGTTTGTATCAATATTTTGGGTGACATCCTGGCCAAACCATTTCATGGATAACTCTGTCAGTTTTCCGTTTTCTCGTAAAGTGTCCAATGCCGTATTCAATTGTTCATTGAATGCAGTATCAGCTTTTCGAACGGTGATGCCGATTGGTTCGTTTGATAATACGTCTGAAGAAACTTCATAGACGTCCGGTTTTAAAGTGGTATAAAACTGAGCAACGCTGATGTCGGTCATGATATTATCAATCTGTTTACCTTCCAGAGCAGCAAAGGCGTCCAGCATCGCATCATATTTGTTCACGGTGTATTCAACATTCTCCTGAGATTTCAATGCTTCTGCCGCATAATCTGCGGTGGTTTCAATTTGAACACCAACCGTTTTTCCGGCCAGATCCTTTGGTGTTTTAGCAGGGGTTGCATCTTTACGGGATACAATTACAATGCCATTGGCAAGGTATGGATCGGTCATATTAAATCCAGTTAACCGTTCTTCAGTAATGCTGGTTCCTGACAATACAATGTCGTACTGGTTTGCGTTAAGACCGTTGAAAATGCCGTCCCAAGCCGTCGGCACCCATTCGATTTTGACTCCCAGTTCATCTGCCAGAGCCTGACCCAGATCAATATCAAAACCGACAAGTTCATTGTTTTCATTCCGGTACTCCAAAGGCAGATACATATCATTGGTTCCGGCGGTTAGCACTCCATCAGCCAGCGGATCTTCATTGCTTGCCGATTTGCTGCCACATCCTGTTAAAAACAACGCAATTCCTAATACAATTGTGATCAGTAGATAACTTTTTCTTTTCATTTCTTCCTCCTGTGGTATAAGCTTTGTCATTCATTATATTTTGCAATGCATAAAAATTCAAGTTTTATTTATTCAAACTGAATAAACAGTCGAAATCATTTTAACGGAAGATTCCGACTGTTTATCTGTTTTTAACTATTCGTTTATCTTGTTTATTATTCGCGATTCCCTGGTATTAATAGAGTCGATGCCGAAGCATGTCGGACAATATTATGACTGACACTGCCTAAAAATATTTCTTTAATAAATCCCCGGCCCTGTGTGCCCATAACAATCAAAGGAATTTTCTCTTGGTCAACGAACTTAATAATTTCTGCGGTTGGCGCTCCATAACGTATCTGTATTTCAACGTCAACCTCGTTAAGAGACAGCAGTTGGTCTTTAAGTTTTTGCAGTCGGCCATTATCAATTTCATTAAATTCAACCAATCGATGCAATAGGTAGGGATTGATTTTGGATTCATCCTGGATATGAAAAATCGTCACCTTTTTGACCCCATGTTTTACCATTTTCTTAATTTGTTCAAATGCGATATCAGCATTCTCAGAAAAATCTGTGGGAAACAAAATGTGGCGCAACAAATCCGTGGTATCCGCGGCTGGCGGATCCTGATTGGAATCCTTGATTAGCAGGATTGGTTTTGTAGAACCATATAGAATATCGTAAGCAATCCCACCTAAGAACAAGGAACCCACAATCGAGTGCTTTTCGGCACCGACGACAATTAATGAATAATGATCTTCCTGAGCAATCCGATAGATTTCATTTTTGATGTTGCCAGAAATGATTTGAGTCTTGACTGCAAATCCCTGCTCTGCCAACATCGCAGACTGATTCTTTAAATTCTCATTGAATATGGATGTTAAATAGGACGAAACTCCGGCATCAACATCCTGAGGATTAAAACATTGGATAAGCAAACATTCCTCAGCACCCAGAGACCGCAGGCTCTTGATACATTTCACCATCTCAGAAGATGCATTTGAAACCTCAGAAACAACAATTATTTTATCAAACATATCTAGTCCTCCAAAATTATAGAATAATCTCTGACACCTGTACCTTATTCTATTTATACCCTTTTGGGTTTAATTAAACGTTATTTTAACATTCTTCATATACGGAGCCAGAAAAATTAATTCCAATTTTTAGTTCTGATATTAAAAACTATTCTCTTTAGATTTAATAATAAAAAAACCTGATGAAAATCATCAGGCGACAGGCAGGCAGTAATCATTGATTGAGCTATCGTTCAGTTCCAATAAAAAAAAGTGCGACTGTTCCCGGGCCGCAATGAGCGCCAATGACTGGTTCAATCAGGTGAATGAGAATATCTTCGGTACCAAATTTCTGTTTTATTTTATCAGCCAGATAATGGGCATCTTCCAAACAATCGCCATGAGAAATATAAATTGTCTGGTTTTTAGGGTCAATTGCCGTTTTTTCCATTTGTTCCAAAAGAACCCGGAGCGAATTTTTTCGACCCCTTACTTTTGACACCGGAATCAGGCGACCATAATCATCCATGTGCATTACCGGCTTGATGCTGAGCACCGTCCCCATAATTGCACTTGACGCTGAGACTCTGCCCCCACGCATCAAAAAAAACAAATCATCCACTGTAAACCAATGACAAAGATGCAAGCGATTCTCGAAGAGCCAGTCGTAAACTGATTCAATTGATTGTCCTTCTGCTCGAAGCTTCGCGGCGTGGGTTACCAAAAGCCCCTCACCAAGGGATGCTCCCAGAGTATCCACCGACAGAATTTTTGCATTCGGATAATCTATTTTCATTTCCTCTAACACCTGACAGGCCGTGTGATAGGTTGCACTAAGTGCAGATGAAAAACCGATATAAAGAAGATCTTTTCCCTGGCTGAGAATACTCTCAAACAAATCGCGGCAACTACCAGAACTCATACAAGAAGTTGTGATGACTTCTTTATTTCGCATCCGTCGATAAAACTCTATTAAGTCAGTTCGCTGCCCTTTTACATAACTCTCGTATTCCTCTTCACCGATTCGGTACAACAGGGATAATATATGCAGGTTATAGTTATTAATTAATTCATCTGGCAAATTAGCAGAAGAGTCCGTTACTATTTCAAAGCTCATTACTTCCACTCCTTTTTTTAGCGTTGATACCATATTAATACAGAATCACCGACAAATCAAGTAGAAGCAGTTTTTTATGTCACCAAACTATTTAATTAGATTTTTTATCGCGAAATTATTTTTTGTATTTCCTTTATCTAGTAATTTTTAAAGATCCTGATTATTTTCATTTAACAGAATTCTCTTCTTAAGATTCCCCAGCTCATCACCCTCAGTTTTGATCAGATTCAATGAATTAATCATACTTTCGGTGAGTTGGGTCAGGGTTTGGTGATGATTTTCGATGAATTTATCGGTAGTAGCATTTAACTCCCGAATTCTTGCATCACATTTTCCATTGACTGTTTTTAGTTGCTCATTTAAAACTGATACCTGATCAACCAGTTTATTGTTTGCTTCGGCTAAACGATTCTTTTCTATTAATAATGCGCTTCTTTCCCGGAGAATATCATCGTATTGACTTTTTAAGACATCATTAACTTCCTGTGCTTGGTCAACAAAAGCACTTTCCGAAACAGACCCAGGCAGATTTTCAATTGCATAGGTTTCAAGTTCACTATTTAACTCTCGCACCATTGCCTTTAGCTGATCCAATTGAGCCTTCATTTCCTTGCTTTCCTGTTCATAGCTCAGGTATTCCTCGAGTTTTTTTTGTGATTCAATAACAACTTCTTTAGGTTCTGCATTAAGTGTTTCAGATCGCAGAGGACTTTGATTGACGCTCAATTCATTAGTCAACTGGTTCAACTCTTCATTTTCTCTTTTTAGTTCATCAATCTGATTTGACATTTCAACTTTCGAACTTTTGCAGAGATTATACATTTCTCCGTATTGATCTCGTTCCTGTTTCAACATTGTTATCATGGCTGCATATTCTTCAAGCCGATTATTAAAGGATTCCTCGGCACTGCGTAAGTTTTCGGTTAAATTGCCGATAAAATCAGTTACTTGTTTTTTGTTGTATCCGCCCATTTCTTTTCCAAAAGATAATTTTGTTTGTGATTTTACTGATTTATCTCTGAGCTCATCTAAGGTTAGTTGTTCGGATTTTTTTGCCATGATTAATCATACCTTTCTAAATTACTGCCTGACAACGAGACGCTGATTGATTTCGAGCTTGTATCGATTGCAGGAACCAGACTTCAGCTCCAATACCCAGTATGCCATTTTGATTTGAGGACTAACTTTTCCAGGACCCATTTCTTGTTCCATATGCAATATATCCCCGTCTTTTGACAAAAATATCACATCAATCGGAAATTTCATTCCGAGGGTATGAACCTGGTTGCATTTATTTAGCAAAAGCCCTTGATTTTCAGTCAACCCGGCAGTTCTTAATAAACCAACTAACCGGGTAAAAAAGCGATCAGCTACTTTTACCTCACTGAATATTATCATATCATTTCTTAGGATAATACAATTTTTCATTATTATACCCCTTAACCAAACTGTTTGACAAGCTGTAAAATCGTGGGTCCCAACAGGACAATGAATAACACTGGGAGAACGAAAAACACCAACGGAATCATCATTTTTACCGGTGCTTTCATAGCTTTTTCCTCAGCTCGCTGTCTTCTTTTGATCCGCAATTCTTCTGATTGGGCCTTGAGCACATGATTAATGGGGATCCCTAATTGTTCAGCCTGAATAATTGATCCCACAAAGGTTTTTAATTCTTCAACCGAATTACGATCAGACAAACTCTTAAGGGCATCTTTTCGCGGTTTTCCAAAGTTGATTTCTGAATGGACAATATTCAGTTCCGCCACCAGCACCCCACTTAAACGCTCGCCGATTTTAATCAGGGCCGAATCAAAACCCAGCCCCGCTTCCATGGTGACACATAAAATATCCATAATATCCGGCAATTCATTGGAAATAGCACCTTGACGTTTATTAATCTTGAGTTTTAAAAATATTACCGGGAAAATAATTCCCAATAGCATACTAATAAAAACGAATAATAATTCATTTAAGATGTTCCATCTTGTCAATAAAGTCAGAAGAAATGCACCCATAAAAAAGCCTCCAAAAACCACAATCCGAATAGCATTATACTCATTGACAGCTAGTTGAGAACCGGCAAGCCTGAGATTTGTTTCGGTTTTTTTATTTTGAACACCACTTTTTTTAGGGAATAGGGATGAAATTTTCTTGATTAATGATTGATAGAAGGGCAGAATCACCCTTTGAAAAAATGGTTTTTCAAACTCATCACCCAAATCATTTTTATTTCTTTTTTTAATCGAATCAAGTCTTTTCTTTTTAGTATCAGCGACTCTTGCCTTATTATAAAAAATAATTAGAATCAGGATAAAAAGCAGAGCTGAAACACTTATTGCCAAAAACATCATTGAACTCCACCTCATTTCAATCTAAATATAATAATTGAATTTAATAATTAGAATTTTATATTGACAATTTTTCGAATCACCAGGTACCCGATAACCTCCATGACAAATGCAGTGACAACCATCCCAATACCGAGATTGGATTCAAAAAAAATCGTCACATAATCGGGATTAAACAGCAAAAATACAAGAATAATGGCTACTGGCATTAAACCTACTACGAGACCCGATGTTCTGGCAGTGGCAGTCAGAACTTTTATTTCGTTTTTAATTTTAAACCGTTCCTTGATTGTCCCAGAGATATTTGTCAAAATTTCCGAAAGATTACCCCCGGTTTGACGCTGAATAAGAATCGCCGAAACGATCATCATAAAGTTCTGGCTACCTATCTTTTCAGACAATCGGGTTAAAGATGTTTCAATGGAGCTTCCCAATTTTAATTCCTTGACAACCCGGCCAAATTCTTCCGAGATAGGATTTGGCATTTCGCTTGAAATACTGACCAGCGCCTGTTGAAAAGTGAGACCCGCCTTCAAACAGCTGCTCATGATACTGATGGCGTCAATCAGCTGCTGTTCAAACAATTCGACCCGTTTCGCTCTTTTTTTATTCACATACAACGGTGGCGTTAATAAACCAAAAATCAATAAGATAATTGAGAAGATAATATTACTACCCAGCATAAACAGCAGAGTTGAGGGAACGATCGCCAAAGCAAACCAGAACAGCAGAAATTCTGATGGCCTGATCAGAATTCCTGACATCGACAAGTCGTTTTCAAGTTTTTTAAGAACCTTATGTTTGGGCTTGTCGCGATTGCTTTTGACTTTTTTCAGACTTGCCAAATCTGAGTTTCTCAGGTTAGTCATCGCATCAAATCGCTTTTGCATTTGTCGCTTATCCGCAGAAAGAGCATACAGCAACAGCAATGCCAGAAAGAAAACAGTGATCATAATTAGTAAGGTGATCATTAAAGCATTCATTGTATTACCCCATCAAGTTCATTTATTCAATAAACCAATCATCATTGACCATAACGCCGTTATGAGCAATTTTCTCTAAACACCTGGGTTTTATACCCATGCTTTTAAACCGACCCTTGAATTTTCCGTCGGTGTCCAATTGCCCCGTCATTTCATAGCTGAAAATATCCTGCATAACGATAACATCCCCTTCCAGTCCGGTAACTTCGGTAATATTGACCACCTTTCTAGTTCCATCCCGGAGCCTGGATTGCTGGATAATAATGTCAATCGCTGAGGTCGTCTGATCACGGATTGCCCTTAAGGGCAAATCCATCCCTGACATTAACACCATGGTCTCAATCCGCGACAGGGAATCCCTCGGTGTATTCGCATGAATCGTGGTCAGAGAACCGTCGTGGCCGGTATTCATAGCCTGAAGCATATCAATCGTTTCCGCCGATCGGACTTCCCCGACAATGATTCGATCCGGCCGCATTCGGAGAGCGTTGACAACCAGTTCCCGAATCGAGACCTTGCCTCTTCCTTCCAGGTTGGACGGACGGCTTTCCAGGGTGATGACGTGATCCTGCAGCAGCCGAAGTTCAGCAGAGTCTTCAATGGTTATAATACGTTCATTATCAGGGATAAAACTGGAAAGAACGTTGAGCATGGTCGTTTTGCCGCTACCGGTCCCCCCCGAAACAATAATATTCAGTTTGCCTTTGACGCAGGCTTCCAAAAACGACAACATTTTTTTTGAGATCGAACCATAACCCAACAATTGATCCGTCGTGATCGGTTTTTTTGAGAATTTTCGAATCGTAATGACTGGTCCCACCAGGGAAAGCGGTGGAATGACCACGTTCACCCGGGAGCCATCCTGGAGCCGGGCATCCACCATCGGGCTCGATTCATCAATGTGCCGGCCGACCGACGAGACGATTCGGTCAATTACATTCATCACATGTTGATTATCTTTAAAAACCACCTGGGATAACTGAATCTTACCGCTTTTTTCAATATATACCCGGTTATATCCATTAACCATAATTTCTGAAATGTCCGGATCGTTCAAAAGAACTTCAAGTGGTCCATAGCCGATGATCTCATTAAGCAATTCTTCAGTAATCCTGCTGCGATCCAGCCGATTGATGTTTTCCGCTTCAACGGTCATGACATTTTCCAGGATTCTTAATATTTCAATGGTATTTTCTTTGCCGACCTTTTCAACCTTATTATTGTTGATTTCATTGATGACTTCCTGATGGACTCTGTTTTTCAGATCCTGGTGGATATCAACTTGATAAATTTCCTTTTTTCCTTCCTCCTGGGTATTGTCTTTTTGCCCCAGCCGCTGTTGCTCCATTCTTTCCAGAAGTCCCATTTTTCTACCTCACCTATTGATTCTTTTTAACTGACCCGGTGGTCAATTGTATTCACTACATAATTGGCAAGTTTTTTAAGATCTTTGCCGATTTCCGATTTTGGCGAGTCCAACACAATAGGAATTCCCTTGTTGTGAGCGGTCGTCGCCGTCTTAAAATCAAAAGCAATGGTGTTTTTAACCGGTTCGTTCAAAACCCGTTGCATATCTTTCAAACTGATTAATCCCTTTGTTAAACGATTGATAATTAATTCCGTTTTTTCTTTCTGCTGCAGGGACTCAAGAATATTAAGGGTGATTTTTGTATTACGTAAAGTGGAGATATCCTGAACTGAAACCAGTAGGACCAGGTTCGAATTCTCAATGGCAGCCATGGTTATATCACTGAACACCGGGGCCGTATCAATAAGAATATAATCATAAAACGGTCGCATGGTATTGATCATGGTTTCAATGTTTTTGGGTGACACATATTCAGCATACTCCGGGCTCTTTGGGGCACAGACAATACTGACCCCTGAATAGTGCAATGACATCATCCGCTTGATGGCATCAATGTCTCCGGCATCGTTACCTTGAGAAAGTTCGGATATGGTATCCTTCGGGTCAATGTCGAAATAGACATTAACATCCCCGAATTGAAGATCGGCATCAATAATGGCGACTTTTTTTCCCATTTTTGCCAGTGAAACAGCTAAATTCACAACGATACTTGTTTTTCCAATCCCACCTTTCGCACCAAAAATCGTGACGATTCGGGATTGCATGTTATTTGAACCAGCCATATCAGAATTTTCCATTCGGGATTTTTCCATAAAATGGGCTAATTCGATGTTTTCCGTCAATGCCTCGGCATCAATCGGGAACTGCAATACTTTTCGCACCCCAGCCAGCATGACTTTTTCAATCATACTTACATCAAAACTGTCACATAACAGGATCACTGCACAACCGGGAATCTTAATGTATATTTTTTCCGCCAAGTCGATGGCCGCTTTGTATTCATCTTCGCATTGAATAATCATCACATGGGGTTTTAAACTGATGGATTTCTCCAGGACATTTTCATCCAACTTTGAAAATCCGATAAATGCAACCTTGTCATTTCGCAGCAGGCTCTTAATTTCATAGATCCGATTGTCATTGTTCCCGACAATCATTACTTTTATCTTTTCCATCGGCTCACCCCATTTCATTTATTATCAATTGTAGAAATCTATTTTGTTATCAGATAAATCTAGGATGGATTTGGCGTTGTACCCAAAATAGCATGATCCACAGGCGAACGGAGAACCAGGCGATATTTCAGCTCCATACCAGTTAAAATTGCAGCATGCACTTTTTCAACCTGAGTTGCGGGAACTAATAGTGTCACTGATGTGTACTCACCACCTTTATCACCACTGCTTTTGGAACCAATTTCTAAAATTTCAATGTCTTCAACAACATACCGAGAACTGACCACGCCATTCTCTAACACCTGCGCGACAAGATCGACCCGGTCACCCTTTGTTAAAAAACCACCCACCCCGCGATCTTCATCGACTAGGATGGTTACCCCGCGATAATTAGGATCGATGGAATAGGATAAATTATTGTTTTCCTGGTTGGTGTCACTTAACCGACTTGTCAGAATCTGTTCATCAGCTTCAATGTTTTCTTTCGTAATCCGGCCTAAAACATCATCCTGATTTGCTATTGACAATTGATGCACCATTGCAACGGGTATTTCTGCTATTTTCAGCATTTCTTTTTCAATAACAGTGCCTTTGGGAATCGCCTGTGCCGCTAAAACAACCGGTTTTGTTTCCGGATTCTTTCCTTTTTCAAGCGATGTTGCAAACTGAAAAACAGCAAATCCTGTTATCAATGACACAATCAATGCGATTATTACGAGTTTTTTCATAGATTTCTCCATTCAACTTTAACTGGCTTTTGATAGTTATCTACCCAAAATTCAATCAATTAATAATTATTCTGAGAGGATCAAATTATATAATCCGAAATCCCCTTCTGAACCTTCACCGACATTACTTCCCGAAGAGGCTCCATTTGTTACCATATTTAAGAAAGACCCGGTAATTTCTCCTTTGTCCGTTTGATTTTCAAGTAGAAATGCAGCAAAACCCTCTACAACAACTGTTTGCTTATCAATCGCATAAGAATAGATGGGAACCTTGACAATTCTTGGGCAGGCTGGTTCGAAATTCTCAGTGGTACAGCCTGTTCCACCACTGAGAGCACCGAAATGGGTACAGCCAGCGTAGCGTTCATCAAACCCCTGAAAGGTCGGACCTTCCATGTTTCCTGGTTCTTTCAAAAGTACATCACCGACACTGATTTCACCGGCGTAACCCTGACTAATCCAAATCCGATAATCGTTTGCTCCGCCTCCTTGACCATTCAGATCCAGGGCTCCAAAAAAGGAAGGGTTATCGCTCCAAACGTTTTTTCCCCCGTATTTTAAGGTAACATGGGTCAGATTATTACTGACCAACCTGGCATCCATTTCTTCTTTTGTCAAACCAATTGGGGCAACACCGCTAGTTCGGATCACTGGAGAAAGTTTTGCAACAGCCGTTCTTGAGAGATCAAGATAATCAATCCCAAATATTTTGGCAAAATACATGGGCACGGATTTATCGACGGTTACGCGAATTTCAGTATATTGGCCATTACTGATTTTACCTAAAATAATATCATCTTGCGTTAAATCCCCAAATCCATTCAGACTGGCATAATCGATGGCACTGTTTTTAATCTGACTGATCTTTGCCGTATTACCGGTTTCGATGGGCAGTAACCGTCCCGACGAATATACTGCCGCATCTGCGGCTTTCTGCTGTTCGCCGGTGCTCAAAAAGGCCAATCCCAGATCAATTACCAATGCTAACATTCCAAATATAAAAACCATGGATACTGCTACAATTATCAATGCGTCGCCATGTTCTTCTTTTCTTATACATTTAAGAGACATCAGTTTTTTGAATAACTTAATGAGCTTTTTCATTTATTCCACCTTCATGGTGCAGGATGAAGAAAGATTCATGGTTTCACCCTGGACAAAAACGCCCACAATCGGCGTTAATATATTAACATCATCACTGATTTCAATGATTACATCTCCCAGGCGGGGATTTGAAGGGTTTGTAAAAGTAATGTTGATATCCACCGTATCGGAAATGTTTTCCGGTGCTATCGCCCGGATATGCTCTTCAATTGCCGTTTTGCTGGTTGAATGAACGATTGCATATCGTGCGCCCTCTCTTGAACTATAATCCATACTATTTTGGTTCATAAACAACCAACCAAAATCTATGATTGCACACAAAATCATAATCAAAATTGGCAGGGTGATCGCAAGCTCAACAATGGCTTGTCCGTCTTCTTTTTTTATCCTTTTGATTATGTTTGCAAACATTTTTCCTCCCCGATCTTCATAAATGAAGATCTTAATTTTAATGTCCTTTGAAACCCAACTTGTACAAATTTTTCATTCCATTAAAAAAGGCATATTGATTACGTCTGGCAGAAATCTCTACTCTGACGTTGCCAATATGCCACCGGTTTCTTCACAGTAAACACAATAACTACCTATAGACTTTATGCAGCTAATTGGGTTCCAATATCGGTAAAGAATTGACCAATTTGCGGTCCTAATAGCCAGATGGCGGCAATGGCTGCCAAAGCAATCCCGGCAATAATTAAGCCATACTCAACCATGCCCTGTCCATCTTCTTCTCTCATCATCCGTGTAAATACGTTTCTCATTTTAGTTTCTCCTTTTGCTTTTTTATAATTAAATTTTATTTGGTTATAGAATTTTAGATAAATTCAATTAAAACTTTATGCTGCCAACTGAGTTCCAATATCGGTAAAGAATTGACCAATTTGCGGTCCCAATAACCAAATGGCGGCAATGGCTGCCAGGGCAATCCCGGCGATAATTAAGCCATACTCAACCATACCCTGTCCATCTTCTTCTCTTATCATCCGTGTAAATACGCTTTTCATTTCGTTCTTCTCCTTCATTTTATAATTTATATCGTCTTATTTGATTATTTCAGATAAATTCTTTTAACGTTATGCCGCTAATTGGGTTCCGATATCGGTAAAGAATTGACCAATTTGTGGTCCCAGTAACCAGATGGCGGCAATGGCTGCCAAAGCAATCCCGGCGATGATTAAGCCATACTCTACCATACCTTGTCCATCTTCTTCTCTTATTATCCGTGTAAATACGCTTTTCATTTCATCTTCTCCTTTTCTTAATTTTATTATTTTGTCTAACTAATAAGTGCGATTATGCCGCTAATTGAGTTCCGATATCAGTGAACATCTGACCGATTTGTGGTCCCAGTAACCAGATAGCAGCAATGGCTGCCAAAGCAATCCCGGCAATAATTAAGCCATACTCAACCATACCCTGACCATCTTCTTCTCTCATCATTCGTGAAAATAGGTTTTTCATTTCTTTCTTCTCCTTAAAGTTATTGACTCGTAATCGTTAACATTTATTTTTAATCCTCAAAATAACATTCCAAATTCAAATAGATGATAGTTTGTATTTATAAGATTCAAAATTAAAACTGATACAAAACCGGATGCCATAAACGGGCCCAACGCAACTTTTGATTTTAAATTACCTTTTCCTCTGATAATCAAATAACATGCGTAGATCATCAGAAAGAATGTCATAATCATAATTGCTGATATAATGCCATAAGCCCCTAAACAAAAACCAACAGCTGCTGCATATTTTACGTCTCCCCAACCAGCGCCCTTTCCTATCATTGCCGGTAAGAAGAAAATAATAAAACCAATCAATAAACCAAAAACATTCATCGCGATACTTGTAATGGGTTGACCTATTATTATAAATGCCCCACCAACAAAGATTGTCATTAATACCAATTCGTTAGGGATTTTTTTTATACTAATGTCCACCGCAGAAAGAATGATACAGATTGAAAAGAGCATCATATATTCCAGTGTTTGTGATTCTAGCCCGTTGAGTCTTATAAAGATCAGCCAAACGATTGAATTCAGCATCGCCCAAAACATGGTTTTAGAAAAGCTGCCTGAAAATTGATGGTGCATTAGTGTGTGAACTCTTTGCTCGATCAAGTACGAAGAAGATTTTTCCATCAACACCCCAACGACTGCTCCGATTAATATAATCAGTACTGTTGTTGCAATTTGATTCATTAGCACACCTCCGTCAATTTTTGGTAATAAAAAAGCAACGTCTTTTGCGTTGCATTAAAGGCGAATTAAATACACCTATCTTCTGCAACTGGCTGTCATATAAAAAATTACTTAGACCCTATAGCTTTGCGTCCTTACCTTTCGGTAAGTTTGCCGAATATTAAATTTTCCAACAAGAGAATAATTATAGAATAAAAAAACAACGCTCTGACGCGTTGCACTAGTCTCACCTTGTGATGATGATGTTCTGCAACTGGCTGTCATATAAAAAATTACTTAGACCCTATAGCTTTGCGTCCTTACCTTTCGATAAGTATGCTAAATATTCTATTGGGATCATAATAAGGCATAAATTTACTTATGTCAAGTGATATATTTATGATAATCCCTTTTTCGCCAATTTTAGCAGTAATATCTTGTTCATTATTTCTTGAGTAGTTTCTAAGCTCCAAAGTCTGCAATTCATTTTAAGCGTCGATGTTTCCCGACCTTCATTCGCTTATTGATTAATTATGTTGTAAATATTTGTTATATATTTATCAATTATCCATTGTATTATAATAATCTAATGTTACCGCCATTTCTTATCCTATCTGCTTCTAAGTTCCGAATTGAATATGATTTGAAGTAGAATGCTCTCAAAATTAATTTATGATATTGATTATAGTATGTGTATATAATTGCATCATCGACTAGTCTTTCATTTACTCCCAAAAACTTCCTTAATAAAAGATTAAATTATTGACATCAGAGGAATGTTATGTTAAATTTTGGTCATGTTAGAATAGTCTAACAACTATAATTAATGGAGGTTATTATGAGCATTGTTATCATTGGCGGAAATGATCGGATGATTTATCAATATAAGGACCTATGTAAAGAATATGACTGCCGGGCAAAAGTATTCACACAAATGCAGGGCGCTATGAAAAAGAAAATTGGCGTTCCGGATTTAATTGTATTATTCACAGGTACCGTTTCTCATAAGATGGTAAACTGTGCGACTTTCGAAGCGAAAAGATTGAACTTGCCTTTGGCCCGCTCGCATACAAGCAGCCTGGCTGCTTTAAGAAATATTCTTGAAGAGCATTGTTCTCATTGTGAAAAATGTGACGGATGTACCATAAAATCAGCATCCTTAAGTGCGAAACCATGAATATTTTAGAAAAAGAAATTATTCAGCACTGTTCACCGACCTTGGCCGGTATGAAAACCGGCAATCTATTCGGTTATCCGTATAATGACTATAACTATCTGCACAATCAGATTTTAGCTTTGAATACTGCCCTCAATCCACGGGGTGTTTTTATTAAAATACTTAATAAAAATACAAATCGAGTATTAATCTATGTTTATCGCAAAAATCGTTTGGCTGGTGATCTGTTATGTCCAATGGTTCAGATATTTCTCAAAAACATCGGTTATGATACTGAAAATTTAGATTATTGCTTATTCTATTTATCAACACGTATTCAGAACTCCAGTGACTTCCCCCACGAAATCGGATTATTTTTAAGTTATCCTTTTGAAGATGTCCTCGGATTTATTAATCACAAAGGCAGAAATTGTAAACTCTGTGGATATTGGAAAGTATATTGCAACGAAAATGAAAAAATAAAGCTCTTTAACAAATATAAAAAATGCACTCAAACATATTGTCAACGTTCACTTAATGGATCTTCTATTCTGAGGCTGACTGTCGCTGCTTAACGACATGGCAATTTTGTTTGTCTTCTTCAGTTAAGATACTCTTTTCAGTTTAGTTTAAGAGGTCATCCAATTTGTTTGACAAGCAAATTCGGATAACTCTAAGAGTGATTTTTCTCTCATTTCCCAGAGTCACGCGCCGCCCCAGGTCATACTGAATTCCTTTTATTTGCTAATGTTTGCTCTTTTATCGCTTCTTTTTAAAATGAATTGATTACCAATTGCAAATAATACTGCCAACAGCAATAAGCAAATTGACGATACGATAAATTTAGTACTCAGGCTTTCTCTGACAGTCGGTAAGGTTACCATATTAAAAAGCAGTGGTGAAACAAACATCCCTAAATTGACAGCTGCGGTAACTAGCGCAATAGCAGTCGACTGCATCCCATTTTTGACTGCTATGGCCGCCATAAAAATACCGGTTGGCATCACAATGCCAATCCCGAAACCGATCAGGATAGCGGCCATAAAAATACTTGCCAATGTGCCTTGGATATATATAAGTCCCATGCCCAATCCCACCACGGCGATTCCAATGGGGATCGCCATTGTTTTTAACCAGCGTTTCAGCTTACCGTATTGAAGGCCGACGATCATCCCAGAAGCGGAAACGGCAGTATTGATCATTCCGCTGAGCGTGGCATCACCATAGCCTTTACTGACCACCAGTAGGGCGATATTTGTCTGGAAAACGAAAAAGAAACTGCCAAACAAAAAGATAAAAAACGCAATAAAATAGACGCTGGCATTAAGTTTCCCAGGTTCGTCCGGATTTTTGGGGAGATTCGCCCGGACTGGGCAATCGTGAGGAAGGTTTTTAATCACAATTAAAAGAACCGGTAAAAAAGCCAGATAGACCAGATAGGCATGATTCCATTTGATATTTGCCAGTAGACCCGAGGTGAACAGAAACACCATACTGCCGCCATTGAGAAATGCCGACTGGAGTCCCATCATTGCACCGCTTTCCTCACCGGTAAAATAGTCTGTGATTAAGGCCATTGTCATAGTTGCGTTGATTCCCTGGGCAATACCAATTAAAACGCTTGATAGTAATAAAAAACCCATCGCCAGCGGTCCCAGGAACAAAGCAATCACCCCCCCAATTAAGCCGTTGGCGAGACTGAAAATGACGAGGCTTTTTTTTGAAATCCGCATCGATAAGGGGCCCGCTGCAAAAGCAAAAATCAGTCCCAAAAGTGCTGGAAGGGTTAACACCATCTGAATAATAGATTTTTCAACATCAGAAAAATGCAGTTGAATATCTGCTAAAATAGCAGACGCTGTCATTGATATCATTAAAAGCGATGAAATTGATAAAATCGCCAGTTTTATTCGTTTCGTTTCCTTAGTTTTCAATGGCAACTCCATTTTTAAAATGTACTGATTTTTTTAATTTATTTTATCAACTATTTCTTACCCCTGCTGACATAGAATATTCGATGATTAAAGCGGCTACTATAAAGACTCAACATCATATTATGTCAAACCACATTTTTTATTCAAAAAAAGAGAGGAATTCCTCTCTTTTTTAATACTAAACCTTATGTGATTGGTCTAATTTCGGATAATCTCAATCTTGTAACCGTCGGGATCGGTAATGAAATAATAACGGGGTTTACCATCGCCGCTGAGTCCTTTAGGCTGGGTGGGTTGATAGCCCTTTGCTTCGTGGGCGACCCAGGAGGCCTCAAGATCATCGACAAGTACCGCTAAATGACCATATGCAGTTCCCAAATCATAGGGGGCTACTTGCCCATAGTTATACGTTAGTTCCAACTGATGACCGTTGGGATTGGCATCACCTAAAAATACCAGGGTAAATTCATAGGTTGGCTCGTCCCGACGCTTCACTTCCTCAAATCCCAAGGCTTCTTTATAAAACCCCAGCGAGCGTTCCAAATCCAAGACCCGAATCATCGTATGTGCCATTTTGTAGTTTCCCATATTAATCTCCTTCTATTTCAATTTAATTTACTATTTTAGCTAATCTACCCAATTAAACCAGCGGATTGAGCAAGGTTTTGTAAAAAGCATAGGCTTTGGAAGATTTTCCGATACAGTAACCAATATAGTGCTCCAGCAGATCATTAATTTTTATCGCCTCGGCCGGGCTGACCTCCCGATCTTTTAGTTGTTTGATCGGCTGTCTTAAAAAATCCTGGAGCAGTTCAAGCATGCCGGGGTTCAGCTTATAAAGATATCCCTCTGTTTGTTCCCGGCAGCCGCTACAGATAATCCCATTGTTTTCAATGCTGAAGAGGCTTAAATCCTGATCACCCTGACAAATCATGCATTTTTCCAGAACCGGGCGATAGCCTAAATAGCTGACCAGTTTCATCTGAAAGGCGCCCACTAAGACCAGGTCGTTTTTGGCTTTTCCGCCAGACATATAAAATAATACGTGGAGCAGAAGTTTTAAAATTTCCGGACTTTTCTGGAAAAATTCGTAGGCATTATACATCAGATCCAGCAAATAAGAAGCCAGTGCCATTTTGGTCAGATCATTCCGTAACGGATAAAAAGCCTCAATTAAATTGGACTGATTGATGATGCCAAAGTTCTTACCGGGATAGTAAACAAATTCACTGTAGGCAAAGATCTGGGTGCTGGCCAGCAGGCCGCTTTTCTGACGGCGGACGCCCCGGGCAATGCATTGAATCTTGCCTTCATCTTCGGTAAAGATAGTCAGAATTTTATCCTGTTCTTTATAGGGCTGCTCTTTAATGACCAGTCCCTTTGTCTTAATCAATGCCATGATTCTCCCAACCAGAGGATTTATTCAAAATAGCCTAAATCTTTCAGATCAAAATTCTTATCTCGCCAATCAGAGCGCACCTTCACCCAAAGCTGCAGATTGATCTGTGATTTGAGGAAAAACTCGATATCTTTTCGGGCTTGAGTGCCAATCTTGGTCAGCATCGAACCACCTTTTCCGATCAGAATGCCCTTGTGGGTTTTTCGCTCACAGAAAATGGTGGCTTCGATGTCAATAATATCCTTCCCTTTACGGGGTTTCATGGCGGTTACTTCCACGGCGATACCATGGGGAACCTCATCATTTAAAAGGTTCAGGAGTTTTTCCCGGATCAGTTCCTGAACAATCCAGCGTTCTGACTGGTCAATGATCATATCGGCCGGGAAAAACATCGGTCCCGGACTGAGCAGTCCGGTGATCAGGTCCAGCAGTTCTTTGACCCCATCGCCCTGAACAGCGGAAATGGGAATGATCGCCCTAAGAAAATCATATTTTTGATAGGCCGCTATGGTGATTAACACATCTTCCTTGGGCAGCAAATCGATTTTATTGATGACTAAAATAACCGGCGTCTTACTGGCCTTGAGTTTTTCCAGAATATAATGGTCCCCCGGTCCAATTTTTGTTTCCGGCTCGACCAGATATAAGACCACATCCACATCAGATACGGTGTTTTCAGCGGCTTTTTGCATGTAGTCGCCTAACCGGTTTTTGGGGCGGTGCATCCCCGGGGTATCGATAAAGACCATCTGGGCCTGTTCATCAGTATAAATACAGCGGATGGCGTTTCGGGTGGTTTGGGGTTTGGCCGAAGTAATCACCAGTTTTTCCCCCATAATATTATTAAGCAGGGTCGATTTTCCTACATTTGGGCGGCCGACAATGCTGATAAATCCGGATTTAAAGTTCTCGTTCATAATTCACATTCTTTCTCTGGTTAAAAAAACCAATAAATAATTTTCGGTAAAAAAATAATCAGTCCCACACAAACCGACATAATGGCTGCCACCATAACAGCACCGGCGGCGGTGTCTTTGGCGACCTTGGCCAGGTGATGGTATTCCTCGGTATAAAGATCCACCAGCGTTTCGATGGCGGTGTTGATGATTTCCAGGATAAAGACAAAGCCAATCACAATCACCAGCGCCAGCCATTCATAATTTTCGATTTTAAAAATAAAACCAAAGGCAACAGTTAATACCCCGACGCCAAAATGAATACGCATATTAGGCTGGGTTTTAAGGGTGTGTAAAATACCTTCAATGGCAAAAGAAAAACTCTTTTTTAACTTTCTTCTGATCTTTTCCACCTCCTGATTTATAGTTACTGATTAGGATAAAATTTATGAAGGCTTCCTGTTGGTTTCGTATCTAGTCGTCACCCATAATTTCTTTTTCGATCCGGCGCATTGCCGATTTATCATCACCTTCCATATGGTCATAACCTAACAGATGCAGAACACTATGCACCGAAAGATAGGAAAGCTCCCGGGTCAGGGTGTTACCGTATTCTTCCGCCTGAGTTTCAGCCTGCTCGACACAGATAACAATATCCCCCAGCAGCAGGGGCAGAAAGGGATTATCTTTTATAATCACGTCCCGATTAAGAATAAAATCCTCATACATCGGAAACGACAGCACATCAGTGACCGCATCTTTACCGCGGTACTCCGAGTTCAGATCTTTTATTTCGGAGGCACTGACAAATGAAAAACTCACCTCGCACTCCACTTGAATTTCCTGGTGAAGCAGGACCCGCACCATGGCGTCTTCAATTTCTTCCAGGATGGTGTCGGCAATTTCAAACTCACTGCGATTATCATAAGCTACTACGAGCATATTATTTCCTCTCTGGTTTTCGTTTATTTATTTCTTTTTTTGTTGGCCGCTTTGGTAATGGCTTCTTCTCTCGCAGCAGCCCGCATAGCGGATTTTTTGGCATCTGTTAAGGGCGTTTTTTCTGGAATCAGCTCATCATAGGGCGGGGTTGTCATGTGAGAAAGCATGCCAAAACCATGGTTATAGTCAATTATGGTAATACTCCCCAGTTTAATATCAAAATGCCATTTGCAGTCAAGGGGCAGATTCAGCATGTTAGTAAGCATGCCGTGAATAGTGCCGCCATGGGCCACCATCAAAACTGTTTCACCCTCATTCAATTCAGCTAAAAATTCAGCGCAGAGATCATGATATTCCCGTTGACTCTGGCCCTCAGGCACTGCAAAATCTTTATAATTCGCCATCCATTGATCCCACTCTGACTCGAAGATTTCAATGCATTCGTCCCGGGTTTTCCCTTCAAAAATACCGAAGTTGAATTCCCGGAGCCGGCGATCGACCTGAATCTTCTTTCCAGTTGATGCTCCAACTTCCTGAGCGATTTTAAAGGCCCGGGAGGTGGGACTGGCAAAGATTTTATCAAATGACAGTTTCTTATCCAGCGCAATCAATTCTTCCACCAACAGTTCTTTCATTGCCTCACCCCGGGGCGTATATTCAGATTCGGTGTGGCCATTGAGGCGATGCTCCACATTTCCATATGTTTCTACATGTCTTACCAGTACAAGTTTCATCTATTCTTCCTTACGTAATTTTTAAGCTTTTCCTATATTATAACTCATTTTAATCCGGGAAACCAAAATATTTTTGCCAACCATCACCTTTTTAGTTATAATTAATATAGTACCTTTAGAAAGGAAGTCACCATGGAAAATACTAAAAAACAAGCTCTTTGGGCTGATTTGGGTCTCGTGGCAGTGGCATTTGTCTGGGGCAGCGGTTTTGTTGCTTCAAAAAATGCCCTGGATTCGATGTCGCCGATGATGTTGATGGCGGTCAGATTTACGGTCGCCGCCCTATTATCTGGATTTATCTTCCGGAGAAACTTAAAAAACATCTCTAAAGAAACAATTAAGGCCGGTTGTGTGATCGGATTTTTTCTATTTACCGCCTTTGCTGCCCAAATGATTGGTCTTCAATATATGCTCGCCGGTAAACAGGCCTTTTTAACCGCCACCAATGTCATTATGGTACCCTTTATTTATTGGGCGGTCAAAAAACAAAAACCGGATCAGTATAATTTTGTGGCGGCCTTTATTATGCTGCTGGGACTAGCCCTGCTGACCATGGATTTTTCCATTGGTTTTTCCTTCAATCCCGGGGATGCCTTGACGGTTCTTTGTGCCTTTTTATATGCCTGTCACATTGTAGTGGTGGGAATCTACTCAAAACAGCACGATCCGATTGCTCTGACGGTGATTCAACTCGGCTTTGCAGCGGTGGTTTCCTTAGCCTACGTTTTTGTCTCTGGTGAACTTACCCTGGCTATCCCCGTGCCCGGTCTCTTGAATGGCTTGTATCTGGGGATATTCTGCACCTTCCTGGCATTTTTAGGGCAGACGGTGGCGCAGAAATATACCAATTCCACCCATGCGGCCATTATCCTCAGTCTGGAGGCCGTTTTCGGAAGCCTATTATCCATTCTTATCCTTGGCGATAACTTCACTTCTCTGATGTTTTTGGGCTGTCTGATCATTTTTATGGGGATTCTTACCGCTGAAACCAAGTGGTCTTTTCTTAAGCCATTTTTTCTTAAAACAAAACCGGAAAATCCTGAAAAAATCACCGAGATTTAGCTTTTTCTTTACAGATTTATTCTCAATATGCTATGATAACCTCCAATTGCAAGAATAATTGCAGAGGAGGTTTTTTTTTGAAAACTCAATTTAATATTGGAAATCTGGAATTTTCCAAACCGATCGTCCAGGGTGGCATGGGAATTGGTATTTCCCTTTCCAACCTGGCTGGAAACGTCTCAAAGTTTGGTGGTCTTGGTGTTTTGTCTGGCGTCGAAATGGGCTCTGATTACCCGGACTATCAGAAAAATCCCAGAGGAGCCAACCGGCAGGCCATGGTGGATCACTTTAAGCGGGCTAAAGAAATTTCCGGCAATCGTCCCATTGGGATTAATATTATGGTGGCTTTGACCCAATACGAGCAACTGGTCAAGGATGCCGTGCGAACCGGTTATGACATTATTTTTGCCGGTGCTGGTCTACCCTTAACGCTACCGGAACTGACCCGCGATTCCTTAACCAAGATCGCCCCGATTATTTCTTCCAAACGGGTGGCCAAACTGATTTTAAAACACTGGTGGCGTCACTATGAAGTTGCCCCGGATGCTATTGTCCTGGAAGGTCCCCTGGCTGGCGGTCATCTAGGTTTTAAAAATGAAGATCTCACCCCGGAACGGCTGGCTGAACAAGCGCTGCCATCCCTTATTCCCGGCGTTCTTGAAGAAATCAAACCCTATGAAGATCTGGTCGGACGACATATTCCCTTAATCGCCGGCGGCGGTATTACCACAGCAGCCGATGTCCGGGAAACCCTAGCAGCAGGTGCCGATGCGGTGCAGATCGGTTCCCGATTCGTAGCCACTGCCGAATGCGATGCCTCCCCGGCATTTAAAGAAGCCATTGTCAATGCTAAACAAACCGATATCGAAATCATTGTCAGTCCCGCTGGTTTGCCGGGTCGGGCGATCCATAACCGCTTTCTGGAAGAAGTTAAAGCCGGGCTGCGGCATCCCAAAAACTGTCCTATTAATTGTATTAAATCCTGTGATTACAAAACCGCTCCCTACTGTATCGGCCTGGCGCTGATTGCCGGAAAAGAGGGTGATCTCGATAATGGCTATGTTTTTTCCGGAGCCAATGCCTACAAGATCGATGAAATCACAACCGTAGAAGCCTTAATGAATGAATTAACGAAAAAACTAGATTAAATAAATGATCTGCTAATCGTCATTCATTTATCGATCCGGCAAATCTTAATGGGCCCTAAGAAAACCGTTAATATCTGAGCTTTTCTTGACAAATATTTTTTTAAGGCTATAATTAGTTAGACAATCTAATGATATTGGAGGTGACCCTTTGGACTCTTTTTCTTCCCAACTCAACGCAGTTTTGGTCGATACATTCAATAATATTTTAAAGTTTGAAGAGGATTTGCTCAAACAATCAACGAATATTGATTTATCAATCAACGAAATGCACCTGATTGAGCATGTGGGAAAAAATAAAAATGATGGAAGAACCATTAGTGATCTTGCCCAAAGCCTTAATATTACCCTCCCTTCTGTGACCGTGGCTATCAATAAACTGGTCAAAAAAGGGTATGTAAAGAAAGAAAAGAGCAATACCGATGGACGGGTTGTATACGTCCGGCTCACCGACAAGGGTTTGCGGATCGATAAAATTCACCAGTACTTTCATGTGAAAATGGTGAAAGATATTTCAAAAGAAATGACCGATGAAGAGAAAGAAGTTTTAATTCACGGCATGGAAAAATTAAATGGTTTTTTCAGAAAAAAATTATCAAGGTTATCTGACGTAAACGAAACGTCTGAGCCTTGATGCTTGGAGGAACAAATGTCCTTTACAATTATCGGTACCGGTTCTGCATTGCCAAAAACAATCCAGACCAATGAAGACCTCGCCCAGTTTCTGGATACATCCCACGATTGGATTGTTTCCAGAACTGGCATCGAAGCGCGACATATATGCGTCGACGAATCCATTTTGGACATCGCTCTGGAAGCCAGTGTGAATGCCCTGGAAAATGCCCAAATCAAACCAGCGGAACTTGATCTGATTATCTGCCCCACCCTTGGCGGCGATACCGTCACCCCTTCTCTGGCCTGCCTGATTCAGGAACAACTTGGTGCAACCTGCCCCAGTTTTGATCTGAATGCGGCCTGTTCCGGCTTTGTCTATGGGCTGGATGTGGCGGATGCTTATTTTGCCCGGAATGATGACCTGAAAATCCTGGTCATTGCCGTGGACGCCATGTCAAAACTGGTGGACTGGCAGGATCGGGGTACCGCTGTACTTTTTGGAGACGGAGCCGGTGCCGCCGTACTGGCCAGTGGGAAGAGCCTGAAAGCCATCCAGCTGACCGCCGTCGGAAATCAGCATGCCTTAAGTATTCCCTGGCCTAAGGGTAATCATCCCCTGACCAAACTTCAGACCAATCCAGCCCCCTATCTGCTGATGGACGGGCCTGAAGTTTATCGCTTTGCAGTAGCTGCCATCTGCAGTGACTTACGCTCAGTGGCAAAAGCCGCCGGCATCGAACTGGCAGATATCGATTATATCATTCCCCATCAGGCCAACTTGCGGATTATCGAAGGGGCCGCCAAACGCCTGAAATTGCCAATGGACAAATTTGTCCTGCGAGTCAACGGCTGCGGCAACACCTCAGCCGCCAGTATCCCCCTGGTTCTGGATGAACTTAACCGCAGTAAAACCTTTAAACCCGGCACTCGGATTGCCTTAACCGCTTTCGGCGGTGGCCTGACAACCGGCGCCTGCGTTATCGAATGGGCCTGATGTGGTCTGTTTGCAATTATAATTATATAAACAACTAACCCCATCTCAATCAAAAATTTATTTTATAATCTTAGGAGGATTAATCAAATGGTATTAGAAAAAGTAGTGGAAATTTTACGGAATTACAAAGATGAACAAGACTTGGAAGTAACAATGGATTCAACATTCGAAGAACTGGAACTGGATTCTCTGGATACCGTCGAATTAGTGATGGAAATTGAAGAAGCCTTTGATACCAGCATTGAAATGGATGGCGAAATTAAGACCATTGGTGATGTGGTAACCCTGATCGAAAAAGCAATCGCTTAGGTGAAATAGTATGATTAAAACACCACTCTGCGATCTTTTAAACATTGAATTTCCCATTCTTCAAGGAGGAATGGCATGGATATCCGATGCTCAGCTTGCAGCTGCCGTGTCAAATGCAGGTGGTTTAGGGCTTATTTCATCAATGAACGCCGATGAAAATTGGCTACGCAATGAAATTCAAAAGGCCAAAAGCCTGACCGATAAACCCTTTGGGGTCAATGTGATGTTGATGAATCCTCATGTGGATAAAATTGCTCAGGTTCTGATTGATGAAAAGGTTCCGGTTGTAACAACCGGAGCCGGTAATCCGGGTAAATTCATGAAGCTGTGGATTGAAGCCGGTATCAAGGTTATTCCGGTGGTACCTTCGACCGGATTGGCCCGCTTTTCTGAACGGGCTGGCGCCACGGCGGTAATTGCCGAAGGCGGCGAATCCGGCGGTCATGTCGGTGAAATGTCCACCATGCCACTAATTCCCCAGGTCTGTGATGCGGTTTCGATTCCGGTGATTGCCGCTGGCGGGATTGGCGATGGTCGGGGCATTGCCGCCGCCTTAATGCTGGGCGCGGTGGGAGTTCAACTGGGCACCCGTTTTCTAGTCGCCCACGAAACCAACATCCACGAAAACTATAAAGATAAAATTATTAAAGCCAAAGATATTGATACCACCCTCAGCGGCCGATCATTGGGTCATCCGGTCCGTTCCTTAAAAACAACCTTTTCCAAAGACTTTATTAAAGCGGAAAATGATCCTAATACGCCGCCAGAAGTTCTGGAAGAATACGGTCGGGGTGCACTTCGCATTGCCGCTCAGGAAGGTGATTCTCAAAAAGGTTGCTTCATGGCTGGTCAGATTGCTGGTATGATAAAAGAAAAACAAAGCGTGAAGGAAATCATTTTAACACTGACTCAAGAAACAGAAACAGTTTTAAAAGGAGGATTACAATGGGTAAAATAGCACTGCTCTTCCCCGGTCAGGGTTCACAGTATGTTGGTATGGGCAAACCCCTTTACGAACTCAGTCCATGCTCCCGGGAAATTTTTGATCAGGTTGATGTCATTCATCCTGGCACCTCAAAACTCTGTTTTGAGGGTCCGGCTGAAGCGCTCAACCAAACCAAAAACACCCAACCCAGTATTTTTGCAGTGGAGCTGGCCGCGCTGGCGGCCTTGAAATGTGTTGGGGTCGAAGTCCAGGGGATCGCCGGATTTTCACTGGGGGAAGTAACCGGTCTGGTGGCGTCCGGCGTTCTATCGATGGAAGACGGATTGAAGTTTGTTAAAAAACGTGGTCAAGCCATGGAGGAGGCGGCTCAAATGACGCCAGCGGCTATGGTAGCGGTGTTAAAACTTGACAACATTAAAGTTGAAACACTCTGCAAAGAGTTCAACCAATGCTATCCGGTTAATTATAATTGTCCCGGGCAGTTGGTTGTTGCACTGCTGAAGGAAGATCAGGAATTGTTTTTAACTCGTGTGAAAGAGCTGGGCGGTCGAGGTATTCCCTTAACGCTGTCTGGTGGCTTCCACTCACCATTTATGACTTATGCTACCAAGCTACTGGAAAAGAAAATCTATGAATTGAGGTTTTCTGAAGGGGCCATCCCCCTCTATTCCAATGCTTCTGCAAAACCCTACCCCGCAGCTCCGGTGGATATCCGTTCCAATATTCTTCACCAGATCAATCATCCGGTGTTATGGGAACAAACCATGCACAATATGATTGCCGACGGATTTACCACCTTTATTGAATGCGGACCCGGCAAAACCCTAAGTGGCTTTATGAAAAAAATTGATAAATCGGTTACCTGTTATCATGTTGAAACATTGCTGACTGATTATCTTGAAGCGAAAAACGCAGGAAAGGAATGGTCTTTTGTATGTTAACAGGAAAAACCGCACTGGTTACCGGCGGTGCAAAAGGAATTGGACGGTCCATTGCCCTTAAAATTGCCCAGGCCCATGGAAATGTAGCTATTATGTATCGAGGCAGCCAGAAAAATGCTGAACAAACCATTGAAGAACTGCTGGCGCTGGGGATCCAGGCCAAAAGTTATCAATGTGATGTCGCTGACTTTAACGCCACCAAAGAACTGGTAGCCCAGGTCATCAAAGATTTTGGTGGATTGGATATCCTGGTGAATAATGCCGGCATTACCAATGACAAATTGTTAATCGCCATGAAAGAAGAAGATTTCGACAGCGTCATTAACACCAACTTAAAAGGCGCCTTCAACATGACCAAACACGTTGGTGCCTACCTGCTCAAGCAGCGCAAAGGCCGAATTATCAATATTTCCTCAGTTTCCGGCCTGATGGGCAACATCGGACAATGCAATTATGCCGCTGCTAAAGCGGGTCTCATCGGCCTGACAAAGTCAGCTGCCAAAGAAATGGCCCTGCGGGGAGTCACCTGCAATGCCATTGCCCCGGGTTTTATCGATACCGATATGACCAAAGAATTAAAACCAGAAATTAAAGCAGAAATTCTCAAGCAAATTCCCTTAAAACGTTTAGGACAGGCCGACGACATCGCCAATCTGTGCGTTTATTTAAGTAGCGATTTATCAGGCTATATTACAGGAGAAGTCATTAAAGTTGATGGCGGTCTCTATATTTAGGAGTAATCAATGAATCGACGAGTTGTTATAACAGGATGTGGTGCCGTTTCTCCAGTGGGTAGCACTGTAGATCGTTTTTGGGAAAACCTGAAAAACGGAGAATGCGGCATCGACTTTATTAAAAAATTTGATACCACCGACTTAAAAGTGAAAATTGCAGGTGAGGTTCTTGATTTTGAACCCCTTGACTATATTAAAAAAAATGAAATCCGCAAAACCGATTTATTTACCCAATATGGCATCGGTGCGGCCGTCCAGGCGATGGAAGACAGCGGTGTTCAGGCTCATGTTGACCCCACCCGGCTGGGTGTTTTTATGGGTTCCGGCATTGGCGGCATTCATACCTTTATTGATGAATGCCATAAAATGGATACCAAAGGTCCCGGCCGGATTTCGCCATTTTTCATCCCGATGATGATTTCAAATATCGCTGCGGGTACCATTGCCATTCGCTATAATGCCCAGGGTCCCTGTTTGCCCATTGTCACCGCTTGCGCCACTGGCACCCATTCGATTGGGGAAGCTTTCCGGAGTATTAAGCACGGTTATGCCGATGCCATTATTGCCGGCGGCACCGAGGCCAGTATTTCACCCCTGTCCGTGGCCGGCTTCACTAATTTAACGGCCCTGACAACCGTGAATGATCCGGCCCGGGCCTCCATTCCCTTTGACAAAAACCGCAGTGGTTTTGTGATGGGTGAAGGCGCCGGCGCAGTGGTCCTGGAAGAACGGGAATCGGCCCTGAACCGCGGCGCTAAAATCTACGGTGAAGTTGTCGGCTACGGCAATACCTGTGACGCCTACCATATTACGGCCCCCCATCCCGATGCCATCGGCGGAACCCGGGCCATCAGCCTGGCCATGGCAGAAGCAGTCAGTGCGGGCGTCAAGTTTGAGGAAGCTCAGATTTATGTCAATGCCCACGGCACCAGCACCCCCCTAAATGATAAATCAGAAACCATTGCCATTAAAAATGCCCTGGGTGAACATATCAGTCGCACCCTGGTCAGCTCCACCAAATCAATGACGGGTCATATGTTGGGAGCCGCCGGCGCTATCGAAGCGATCGCCTCGGTGATGGCCTTAAAAGACGGCATTATCCCCCCCACCATTGGTTATCAGGAAGCTGATCCGGACTGTGATCTGGATTATGTCCCCAATCAGAAACGGGCCGTCCAGAGTGATGTTGCCCTGTCCATTTCGCTTGGATTTGGTGGTCACAATGCTTGTCTGGCATTTGTTAGATAGAGGAGAATATACTATGGAATTAAATACCGAAACCATTCAGGCCCTGGCCAAGATCATGTCTGAAGAAAAGCTCACTAGTCTGGCCCTTGATCAGGGAAACCTGAAGATCGAAATGAAACGGGAAATCGGGTCGACGCAACCAGCCGGGATTACTTATCAGGAACCCCCGACGGCAGCATCTGCACCACTTCCTCATCATACCCAGCCGGTGGCGGCGGAAGCCATTGAGATCTCTGAAACGGCCCACTGGAAAGAAATAAAATCGCCGATGGTGGGTGTTTTCTACCAAAGCAGTCAACCCGACAATCCTGCCTATGTGACTAAGGGCCAGCACTTTTCCGAAGGCGACACCCTGTGTATCATCGAAGCGATGAAGCTGATGAACGAAATTACCGCCGAAACTCCCGGAACCATTATGGAAGTCTGCGTCGGCAACGGCCAGGTCGTCGAATTCGGCCAGGTGCTCTATCGCATCGTCGAAGACTAAATTTTAGACAGCGTTACTAAGTTACTAAACCAGTACCGACAATTGTTACATCATGTTGTACGCATCGGAGCGGACACGGCAGAGCCTGTCCGATTCCGCGGCGAACAACAGATTAACAATTGATCGGTACGGTAGTTTACACCAACCTACACCGTACCGATCCTGATCGGTGCGGCTAAATCTTGTTAACGGTCTGAAAAATTACTAAACGGAATTTTATATAAAATTCAGAAGGAAATCAGAATGAAACGTGATGAATTAAAGAAGATCCTGCCTCACCGGGAGCCGATGCTCCTGATTGACGAGGCTGAAAAAATAGATGATACCACCGCCACTGGTCGCTACACCGTAACCGGCGACGAGTTTTTTTTGCAGGGACATTTTCCCGGTAACCCGGTCGTACCCGGTGTTATTCTTTGTGAAATTATGGCGCAGACCTGCTGCGTTTTAATGACCGATCTCGATGGTACCAACAAGACTCCCTACTTTACCGGTCTGAATAAGGTAAAGTTTAAAGAAAAGGTCTTCCCCGGTGATACCATTGAAATCACCTGCAGCATTACCCGGTCCAAGGCGCCTTTTTATTTTGCCAGCGGCTCCGGTTCGGTCAATGGCAAGATCGCCGTGGTGGGAGACTTCTCTTTTGCCCTGATTGAGTAAGGAGGGCGGCTGTGTTTTCTAAAATACTGATAGCCAATCGGGGCGAAATTGCCCTGCGGATTATCCGCGCCTGTAAAGAAATGGGCGTGGCTACCGTTGCCGTCTTCTCCACCGCTGATGAAAACAGCCTCCATGTAAGTTTGGCCGATGAAAGTATTTGTATAGGCCCGGCGGCGGTTACTGACTCATATTTGAATATTTCGGCGATCTTATCTGCGGCGGTGTTGACTGGAGCAGAAGCCATCCATCCCGGCTACGGACTGCTTTCGGAAAACCCCAAGTTCGCCCGGCTGTGCGCCCAATGCGGCATCGCCTTTATCGGACCGACCTGGGAAATCATCCAGAAAATGGGCGATAAGGATCAGGCCCGCACCACCATGGCAGCTGCCGGGGTCCCGATTGTCCCCGGTACCGACATCATCAATGATCCGGATGAAGCCCATCAAAAAGCGGATGAAATCGGCTATCCGCTATTAGTCAAAGCCCGCTCCGGCGGCGGCGGCAAGGGGATCCGCCTGGTCGAACGATCCGAAGATTTTCTCAACGAATATGCTCTGGCCCGGCAGGAAGCACAAAATGCTTTCAATGACGATGGGGTTTATTTGGAAAAATTTTTAACCCGGGTCAAACATATCGAAATTCAATTACTGTGCGATCAGCATCAGCATGTTGTGGCCCTGGGCGAGCGGGAATGCTCGATCCAGCGTAAAAATCAGAAGCTGCTGGAAGAAAGCCCTTCCCCATCCCTGACGCCAAAAATCCGTCAAGCCATGATGGAAGTTTCCCGCCAGGCAGCACTGGCCATTGGCTATGAAAATGCTGGCACGATTGAGTTTTTAATGGATGCCCAGGGTCATTTCTATTTTATGGAAATGAATACCCGGCTGCAGGTTGAGCATCCGATTACCGAAATGGTCACCGGGGTAGATATTGTCAAATGGCAGATCCGGATTGCCGCCGGACTGCCCCTGACCTTTGGTCAGGAAGATGTCCACATTCAGGGCCACGCCATCGAGTGCCGGATCAATGCCGAAAACCCGCTGCTGGATTTTCGCCCCAACTGTGGAACCATCAGTTTCCTCCATGTTCCCGGCGGTCCCTGGGTGCGTTTTGATACCCTGCTTTATCAAGGATATTCGATCCCGCCCTATTACGACTCCATGGTTGGCAAGCTGATTGTCCATTCCAAAACCCGGGAGCTGACGATCCGGAAAATGAAGGCGGCTTTGTGTGAACTGGTAATCGAAGGCATCGACCACACCAGCCAGGTGCAATTGGATATTCTCAGTCATCCCTTATTTATTGCGGGCGACTATTTTACAGATTTTATGGAAAACGAATTCGGCAAACCCTTGTCTGAATAGAAATGGAGGTTTTAAATGCTAAATAAAGGTCTATTTAAAAAACCAAAAAATGAACTTGAAGCTCAACATCGGATTAAACGCAAAACTGATCCGGCCATTCCCTCGGAACTGTGCCGGAGCTGTCCATCCTGCAAACAATTGAGCTTTACTTCAGATTTAGAAAACAACTTCCATGTCTGCCCCAAATGCGGCCATCATTTTCGCATCAATGCCCGACAACGCCTGAACATGATAGTTGATCCCGATACTTTTGTGGAACAGCATCACGAGCTGTCCTCTTCCAATCGACTGGAATTTCCCGGATACGATGAAAAACTGGAACAGGCCACCCTGTTCAGCCACGAAAACGAAGGCGTCATAATTGGGACTGGAAAAATTGACAATCACAAGGTTGCGCTATTCGTCATGGAAGCCACCTTTATGATGGGTAGTATGGGTCAGGTGGTGGGTGAAAAAATCACCCTGATTTTTGAATATGCCCACAAACATCATCTACCGGTGATCGGCTACACCGTTTCTGGCGGAGCCCGGATGCAGGAAGGGATGCTGGCGCTGATGCAGATGGCTAAAACCAGCGGTGCAGTCAAACGTCACAGTGATGCTGGTCTATTATACCTTGCAATCCTGACCGACCCCACCACCGGTGGTGTCACGGCCAGTTTTGCCATGGAAGGCGATATTATTCTGGCCGAGCCCGAAGCCCTAATTGCCTTTGCCGGTCCCCGGGTGATTGAACAGACCATTCGCCAGCGGTTGCCAAAAGGCTTCCAACGGGCTGAATTTTTATTGGAAAAAGGATTTGTGGATGCGATTGTGCCCCGCAGTATCCAAAAAGAAACAGTGAAGCGGTTATTAACCCTTCATACAATTCCCAAAGGCGGTGATCAAAATGGAAGCATATAAACGGGTCGCCCTGGCACGCAAAAAGACCCGCCCAACGGGACAGGATTTTATTGATAATCTTTTCACCGATTTTATCGAACTGCACGGTGACCGCTGTTTCGGTGACGATCCAGCGATGATTACCGGACTGGGCTTACTGATGGACATGCCGGTTACTGTCATTGCCCAGGAACGGGGTAAAAATACGAAGTCCCGGGTCAAGCGAAACTTTGGTTCTTCCCATCCTGAAGGTTACCGAAAAGCTCTGCGGCAGATGAAACTGGCCGAGAAATTCAATCGTCCAATTGTCTGTCTGATTGATACCTCTGGCGCATTTTGCGGCATCGGTGCCGAAGAACGAGGCCAGGGTCATGCCATTGCCAACAACCTGATGGAAATGATGGGCCTTAAGGTACCGATCCTGTCCATCGTCATTGGCGAAGGGGGCAGCGGCGGAGCTCTGGCCCTGGGAGTGGCCGACGAGGTCTGGATGCTGGAAAATGCCATTTATTCGGTGATCTCACCCGAAGGATGCGCTAGTATTCTCTGGAAAGATGCCTCCAAAACCAAAGAAGCCGCTAAATGTCTGAAGCTGACCGCCCAGGATTTACTGGAGCTCCAGGTCGTCGACAAGATCATTTCCGAAAATCATCGGGACTTTAAAAACGTCTATCGGGAACTAAAAATCGGTTTATACAAGAGCTTTCAAAAAAATCAGGCTTTGGAGCACGAACAATTGACGGAACACCGATACCAACGCTTTCGCAAGTACGGCGCGATTGAAACCATTTCCGAATAATCATTTAAAAACACCCTGATCGAACCATAAAAAAGCAGATAACTACCCGTTGTGCTGCTTTTTTTTTATTTACCCAGGGCCAAAATAATGATATTATGAAATATATGTAGATATTGATATAAAATTTAGAAAAGGAGCTGATACCATGACTGGAGATAGAATTAAATGCGATATTGTTTATAGTAAAATGCTAACCGCTGTTGAAGACATCATGTTGGAAGAGTTTGATTTGCCGGAGGGTTGTATTGACATCGGGATTTTTACCACCCAATACGACGGCGTAGGCTACTGTGCTGCTGATGAAGCCACCAAAGCTTCAAACGTCGATGTTGTTTACATTAAAACCCTTTACGGCGCTGGTGCC
>Ga0209749_1000362_pt1 | contig 67514 bp, 67 predicted proteins | sample EPASupsiteSAE347_FD_187267 | JGI IMG/M metagenome (GOLD analysis project Ga0209749, IMG submission 187267) | Bioremediated contaminated groundwater from EPA Superfund site, New Mexico - Sample SAE3-47 (SPAdes) (version 2) | ecosystem: Environmental > Aquatic > Deep subsurface > Groundwater >... | reverse complement strand
CGGTTTTTCGCTCGGGGCGGCGTTGTCGCAAGCGGCACGTGCCTTTCAGGCACGCCTCCGCTTGCGACGCCTTGCCCAGAGTGAAAACCGATGCAATCATTGTAAAGTTTATTTTTTAACAGGCCCTAACATGGAAAAAATACTGATAGTCGAAGACGAGGAAAAACAACTCGATATTCTCCGCGATTATTTTTTGAGCGAGAAATACGAGGTGCTTGCCGTGATGGACGGAACTTCCGCGGTCCGTTCCGCGCTCGCCGAAAATCCGGATCTGATCGTTCTTGACCTGATGCTGCCCGGCAAGAGCGGACTCGATGTTTGCCGCGAACTCCGGGAGCGGGGGTTGACAAAACCCATTATTATGCTCACGGCCAAGGGAGAGGAAATAGACAAGGTACTGGGGTTGGAGACAGGCGCGGATGATTACGTGACCAAGCCGTTCAGCCTGAGGGAATTGCACGCCAGGGTCCGGGCGCGCCTGCGGTACGGCTGCCGGAACGTCGAGACCTGCCGCCTGGCCAACGGATTGACGGTTGATTTCAAGACGGCTACGGTGGAAGACGGCAAAAAACGCAAAAAGCTTTCCCGGACTGAGATCAGGATTTTACATTATTTCATGGCGAACAGGGGCAAAGTGGTTTCCAGGGACGATCTGTATGACAATGTCTGGGGATATGACTCCGTGCCGGACTCCAGGACTGTAGACGCCCACGTGGTAAATCTTCGCAAGAAAATAGAGCTGGATTATAAAACCCCAAAAGTCTTGTTGACCGCGCATGGGCATGGGTATATCCTGAAATAAAATGCAGGATCATATCCCAACGGAACAGCGCCTGATCAGCAACGTCGTCCGCACAAGGCGCAGGACTTTTGCCCTGCAGATAGCGCCGGATGCGAGCCTGATTGTCCGCGCGCCTATAAGGGCGACTGAAGAAGCGATCCGGCAGGTGGTCCGGCGCCACATGCCGTGGATATTGAAAAGGCAGCGGCTGGCGCGGGAATCGTTCCATCCGCCGGTCAGATACGTCGAGGGCGAAGAATTCCTGTATTTGGGCGAACGGCATAAGTTGCTGGTGGTTTCGGACGCAAACACTCCGCTGGCCTTCAATGGAAAAGAATTTCTGCTTTCAAAGGCGCATCTGCCGATGGCGGGGAAAATTTTCGAAAAATGGTACAGGGAAAAGGCGCTGGAGGTGATAAACTGCCGGATAAAGCCGTTTGCCGAAACGTCCGGGCTGAAATATGCCCGCCTTTCAATCACGGCCGCAAAGAGACGGTGGGGCTCGTGCAGTTCTAAAGGAAACCTTAACTTCAGCTGGCGTCTGGTCATGGCGCCGTCGGCGGTGGTGGACTACGTGATTGCCCATGAACTGGCGCACCTTGAGGTGCGCAACCATTCGGAGCGTTTCTGGCGGAAAGTGGGCCTTCTTTTCCCTGATTACAGGCAGGCAAGAATGTGGCTGCGGAAAAATCATCGCCTGTTTCCCGCCTGACCCCCTATTGACATTCTCCGCTCTTTTTCGCACTATCCAGCCGCATATGCAGAAATCAAGGATACTTAAACAGTCCTTCAAGATTATCATCAGCCTGCTGCTGCTTCTCTGGCTGGCAAGATCGGTTGACTGGCGGCATTGCCTGCAACTGGCGCGCCAGGCGGATCCGTGGATGATGGTTCTTGCCGTTGTGTTATTGACCGCCGAGCGCGTTTTAAGCGTGGTCAAGTGGCGGCTTTTTCTGACCGTCAGGAACGCGAACGTGTCTTTCTGGCGTCTGTTTGTCATTAATTACGTGGGAGGATTTTGGGGTCTGGTGCTGCCTTCGAGCGTCAGCGCGGACATTGTCCGCGGTTATTATCTTTCGCGGGCCACGTCCGATTTGAGTCTGACCATTTCCTCCATGGCCGTGGACCGGACCATTTCCGGTCTTGCGCTTGTTTTATTGGGCTGCCTGGGCGGCTGGTATGCCGGATATTGCGCCGGCCTGGAATATATGCACCACCTGATCCCGTTGATTGCCATTGTCACTTTTTTGGGCGTGGCGCTCCTGTTTCAGAAGCATTTTTTGCGGATGATTGACAGGCGGATTATTCGGCGTTTCAGCGCATGGAAAATCGCGCACACGCTGCGGAAGTGGATCATCGCCTGTCTTGAATATAAAAGATACCCGAAAATGCTGGGGTGGGCGTTTCTGCTTTCTCTGGCCGTGCAGGTCGTGCGCGTGCTCGTTTTTTATGTTGTCGCCCTGGGATTCGATATTCATGCGCCGATCGTGTATTATTTCGTCTTCATACCGCTGATCATGGTTCTGATCATGCTGCCCGTGTCACTGAACGGGATCGGCGTGCGCGAAGTGAGTTTTGTGGGCTTTTTCACCGCCATTGCCGGCATGACCAAAAACGAGGCGTTCATTATTCCGTTTGCTGTTTCGATCCTGACCACCCTGACCACCGCGGTCGGAGGCGTTATTTACATGTTCGATAAAAATCCCGGGAGATCCTCAATTCCGCCGCCTGCGAATTGAATTGCGCGCGACCTCCGGCCGGGTGTGTGCGTCTGCTGCTGTCGCACCAAATTTATGAAAGTAATGAGTCAGTTGCAAAAGTCTTTTCGGAACCCACCCCGGCCTTCGGCCACCCCTCCATGGGAGGGGAACCCAAGAGATTACGGGACAAGCTGTTATGATCCCCTCCTTGGAGGGGTACGCGAAGCGGGGGGTGGGTCCGCAGTCGGCTGGAAAAGACTTTTGCAAGCAACTCTAATTTGTACTTGAAAAAAGCCGCATTAAGCCTATCTTTTCTCCTGGTCAATCAGGGTGGATTTTCAGCCGGCCATTGCGAAGCGAAGCCATGCTCAAACAATATCGAATAGACGGCGGCAAAGTGGTTGAGGCGGAGGCGTCCGCGGCACAGATAGACGTTTTCATCAACCCGGACGACGAGGAGAAACGGCGCCTGGTCGGCGTCTTCAAGATTGACGAGCACACCCTCAATTCCGCGCTGGATCCGGACGAAATTTCCCGGCTCGAATATGAGCCCGACCACGTGGCCTTGATCTTCAAGCGCCCAAAAAACTACTCTTCAAAGGACCATTTCCTTTTCAAGGTGGCGTCGGTCGGCGTATTTATTTTCAAGGAGCGCCTGGTCGTGGTGATGACCGACGACATTCCGCTTTTCAGCGGCAAGCTGTTTTCCCGCGTGAATTCGCTCCTCGACGTCGCCCTGCGCCTGGTCGGACGCACGATCACGCATTTCATGGAACACCTGAAAGTGGTCAACATGATCACCGACTCGCTCGAGCAGAAGATCAACACCTCCATGGAGAACAAATACCTGCTCAATCTCTTCACCCTGGAAAAAAGCCTGGTGTATTATCTGAGCGCCATCAACAACAACGCCATGCTGATCGGCAAGCTCAAGACCAATGCGGCCAAGCTGGGCATGACGCAGGAAAACGTGGAATTGCTCGACGATATTATAGTCGAGAACGAGCAGTGCATCAAGCAGGCCGAAATTTATTCGAACATTCTGGCCAGCCTGATGGACGCCCGCGCCTCGATCGTGGGCAACAACCTGAACGTTCTGATGAAGACCCTGAACGTCATCACCATCGCGCTCATGATGCCGACTTTGGTGGTGAGTATTTTTTCCATGAACGTTGCCATGCCCTTCAGTCAGCAGCATATGGCGTCATTCTGGGTTGTCATGCTGCTGGCGGTGCTTTCCGTGTTCGTTTTCATGTGGTTCTGGAGGCGGAAAGTCAGCTCGATCCACAAGCAGTAGCAGGACCTAATTGGGCGTGGGCTTGATTTCTTTCCAGTAAATCACATCCAGCCTTGCAGGCACCTGCAGTTTCGAGAGATTGGTCAGGGCCTGTGTGCTGTATTTCAGCGCGGCCCTCCCCGTGGCATTCAGATTCAACCCCGCGCCCAGGCAAATCGTGGAACCAAAGAAGTCGAACGTGCCGCCGAGATCCACGTCGGTGTCGACAATACCGTCTCCTATGACGATGAGCAATCCCTCGTAATGGAACGTGCCGGCGACGTTAAGGCTCGCGCCCGCCGGCACGATCAGAATGCCCGCACCATCGCAACTGCCGGTGATCTTGGTGGTTGTGCCCGACGGCAGGATCGTAATTATGGGGGCATCTCTGGTTCCCATGGTGGATGATGAGGTATACATCATCGCATACGGCTCGATCGTTTCCAGAAACTGGAACCAATATATCTCGGTATATGTCCCGACCCCGTTGGTTACGGGCGGTTCACCGGCGATGTCGCCGCTGCCCGTGATGTTGTTGGTTTCGGTTGAGGAGGCATAATAAACGCCCGGCGCCGGAGGGTTGGTGGACAGGGTGCCGTCGCATGCCGAGCCGTTACCGGTGAAGTTGGTGGGCACGTCATAATCATGGCCGTCAATGTGGTTATTGGCGTTTTTCAGATAAAGGCTGGTGTTGGTGCCGTAGAAACAGACTGAGCCGTCGGACTGCATCGGCGAAAGGGTCGTCAGCCGCACCTCCACCTCAAGGGCCCGCATGGCGGTTTCAACGGTGCCGGTGGAGCGGATGATCACGAACGAATTGGTGCCGACCATGTTTGTCCGCGTGCTTACGTAAAATGTGCCATCGCCATAGTTCGTGGTTCCTCCGAAAAGTACGCCGTTTTGGGAGCCTCCGTTTCGTAATGCGGCTTTTGCGCGCTCAATGCCGGCCTCGGCCGTGAAAAAAGCCTTGTCGAAACATACTTCCTGCCGGATCTGCTTGATCCTGGAATTGCCGGCGAAATACAGGCCGGCCGCCAGTACGCCGGCCACCATCACAAAAATGGTAACCGTGATCAACACCATGCCGGACGAGCCGGACCGGCGGCGTTTCCATGCCGTGCCGCCTTCAACGTCGCCGATTGCCAGGTTTTTGAGGATATTTATCATAAAAAATCTCCTTGCTGCATGGCGTTCAATCCGGATTGCATACGGTCATGTAATTGGTCAACGTCTGCCGCCGTGATGAAGCCGGATTTATCCATTCAACGGTTATCAAAACATCCTTGTAACTGCTCGAAGACGTGCTGACGAGGCAGTTGATCGTGCCCTGGAGCGTTTCCAGTGGGGTATTACTCAGGGATATATTGGTGACGGTGACGATGTCGGAATACGCGTTCGTCATGAATCGTTCCGCTTCATTGCGGGTAATCTGTTGTGCGATAAGCCTGGTTTGCGCAATGCTGTCGCTGCGTTTGGCGCTGAGAAAGGCGGAGAGTAGAGTACCCATGACGATCAGCATTATCAGCGCCGCAACCATGACTTCCGTCAGGGTAAAGGCCCCTTGCTCCGAATAGGCTGTTTCTTTCGCTGTCATGACTTGTTCCTCAAGGACTTGGAGCGATCTGACTCTCGCGTTTTTTAATTTGTTCCTGAAGTTCCCTGTTATCGAGATTGGGATGGTCCTTGGCGTACTGTTTCAGGCGTTCGACGATCCGCCTGTTCACCTTGGCCTTTTTTTCACGCAGAATGACTTCCTCGTTTTTTCGGTCTGGCGCGGCCACGGCCGGCTGTTTTTCCACGGGCTGGGGAGCAGGTTCTCCACCCATTTCGGCAATATGCCGTTTTTCCATCTCTTCCTGTGACGAAGCGGACTCCATCACGGACGTTGCGGCGACCGGCTGCGGCAATGAATTGTCCGCCGTTCCGCCGTATGGCCGGTGTATGGTGCGGACTACGGACCAAAGGGAGGCGATGATCAGCCCCGCGGCCAGGATGGTCAGCGCGACGATACTCCATTTCCCCAATGGCCCCTTGTCTGTCTGCTTGGATCCCATAATCGGCGTTCTCCTCGTTCTAATTCAACGTATAAGAATTTCAAAGTTCATAAGAAAGAACGTTGCGCGGAGCTCGACGTCCACCTTCAGGGTGGGCCGGGCGCTCCGCGCACGGCAGCTGCCGCCTTTGGCCTAATTTCGTTTTTTAATGAAAGAACTGACCTGGTTGCTGGAGACAAACATGCCGTCGCGTTTTTCAACCGTCAGCCGGATGTTTATCATTCCGTTGGCATCGTTTGTGACCCTTGCGTCCGAGACATAACTGCAAATTGATATTCGTTTACTTCTGGCGGCGGTCGTTTGGTTTGTGTCAGGACAAAAAAGAAGAAACCGCATTGCGGCGTTGTAATCAACGCAATTGACCCCGTCGAATGCGTTGGAAAGGATCAGGCGCCAACTGCCATCGGTCCCGTAAACGCATCCCACGTGCGTATAGTGGTTTGGATTGTCCGCCGGCGGCGGGCATGTGCCGTTTTCCCAGTATTTGTAGGAGGACAAAAAAGGATAAGGATGGCCATAGGCGTTTGTCTGGAGAACGACCATCGAGGCCGACCGCAATCCGCCGTTGCTCCCGACCCCGCAAACCAGGCGTTGCATGGCCAGATCGGCCATTTGCGACGTTTCCATGCTCAGCGAAGTGGCATGCCAGAACTTGTTGCACATTATGAACACCGCTATGGCCCCCGCCACCACAAGACCGAACAGAGCCACCGTAATCATGGTTTCTAGGAGGGTGAAGGCGGAAACCGCGTGTGCCGACGGCACGCCTGATTGAGAGTTATGCTTTGGTTCGGTCATAACCGCTCCACGTTAATAAATTATAGGGTCAGATTGTTCAATCTTCCGGAGCACTTCTTTGGGAACACCGGAGGTTCCCGCCCGTTCCTGAGCCTCACGTTTGAGCGCCTCGATGGTTTCAGCCCGCGCAATACGCCGTTGTTCCGCGATTTCCACCTGCACTGAGAGCTGCGACGGCCGGTCTGCCGCCGCGTCCGGTTTTAAGTTTTCCGGCGTGGCCGGCGTAGTTTCCTCTGACGGATTGGGCTGCAGTGCCGACAGTGCAGTAGTTGAGACATCCGGCCCCGGCGCCGGCAGGAAAAGGTTGATGATTGAGCGTGCCGTCAAGCCCAGCATTAATATGACCAGCAAGCCGCCTCCAAACAGAGCGATTTTAATGCTTAAGGGTACAGACGGCTTGTTTGGCGTGTTCATGGCGTTTCTCTCCAGTTGCTCCATGTATAAACATTGGTCACGGTCGGGTAATGCGGAGGAGGATCGGTCGCAAAACGGGTGTCATATATATAGTTTTTGCGATATCCGGCATTTCCATATCCGACCGCGCCGCGATTGTTTTCCACCATGCCGCCGTATACATTCAGAGCGCCGCGGCTGTAGCCGGAATTATAATTTGACACGTAAAAACCGGCGCTGTAATTGGTGGCGGTATTGCAACTGATGATGTGGGCATAGATGTTTAAGTTGTTGGGCGCGCTGGTCATGACCACCACGTTGCTCCGTGCTACCAGGCCCAGGGCGTCATTCGAATCATTCGTGGGATGGACAGCGTAAGCAATATGATTGGTGATTTGGATATGGTTGTCTGCCACAATGGTAAGCCGTCCGTCAAGATTTGTTCCACCGACGTTTACGGTTCCGATACTGCCTCCAAAGGTCTTGACGTAAATCAAGCTGTTTGATTCGAGCGAATAGTTGTTATTTACCCACCCGCGTTGAGGGTTCGTGACTAAAACATTTGTGCCGCCCGTAAGATTGATGCTTGAGCTGCCCGTGATCACCAGGGTGGCGTTTAACAGCAGGTTGGAGAAATTTACGCTTGCCATGGAGTCGCGTGGCACTCCTAGTTGATATCCCGCGTTAAAGACCGCCTGGTAACTCCATTGTCCCCAGGTGGTGGCAGCGCTGGTAACCTCGGCGTTGAAGGTCGGATCATCCTGCAGATAGATTTTCATATTGGAATGGACAGGGCCGTTCATAACCTCTCCGCCCACAAAATAAATCGAACCGCCGGAATGGTCGAACCAAAGCGCAAATCGCGCCCATGCGTCCTGGCGGACGCCTTCAAGGATCACGGTCCGGCGGCTGTTGTTCACGGTGCCTATCGAACGGATTTCGAATTGTTCGGTTCCGGCGGAACCGGCGGCGCTGCCGTCGAACAGGGAGACGCCGTCTCCGTTCATGCTGACCAGTTGCCACTTGCCGTTGGCGCGATGGTTTCCGTTGTTGCGGCTGTCGTTCTGAAGAACGACGTTCATGTCGCCGACAAGATCATAAGTCGTACTGTTATTCAGAGTATAGACGACGCCGTTGATAATGAGCGAATTCTGGCTGCCGTTACCCTTGGGTTTGACATGAATCAGGGACGCCGGGCCGCTGTAATACACGCAAGGTTCGCTGTCGTATTCCGTAGTGTCATTGGCCAGGTCGTCGCGGGTGATGCTTGTGCCGTCCGGTGTTACGAGCAGGAATTCATTGTCTGAGCTGTTGTTGGGATTGATGTCGAGTTGTCCGCTGAGCGTACGCGAGCCGCCTGCCCCGGCGCTTGGTGAAGGCACAATGAATGCCAGATAATTGCCGTTGCCGATCGAGCCGGTGAGACATGTTGCTGATGACACCGAATTCACCCGCTGGAGATACGAAACCGCCCGTTCCGCGCCGCCCTCAGCCACGCAAAATGCCTGTTCCATATTTACGCTGCGCCGGCAGGTCTTCAGCTGTGAACCGCTTTCGTTCATAAGGCCTGCGGCAAGTATGGCTGCCAGGGCCGTCATGCAGACCACGGCGATCAGTACCACGCCGGACTCGTTTTCAGCCATATTTGTGTTTGTTTTCATGATTAATTCCTCATCTTCACCAGCGTACTGAGCGTGTTGCTGGCTTTAAACATGCCATCCTGCCTGGTAACCGTAAGCTGAATGCCTATCATACCGTTATTGGTTGTGGGAGGAGGGGATGTTGAAACGTTACGGCAGATAATGGAATTGGTGTCCGGAAAGCTGATGTTGCTCTGACTACGGTTATAATTTATATATTTGACATATCCGGATGAATAGGTGACTGTCATGTGCCAGCTGCCATCATTGGATTTTACGAGCGATACCCCGCTGGCCGACCGAAGGCCGCTGTTTGTGCCGATCCCGTAGACGATTTTGGAAAGCGCCATACTGCTTTCACTTACATTCCGCATGCCGAGCGAGGTGGCGTGCCACAACTTGTTGCACATGATATAAACGCTGATCGTCCCGGCCACAACAAGACCGAACAGTGCCACGGCAACCATGATTTCCACCAATGTGAAACCTTTTGTTTCTTCATTCCGCATTTTTCATTCCGCCTTTATTTACGGGTGCAACGCGGCGCTCATTGACTCGGCCAGCGACACGGTCGAGGTGGTTTTGCCGGTTGCATTGACCCATTTAACGGTGACACAAATGTCTTTTACGGAAAAAGCCATACCTCCATTTGTGATTGTGTTCGTCCTGACGGTGCAAACGCCGGTATAATTACTGTCAATGTTGTTGGTAAAAGCGTAAGCTCTGAGTCCGGTATAATTTGTGGAACACATGATTTCCATCTGCTGCCTGGCAATGTTGACGGCAGTCAGATTATTATCCGCAATTGAGGCAGAACGCTTGGATTGAACGAATGAGGCGACAAAGGCGGCCAAAGTCAGTACCAATAGCGCGGTCGCCACCACCACCTCCACCAGCGTAATTCCGGCATTGGCATTGTAAGGCTTGGTATTCATGACAGTTATAGCCTCCATCTTGTTAAACGCAGCATTTTCCGTACCAGAGCTAGTTTACACAAGAATCTCTCAGCCGGCCTGACTGGTTGAACCGCGCCAGAGGAGTTTTTGTCGCAAAATTGCGAAATAGCTGTAACCGGGCAGGTGGACGAAGTGCGCCCGGGTTGCGCTGCGCTTTATTTCAACCAGGTCTGCCGTTTTCAACGGTTCGCCGATTTGTCCGTCAACGGAAAGCACAAGGTCGCCGGCGTTTTTGGCCACTTCGATGCGGACGGTCTTGTTGTCCGGAATAACCAGCGGCCGCGTGCTGAGCGTATGCGGACATACCATACAGACGACAAATACGGCGCTTTCCGGGTGGAGTATTGGGCCGCCGGTGGAAAGCGCATGCCCGGTGCTGCCGGTCGGCGTGGAAACGATCAACCCGTCGCAGACAAAAGATGAAACGTCTTCGCTTCCGATGGCCATGGCAAGCGTCACCACGCGCAGGGACGCCCCGCGGTCTATCACCACGTCGTTCAAGGCCCGGTAACGGCAGATTTCCCTGCCGTCCCTTTTCACGGCGCACTCTATCAGGGAGCGTCTGCTGACCAGAAATTTTCCGGCGGCCACGCAGTCAACGGCATGCCTTACGTCTTTTTGCGCAACGCTGGTCATGAATCCCAGGCTCCCCAAATTTACACCCAGTACGGGAATGGCGTGACCATCCAGCATGCGCACCGCGCGCAGCATGGTGCCGTCCCCGCCGAAAGCCATCAACAAATCTATTTTTTTGACAAAAAGACCTCGCTCGACCGATTTCGCCTGCGGCAAAAAACGCGCGGTGTCGTCACAGGTCATCAATTTCAGTTTACGTTGTCCGGCCCTGACCGCCACCTGGCGCAAAACCGACGCGGCCGATGGTTTCATGCAGTTTGCGAATATGCCGATGGTCTTCATGATTTTGCCCAGTGAATAAAATATTCAATATTTCCGGCCGGGCCTTTCAACGGCGAAGCGCACGAGGCCTTGAACTTCAAAAGCAGTTTTTCTTCTCCGAATTTTTTTATCTTTTCCAAAACCTGCAGGCGCACCTCCTCGCTGCGCACTACTCCGCGCTTGGCGTCTTTTCTCTCCGCCTCGAACTGCGGCTTGACCAGAGAGATAATTTCAGCGCCTGAAGCCAATACATTAATAACAGCCGGAAGGACTTTTGTCAATGAAATGAAGGAAACATCCACGACCGCAATTTGCGGTTTAATGTAAAATTGGTCGGCCGTCAGGTAGCGGGCATTGGTCTTGTCCATGATCGTAACTCTGTTGTCGTTCCGCAGTTTCCAGTGCAACTGGCCCAGGCCGACATCCACGGCAAAGACTTTTTGCGCGCCGCGCTGCAGCAGGCAGTCCGTGAATCCGCCGGTTGAGGCGCCCGCGTCGAGGCAGATTCTTTCCCTCACGCTGACGCTGAAAAAATCGAGCGCGTAATCGAGCTTTTCGCCTCCGCGGCTCACAAATTTTTCCCTGCTTTTGAGCGCAATGGCGGCGTCGGGTCCTGCCTCGCAGCCGGGTTTCAAAACTGTTTGGCCGTTGAGCAGCACGTTGCCGGAATAAATCAGGGCCTGGGCCTTGGCGCGACTTTCTGCAAAACCGCGCTCGACCAGCAATGTGTCAAGGCGCTGTCGCTTGTTCATTTTATTTGTTTGCGGGCTCCGATGTTTCTTTTTGCGGCGGAGACGGTTCTCTGACGCCAATTCCACTTCAGGCGCGGGCCGGCCAGCAACAGGCATGTCTGCCGCAGGTTGTCCAGCATCCGCAGTCGTTGTGTGACCGCTTCCGGAGTGTAAACAATTTTCATTTTTTGTTCCCGTATCGTAAAACACGAAGATCATCCTTGTCCTGTCCGCTTCCCCGTAATTTTTTCATCGCAACGAGGCCGTCCTTGGAAACCACGGTTAGCGGGCCGTCTTTTGATTCCAGTTTTATCCTTTTATTCCATTTTTCCTTCTCGATAAGGATGTCGATGTCCATGGTAGTCCGCGGCCATCCATGCGCTGCCAGGGCCATTCCGCCGCAAATTGCATATTCGATTTTTTCCTTGTGGAATTGATCGAGTAATGCGCGCAATTCGTTATAAATAGTCATACTCGCTTCGCCTCAAAAATCAATGTGGCAATGCCTTCATCACGGCCGCCGCGATGACGTCCTCGGTCAGGCCGTAACGTTTACAGAGCTCCTCGTAAGAGCCGTGGGGGATAAAGGCATTGGGCCAGCCGAAACGCAGGCATTTGCCCGTGAAATTGAGATCTGCAAGAGCCTCGGCGACGATTGACCCGAACCCTCCGTTGACAACGCCGTTTTCGAGCGTAACGATGCAGCGCGCCTTGCCGGCCTGGCGACTTAACAACTCGATGTCGATCGGAACGATAAAGCGCGGATTGACGATTCCCGCGTTCAAGCCGGCCTGCTCTATTTTCCGGGCAACGCGGGCTGCCAGGGGCAGCATGTCGCCAAGCGCCCAGATTTGCACGGTATCGCCCTCGCTTACGACTTCGGCCTGGCCGGGCGTCAATTCCGAGAATTCCTCCGGCAATGTTTTTCCCGGCCCGCAGCCACGCGGGTAACGCAGCATGGCCGGGCGATCCCATTTGAACGCCGAGAAAAGCATGTTGGCCAGTTCGCATTCGTCTTGCGGCTGCAAGATCACCAGGTTGGGAACGACGCGGAAAAGCGAGATATCGAAGACGCCATGGTGCGTGGGGCCGTCGTCGCCCACAATACCGGCCCGGTCAAGGCATAAAATCACGGGCAGCTTCTGGAGGCAAATGTCGTGAATGACGTAATCTACAATGCGTTGGGTAAAGGTGGAATATATCGCGGCCACGGGTTTCAAGCCCTGCGCGGCCATGCCGGCCGCAAAAATCACGGCATGCTCCTCGGCTATGCCGACGTCGAAAAACCGGTTTGGGAACTTGCGGGCGAAATTGGTCAGTCCGGTGCCGACCGCCATCGCAGCCGTGACGGCAACAAGCCTGTCGTCCCTGGAAGCCAGCCTTTCAAGAGTTTGGCCGAACACCTCCGAATATTTTAAGGAAGCGGTCTTGAGCGGCGTGCCTGTTTTATATTCGAAAGCGCCCGTGCCGTGCCATATTTCCGGTTCGGCCTCGGCAAAGGAATAGCCTTTGCCTTTCTGCGTGGTTACATGGAGCAAAATCGGCTCGTCGGAGTTCCGGGCGATTTCAAGGGATGAAACCAGCTTCTGAATGTTGTGTCCGTCGATCGGACCGATATAGCGCAGGCCGAATTCCTCGAAAAGAATGCTGCGCAGAAAGATGCTTTTGACGGTTTCTTCCAGCCGCAGATAGATTTTCCGCAGCCAGATCATTTTCAGGCGTTTGCGGGCAAAACGTTCCACCGACGATTTCCAGAGGTTATAGCGCGGGTGCGCCAGCAGTTGTCCGAGGCAGCGCGCTATTGACCCCACGTTTGCCGAAATTGACATTTCATTGTCGTTCAAGACCACGATCATGCGTTTCGTGGTAGAGGCCAGATTATTCAGCGCCTCAAAGGAGGCGCCGCAGGTCAGTGCCCCGTCCCCGACGATCGCCACTACGTGCTCATCGCCCCCCTGCCTGTCCCGGGCCGCGGCCATGCCCAGCGCCGCGGAAAGGGCAGTGCCGGCATGACCTGCGCCGAAAGCGTCATATTCGCTTTCACTCCTGGAAAGGAAGCCGGAAATTCCGCCGGTCTGGCGCAATGTGCGGAAATTCTGCCGGCGGCCGGTCAGTATTTTGTAGGCGTAGGCCTGATGGCTTACGTCCCATATCAGCTTGTCGCGCGGAGGATCGAAAATCTTCAGCAACGCAATGGTCAGTTCGACCGTGCCGAGGTTGGACGACAAATGTCCGCCGGTGAAACTGACGGTGTTGATTATGAGCGCCCTGATTTCCTCGGCCAGCGCAGGCAAATCCTCCGGCTTGACATTTTTGAGTTCGGCGGGAGAATTGATTGTTTCCAATATATTGCTCATAAATTGCGTCTCTCGTGAAACGTCGTTCGTGAAGCGTAAACTCATGCGCTTCACGCTTCACGCTTCACGCTTTCCGTATCCGCCCTGTCCGCCTCTAACGGCTCCGCGACTATCTTGTCGCCCTTCTTGACCAGCATTTCTATTTTTCTTTCGACTTCGTTCAGTTTCTCGGAGCATGACGCGATCAGGCGCATGCCCTCCTCGAACTGTTCCATCATTTTTTCCAGCGGCATGGACCCGTTTTCCATGTCCTGGACGATTTTTTCGAGCTGCTCCAGCGACTTGTCAAAACTGAGTTTTTCAGGTTTCCTGGTCATGATTCCATCTTTCGTTGTGTTTTTTCTTGTATGCCATAATATCCGATATTCCGGTTGTGAGGTCAAACGGTTTTTTGCAATTTCTTGACGACCGGAATGGATTATGGTCATAATGCTGAAAATTCAGGGAAAGGGAATGTCCGCCATTTTAAAAATTTTGCACGTGGATATGGACGCATTTTATGCGGCCATCGAGGCGCTTGACCACCCGGAATGGAAGGGGCTTCCCTTGGTGGTGGGCGCGCCGCCGGATCGGCGCGGGGTGGTCTCCACCTGTTCCTACGAGGCCCGCAAATACGGCATCCATTCCGCCATGCCCTCGCGTACCGCCGGCAAACTTTGTCCGCACGCCGTTTTTGTGCCGGTCCGCATGCGGCGCTATGCCGAAATGTCCGCGCGTATCATGGCCATTCTTGAGGAATTTACGCCGCTGGTCGAACCGCTCTCGCTCGACGAGGCTTTCCTCGACGTCGGCGGGTCCCTGCGCAGGTTCGGCGACGCAATCGCCATTGCCCGGGAATTGAAAAAACGCATCCTGTCCGGGGCCGGCCTGACAGCCTCGGTCGGCGTCGCTCCCAACAAATTTCTCGCCAAGATTGCAAGCGACCTGAACAAGCCGGACGGTCTGACCGTGGTCCCGGCGACCGAGCCTGAAATCATGCAATTCCTGGCTCCTTTGCCGGCAACGAAAATGTGGGGTGTCGGCAAAGTCACCGGGGCGCGCCTGGCAAGAGAGGGCATAAAAACCATCGGCCAGTTGCAGAAGCTTGGCCGCGCCGCACTGGAGCGCTTTTTCGGCAAGGCCGGCGCCGGGGACATGTTCGATCTGTCCCGGGGCCGGGACAACCGGCCGGTCATGCCCCATTGGGAGGAAAAAAGCATTTCCAACGAACACACATTTGACGAGAATGAATCCGACCTCGACCTGGTGCGCCAGCGCCTGCTTGAATTGACCGAGGAAGTCGGCGGGCGTTTGCGCAAAGCCGGCAAATTGGCCAGGACGGCCCAGATAAAACTGCGCTTCGGCGATTTTTCGACCATTACCCGGCAAACGTCTTTCTCCGCCGCGGTGGACAGCGACCGTGAATTGATCGCCTGCGCCCTGGCTCTTTTTGAGCGGGAACACGTGAAACGCGCCATACGGCTTGTAGGGTTCGGCGTGCGCAATCTCGTCGGACCGGAAAATGCCGTTCCGGTACAGCGGGAGCTTTTTGCGGAATTGTCCGGCAACGAAAAAACCGGCCGGAACAGGAAACTCGATCGGGCCGTGGATACCGTGCGCCATTCTTTCGGCAATGCCGCCATAAAGCGCGGCAAATGGATCGGGGATTGAGTCGGCATTGAGGCTCAATAACAAAACAACCCAATTGATTCGTTGTGTTCGGAATAAATCATGATAGATTTACTTGGAATGGGATCGCCTTTGAAAGGAAAATATGTTTGCTGACACGCATAAATTCATGGCATTGGCGCTGAACACGGCGCGGGAAATTTTGCGCCAGCCGATTGTCGTCATTCTGGCGCTGGCCTGCGTGGTGACCATCGGCCTGCTGCCGGTCATGGCGGTTTTCTGCCTGGGTCAGGAGGAACGCATCGTGCGCGACGGCGCGATCGCCTCCTGCTTTGTTTACGGACTTTTCCTGGTGGTGGTTTCCTCGATAGCCTCCATATCGCGTCAGATTCAGAGCGGGACGGCCGCCGGCGTGCTTTCCAAGCCGGTCAACCGCGAGCTTTTCCTGGCGGCCACTTATTGCGGCATTGTTTTTGTGATCGTGGTGTTTACGCTGATCGGTATCCTGGCCTCGCTATTAAGCGTGCGCATGGCCATCCTCGGCATTCTGACCGACTGGCTGGTCGGCATTATTTTTCTGTCCGCCGTGGTCCTGGCTTTTTTGAGTTCCGCGGCCGCCAATTTCAGGGGGCACAACTTCTGTTCAGCCTCGCTCAAGGCGCTGCTTGTTTTTCTTTCGCTGGCCCTGTTATTCACCGCTTCTCTGGATCCGGCCGGAGGCTTCCTTCTTTTCGGAGGAACCGGTCATGGGCATGGCGGCGGCGCATTCGGCGCCTGGGCAAGCGTAATGTTGAAAGGACGCCATGCCGTTTTCGGGGGATTCGTCTGTTGGAAATTATTGTTGTCAAGCCTGCTTCTTGTCTGCGCCCTGGCCATGCTGGCGGCGATCGCGCTGGCGCTTTCGATACATTTCAAGCCGGTCGTGGTTTTATTCTGCAGCGCCCTTGCTTTTCTGGCAGGATTGCTTTCCGACTATTTGTTTTGCGTCCTGATGCCCGGCGGGGGGGTTGGCCTGGTATGTTCGGCAATATTGCCGAACTGGCAGTCCCTGGGGATTTACGAGGTTTTGGACATGTCACTTGCAATGTCCTGGAAATTTATCCTGCATGCTTGCGGCTATGCCCTGCTTTATGTTTGCGCCGTGCTTTGCCTGGGGATTTTATCGTTCAGGGACGCGGAGGTGTAGGCTGCATTTAACCGCAACCTTTGCGCCTGAATGCTGAGGGAGAAATGCCGACAACCCTGGTAAAAGACCGGCTGAAGCCGTAGATGTCGGCAAATCCGCAGACCTCGGCCACTTCCCCGATGCTCATGCCGGAATTCAGGAGAAGCCTGGACGCCTCCTCCATGCGCATTTTTTCATGGAGTTTCATGATCCCGCAGCCGAACCGCCGGTTGCAGATCAACTCGGCCTTGGTTCTGCTCCAACCCAGGGAACTGGCGATATCCGATATTTCGACGGAACAGTGGGTAAGGGTCTTTAGCAAACCAGCCAGCCGCGCCGCCGCGGGATCGGCCGAATCCCTGTCCCTTGTTTCAACGAGGCTTATGGTCCAGTCTTCAAGCGCATGGAATGCGCACGGTTTTACGGTATGTCCCGCCGACAGGTCTTCCGATAACGCCTCTTTCCATGAGTCGGTAAAATGGAACGCCAGTATCAACGGCTCGGGAAATACCCGTTTCATGGCGTCCAGCAACCCGCGGTCGTCGGCTTCCGCCGTGAATTCGATACCGAACTGCCAGGAGCCGATTGCCGCGCTGAATCTATGCCTGAAACCGGGCGGCAGCACGTGTACGGCGCTGTTTTCTATGGATTTCCATCCGTTTCCCCAGTCAACCTCCAGCCTGCCGTCCAATATCTGGAGTATCTGGATATGATCGTGACTGTGAAATTCCGTTGTTTGCCCGGCCCGCCAGGTATTGAAACCGTAGTCATACCACGGTCTGACATTTACGATTCGGGACGAATTGATAAATCTTTGGGACGATTTGCCATTCACAACGAAATCATTCTCGGGTATTTTTACGTTTAATTCAAGGAAAATAGGCATGGTGCGCAATGGTCAATGGCCTGTCGAAAGAAGGAAATAGGAATGTCTCTCACAGAGCGTACGGAGCAGGATTTTTTTTCTTCTCTCTGTGAACTCTGTGGCCTCTGTGAGAAATATCTTTCAGAATAACGAAGAACAACAAAGGAACGGAGGAAAAGATGAAGAAGGAAAATAGAGGAAAAATGATCGGACGGATGCTGCCGGGATTGATTTTTTCCCTGGCGTGCATGGCGAATGGAGGGGAAGCGAAGGCGGAGATAGACCTGGCCAAAGCTACAATCGTGGTCGGGCAAAAGGCGTCGGCGCCTGAAATGTTTGCGGCCGAAGAATTGGCAAAATATGTGGAAAAAATGTCAGGTGCGAAATTGGCGATCGCAAAGGAAAATGACGAAGTCAATGGCAATGCAGTTTTGATTGGCACGCTGAAAAACAACGGCAGCCTGAAGGAAATCGCAGGGAAAGAAAAGATCGAAAAGGGAAAACTGGACAAGGATCATGACGGATTCATCGTCAGGACATATGAGGACAAGTTGTTATTGATCGGCAGCAATCCGCGTAGCGTTCTGTTCGGCGTCTATGCCTTGCTTGAACGCTTTGGTTGTCTCTGGCCGGCGCCCGGAGAGGATTGTGTGCCGCAACTTAAAAATCTTTTGGCCGGGGATTTGGATATTGAGGAAAAGGCCGATTGCGATTATAGGATGACTTATACTGGCGGGAGGTATTGTTTCGAAGAAATGCCGGCGTTTCTGGATTGGCTGGCGAAGAACAGAAGTAATTATCTTTATGCCGACTGTGCCGTCGGGGGAACTTTTAAACTGGAAAGCATAAGGAAATATCGTTCCGATATCAGGCGGCGCGGATTCAGCGTGGCATTTGGTTCGGACGGCGCGGTTACGTATTTTTTACCATGGTCGAAATACGGAAAAGAACATCCTGAATATTTCGCGTTGTTCAAGGGAAAACGGATTCCACACCAGGTATGCGTTTCCAATCCGGACGTGGTCAGACTGGAGGCGGAAAACATCGTAAAGTTTGTCAGGGAAAATCCGGAAGTGGACGTGATAGATTTTTGTCCCGGAGACGGCTGCGACTGGTGCGAATGCGAAAAGTGCATGGCAAAGGACAGCCCGATAATTCCGATCGGCAAGGAATACCACAACGTATGCAATTCTTATATAGAATTTGAAAATGAAGTGTTGAACGAAGTCAACAAGACGCACCCGTCTCTCAAATTCTTTCACCAATGTTACGCCGGTTACACTTCTCCGCCCAGAATAACGTTAAAAAATTTGAGCAAAAATTTATACCCCATATTCGGCAGCACCAACGCGCGATGCGTGATTCATCCGTTATGGGGCCTCATGGACAAGGAATGTCCTTGCAATCAAAACATATGTTCCAGCATTGAAGGCTGGATAGAATGGTATGGCAGCGACAGGAAAAGAATGATTATCTTTAATTCCAGCAGCGGGGGAATACAATGGACACCGATGCCATTCCCCACGCTCAATATATTGGCAAAGGATTTTCCGCATATCAAAGAACTGGGAGGCGTAGGAATTTGGCACGGGGTGAAGATCTACCGCCTGAACAACTACGTATCCATGCGGCTGGCATGGAAGGCAGATGAAAGCCTGGACAAAATCCTGACGGATTACTGCGATAAATACTACGGCGCGTCCGGAAAACATATCCGCGACTATTACCTGAAATGGGAAAAAATCGCGCCTCTGATGAAGTCTCTCTATTATGGGGGTCCGGGAAAAGAGATAACGGAATGGTTGAGTGATAATGACGTCAGTGAATTCAAGGATTATTTTGCCGGGGCGGAAAAGGCGTCGGAAAGCGCTGAAATGACAGGAAGGATCAAGGCGTTGTCGGACAATTTCAATTACGTCAAACTGGTCAGGGAGGCAACGATTACAAAGAACGAGGCGTTGAAATGCAACAAGGCTGGAAATCGGGAACAGGCGCAAAAGGCAAGGGAGGAAACGCTCAGGACGTGCGAAAAAATCGTGGATATGAACCTGAACCCTGAATTCATGGCCGGCAGGATTTTAACGCAGATGGCGTCCGGGCTGGCCATGCCATACAAGGGATTCAGGGAAACGGCGCATGAGCCGGATGAACACACGGTTTTATTAGCGCACTTTAACAAGACGCTGGACGCGGATTATGCCAAAGGCAACAAGGAACATGCAGGGGAAGGAACGCTGACGCAAAATAACGGCGGCAGATTCGGGGAGGGGGTAAAAATTCTGAAGGGCGGCAAGATTGTTTACAAGGCGGAGGCCGGAATAGGCCTGTCTGAAGGAGCCGTCGAATTCTGGATAAAGCCGGACTGGAACGGAGCGGACGCGGATCTCGTGGACTCGCGAAATATATTCTCCAGCGGAAAAGTGACGGTTTTCACATGGAACCACCAGTTGTGCGTAAACTCACCTAACTGGAATGAACTCAACGCGCCGATCAGGGATTGGGAAAAAGGCGAATGGCATCACCTGGCCGTGACCTGGAAAGGCCGGGAGCGGCATCTGTACGTGGACGGGAAGGAGGCTGCCTGCGCGCTTACGACTCCCTTATCCGGAACCGTCAGGGAATTCACCTTCTTTGACTGCGATGCGACCCTGGATGAACTCGTGATCCGGGACGTTCAGTGAAGTAAGGCCTCAAGGAGACGGCAGAGTTGTCATTCCCGCCCTTCCATCAGTGGTATCGGTTGGGATACATGCTGAGATCATCCGATCTTCAAGGGGCTTGCGTCCGTGAAAGATGAAAACGGGAAATATTCATTGATAAGATTTGAACATTTTGATTTGTTCAAGCGCGCGAAATGGGAGAAGGAGCCGGATGTGATTTCCGGGGGCGCTGCGCTGGCGGATATGTGCGTGCAGCCGGTCAAAGGAACGGCGAATTATACTAACCCGACTTTCGCTACTGGCGGCCATTGAAGGCCGAAAGTCCTTAAAAATCAACAAATTTGTTGTTAGGTCTTCACCACATCGGTTGTTTTTTGTTCCTTGTTGTTCGTGATTTCGGGCGGCGGCTGTGGCGGTAAAACCAGCCCAAGCTGGGCCAACAGCAACTGCTGGGTTTTGTCCGGTTGTGTATAACTGGCCATATGTAGCCACCGGCCATCGGTGGTCGGTACGCGCACGTCGAGCATTTGCATGGCTTTCATCTGTTCCAATACCGAGCGCGAGGTCAATCCTGGCGCATGCGTTTTCATCCGTTGCGCCAGCGTCACGTGCAAACAATAGTGTTACGCGCCAAATTGTGGCGTGGTGATGTTGCCAAATTATATCGTGGGCAAAAGGGGCCGGTGACAAGTTGCGGCGTGGTGGTTGCGTAAGGATGTCTGGTAACAAGAGATAGAGGCATGGCAGCGCTAATTGCATAATAGCTCAAGCCGGTGATATGATTTTATCATGGGCGGAAGGGACGAGACGCAGTGCGGACTGGAGATGTGCCGGAGTAATGGAATTGGCCTTGGCCTGGGCGGCCTCGATCCAGGCCATCCGAGCCAGGAAATTGATGGTTCTGGGTAGTCCATCGCTGGCGGTGGCGATGAGGTCAAGCGCCGCGGGCTCGATGCAAGGGCGGTCAATGCCCGCTTGGCAAAGCGCATGGGTAATGTAGTCGGCAACCTGGGAACGATCCAGAGGCTCGAGATTGAAAGCGGCGGCAATACGCGAGTACAAGGCGCGCTGGGATTGGAGGCGCATGGCATCGAGGAAATAAGTGTCTCCGATGAGGATGAGGGCAAAGACGGGACGTCGAGGAAGGTTCAGTCCGAGCAGCAAACGGATTTCATCCAACGCGCCCGGGCGGTAAAGCTGGGCTTCGTCGAGAACCAGCACGGGGATGATGCGATCAAGTTGGCGAATAACTTCTTCCAGCAGGGTCAAGTTGGTGTGGCGGCGAGTTTGCGGTGTTTGTCCGAGCTTGGCCAGCAGAGTGCCGAGCAGTCCCGCGCCGCTGAGAGTGGCCTGGGTTATGACGACCGGACGGAACAACTTTGGCTCGAGTGTTTCGATCCAATGCGCGACCAGTGCGCTTTTTCCAACGCCGTTGGCGCCGGAAAGGATCATGACGGAACGCAGGGCGGCCGTCTGCTGCAACAGGCCAAGAGCCTGTTCAAAGCAGGGCGTCAGGAATAGTTTTTCATGGTCGGCGTTGCTGAAGGGTACAGCGCGTGCGCCCCAGTGGTTGAGACAGGCGGCCAGTTGCGGGTCAGTCACGCATGCGTGATCAGTGTTCATAGGCGTTGCTTCCTCCGAGTTCGTGATTGAGATTCAGGTTGACTGGTTTGGCCAGGGCAATGAATTTGCCTTGATACCAGATTTCGATCTGCCGCCGGGCGAACGGGTCGAAACGCAATTGGACGGACAGGGCGCGATAAGCGAGCGGTGCTTCGTAAAGTTTTCCGTCGAGACGGACGGTGCCGTCCTTGCGCACGGTGCGATCCAGATGGATGTAAAATAGTTTTTCAACGTCAACGTCCGGAGGCAGGCGGCGCAGAAGATGCGCTGAGCGCTGGAAACGGGCTTCCGGGCTCATGCGCGTGGCGGAATGGATGCGCTGATGATAGACGGTCTGGATCCATTTGGATAACTTTCGATTGAGATCGTCCAGGCCGGCGGCCTGTTGTCCCGGAATGGACAAGGCGGCCTCGAAGCCGGCCTGAATGGTCTGGATCAGTCTTTCGACTTTTCCTTTGCTCCAGGCATGGTAGGGCTTGGCATGCAATAACCGGATGCCGAGGCTGGCGCAGACGATGCGGGTATGATAATTGACGAAAGGTTTGCCCTGGTCGGTGTAAAGCGCCTTCGGGATACCGCGTCTGAGCACGGCTTCTTTGAGGGCGTGATGAAACGACTCGGTATCTGCCCGGCGATAATAGCCGGCAAAGGGAATCAGCCGGGAGCAGTCATCGATCAGAACGCAAAGTTGAGTTGTCAGCGCCGATCCATTTTCCCTGATGGTTGGGCCGGGTGAAAAATCAACCATCCAGAGGTCGTTGGGCATGGGCGCCTCAAAGGCATGGGTTGGGCCGGATTCCAGACGTCCGGCGCGCAGGCGCGCCTTGTCATAGCCGTGGCGGTGCAGATAACGATAAACGGAACGCAGGCTGGGCAGTTTACGGTCAAGGTTCTGCCAGTGCGTGTATAGCACGCTCAAGTAAATTTTGGGATTTTGGCTGACCTGCTCGATAATCCATTTGCCGGTCTCCTCGTCAATAACGCGGAAGTTGCCGTTGTCCTGGCGGGGCATGTCCACTAATGCAGGGAAACCGCCTTTCGCGTGGATGTACCACCAGTCCTCGATAGTGCGAAAGGCGAAATAATTACCGGACTCGTCCGGCCAGGGGCGCGCGGAAGCTTCGCGGAGGGCTTGCGCCAGGCAAATACCTTCGCGTTGACGGTCGGCAACGTAGTTTATGACCCTGAAACGAAGCAGGGCTACCTCATGACGGCGATCTAATGGTTTTTTGTTCATGCCGCCAACCTTGCCACAGTCCAACGGCGGCTTCCCATCGCAAAGTTGTGTGGGATCGCCCTGTCCGGATCGGCCCCGGAAACCACCACGGTCATGAACATGGGATTCTGCCAGAGGCGGATCAGCCTCCGGCTGAAAGGCAACGATAATCGCCCAGCAAAGAGGTCTTGAAGGAAAGCGCCAGAAAGCATAGGATTTTTTCGAGGTTGCCGAAGACGCGCAAGGCTTGCCAGAGTTTTTGAGCGGTCGGGCTAATGACGCGAATCATTTGCCCCAAAACATTGGTCAGTGGAGTCACCCGCTCGATAAATCGCTTGCAGGCCCGCTCCAAGCAACCTCTCTCTCTTTCGGTGACAGGTGGAGCTGGGCCGTCATGGAAGACGGCATCGAAGTGTTTTTGCGTAAGGCCGACGCTGACGGACCGGTAAGGCAGCATGTCGTCCGGCAATACGCTGCAAGTGTGGCCGCAGAGCGGACAGAAATAGCGGGATATGGCTTTCAAGTCCTCCCCAGCCCGCCCGTCAGCCCTGGAGTGCCGCGTATAGGCGCCGTGACGATGAAGCTTGCCGTGTTGACAATGCGGGCAGCGTCCCGGCCGGTTGCCGGACACGGAGGATTGACGCAGTTGCATGCCGGGAGTAAAACATCCGGCAACGGAACAGGCAAGCCAAAGGCTTGCCCCCGCCCCGTCCGCGGACGGACGGGACGATCCAATATGGCCCTTAATAAGGGGGGGGGGACGGAAGAAGAAAAGAATTCAGAACAGGAGGTCATCGCCACATTCAACCGTGCCCCACTGCTCATGCAGCACGGCAAAGCGTGTCACCCAAACGCCCCCGTGACCACGATCTTACCTGGCGCGTAACACCATAAAACCAGGAAATCACTTGATATATCACTCAAAAAAAGTCTTTATCATGTCTGAGTTGCGAAGGTCGGGCTAATTTCCCGGCGTTCGGTTCGGGAACAGTCATCCGTGAGTGGACGCTTGGCAAGGGGAAAATGATTGGACACTATCAGCAGGTCAGGTATAGTTTCGGCTCCATTGACAAAAGCGTTCCGACGACCAACGCCGTCCGGCTGATCGAAAACATCGTGAAATATCTGGCCGGGGGTAAGGATGAGGTAAAGGTCGCGGTGTTGGAATGACCTGATTCGCAAAAAAATGGGTGCGTATTCCGGTTGATTCCGGCCGTACGAAGAAAAAAACACGGTCTAAAAACATGTCTTGGTCTTGCAGAATCATGCCGAAGGCAAATGGCCAGCGTCGCTTCGCTCCGGGGGTGGCCGAATTGACCGGAATACCCATGCGGCCATATCCCAAAACGTAGGGATATTTTAAACTCTGCCATAAAAGTCCACCTGACTTCTCAATCATCAAAGACAAAATCAGGGCGTCACGCACAATGTTTGCCGAACACGGGAACCGCAACCGACATCCCGCACGGTAACGGACCACTCGCCGGGAACATCGTTAAGCGCCAGCGGCAAAACTCCTTCCGCCAAGCCGTGTTTGCATTCAAGATTTTGTCCGTATTCCAAGCGTTTATTTCCATTGCCGTCAATTACATCCAGGCGCACAACATGCCGATAAGAATCGCCGACCGTTATCCCGCATTTCACGCTCTCGCCCGGCTTGGCTTCCCTTGGCATGTGTATTTTTAATTCGCCGGTCTCTGAAGGCATAATCGCCCATAATCCGGCCGCGCCGGCCTTTAAATCTGTCTCAATTTTTTTGTTCTGCCCCATATGTTTCCCGAGCCGCATGTCATAAATAGAGCCGGCGCGCGGCAGAAGAATCACTGCTTTCTGATTGTCGTGGGCAGGAGAATGGTCGCGTAATAAGCCGACATATGTTGCCGGACCGTCATGAAACACGGCCAATTCTCCTTCATAGACGTCTTTTCCTTCCGGAATCAATTTTATTTCCGGCTCAATGGCCATGTCGCGCAAAACATTCCGCATGTAGCTCCTCATGGCCTTTCCGTACGCGGCTTTCCGCCGATAATTCCTGACAACCTCTCCGAACACTTTGATCTTTTCGGCAACCAGCCTCCGCCATTGTTCATCAGCGATTTCCCTGCCATGTTCATCGTAAATTCCTGGAATATCATCCGCCAAAACTTTGCCGCCGTTGTCCAGAAATGCCTTGATTCGTTCCCGTTCCGTTTTTGAAAGTGCCACGGCGCACGGCAATATCAACAGCCGATATCCTTCCTTGTCCAGCATCCCCTCTTTAACCTGCTCGTACGACACGAACCGGTAATTGCATCCCAAATCCTCCAAAATCTTGATAAAGTCCAATTGACTGTCCGAAGGATTATGCTTCATGTTGTAAAACGTCGCCGCATGCAGGCTTGCTTGTGAATATAAGATCGCTATGCCGTCGGAATCCCTCCGACAACCCAACAATAATTTTCCTGCCCCGGATTTTATTTCGCGCGTTTCTTTGGCCGTCGCCTCAAGAATCGGAAATGCTTTGAACGACGCCGGATTCATCGTGTCCTCGGCCTGACAGCCGCCGCCATCGCCTCCTATTATATTGAACCACCAGACATTGTTTATCTCATGAAATAAGTCGTACCATGCTTCCCAATGCGCGTATTCTGTAAATCTGGTTATATTGTAATAGCCGCCGTACCAGCGTCCAGTTCGGGCGGTCGGGCGATGAAAAGAACGCAAGATCTCTGCTTGCAGATGATCCGGGTAAATTCCCCATACGTCCAATATCCGCGACAGCTTCCATAAATCATATCCTGCAAAACTGGTAATATCAAATCCGCCGTCAAATCCAACCAGCGCATTCTTATCCACGCTTTTAACTGTTTCGGAACCGAGTTGATGTGTTTTCAAAAACACATCTTCCATTGACATTCTGAAATCAACCCAGCGGGCGGGCTGTTTCGCCGCCTGTGCTTTCCATAAGGGGATGGGGGCGATTTCTTCCCATGCGGCATTCGTCAGCCCCCATTCCGCATTGACCGCGTCAAGACTGTTTCCATACGTTTTTCTGATATAAGTCCTGAAAGCCTCCAGGCAACTTGGCGAAAAACACACTTCGTGATTATTGAGCGATAGATCGTTTTCATCTCCAAGCGAATAGCCGGCCGCGCCGAAAACGCTCATTTCTTCAGCGGATTTTTTTATTTTTTTCTGCTCCGTCATGATGTATTCCGGGTCACTCAGGCATGGAATCCTTTCAAAACGCGGTCCCGGCGTGGTTCGTGAGATAGCATAGCGGGTCATATACGGGATCGGATGGAAGCCGGCCGTTGCCTGAATCCAGGCCTCCTGATAACTTCGTCCCCCATAGGAAGTGTCTACCCCTAGTTTTTCCAATTCTTTCCGCGCATAATGCCAGTTATATTCCGACGAGGCCAAATCCCAGCAGACAAATCCGAAATCATCGGTCGGACAGGAGGATTTTACCGGCAGATAACTCTCGCCTTTACATAGAAGCCGATTGCCGGCAATCAGAAAGACACGCGCACGGGCCAGATTGCCCATCGGATTATTCATTTTTCCCTTAATTTCCGCCACTGTGTCCCCGGCCGTCAATTCCTTTTTTATCCGGACGATCAGACGCCCTTTCATGTCCTCAACCTGCGCTTCCAATGCGCCGTTTTCCTTCAAAGCGTTATTCATCTTGACGTTTATCGTAAATTCTTCCCCCGGTATTATGCCTTTCGGCCAGGCTTCCATGCTCTTTATAAGCGATTCTCTTTCAACGCTAAAAGTCGTCGATCCCCAGTTTAATGTCCGTCCATTTTTGCGCAGGATAGCGTCCACCGTATAATTTCCGCCGGGCAATTCCGGCAGTCTTGCTGTTGTCTTCCGCCCGCACGCATGATACGCCTCGTTGCCCCACTCATCACGCACTTTAAAATCCACTTCATCCCATCCGCAATTCACTCCCGCAATTTCGACCGATATGTCCCGCCCGGTTGCCTTGCATTGCAACCTGCCCAGAGGCGCTTGTTGTGCGGCCCATTCCGTCACTCGCGCTGCCAGTGAAATATAATAATCCACCGGCCATAGTTTTATCTCTTCTTTAAATTCGGTCGGCGCCGGGACAAGATAACCGCGGGACGCTTTGCCTCCAACTCGGATTATTGCAATTCGCCCCTTGCCCAATTTCTTTAGTGTCAATATTTTCGCCGCGGCCTCTCCTGGCGTCTTGTATTCTCGCCAGGCATCAACAGCCTCGAAAGGTATTCCCATGCAAATTTCTTCAGCTTCTCCGGTCCTGCAAGACTGCGCCGCCCGTGCCCAAGCCGGAACAACGCTTGATTCATCGCCGTTAAAATAACTGAATATCAACCCGGTCCCCGCGGCTACTTGTTCGCGAATCCGTGCCTGCAAATCATCAGGAATTGCATCGGCGCTCATTTTGCCGATGATTATAACGTCATGGTCTTTCTTCAAAAATCCGGCCAGTTTCAATCTTTGTTCCGCTTCGCTGAAACCGACCGGCATGCTATACCGTCCGGCTTCAGATCCTCCGAGCTTCAGTCGCGAAAAAGAACTGATCGTGTCAAATTCCATTTCCAGTCTTTGCGCCAGTTCCACCGTATCACGATGCGCCACCCGCGCCGCTACTACCAAGGCTTTTATTTTCCTGCCGTAATATGGACGCGCCCATGTGGTATGGGGAGTGACATAAGACATGTCCACCTCCTCGAACTCCGGCTCGTAAACGGATGCCTTGCGCGAAATGTCCGGAAAATAATCCGGCCAATCGCGCTGTTTCACGGTTACTGTTTCTGTCCCCGCCATCGCAATTGAAGTTATGTTCGTAAAAACGCTCATACACGTCATTCCCGCATAAAGCAGATATTCGAGAAATTCTCTTTTCATTTTCCTCCTGGAACTATCCGGCGCTTTTATTGACAGAACTTCAGCGGTTTCCACTCGTCATAATTTTCCCAGCAACCGTATTTTGCGATCGGCACACTGGAAGACCACTCGACGTCATCCAGGTAAACCGAACTTTCGCACCGCGCAAAGGTTATTTTCCATTTATCGCCAACTTTCGGTTTTTCCGCAAACACGCTTAACGCCGAAAAAGGAATCATGATTTCCACGGACCAACCCCGGTCTTTATCGCCAAAATTGTTCAATGTGCCGTCAACCGATGCTTTGCAGATCAATCCCTCCGCGTTCCAGCCGCGCGCAGTCTCCACGCGATAACCGCTCTTGTTGTCCGGAGTTCTGCGGTTCAATCCGTCAAAAATCACGCCTTTGGGGCTGAATTCGAATTCAAAAATCAATTGATTGGTCTGGTTTGGAAGGAGGAAAACCTCAAAGGCATCTTCGTTGTAAATGGGATCGTCACGGTTCTGCAAATATCCGACCACGTCCTCGTCGTCCATCTTTGCGGCAATATACAAGGCTTCGTCATCCCACATCGCATATGTTTTTGTCTGGTAACGAGGCGTGCCCATCGCTCTTGACTTAAAGAAGCGAAAGGCCATTTCTTTGCCCTGCCATGTTCTTTCGGCAACCTTTCCGTCTAATCGCACATCTCCATTCCGCCGATGGCAAACGTAGGTATTGGTGTCAGAACAATAGCCGTTAACGGCAGACAATAAAACGAGATGACACAAAATGCGGTAATATATTTTATTCAACATCATCCCAACCCGGCATAGCCGGAACCAAAAAGGGTTCCGGCTATGCCGGGTGATACTTTTTTGATACAACTGCCTCCCAACAAGGAGGTTCGCTATGCAGACATCTTTTCTCGAACGACATGCCGAAGATATTCTCGGCGTCTATTCGTGTTTCGACCGAATCATTATCCAGGGAACCCTGCCGGACATTGCCCATGCCGACGCCATGACGCAGTGGTTCTTCACTCATAAGTTGCGCATCTTCGATTTCCCGGAATGGGCCAAGCCCTACCGGGAGCGCATCCGCTCGCATGCCGAAGCGGTCGCCAACAAAGCCGGCATTCAAATCGAGTTCATTCGCAAGATCGATTCGTTCCGCAAGGAAGACCGCATCGCCGAGATTTTGTCCAAGCGTGGTGAACATCCCGACCTGGTGCCCTTCACTCAAGTCGAGAACGCCTTTGTGAACATCAGCGATTTTGCCAAAGCCCAGTTCCTGGCCGATGCCTGCGATCCGGCCTTCCTTTACCGCCACATGGAACAGGCCGCCAGGCGCTACTGTGACGTCATCGGCGTATTCCCTTCCGGCGTGCACTGGAGCATCATGCAGTTGGAGCGCGCCACCAACATCGTCTTCAAATCGCACGATGTCCTGGCTCCGATCTACGAGGAAATCGTCCGCACCCTCTCTCATGCCGTCCGCCCCGACACCCTTACCATGTTCCTCGGCAAACCCCTCGACCCGCGTTACGAAGGAGAACTCGGCTCCAAGTTCTCCACCCGCATCGAGGGACATTGCTTGCGGCACCTCATGGGCTCCACCGGCCTGAAAATCTACGACAAGTTCGGCCGCGTGCTGCGCATCGAAACCTTTACCAATGACGTGACGTTTTTTAAACACTACCGGAAGGTGGAACACCGCGACGGCACCGCCTGTTTCAAGATGGCATCCGTCCGTAAAAGCATCTTCAGCCTGCCGCCCCTGGCGGAACTGATGGATGCCTGCAACCGCCGCTACCTCGAATTCCTCGCTGCCGTCGATGATCCAACCAACGCCTTGGACACCATTCAAAAGGTCAGCCGTCCCGTGCGGCAGGAGGGCCGTTCCTATCGCGGCTTTAATCTCTTGTTTCGCAAGTATCATTTGACTGCTCTCGGTAAATAAATCGTCGCCGCCTCGCTAAAATTGAAGGAGATGACGCTTATTCCATTATTACGCGGTCAGCTTTTGCCAGCATGATCATAATCAGAAAATATTTGCAATAAAATCCTGCGCTTCTTGCGCAGAATTTTATTGATAACTGTCTAAAGCCCCATTCTATAAATAGTCCCCTGCCAAAGGATCGTTTCGTATGTTCCCATGTCTACGATATTGTTCAGGATACGGTTATGTCCGTCCAGATCAACCGCGTTTATCATCCAGTCCTGATTTGTGCCGGCATTCACGCACGGCGAACTCATGCGCAGGCGATAATTGCCGCTGTTCGTGTTTACAAACTGAGGATCAGAACCGATGTTGCCCGTCCCTGCCTGTACCGGCCCCGAACATACATGGTCACACATGATAGTGCTTCCAACGTCAATAAAAATGTTACTCGCGGAGCCACCGGAGATGTTTCCCCAAACGACGCAATTTGTCAAATAAGCAACATGTCCACTGCCGTAAACGTGTACTCCTCCTCCACTAGCACCCGACGATCTGTTGTTGGCAATCGTGCAATTGAAAAGTTTTGGAGCCCCCATCCATGTCCATACACCACCGCCGCTATCTACTGAAGTTCCGGTGTTTTGGACAATTTTACAATTTTTGATTGAAGCCGAGTCTGGCAGGCAAACGCCGCCGCCATATTGGCCGCAGGTATTACCAACGACTACACAGGCATTCATTGAACAATTGTTTAAATAAATACCACCGCCATAATTCGCGCTAGTGTTATTTGTAATTACACAATTATCAATTGACCCGGCATAAAGCCCGGCACCTCCGCAACGGATCGCAGTATTGTTTTTAATAACGCAGTTGCTTATGCTTCCGGAGGAGTAAGATAAAACGCCTGCAGGGCCTCGGTCATAAAAAGAATCTCCGGAACTCATTGCATATCCGTTAGTCAGCGTAAATCCTATTAAACTTCCGGAGGACATATACACGCAACGCACCGCGCCAGTCCCTATTCCTCCGGCGGGCGCGGGAGCTCCCTTGATGGACGTATAATCCGGGCCATTAACGCTGCGCAATGTAATGGCCGTGGTCATCACCACACGATTGGTTAAGGCATAACCAGGCGTTACCTTCCCGCCCGTATCGTACACACCGTTGCTCACCAGCACCGTGTCGCCGGCAGTTGCCGCATCCACAGCCCATTGAATCTGCGTGGCCGCATCCGCCCAATTCAGATAGGGCGAATTGTTCGTGCCGGACAGCGAGACATAATGCGTGTCGGCGGCAAAAACAACCAACATAACCATGGAAAATAATATTGCGGTTAAAAATCGTCGAATAGACATATCCGATTTCCTCCTCTAGGTTTACTTTGTATTCCCTGTTATAGAAATTATGCTCAATCTTCGGGGTCGATAGCGGATGTCGCTTGAGATATATCCCATGGCTTGTCCTGTAAACCATTCGTTATCTCCTGATGCGTATGGTCCGCAATTGGCCTGATGATTTCCGCCTGGGCGGATAAGCATGGGCTGAAATCTTTGGCTCATGCGTTTCATTTCGAAACGTTTTGCTTCCAGCCCTGTTTATATCTTATCATGCATCACTATTCAACATGTTAATTTACGGATAAGCTCTAAGGCAGTTGTAACAACATTGGTTTTCTTGCTTCCAGTACCAGCGGGCCTTTGAGTTTTACCGGCATATCTGTAATCAGGTCACGCGACTTACGCACGCCATCCTTCGCTTTCAGCACAACCTCAACCGGTTGTTTGTTGAGATTTATCAGGTAGACGATATGTTTGTTTCCCTTCATGGCCGTTCGAAGTTCCACGCCCCATACATGTTGGCCATCCTTCCCGAAAACACGCACAGGCCGTTCGATTCCCGCTTCGTCCAGCATTCTGTCCAACTGGGACGCGTAGTCTTCAGACGTTGCGCCGGTAAGATGCGGGCTGTCTTTGAGGAAATCGGCTGTCCGCCGTTCCCTGCCGTATTCATCGTATTTCAGCGAATCCTTTCCGATGACTGCCAGCCGTCCTCCTTTTTGCCGATATTCGCTGATTTTTGTCGCCACGTCTTCACTCACATGCTTTGCCTCAGGAATGACAAGCAGGGAACAATCGGCAAGTTTCCCCTCGCGAATCATCCTCTCGGTCACGAAACCGACGGGATAATCAAGGAAGTAAAGCGCCTCATAAGCGTCGTGAACCTGGATTGGATAGACTTTTGGGTCTTGAATTGCGGAAGGCTCGCTATAGAGGATTCTCACCTTTCTTTCCAACTGTGGAAAGAGAACTATGTAATCGGTGAGCCGCCTCAATTCCAACACCGTTTGCCCCCACGCCTCCAGTAATTGCGGCTGGGTAAGCAACCCGCCGAGAAATTCTTTAAAATATGGAGTGCCATCTTTTTGCCTTCCCCACCACCAGAGCAAATGCGCGCCCAGCCCGTGAAGATGTTCCATCCACAAGGTGGCGCGGAAAAAGTCCGCCGATAAACCAAACGGCGACATGTGATAAACCGAGGTGATGGTGTGCAGTTCCGGGTCGAAGACGGGTTTTTCCGGGCAAATTGACTTGCCGAAATCATAGTAAATCATTTCACTGCTCCAATCCATGGTGTATTGGTTCCAGTGCAACATTTGCTCCTTTGACCTCCATCTCGTAAAATCACGCGTTTCGTAAGCACAGATGCCTCCGTCCCAGCCTATAACGGAACTTTGCCGGATTATATCTTCACGATTTCGACCATACATCGGATCGTAACCACCGGGAGGAACACTGAGCAGGCAACCGGCGGCCGGCCAGCAGGTCCACAAGCCTTCCGGATCCGACTGCTTGATCCCGTCAATCTGGGATTGGTTGAAACCGGTCAGACGGTCTTCGTTAAACGCATACCAGTCGTAGTGTCCGCCTTTTGTCAGTTGTGATTTCAGATGATCTTTGCCGCCGGGCTCCATGGTATCCTTGTTGAAATGCCCGTCTTCCGTTTTCAGCGATTCTCTGCTGGCCGCTGTCTGGAAGTCGGCATACGTTGTCCCCCATGCCTGATTCAAGGCGTCAATAGTTTTATGTTTTGTTTTCAGCCAGTTTTCGTATCGCTGGAACGTGTGCTTGCCGCGAAATCCAGGATGACACCACTCCTCGCCCATCAGCGAATAGCAGAAGTTGTTGGTTAACGGCCTAAGTTGCGCGGCCACATATTTGAACCAGGTTTGATTAAACCGCTCGGTCAACGGATGGTCGAGGTCAATGTAATCATAAAACCAGCCCTTACGATCTTCCAAATCAATATCTGGCGCCAGCTTGGCCAGCCAGGCTGGGGCGCGATAGTTGGCGCCGTCCCACATAGACGGGTTCACAAACATGCCCTTCGCTTCGGCGGCCCGATAGATCGGGTAGATATTTTTCTCGAAATAAGAATCGTCGAACTTATCCCAGTCGAGAACGCATTTGTGCGAGATGGAGAAAGGTCCCATCAGATTGCCGCCCAGTAATTTAATTATGTCGATCCATTTATCACGATCTGGTCCCCTGAACGGGACCCCAAAGATTCCGGAAATGAATACCGGCTTATTGCCGATGGAAAAGGCGCCATCATGCACGCTTATCCGTCCAAATTCAGGCGGCGGGATTTTCAACTGAAGTTTCGGATTGTCAATAATCCGTTGAATCTGGGCGATTGCGCGATCGAGGATCAGTTCGACCTGGCTTGTTTCAAAACCGGGTAAATTCTGAATCCTTCGCAATGTCTCTTCCCGGCCCATGATGCGAAAATCGCTCATGGTTGTTGGATAGTCCTCAATTTCCCGTTCGGCGTCCTTGAGAATGAAATCCGTAAAAAGGCGCGCGACGGTCAGGCTGACCTTTTGACAAGCCGTGTCAATTCCTTTCGCTTCAGCCCTCTTGATCTCCCCCTCCAGAACCGCAATCCTCTCTTTGCAAACAGCAACCCTTCGCTGTATTTCAACGACCCTTGGAGAAATCGGGGGAGCAACATACGCCAGGGAACTGCCTTCATAGCGGGGCATTCCTTCAACACAGGGCGCCGCATAAACGTCGTCGAACCACGCCTCTCCCGCATGACCTCCCCGCAACATTAAAGACACGTCCACCGAGGCGACCGGCTTGGGCAACGGTATTTTCAGCGAACGATATTCCCAGTCATGTGTGCCGACGCTGAACGGCACACTGGGACAAAGACGTGTTCCATCCGCATACTTGACGTCAATGTAGATTGCATAATTACCGTCTGGCGATCCGGTCACATTTTTCGCCTTGCTCCATCCGCTGATGATCAGCTCGCATGGCGTTTTTATGCGGGCCACGGGAAGAGAATAAGTCGTCGAAGACCCTTCGCCGCTCCCGGTGGCGGCGAAGCGGATGCTCTGGTTTCCTGTATGTTTTTCCGTTTTATCAACCTGATAACCTAGGCCAAAGGACTGCCAGACAATACCTTTTAGAGATGTTTCGGAGGCCTCGAAACCAGACCGCGCCACGAGATTGTCGGGAGGGAAGCGGCCGATAATTTTTTCCAGTTCCTGTTTCGTCCCTTCGACGTCTTCCGGCGAAAGTTCGTTCAGTTTTATCGCTTTTTGCCGCACTTTTTCCCAATCAACAAGAAGCTTTGTGATATAACCAAGATAATCCTTACCGTATTCCCCGGCCGTTTCTTTGCGTGAAGTTATCCAAACATCCGTCGCCTCATACTGCCGCTTGAACATCTCGCGATTCATCGCCGCCTTGTCGGCGCAGAAAAAAACAAGCTTGCCGAAATTCTTCGGGTCATGAAATCCGTCCGTCAAACGACTCCACGTGGAATATCGGTCTGAATTCGGTGTAGTGGCGTTGCGGGTGATATTGAAACGCCACTCCTTTTCGACCCCGGGCCGCGCCCCGAATGTCGAAAACGGAAGTTTCACTTCCATGCTGTAAAAATCGGCCCCTCGATAAACCTTCGCCTCCCAGGATGATATATCCGGAAATTTTTCCTTGTTGCGATATTCTTTCCGACCGCCGTCGGAGGCGATAATCATCTGCCGATATGGTCCGCCTGCCGGCGGTTGAACAAACATTTCAATGCCGTCAACGCTGGAAAGCATATTCGACGCCGTTTGCAGTTTAGCCATATCCGGCTCGCGGCATTCAATCGCCACAAACAACGCGTTCGTGGTATAAACCGCGCGAAACGTGGTCTGTTTTGCCGCGGCCGTTTCCATGCCGAGCACAACAAAGTTGCTGACGGGATAAGCATCGCGCCAGGCCGCGTCGTCCGTTTTCCCGTCAATAACCGGCGATTCTGAAACGGATAGCGCGGGACATATCAAGGGCAATTCCACGCCAGCTGCCCCGCAAGTTTTTAATGCCATGAAAAACGCAATAACATATAATGGCAATTTACTCATTTGTCTCCTTCGCTTCGCTTTTGGTGTATTCCTGTTAGATTCCCGCGTCATTTGACTTCCTCCACGCAAATGTCATCAAACCACGTCGTGCCGAGATTGTTCTCGAAGAAAACGTAAGCATTGGCTGACTTTATTGGCTTCTCCGGCGCAATGATCTTTTCCCCGTATTTCCAGTCATGCGGTTCGCGGTCAAATTCCACCTTCTGGGCATATAATTTTGTGCCGTCGGCATATGTGAAGTCCACGTAGATGCAAAAGCGTCCGCTGCCCTGAATGGTTTCTTTGACCTTGTTCCAGCCGCCGATTCGTATTGGCTTCGGCTCCTTCTGGTTGAACATCAACGGCTCGTGCGCCAGTCCGGATTCATCCTCCGGTACCGGATTGGAAAATTTTAAACATTGCTTTCCGCTGTGGAATTCGTTCGTGTCTATCCTTCCGCGCTTGTGTCTAGCTCTCCCGATCCAGTTAAAGAAACCGTATCCGAACCCGCCGTTAAAGTCATTCGTATTCGCGGGTCGTTCCTTAATAGACGACGGTAAGGCGGCGACTTCGGATAATATATAACCTGTAACCCACTCATAAGGCAACAATCCCGTTATTTTGTCACATATCTCAAGAACATCCTCTTGAGCTTTCGCCGCCTGTTCCGTATTTCCCGCTTTTTCGTAACGCTTGACGGCATCCAATTTTTTTATAGCCAGCCAAACGTTCTTGGTATAATTAAAATGGGCTTCCACTTCCTTGATTCTTTTCTTTATTTCAGCGCTTTCCGGAACCTGATTGGCTTGAATTATTATGTCTTCGAACTTCTTAAGCTCTTCTTCGTTCACATACAGCGTTATATTTCTCCACGCTTGATTCCAATGTTTACCGGAGCTATTGAGTCTTTCCGCGGCGTCTTCCCATCCCATGTAATATGCGCGCATCAGTTCCCCCGCCTTGCCATAGTAGGCGTTAAAATAATCATCCAGCATTTTATCCAGGCCGGCGTTAACATTCCACGCCAGCCTCATCGCCACATAATCATTCAAGACATATAGTTTCGAATACCAAATCACAGTTCCGCCAAATTCCTTGTAATATGGGAAATCCTTGGCCAGCACGCGCACTATAGGCAGCGGCATACAGGCATGACAAGCCATTCCACAGTCCTCGTCATATAAAATGACCTTTTTTTTGCTGCCATGCCATTTTGCCCAGGTTTCCGAATCCGATCGAAATTCCTGATTTTTCTTGCATGCTTCATCGCATATCGCATGGGAGGCACATCTTATGTAATAGCAAAAACTGCTCAACAGATTGTCATCAATATCGGTTGCAGCCATCCTCGGCGGCTCCATATAACCTGCATAACATGACTTCGTGAATATAATACCCGGGAACTCCTTGCGCACCAGCTTCAACACCTGGTTCTGAAACATGACAAAGGAGTTGCTTCTCACAAAACTTTTCGAGTTCCGTTTACATTTGATCAGAGGCTTGTCCAGTTCCATGCACCTATCGCACTCGCAATAATCGTACCCGTCGCCCGGTGTCAGCCTGATCGCTCCGACCGCCGGGTTATTCCTGAGAAATTCTATTATATTTTCCGCCTCCAGCCTGATCACGTCCGGATTCGATACGCATACCTGATGTTTGATCCTGTTTCCGGCCAACCCCGCATACAACTGGGGAGCTATGTTTTTATTGCCGCTTTCACCCTTCAAAAGCGCGTAATATTCCGGATGTTCCTTGTAGTATTTTACCGGCGGCAGAAAATACGTCACCGCGCCATCCACCCCAAATTCCACCAATATTCCTCTTTTTATGAGTTCAGTATCAATATTTTTCTTCTTCCAATCGTCCCACGATGGGCTGGCTCCCTGCCAAAACTCTATCCAGTTTATCCTGTTTTTCGCCAGCCAGTCCAGCCAGGCCACGCTCTTAATTCCCTCCCCATAACACATCCGATAGTCAATGTCCGCAATCTCGATGTCGTCAAGATTTCCAAGATCAAGTTTTTTCAAGGCTGGCACGTAATCCTCTCCCGGCGCGGGCCAGAGGCAGCCAAAGTGTTCCAGCAAGGCATAGACTCCGTACAAGACACTGCGCGGATTACTGCCAACGAGGACAAGCTTGTCGCCAATGGTTTTAATGATGAAACCGTCATGTTCCTTGTCCAGTTTTCCAGTATCGATCTTTTCCTTTTCGACGATTTCCTTCAGTTTGCCGTTGTTTTCCAGCGTGCCGAGCAGAACTGCATTGCTCTTGATTTCGTCATTCTCTTTTGCTGTCGCCAATTTCGCCCCGCACATCTTCTCCGCGTATTTCGCCAACTCTTCGGCGGCGAACAATTCCGGCTCCAACGCCTTTTGCCCGACCACTATCGTCGCCTTTGCAAGGTCTATCTCCGCGCACGCGTTTTTGGAAGACTCATCCGCGGCAAAAGCCCCGCCAACTGCCAAAGCCGCAATCGTGGCAACAAAGATTTTCGCAAAAATTGAAACGATTTTCTCCATAGGCGCCGCGATCCGTCTTTCATTCATGTCTCTTGTTTTCATTGGCATTTCGGATCTTCCTTCGTTTGTTTATTTGATACCATCGTTCCGGCCCTGCCAGGCGGACAATTTTCGGCATGGTTAAAAATCAGGTCTCAGCGGAATTGTTGTGGAAGCGGCATCTTGCCGCTTTCCACGCGGCTGGAAGCCGCGTCTGCCTTGTCATCCATGCTGCCATCTGTAGCCCGGATCTGAACCATGCCCAATTCCCCGTTCCCACCGCCGTGCGCCCCGCGTGCAAAACTTTTCCTTTTCCAGGACATTCTCCGCGAAACACGCAAAAAAGTAAAGAGCCTGAACGGCCATTTTTTGAACATATTCGGCCATTCTGAAAAAATCCGGGCGGACGGGAAATCCGCCCCACATACCTCTGGCGCATGCCGGTCCATTGATGTCGTTCCGGAACATGCTCCTCAAGCCGGCATGCGCGGCAGACTTCGACAAATTCTTTCTCTTTGCTGGTCAGCTCGGTTTGCAATCCCTGGCCGAGTTCGGGCAGGCTCAATTCCAGTTCTGGAAAAAGCGAGGCTTGCATGGTATTGAATGGTTTCAGGAGTGTTTCACGCACGAGAATATCCTTTCTCGAGAAAATGTGCATGTTATTGCTTAACAACGCTTTATTTTGTTTTGGACAGGTTTCGCCCCGGATTTTGCAAAAGTATCAGAAAGAGTAACTTATTGATTGCATAAAGATTACCGGCCATTGACGGCATTTTCGACGCTCACGGAAATTCTTTCATACGTCCGTCCGTCAATGATCGTGACGTTAGGTTCGTCGCCGTGCAGAATGTTCCCGCGCTCCACAACTTCAGTGCGTAACTTGACGGGGTGCGCTACTTTGACAAGCGGTATACTGGAAATTTTCGATACGGCGGATGAGGCGGCCTCGCTTATGCGGCGATGGGCCTCGTTTTTAGAGAGCAATCGCGCGCCCTGGCAGGATAGTCCCCATTTTACGATACAGGTCACAACGCAGGGGATCCATTCGGTTGCTTCGCGGCAGGCGTAATCGTCGCCGGTGACCAGGATCGTCGGCACATTGTGTTCGGCGGCGATCGAAGCGTCGATGCCGATTTCACCCGCGCGTCTTCCGTTCAGCCAGTAGTTCTGGATGCTTTTCGATGAATAGGAATGTTCCAGCAAGGCCTTTTGAGTTCCGGCCATGGCGTGGTAGCCCAGCAGGATCAAGGCTTGACAATCATCGATTCCCGGGAAACGCATGCCGCCGCTGTTTCCCTGTACAAGTTCGGCGCGGGCGTCAAGCTGATCCCAGAGAATGTGATTGCCGCAAGAGTGCCCATCCCGCACGATCACGCCCGTTGCGCCTCCCAGGAAACAACCATCGATGCAGGCATTAACATCCCACGTGTAATACCTGCGCCCGTCGGCATAAAACCTGCCGTCAGGAGAGATAAAATCGCCGCCCGATATTCCGCTGATTCCCTCCATGTCCGCGAAAATGTAAACTTTCATTAAACCTCCCGTAATGTATCTGCTGAATTTACGAACGAAATTCCAATGCAATGCCGCGCCGCGGTTCGAGTCTGACGCGCATCTTTCCGTCCTCAATGCGCGGCGACTGGTCTCCCAAAATTCCCCGCACGCTTTGCCCCTCCGTCAATCCCCATTGCCTCAAATCCAACACCCGTTCAGCGACGTCCTCCTCCCAATTAAAGACGAACAACACCCGCCGTTCCGCCTCTTCCGCCAGCCACAGACTGGGCAAGCCCTCATGGCCGGCAAACAAATCCAATGGCCGCGCCGCCCGTTCCAACGGTTTCTCATCCAGGATCCGGCGCAACAAATCAATCCCGCGCTCATTCAGACTGTCCAAGTCATCGCCCAGGAACATATCTCCCGCAGCCGCATAAATCAACAACGCATAAGTCCGCACCTCTATCTCGCTCAACTCACGTCCGGCCTGCCATCCTCCGATTTTGAACGGTTTGCGCGCAAACTCGCGGTTTAACTGCACATGCCGATTCGTTTCCGGAGAGCGTATAATCAGAAAATCCGGGTCATTGTTCCATAAGTTCCCATCCATCCACCACCGCGCTGAAATAGCCGTCATATTTCCCAGGACATGTCCCCAGAAATTATGAATATCCCCGCTCGTCCGCGCGGCATCAACCAAACCGGTCACTGATTCGTATGGCGCGCCGCATGACAATAAATAGGCTTCCTCCCCGATTGCCCGGCGGATCGTCTCAAATGCGCGGCGAAGGATCATGCCCCGCGGCGCGGCGCGATCCCTGAATAACTTGCATTTCAGTACCTCCGCCGAAAAATCCACCTTGAAATAGTCAAATCCCGCCTGACGCAAGCGAATGAATGTTTCATAAAGCCATTGATCAACTTCCGGATGCGTAACATCCATGTAAGCCATCGGGCCATACGCATAGAGCGTATGGAGCGCCTGTCCCTGCTCATCCCTGCCAAACCAATCCGGATGATTCCGGAATAAATCAGTGTAACAGTTCACCAGCAATGGAGCAAGCCAAACACCCGGGACTCCGCCATGTTCACGGATCCTGCGGCAAAAACCATCCGCGCCTTCCGGAAATTTCCAATGCATCTCCCAGACGCCCCAGCGGGGTTCCCATCCTTCATCAATCACAAAATATTCTATCCGCTTTCCAAAATACCGCCGGGCCGCGTCCTGATTGGCAAAAATATCCTGAGACGTCACCGCCCCGGCAAAATAATCCCACGAATTCCAGCCTGTTTTGCGCGGTTTCAGCTGCCGCCCAAGCTGTTGCCGCCATTGCTCCCCCATATCTTCCAGTAGACGGAGCGGATCCGCGCCCGTCAAACACTCCAGGCGTGATGAAATCAGCTTCCCGCCGGGCCGAATCTGACATTGAAAACAAAAAGTTACGCGCAGCCCAAAGTTCCCTTCCAAATGCAAATCAGCATGCAAAGCCTGAAACGACACATAATCCCCACGATGCGGCGGCAGGACGGCAAACAGCCAGCTTTGATTGTCTTCTATCGCATTCAGCACATATACCATACTGCTTTCGGGATTATGCGCCAAATAACGATTGGCCAGGCCCACCTTCTTGACGCCACTTCCGCCGCCGCTATGAATATATTCCCGATAAGCGGATGAAGACGGCGGGTTGGTCAACTCGCGCGGATTACACAAAATGACAATTTCATTCAGAAACATGTCCTTCCGGCCTTTATTTTCAATGCCCATGCTTAAAACACCATCCTGAATATCAACGCTGAACAGGCATTCCATCTGTTCCGCTTCATATCTGCCGGAACCGACATTCCGCCATTTTAAGTCCGTTGATCCGCACTGAAACCCGGAAAAATTAAAGCCGATTTTCCCCTTGTCCATCAACGTTTCCGCAAAGTTCAGCAAACCAATTTTATCGTCAAAAAGAATCATATTGATCCTCTCCTGATATATAAATATTTACCACTACATTGCGCCATGGCGTTTAAGGAAGGCTTCCGCTTCACGCCGGTCATCAGCCGGCACACCGATAATAAAATTCTCGGCCCCACCGCCAATCTTGTCAATAAAGCGGTCAAAATTCCGCCAATCACCGATAAATTCTGTTCGTTTGCCGGCTTTAATAATTTTTCGGTACACCTCCGGCCAGCATTCAGTAAGAGGCTTGCCACCATTACCGGCACCGGGAATCCATTGCACCGCTCCCAGTTTCTTGATTTCCAGCAATGAATCAAGATGCGGAAGCTGGCCTACGCCATCCATGTGATAAAATGTTCGACATAATTTTTCGCATGACGCTTTCAGCTCCGGCTTGACAAACTCATCGAACATTTTTGTCCCAATCATATAACAAAAATCACACTGGAGCACGTAATATGGCGTATCTGAAAAACCCATCCATGCCGAATAACCCGGATTGACCGGTTTCAGGACGGAATTGATCTCATCAAACGCCTGAAACCATGCCGCGTGCGCCTCCCAGGTGAGGCGTTTGACTTCTTCCGGAAAGTCAACCAGGTCCATAAGCAATTTTTCCCCGGGCCGAAAAGTGGAAAGAGCGTCCAGATTGCCGGCCAATTCGGGAATGCCGACCTGAACTAATCCCCCCCACCGGTCAATGGCGACACGACAAATATCCTTGATGCGCCTCAACCATTCGTTGTCAGGGTTAAAGGAAAGGTGGATGTCCTGTATTTCCCGGTCCTTGTCCGGATGAAACCAGACATTCCCATCCTCTTTCGGATCTGGCCTTGCCCCCATGAACAATGACAATACACAGGGGCCGAAATTAGGCCTGAACGACGGGAAGGAATCGCCAAGATATTCATAACAAGAAAGATTATAATCCAGGCGATCTATAATTTCTTCCGGCGTCACCGATAAATTATAAAAAATCTTTTTGTCAATATTACGCGATGGTTTGGGTTCAGCCCGTCCCGGCGAACGCCCGCCAATCGTCATATGGATCAATGGTCGGCCAAGTTTTCCATCCCACCAGTCCCGCACGTTCTTTTTTACCGTCTCCCAACGCTCAAGATTGAAATCTATCGCCATAATTTCTTCCTCCAGAAACTTTCCGTCAAACGGGAATATCTAGTTGTTATTTAATCACTCGCGCAAATACACCGCAGATCCGCCAAAATCAGCGGAAGCTCGCCGCGGCTCTTCAGGGCAGAGGCGCTTTCTCGATGGGCGTTTGTCCAAGAACCAATTGAACTTCGAATTTTCAAAAGTAACCTCGCTGACTCGGTTACTTGTTTCAGAGAGGGATTGTCACGAGGTATAGCCATATTATTATATGTTACTTCCCCGTCGCTTTCTTTTGCGCATGCCGTCACTATATTCCTTTTCCGAGCCCTACGCCAGCGAATTTCTCCGGACAAATCATCCTTTTCCGGCACAATTCCCGGCATCACGTGGCGCAAAGCACTCAAAATACAGCACGAAAACATTATTATTTTTCACTCTTTCTTGCGGATTCCGACCAGTCATGGTTGCATGGTATTGTCCGAATAATGGGATAAAGCTTCTTATAGGCCTCAAACTTCCTGTCATATATCGAGGCAATTTCAGGCCTTGGCTGAACGGTCTCACCGGTTTTAACCCATTGTGCCGCGATTGTTTTGGCCGATGCCCCGAAATATGCCGAGAACGCCAGCATGGCGGCACCCATGCAACCGGCCTCCGTTACATGGACTGTTGTTATCTGTTTATTCAAGACATCCGCCTTGATCTGTGTCCAGACACGGCTTTTCGCCCCGCCGCCAATCGCGCGAAGATCGGTGACGTTAATGCCGGAGTTCTTTGGAATCTCAAGGTTAAGCCTCATTTCCAGCGTTACCGCTTCCAACAGCGCTTTTATTATTTCCTTGCGTTTTGTCGAGATCTTGAGTCCAAAAATTGTGCCCTTTGGAACCGGATCGAAATATGGCGTTCCCGAGGGCGTAAAATATGGAAGAACAAGAAGCGAGGTGGGTAAACCGGGCATTTCTGAAAGCAGAATATCATAGACATCCCTGCCGGATCTTTTGGCCTCCATAATTTCGGCGACCCCGAATTCGTCCCTGAACCATTTCAGAATATTTCCGCCGGTAAGACTGAATGCCACGGTGGTGTACCTGCCATCAACTACGTGGTCGTAAGCGCAAAGATTGTTTTTAAAAAGATCCGCGTTCATAACCGCAGAGGAAAAAATCGGGCAGATACATTCCACGCTTCCGGTGGCGTACATCGCCATGCCGTCCTCCACGGCACCGGCACCCAATGCTCCGCAAGGCTGGTCGTGTCCGCCGCAAACGATAAGCGTATCCCTCGAAAGCCCGGCAATTGCGGAGGCATCCCCTGCGACTTTGCCGGCAACAGTACCGGAAGGGAGCGGTCTTGCCAGTTTACTGCGATTCATTTCCAAGGCAGAAAGAATATCATCACTCCATTTATGCTTGCGAATGTCGAAAAGCATTGTTCTTCCGGCGAGGGAATATCCCAGCGCTGGATTGAAAATACCAAGCCTGAGTTGAAGCAGGTCTTCAAAACAGAGAAATTTCCATGTTTTTTCCCAAAGGGACGGGTTATTTTCGCGCAACCACAGCAACTTGAACAAGGTGAACATCGGGTGCGCTGTGTGCCCCGTAATCCGATAAAGTCTTTGCGATCCAAATTTTTTACTCCATGATGCGGCGATTACAGCGGCGCGCGCGTCAAACGAAACCATCGCTTTTCCAAGGATTTCTCCTTTGTCATCCACAGGCGTAAAGGCCTCTCCCTGGCTGGAAATTCCTATTGCGGCGATGCCATGCGACTTTCCCGCCACTTCGGCAATCACCTCAAGGCAATTGGAAATGACCTTGTCGGAGTTCAACTCGGCTCGGCCATCATCAAACACCTCAGTCCGATATTCCCTGTATGCCGACGCAAACACCACGCCATCATGATTAAATCCGACTGCCTTACACCCTGTTGTGCCGATATCAATTCCAAGCACACTCATTTCAGATCACCTCATACTTGAGATAAGTTCCAAATGCCTCCCGCAATACCTCCTCGCAAAGTCCGAATGAAACGCTCACGTGATGGCGATAGCCGCTGCGTCCGATTTTGTTCAGTTTCTCCTGCAAATTGTCTATTTCAACGACGCCGCCACAACCGAAAAAATCATCCGGAAGCCTGTCTTCGGTAAATCTGCCGCTCCCCACGTAAAATACCAACCTGCCGTCTTTGGTCATGACGCTGGCATAAGTAAAAGGAGAAGGTCTTATTCTGCCCTGATTGCAACCGAAACCACAACCGGCGCCAAGCACCCTTGCAAACATGGGATGATCTACAATCCGGCCCCTTTCGGCCATCATCTGTTGTGGCACGGGGCCGCAATGAAACAGAATGCATTTATTTTCGTCATCACCGAAGTTGTTATTCCAGTCAAGGCAGGCGGAAGGACCGTCCGAAGCAAGACTCAACGCCTTCATTGCCACGGCATTGGCGGCGTCGAGTTCGCATGCGGCGACCATCCCGCGACTGTTGAGTTCCGACAATATCACGCAGGGAGATATTCTGAATTCTTTTTCTATCTCAAGCCAGCATCTTAAAGTTATACAATCCAGTTCATAATCATGGATGATATCATCAATGACAACCGCGAGGCTGACAATCCTGTTAAAGGAATCTTCAGGTACACCATTCCAACATGTATAATTCCTATACTCCGCCGCCTTCCTGGAGAATTTTTTACCGGATTGTTTTATATCCCTGCTTCGCATAAAAACCTCCGAGAGGTCCAGCGTTTCCGTGGTAATTCCATGCTGTTCGAGGGTTACTTCATCAAATCTGACGGTTTTGAAAGCGGTGGTTCTGGCCCCGATTGCGCCCAGCCTGAAACGTTTCATTCCTTTTACAACCCTGCAAACCCTGTCAAAAACACCGATATTTTCCGTGAACTTCCCGCCTGAAGGCCGGACCACGTGGGGTTTCAATGCGGTAAACGGGATATTGAATTGCACGAAGACATCCATGATCGAAAATTTGCCGCAGAATGCGTCCCTTCTCAATTCAGGCCCCATTTTGCCAATGTCATCAGGATAGGCATGGACGAGTATCGGCACATTGGCGTCACGCAGAGCCGCGACTGCGCCATTCTCATCTCCGAAATTGGGGAGGCAAAGAATCACCCCGTCAAATTCACCGCAATGTTGTTTGAGAAATTCGGCGTATATCCTGCCCTCCGCAACCGTTTCGACAGCGCCATTCCTAATCATGTCAGTGTCCGGCGCTATAAATTTATAACCATTTCTTGAAAGCACACCGGTCATTTCCTTTCCGGCATCAGTAATCATATCTGACGGGAAAAGTTTTCTTCCCCCGAAATAAAGCGCAAATCTTGATTTTGCCATGATTTCCTTCCTTAATTGAATAATGCCGAGGAACCCGAAATTTCCAGCTCATTGCGTATTATATTAATCACCGCGTCATATACCGCTTTTTGAGCGACAGTCGATGATTTTTTAAGACCTTGTTCATAAGGCTGTCTTATTGCCGTCGCCACATTAATTTTGGCAATGCCGCTTTCAATCCCTTCTCTGATAAAATTACCGCTTATCCCTGTTCCGCCGTGGAGGACAAGAGGTATCCGCGTTTTCTGACTGATTCTTTTTAAATGATCAATATTAAGCCGGGCTGAAATTTTCTTTTTGTCCTTTGCCGACCCGGAAATGGCGCCATGAATATTTCCTATCGCCACGGAAAGCCAGTCCACGCCAGTTTTACCTACAAATTCCGAGGCTTCCTCCGGATCAGTAAAACCGTTTCCGGAAGCAAAGATTTCATCGTAAGGAAGATGGCCCACCTCATGCCCCATAACCGTCCCCAGTTCTGCTTCAACCGGAATGCCCGTTTCATGGGCAATTTCGACAATCCCTCTTGTGCATTCGATATTTTCTTGCAAAGGAAGTCTGGAACCATCAACCATTACCGACTGATAACCGAGTTTTATGGCTTTTTTGATTATCGCCCGATAATCAACGCGCATATTGTCCTCGTCAATAACCGGAACATGATCCAGGTGCAAACGAGTATGCCTGTCATTCTTGAATTTGTCATATTCATTTTTGATCGTTTCTAACCCAATAGCTCCGAACTTGACCCATTCCAACCTCGCCACCATAATCAACCCGAAGCTGTTCGTGTCATGCAGAGCCCGCACAACGTGTCTCATCATCGGCAGATATGGTATGTTAAATGCCGGTACAACAAGACCGCGCAACCAAGCCGTATTCACTACTTCCGCACTTCCAAGCCTTCTCTGGTCGGTTGTCTGTCCATCGCTATTTTCAGTTTTCATACCTCAACTGTGTTATAAATTCGTTAAATTTGGAATGGACAGCGATAACAGATCATGTAGAATCCGGCAATAGCGACTGCATGATATGCGGAATGCACCCGCAAAGGAGGCGGGATGAATATTAACAACGCACAATTACCTGATCGGGATGCCGGACACAAAACTGGAGTCAGGCGTTATACATTGTCGGCTGGAGATCTGAGCCGTATCATGGGACTGCTCTACCGTCTGCTGGATGTGCGCATCACATATTTCGACATGCAGGCCTACGAACTGGGCGGCTTCGAAGCCAAGCCGATATCGGAGTATTGCTCCAGACAAAGAAAGAACTCTGAATTCCTCACAAAATGCCGGGAATGCGATTGCCGACATCTTGAAACGGCAAAAGCTACGCGGGATGTGCACATCTACCATTGCCACAGCGGACTGCTGGAGGGAATAGTTCCACTGTATGACAACCGTAATATCTATCTGGGCGCCATTGTGTTCGGGCAACTGCGCGACGCAAAACTGGATGTGCCCGGCACATTAAAAGGAAAGGCACGTCAACTTTTTCTCCGTCTGCCGGAACGTATGATCGAACAGGTGCGGGACATTGGCTACCTGCTTAAGTTTGTGAGCGAATACATCATTGCAAGGGAGGTGATCCGCTACCGGAACAAACCATGGGCCGAGACACTCGATGAATTCATTGAGCAGAACCTGCAGAAAAAGATCAGCCTGTACGACCTAGGACGGACGATTGGAAAGTCGACGACTTTTGTCTCTCACCGTTTTTCGACCGAATTTGGCCAATCGCCGCACCAGTACATTCTGCGCCGTAGGATGGAGGAGGCAAAGACCATGTTACAAAACGGCGCCCGTGTACAGGACGTGGCCGAGCGTCTCGGCTTCTACGACCCATTCCACTTCTCCAAAGTCTTCAAGAAATACTGGAAACATTCCCCAAGCGAGTATAGTACCTGAAATCTGAGGAACAGCGAAGAAAAACAAGGTGCGATAGGCATCCGTCATCGGGGGAGTTTCATCTGCCACTGACGGAGGGGTATAAAGGTTGCCAGGCTGGCAACTGAATTCCGATTGGGCGTTACGGCGTGCCGGATCGTCGGACACGTCGTCTCCAAAGACGTCCTTCGGCAACATAGCTCAAAGCATCGGCTGCTTATGACTTGCTTGCGGAGTAGTCGATAAATTTGGATACCATGATTATTTTCTACGAGCGCAACAGTTTGAGCGCCTTTGTAACGTCATACGGCGGAGCCAGGATTTACATCCATTGGCCGCAGTATGCCCGCGTTCATGCTGGATTTCATACAAACCGATTACCAGATTCGAGCTATGCGGCAGACGTCCTCGCCGAAACTGACGTCGCGGCGGTGTGCACCCAATTTTCGATCGCCGACCAATGGCCGCGGATGATATCAAGGAGTTCGGAATCCGTCATCTCATGCTCTGCTATACTGCTGGCATAGTAACCGATCTCGTCGCTGGGCGGCTCCAGCCTCGCTCTCCATTCCGTAAAAGTGGATTATAGGCGGAAATCATATTGTTTTTTTCTTTTTCGCCTTTTCTCCTTCCGGCTTGCTTTTTTTCGAAGCCAGCGCACGCAATTCGAAAAGCTGGTCGCGCAGCACCGCGGCCCTTTCAAATTCGAGCGCGTCGGCGGCCGCAATCATTTCGCCTTCGATTTCGTTTATCGCCTTGAGGAGGTCAAAGTCACTGTCGGTTTTGCCGAGCACGATTTCCTCGATGTTTTTGCTCTCTTTGCGCAGCACCAGGCCTTCCTGGATGTTCTTGGTGATGCTTTTCGGGGTTATGCGGTGGAGGCGGTTGTATTCATCCTGTTTTTTCCTGCGTTCCTCCATCACGGCCAGGGCGCGCCGCATGGAGCCGGTCATTTCATCCGCATAGAGAATCACGGAGCCGGCAATATGCCGCGCGGCCCGGCCCGCCGTCTGGATGAGCGCGGTTTCCGAGCGCAGAAAACCTTCCTTATCCGCGTCAAGAACAGCCACGAGCGATACTTCCGGCAAATCGAGTCCTTCGCGCAACAGGTTGATGCCGATGAGACAGTCGAATTCGCCCATGCGCAGCGCGCGCAGTATTTCGACCCGCTCTATGGCGTCAATATCGGAATGCAGATAAGTTACGCGAAGTCCCGCTTCCTGCAGATAGGAAGCCAAATCTTCGGCGGTTTTTTTGGTAAGGGTCGTCACCAGCACCCGTTCCTTTTTGTCGGCGCGCGTTTTTATTTCATGCATCAGGTCGTCAACTTGCCCCTTCAGGGGCCGCACCGAGACTTTCGGGTCAACCAGTCCGGTGGGCCGGACAATCTGTTGGACGGTCGCATGTGACACCTGCCGTTCATACGGCCCCGGCGTGGCAGTCATGAAAATAATTTGGCCGGTTTTGCCGAGGAATTCGTCAAAATTGAGAGGCCGGTTGTCCCGGGCCGAGGGCAGCCGGAACCCGTGTTCGATCAGAACGTTTTTACGGGCTTGGTCGCCGTTGTACATTCCGCGCACCTGCGGAAGGGTCACGTGCGATTCGTCAATGATGGTCACAAAGTCCCTGGAAAAATAATCCAGAAGCGTGGCCGGGGGCTCTCCGGCGGAGCGGCCGCTCAAGTGGCGGGAATAATTTTCTATGCCGGAACAATACCCCACGTTGCGCAGCATTTCCAGATCGTACATGGTGCGCATTTTCAGGCGCTGGGCTTCCAGCAGTTTTTTGTCGCGCTCCAGTAGTTCGATATGTTCCCTAAGTTCCCCTTCAATGAGCGGGAGGGCCGACTCCAGGCGGCATTGCGGCATGACAAAATGTTTTGCGGGCGAAATGCTGACGGCATCGAGTTCCCTTTTGCGTTTGCCGCTGACCGGGTCAAAGGAGGAAATGTTATCGAGGCTGTCGCCGAAAAATTCCAGCCTGACGCCGTCCGCGGCGTAGGAGGGAAAAATATCCAGGATGTCTCCACGCGCGCGGAAGCTTCCCGGCAGAGGCTCGAAATCGTTGCGCGTATACTGGATTTCAACCAGCCGGCGCATGATTTCGTCACGCTCGATTTTTCCCCCTTTTTTTGCCTCGACCAGCATGGCGCGATAATCTTCCGGCGAACCCAGGCCGTAGATGCAAGAAACCGAGGCCACGATGATGACGTCCTGCCGGTTCAAGAGCGAATTGGTGGCCGAGAGTCGCAAACGTTCGATCTCCTCGTTGATGGCCGCATCCTTTTCAATATAAGTGTCGGTCTGCGGAATGTAGGCTTCGGGCTGATAATAATCGTAGTAACTGATGAAGAATTCCACGGCATTGTCCGGAAAATATTCCTTCAATTCGTAAAATAGCTGGGCGGCCAGTGTCTTGTTGTGGGAAATGACAAGGGTCGGTTTGCCCCAGCGCGCGATTACGTTGGCGATCGTGAAGGTTTTTCCAGAGCCGGTCACGCCTTCCAATGTTTGAAAGCGATTTGCCTCGTTTAAGCCTTTGAGCAAGGCACGGATTGCCTCCGGCTGGTCGCCGGAGGGTTTGTAATGGGCATGCAGTTTGAATAAATTTTCAGGCATTTTTTACCGTTCGCTTCGCTTGAGACTCAGAGAGCGCAGAGAAGAAGCAATAATTTCTTTTAAAGAAAAAAATATCTCTGCGCACTCTGCGTCTCTGCGGTAATAAAAACTCTTATGATATTTTTAGCATGCATTTCAACGCCAACGCGGCGTTGGTTTTCAATTTCGGTTCGACATGGATTTCGTTTTCTTTTGGAAAATTTTCAAGGACGTCCAGCAGTTTTTCCTCGTTTGTCAGCGCCATGTTCCTGCACATGGAAGGTCGTAGCGGGTAAATGGCAACACGTCCGGCATAAGCGGCGGCCAGGCGTTTGACCAGATTGATTTCCGTGCCGATGACAATGGTCGAGCCGTTTTTTGCCTCCTCGACGTATTTCACGATTCGCGAGGTTGAGCCGTGGGCATCCGCCAGTCTCAGAACTTCCTTTGGCGTTTCGGGATGAACTATTATCTTTGCCTCCGGATGGTCGGCCCTTGCCCGCTTTATGTCGTCAACGGAAAACGCGTGGACGTGGCAATATCCCTTCCAGGGCACAATTTGTGCCTTTTCAATCTGTTCGGCGCCGAGTCCGCCGTTGGGCAGCGAGGGATTGAAAACCGCCGCCTCATCGTCCGGCAGGCCGAGGTCATGCGCCGTATTGGCGCCCAGGTGTTCGTCGGGAAGAAAAAATATTTTTTTATTCTGCTTAAGAAAAAAGCTGAATATTTTGGCGGAGTTGCTGGAAGTGCAGGTTGCGCCGCCATGTTCGCCGCAAAAGGCCTTCAAGGCGGCGGTACTGTTGACGTAGACTATTGGGACAAAATTTTTTGCAAGGGAAGAAATTGTCTCCCATGCCAGCAAAACTTCCCGCTTGGGCGCCATATCGGCCATGGGGCAGCCTGCGTTTGTGTCCGGCATATAAACCGTCTGATACGCGCCGGAAAGGATATCGGCCGATTCGGCCATGAAATGCACGCCGCAAAAGACTATTTTTTCGGCTTCCATGGCGGCTGCGGCTTTCTTTGCGAGTTCCAGCGAATCGCCGACAAAGTCCGCGTGTTTTAAAACTTCATCCCGCTGGTAATAATGGCCGAGGATGCAAAGTTTATCTTTTAACTGCTTTCTTATCTGTTCAATTTTTTCAGTGGTGGTCATGAGATATATTGGAAATTTTTTTACCCGTGTTTCGCGGGTTATCTCTCTTCTCTTTATTTCTGCTTTTGAAAACAACTTGCCAGTCATTGGAAAATCTAACGCGCAAAATATTCGAAAGCAAGATGTAAAACATAAATGGCGGTCATCATGAGCGGGAACACCCCATTTATGATCGTGGTACGCGATATAAAGCGGATCGTCCCCGCACCATTCGCATCTGTGTTTCATTTTATTCTCCAGACCAAGGCGGCATTAATTTGGCGGCATTATCTGTTCCGCAATGTCTCCAAGGCAATGTGCTCAAACTCCTCTCTGGAGAATGAAAAGATATCTGATATGGTCAGTTGCCTCGCTTGTACGATTCGTTCCACCAAACGCAATCCTACATAATAACCACCTCTAAAATGAAGCACATTGGCCACATCATCCCCCTCGCTTACGGTAAATAGATCCATGTTCTGTTTATAAAAATTATCAAATACATATTCGTTCATTATCTTTTCCTGGCGAAGGCATTCTTGGAGCCAAAGAGCAACCTGTTTTTTGGGAAGATAATCGCCCCACAATGCCGTTTTTGCGTCACAGTGCGTCACGGTCATGGAAACAAACGTCGCCACGCCCTCGGTTATTATTTGCCTTGAAACGACGTATTTTTCTTCCATAGAATTAAAATAGAAGGCAGGTGTGTTTTTGTAATGCAACGCATGCGCAATTTCGTGAGGAACGAAAACTTCGACAGTCAACTTGCTCGGATATCTCTCGACAGGAATCCAAACCACAAAGCTATTGCCCTTCTTAAATGCGTGACCACTAGAACCTTTGCAACCAACAAAAAGGACAATTTCCGCGTTATCAAGTGCAATTGACTCGCTCAATTGTAGATCAAAGGAAACTTTTCTGGTTGGGCCAGAGAATCAAGGCAAAGGTCAACGTCTAGGGCCGGCCAATGCAGATGATCTCCGTGAAGCAACTGCACGTTTAAAATCTGGTCAACTGATGCATTCCGGAACCAGGGAAAATCCTCATAGGACAGGAAATATTCCCGATCTTCGACCAGGAGCCAAAAGCCAAAACGATCAATATTGGTTACTTCAACCTGCAAAGTGTTTGCGCCAAGCGTCAAGGATGTCATTTCTTTTCCCCCTGCTATATTAAATCAAGACAACCGGTTGTCAAATTATCTTGCGGGGGAACAAAAAAACGTCAGTAAAGTCAGTTGCGTCTTAACGAACGGCTCCATTCTTTTCCCTTTCGTTAAAAACTTCTTCAGGCGAGCCATCGCTTCATCCTTTTCCTCGCCTGTTCGTGACTCAAAATGCGGCCATCCTGGATTGCGCGTTCCCCGCGGGCGATACCCTCTAGAATTTTAATTCTCGCCTGTTGAACCTCAAAACTTTCCACATCCACCAGATAAGCCGCCGGTTTGCCGTGTTCCGTGATCAGGATTGGGGAGCGATCCTCCTGCATCTCTGAAATCAGCCGCGCAGCCTGCCGTTTAAGAGTTGTAATAATCTCGGTTTTCATAGTGATTCTATAATATCACTTTTGGTTGAGGTCAATTATTTGTTTTACCTGAATTAAGGTTGCTATGGCTGGCAATATGCGTCAGTCCGCGATGGCTTTCAGACGATCATCGAAACGGTCCCGGAAATCCGTCTTGGCCGGGTCAGACAGGAATGCCCGTTTGATCAGGTCCAGAACCCTGTCTTTGTTGCCTGCGTACCGGCTGATATGGCGGACTGCGCGCGTCATGTTCATGCCGTAGAACTCGGCCAGCTTCAAAAAGTCCGGCCGCTTGTAGAACGCGTTGCGCCGGAAGCTCCCGGTCTCGAATGTGTCGAATAGATTGAGCGCTGTACGTCCCTCCCTGGGGAAGTGCAGTGACGTGCAGATCAAGTCGTAAGCCGGCGTCAGGATGTAGTCGCCAAATTCGCTTTCGTAGAGCGAGAAATTCTTCATGTGAGCGTCGCCGTTCGAAAAGACGTAGTTGAAAACGATCCGCGCAAAGAGTTTCTCGATCTCGATGGGATAAGCCTTGCAGTGCCGCTTCAGGATGCGGCCAATCTCCTCGTAGCTCGCGTCGTATTTGTAGTTCCTGCCGGCCGTTTCCTCCGACCGGTTTGACAGTTGGCAGAAATCCTCCTGCCCGATCTTGCTCCCGGCGCGCCGGTCGAACCGGCGCGTTATGTACGCGAGTTCTCCGTCTGCGAAGCGAATGCAGGCGTTGACGGCTGTGGCAATCCCGAAGACTTGCGAGGCAATCTGCATCATAAGATGTTCGTTGGCCGGTACGTCGGCCTTTAAGAGGGGAATGTCGGCAGACGGGACCGGCTTGAGAATATACTCTCCGTCCTTCTCGGTCGGCACGAGCTTCCCGCGGACAAGTTTCAGGGAGATCTTGTCCTGGATGCCGGAGATGGACATATGTTCCGCGGCCTTTATGCGAAACTCGACGACGTCTGCGCGGTTGAATGTCAACCGATGAGGGAACACGCGGTTGGCGCCTGCCAGTTGGCGCTCGGCCATGCGGCTATAGCCCTCATGCTGGATGTCGGCCAGTGTTGACATGCAACGGTACAACATTTACGCCTCCGGTTCTTCCTCGACAGTTACGGCGCCGACGGTGTCAGCGTGCGAGGTCTTTAGCAGGCGTCCAAAGTGGTCGTTCTCGTCCAGCTTCAGTTTCCGGCACTGCGTTTCCTTCAAGATGCCTTCTGCCAGGAGGCCGAAGAAAAACGGAAACAAAGCCTTGGATGTGTAGGGCTCGGCTCTTTTTGGCAGGGTTAGACAGATCGGCCGTGTCCCTGGCGATGCCAGATAGCCGGCATCGTAGGTGAAGCGGTAGCCATCGGCCGTCTCTTCAATGCGACCGGCGAACATGCCGCCACAATAGACCTTTCCCTTCCGATTCACGGTTTACTCCTGTTCCTTGATCTGAATGCGCAGTTGCATTCCCAGCGCGTTCAGTACCCGATCAAGCGTTGCGACTGTCGGATTGCCCTTCCCGGCCTCAATGTTGCTCATGGTGTGAACTGCAATTCCAGATATCTCGCTCAGCGTATGCTGGTCTATTTGGAGCGACATTCGGCGCTTCCTGATCAGGGTACCTATTTCTTTTGAATTCATTAAAATGAATACTATGGCATGTTTATGTCATGTGTCAAGTGATATTCTGATTCAGATTCATTAAGATGAAAATTAAATTACATGAAAAGGTCGCACCACGGTCAGGTTGCGAATAGAGGTGAAGTATCTCCCTGAGATCGGATTTCGAAGCAACGCGGCAGGAAACAGGAAGGATAAGCATTCATAAAACTCGCGCTCAATATGTTTGGTCAGAATGGTTTGATGTCTTTTCAAGCGGTAAATCCGCTCTTTTCCCGTCTTCTTCACTCATCCAGGCTCAGGGCGATTTTTAATGCCTCGTCCAATAATTGCAGTTTATGTGCTGAAAGAGCGCCGACGTAATTTGTTAGTTTTGACTTAGGGAGGCTGATTAGTTCGTCACAATGAATGCTGCTGTCGTGTTTCAATCCCTCGTCTTGTCCCACTGGCACTTGTGTTGATAATCCGTCGTGTGCCGTATAAATCGGAGCGCAAATCACGGTCGAAAAACGAGAGTCTATTACAACCTGCCGGCTGACAACGACAAATACACGGTGTCGCCTGGGATCATCGGCAGAAGGGTGCGGTACGCGATACAGTTCACCCCGTCTCATAAGGTACCCTGATAATCCAGCACATCCGTTGCTTCGCGGTTTAGCGTTGTCGCACGGCGGTTGATGATGGCAAGGTCACGACGATCTTTTTCTTCTTTTGCAAGGCGCGCGAGCAGACGGCGCGCGGCCGCTTCGAGAAATTCTGAACGACTCCCGTATTCCTCGATCTGCTGGTCAATCGCCTTGATTACATCGTATTCCAGTGTGATTGATGTCTTCATTTTCATGCTACCAACATACCCCATCGCCGGCGGATGTCAATAGGTCTTTTGTTCGGAAAACGTAATTAACTCTTTGGCCTGCCGCAAGTTCTTTGCTCTAGTCATTGATTTTTCCCGGAAAGAGGCGGTTCGCCGCCTTGCAGAAAGTCCTGGGACACCAGGTCTGGCGTGGAAGATCTTTTGCGGTGACAGCCGCAGCCATGTATGGTGAAAGCGGCAGACTCCGGTGGACTTTGATATTATGGATTCCATCGCGGACAGCCAGGCCATTGCGTATAATCAAGTGGTTGTCAAAATAGAGACGCACACCAGGTTCGTATGGACGATCCGGATCGTCCATAATTTGATTTTCCATCCGCGATGCGATCACGATTTCGGGCGATACCGCTTCCATTGGAGCCAGCATAACATAATTTGCAAACTCAAGCGGATCTCCGAGTTTCTCCATCCCCAGTCCGATGAGCTGTTTGCCTTCTTCTCGAAGCAACGCAAGCGATTTGAGCATGGCGTCCTGGCGGATATCGTTCCATGCCGCGAGGGTAGTGGAATGAACCACCCATCTTGGATCAGAGGGACGCACAAAGCTTTCGTCCGGCGTTTCCGCCAATGCCTGGGCAATAAACTTTTCCAGTTCAATGAATTCCGGGCATGAGATAATGACGTTTCGTTTGTGTCGTTCGTTATATCTCAGGAAATCAGCCAGACGGCACTTGAGGTCAGGAGTGTCGGCGCCGAGAATGAAAGTGAACAACCCATTCTTTCCGCCTCCGCAACGGCAATTCATGCGGCTGAGTCCGTCAATTATAAAGCAGATCCATTCCGGGCCATAGCGACCGTCAGTCGAAAACGGGTTTGGTGCCGCTGGGGTCCAGTCCGCGGGTGATTTGTAGTATTTCATTCTAAGATCACTGGTTGTCAACGGTTTTGCGGGGGAGAAATTATTCGAAGATATCGCTAACATCCTTGGAGAATTGCGTTGTTTGGAAGAGTTGCTTCATTTCTCCCAACTTGCAAACATATCTTCCAGAGTGTCATGGCGTTCGACGTCTTTCCCGTTCCGGCTCTTTTTGAGAGTGACGCTGGTCAACTCATTTGGAATTTCCACCGAAAAGGGCAAGCCATGGCGCAGTGATATTTGGCGGTAGAAAATACGAATGGCATCCGTGGGGTTTAGTCCAAGTTTGTGCAAGATGCGCTCGGCCGCATTCTTGGTTTCGGGCTCTATTCTGGCGTGTATGACGGCTGATTTGTTCATGTGCATAATGTGTCACGTATGCAACACGTTGTCAATTGGTTTTTTATTGTATCCCGATTTTTATGGCGTTCAAAAAACAGATTATCTGCCGTCTTGTTGAAGGTCCGGGGACACCACGTCTGTCGTGGAAAGTCTTTTGCGGTGATCGCTTAACAAACAACCGCAGAATCCCCCGTGGCTTGCCACGGGGGTGAATGCTCCATTTCAGGATCTGTCCTGCTTATCCATCTCCGCATCCGGAACTTTTTTCAGGGCGGTTTCAAATTTTTCCTGCTTGCCCGACTTGCCCGCATTTTCAAATAGTCTTCCGTATTGAGCGCGGATATTTTTTCCGCCACGGCGGTGGCAACGAATTGGTTGATTGATATGTGGTCGGTTTTGGATAAAATCCTGACCCGTTGGCGAAGGGAATCAGAGAGACGAAGGTTGCTTGCGCTCATTGTATTTCTCCCAATTTCAGCAGGAATTCCTTTGGATCAAGCAGTTCAACCCCAAAGATGTTTACATCCTGTAAATCTTTTCTGTTGAGTTGCTTGCAAAAGTCTTTTCCAGCCGACTGCGGACCCACCCCCCGCTTCGCGTACCCCTCCAAGGAGGGGATCATAACAGCTTGTCCCGTAATCTCTTGGGTTCCCCTCCCGTGGAGGGGTGGCCGAAGGCCGGGGTGGGTTCCGAAAAGACTTTTGCAACTGACTCGGACTGTTAGAGAAAGAAGAAATGCCTAAATTCACCTTACGGTTTGCCGGCAACGAACAAACCGAAGGTGATTCGTGGCGTTCGCTGGACAGCCGTTCAGCAAAAGGAGATGAATGCGTATGGTTCAGATACCGATCATCCAGTTCTCGCAGGAACAGAGGGAGTTGTGGGAACACGTCAAGACTCTCTGGGCAATGTCCAAAGCGCGAAATGAAAATCATATCCGCGCGACAATCCACCCGCAATATGTCGGATGGGATATGAACGCGGCATTCCCCCATGACCGGGAAGCCGCCGTACAGTCCGTCTTGGGGAATTCTCCGACTCTTTGCGAATACCATCTCCATCCTCTGAGCGTTCAGATTTACGAGGGGCAAATCGGAGTCGTCCACTATTCCTATTCCGCGACAGTCTTGCCGAAGGACGGACAGACTCTTGCCGTCACAGGGAAATGGAGTGAGGTTCATTTAAAACGTGATGGGAGATGGACAATGGTGTCGGTGAGCGGCAGGCCAGACAAACCGGCAAAATGAATGCCGATGCCTTTCAGCGTACGGTCGCAAAGCCGGCCGCCGCTGAAGGCCGTCGTTCGAGCAAAAAAATCATTGACGGTAGACACCAAAAAGATATAGTATTTATACCGTTATGGAATTTGAATTCGACAAACAAAAGAGCCGATCAAATAAAGAAAAGCACGGAATTGACTTTGTGGAAGCACAAATGTTGTGGCACGACATCAGCCGGGTAGAAATTCCCGCCAAAACAAAAGATGAACCGAGGATGTTGGTTATAGGAACAATAAACAAGAAACATTGGACAGCCGTCATTACTTATCGAATCGTTAAAACACGAATCATCTCGGTCAGACGATCCAGGCCGGAGGAGGTACAGATGTATGAAAGCTAAAGAATTTGATGCGAAATTTGAAAAAGGCGGAAACGTCATCAGCTATCTTGACTTGTCTAGGGCTAGAAGGCCCGACCAAGAGCAACGCCGGGTTAACGTTGATTTTCCCAACTGGATGATTCATTCGTTGGACAAAGAGGCCCACAAATTGGGGGTCACCCGCCAATCCATCATCAAGGTCTGGATTTCCGAACGGCTGAAAGAAAAGACTGCTTGAGGAAAAGCCGGCTCGAACAATCAAATGCACCGTATTCTTCGCCCGCGGCGGGCTCGAAACGGTGATTTAGGTGTATGAGGTAACGAACCGTTTACTTGCGAGATGAAAGGAGCCCGCCATACCAATTGCCTTTATAGGTATGTAGGCTGGGGGCGCATTCAGGTGGCAACATCTGGGTGGAACTTGCCCCGACACGGTACCGCGAACCCAGTCGGGGGTGCCGACCAAACCTGTAGACCGTAGTACGAAAACGAATGATGCAGCCTCGTGAGTTCAGATTGGGCGAACATAGCTGCCCGATTGAGGGATAAACTCCGTGAGAACGGAGCTATTCGCCGACCCCGTACGTTTTGGGGGAAGGCCAATGCCCGCCGGAGAGGAAAAGGATAAGAGAACCGGCGGGGGACCTGGGGTAAGGTCAGCGGCATGCAGGGAAAGCGAACGGAGAGTCAGTTGTAAAAGTCCCGGAAAAGACGGGCACGACCTGCCCGCAGTGCCTTCGGCACAGCCGATGCAGGCGGGCAAAGCGTGGAGTTCCAAAATCGAAGAAAAAACGCCTGTTTTGGAGATGGAGGGACGCGCTTCGTCGCGTCCGTTGGACTTTTGCAACTGACTCAGGAGTCTGATTATCAATGAAAGTCCTGATTGCCCCGAACAGTTTCAAACAGTGCCTGGGCGCCGGATCGGTCGGCGAGGCGATTGCCCGCGGCGTGCGCGCGGTTTTTCCCAAGGCTGAAATTAAAATACGTCCGCTCGCGGACGGCGGCGACGGTTTGCTGGACGTGTGCGCGCGCTGCCTGCCTTCGGAATATGTGACGGTTGACACCTTCGATCCGCTTATGAGGCCGATCAATACTTCCTGGCTCAAAGTGGGGAGCGAGGCCGTCATCGAGATGGCGCAGGCTTCCGGCCTGGCTCTTTTAAAGGGACCTGAGGAATGCAAGCCCATGATTGCCTCGACTTTCGGCACCGGCCTGTTGATCAAGGCGGCCCTGGCGGCAGGATGCCGTGAAATCGTAGTCGGCCTTGGAGGCAGCGCCACGGTTGATGCAGGCTGCGGCATGGCGGCGGCCTTGGGGTTCAACTTGCTCGACAGAAACGGGAAACAAATACCTGTCGGCGGAGGAGGGCTTGGAGCGTTGGATAAGATAATTGCATCCGACCGCGACGAACGTCTGTCCGCCGCGAAAATAATCTGCATAACCGACGTGCGCAGTCCCCTGCTTGGCCCGGAAGGCGCCGCCAGACTGTTTGGACCGCAGAAAGGCGCCACGCCGGAGCAGGTTGAGATCCTTGAGCACAATATCGCCCATTGGTCCGAGGTCGTCGAGCGGGATTTGCATGTTGATGTCCGCAATGTGCCCGGCGCAGGGGCGGCCGGCGGCGGCGGCGCCGGCTGCGCGGCTTTTTTCGGCTCCAGACCGCAGGGCGGCGCGGAATGGGTCGGCGGACGGCTCGGACTTGAAGAAGCAGTGGCCGAAGCGGATATTATTTTTACCGGCGAGGGGAGGATTGATTCGCAGACCGCTTTCGGCAAAATACCGGAATATGTCGGCCGGCTGGCCAGGCGGCACGGCAAGCGCGTGGTTGCGCTGGGCGGCTCGGTGGAAGAGGGGACTGATTTAAGTCAGGCCGGCATAGCCGAATGCCGCTGCATAAACCCGCCCGGCATTTCCCTGGCCCAGGCTTTTCGCGATGCCGAAAAAAACCTTGCCTTGGCGGCCGAGCAGGTTATGATTGATTTTTTACGGAGGTGATATATGGCAAGTCCGTCTGTTCTGGCCCCGGTCGGCATGGCTTTGGAAACCGTACGCCGGGTTCTTTTTCGGCCCTTTATTCCGATCAAATGGCTGGCGTTGGGGTTTACGGCTTGGCTGGCCGTGCTTGGCGAAGGCGCCGGACTAAATCTCGGGTCTAACTGCAACAGGCAACATGTTACAAAAGTTTGCCGGCCGGCCTGGGATTTTATCCTAGCGCATCTGGCCATTTTTATTCCATTGTTCATCCTGTTTGCAACCATTGCCGTAATTTTCCTTCTGCTCGTCATGTGGGTGAATTACCGCGGCAAATTCATGTTCCTTGACAACGTTACGGGAGACCGGGCCGAGATTGTCCGGCCCTGGCGGCAATTCCGCGCGCAGGGCAACTCCTGTTTTTTGTTCAACGTTTGTTTTAATGCGGCCGCGATTGGAGTGCTGCTGCTGGCGGCCGGACTGGTCTTGTTGGTAGGCTGGCCGGACTGGTCGCGTTCGCAGTTTTCATGGAACGCGGCGTTTGCGCTGATGCTTGGCATCGCTTTTTTCTCATGCTTTATCATAACCATGGTCTGCGTTGAAACGTTCCTGGAGGATTTCGTGATACCGATCATGGCCTTCCGGAACTGCCGGGTCATGGAAGGCTGGAGCATGTTTTTCGATTTATTCCGGAAAGACGCCGGAATGTTTATTTTATACCTCCTTTTCAAGGCGGGCCTCGGGGTGATCATCGGTCTGATAAGCATGCTGGTCTGCTGCCTGTTGTGTTGCGCGGTGCTGATTCCTTATGTCGGAACGGTCATCCTTTTGCCGGTTTATGTTTTCTGGCGTGCATATTCGGTCCATTTTCTGGGACAGTTCGACAACAAGTTGAAGCCGTTCAAGGACGGTCAGGCGTCTTACATAACTCTTTCAACCGATTAAGAGAGGTTTCAGAACCGCAATACCCATGACGGTCATAGGAAACATTCTGAAAAAGGCGGTTGACCTGAAGGCCTCGGATATTCACATCAAGCCGGACAAGCCTCCTTTTTTCCGGATCAACGGCAGGCTGGTGGAAAGCGGTCTGCCGGTTGTGGAAGACTATAATATCAGGAGCCTTGTGGATGAAATCCTGCCGCCGCACCTGAAAAAGGCGGAGGAGCAGGTGAAGGAACTGGACTTCGCCTATTACGAGCAGGATGTCGGACGGTTCCGCGTCAACGTTTTTATCGCCCGCAACCTGCCGGCGCTTTCCTTCAGGCACGTCAAGGAGCGCATCCCGACCGTGGCCGAACTGCATCTGCCGCCGGTCATCGAGAAAATGGCCCTGGCGGACAGCGGTCTCATCCTGGTGTGCGGTGCCACCAGCATGGGCAAATCGACCACCATGGCCGCCATGATAGACTCGATCAACAAAACCCAATGCTGCCGGGTAATCACGATCGAGGACCCCATCGAATATATTTTTGAGGACGATAAGTCCATGATCACCCAGCGGGAGGTGGGACTGGATACGAACAGTTTTCACGCGGCACTGAAGCACGTGGTGCGCGAAGACCCGGATGTGATCGTGATCGGCGAAATGCGCGACCATATCAGTTTTTCCGTGGCTTTGGCCGCCGCCGAGACCGGACACCTGGTGCTTACAACCCTGCACGTGAGTTCGGCCGCCTATATTGTGCACCGCATACTCGATTTCTTCCCGCAGGACGAACGCGATCAGGTGCGCAACACGCTGGCCAACTATCTGGTGGGCGCGGTATGCCAGCGCCTGGTGCCCGCCTCAAAGGGCGGCATATGGCCGGCCGTTGAGGTGATGATGAATACACCCACGGTCCGCAAGCTCATAATGGAAAACCAGCTTGAAACTCTGCCGGCCGCCATGGAAACAGGCGAGGAGGACGGCATGCAGACCTTCAACCAGGCATTATATCAGATGATCAAGAAGGGCATCATTACCGAGGAGGATGGCCTGAGCCATTCCCCGCGCCCGGAGTCGTTGAAAATGAATTTGCAGGGTATTTTCCTGGACGAAGGCCGGCGTATTCTGGGGTGACGATGAATAAAAGATTGTCTTTGCCGCCGATTCTGGTAGAAGATAGATTGAATTAAGCAGGAAAGAGAGGATAATATGGAAATTACACGTGAAACAATGAAAGCTGGCGAAAGCGAGAAAACCGTTGAAACAATCCATATCCAGGGCCGCCTCGATTCCATGACTTCGCAGGAATTCGAAAAGCAGCTTTTTAAACTGCTTGACGAGGGCAAGACGCTGGTCGTTCTGGATTGTTCCAAGCTGGATTATGTGAGCAGCGCCGGCTTGCGGGCCTTCCTTTCAACGGCCAAAAAGGCCAGGCAAGTCCAGGGAAAACTGACCATCGGTTGTCCCAGCCTGCAGGTCGGTGAAATTCTCGATGTGGCCGGTTTTTCCGGAATTTTGCCGATCTTCAAGACGCTTGAAGAGGCCGTCAACGCCGCTGCGGTATAAGAAAACAATTCACCGCCCGCTGCGCTTGAGACGCAGAGAACGCAGGACAGGAAAATCGACTTAAAGCGTTCAAAAAATAGAGTGGTTGTTCTCATCTCTGCGAACTCGGCGCCTCCGCGGTGAAAAGTCTTGAAAAAATGAATTTGGCCGACATGCTTTTTCTGCTCGCCCTTGATCAGAAACAGGGCGAAATCAAGCCTGGATTAGAGCGTCGCCTCGATTGTATCCTGGCCGGCGCACTGCTGATGGAGCTGGCGCTGCAGAACCGCATTGACACGGATGTCACCTGTCTGAGATCGGGACCGTCGGAAGAATCCCGCGATCCCCTGCTTTTGCGCGTGGTGAACAAACAACCGACCGGCGACGCTCTGCTCGATCACGTCCTTAAGGAATTGCAGTACAAGTCCGATCCGCGTCCCACGTGCGACTGGCTGGATTATTTTTCCAGGGAGGGAAAAAGCGGGGAAAAGGTGGTCCGGCAAATCCTTATGGATCAACTTGCCGGCAAGGGGGCGCTTAAGGTGGAGGAAAAAACAGCATGGCTGTTTTTCAAAACGCGCCGTTATTTCGCGGCCGATGTTTCGGAGATTGACTCGGTGAAAAAACGTCTGCGGGAGCTTGTCCTGGACGAAGAAATTCCCGACCCGCGCGAAATTGTCCTGGTGGCGCTTGCCGATGCATGCGGTCTGTTCGGGGAAATGCTCTCGCCCGAGGATCTAGAGCGCGCCCGCCCCCGGATAAACACCCTGCGCAAGCTCGACCTCATCGGGCAGGCCATGGCCCATATCATCCGCGATGTGGAACACAACATTGCCTCGAACGTCCCGGACTGACGATCGTCTGCTTGACCCTGCCCCTCTGATCGCTGATCTCTCTGGCGCGCTGTTTTCTTTTCACCACCGTTCGCGCACCAGGATAAAGTACAGCAGTAGCGCGACGCTTATCAGCATCATCGGCCATTTCAAGTCCCTGCGTTTGCCGCTGATGAATTTGATGAAGGGGTAGGTTATGAATCCTATTGCCAGGCCGTCCGCAATTGAAAAGGAAAGCGGTATGCCGATGGCGGTCAGGAAGGCGGGAATGGCTTCGCTGTAATCGCTCCATTCTATCTTGGAAATGTTCTGGATCATCATAAAGCCCACGATCACCAGCGCCGGCGCCGTGATCGGCGCATAACTGCCGACCATTTTGACGATCGGACTGAAAAACAGCGCCAGTATGAAAAGCGCCGCGACCGTCACGCCGGTCAAGCCGGTTCTGCCGCCCTGCTCCACTCCGGCCGCGCTCTCGATATAGCAGGTTACCGTGCTGTTGCCCATGCAGGCGCCCATGGCCGTGCCAACGGCATCGGCCATCAGCGCGCGGTTGGCCCGTGGCAGCCGGTTGTTTTTCATGAATCCCGCCTGTTCCGCCACGCCGATCAACGTGCCCATGGTATCGAAAACGGCCATGAAAAGGAAAATAATGATGAATGGCGCCATGGCGGTTGAACAGGCTCCGGCCAGGTCCATCTTGAAAAATATTTGTCCGGCCGGGGGCGGGGCGGAGAAAATTTTATCGGCTATTGTCAAATTGGTCATCAGGAGCGACTCCTTGACCGGTTTGGCGCCGGCAATTATTTCCGGTAAAAAGGGCAGCAGGCTTTTCAGAATTACCGAGATGGCGCAGGTGGCAAGGATGCCCCACAGAATGGAGCCGCGCACGCGCCTGGCGTGCAGCGAGGCGGTGATGATCAGGCCGAACAGGAAAATAATGACGTCCGGCGAGGAAAAATCGGGATTTAATTTCACGGCTGTGCCGGGATTGGGCAGGATAATGCGCGCGTTCTGCAGTCCGATAAAGGCGATGAAAAGGCCGATGCCCACCGCAATGCCGTTTTTCATGCTGGGGCTTACCACGTTTATCAAAGCCTCGCGCACCCCGACCGCGGAAAGGAGCATGAACAACAGGCCGGAAATGAACACCGTTCCCAGGGCCACCTGCCAGGCGTTGGCGAAGCCGGCCGCAGCCGCGGCAGGCACCGCGGAAAAAACGAAGAAGAAATTTTCGCCCATGCCCGGCGCCAGCGCGATCGGATAACGCGCGTAAAAGGCCATGACGAGCGTGGCAAGCGCCGCGGCAAGGCAGGTGCCGGTCATCACCGCCCCGAAATCCATGCCGGTTTTGGTCCCGTAGAGCGCGCCCGACATTACCGCCGGCTGGACGAAGATAATGTATGCCATGGTCAGAAAAGTCGTCAGTCCGGCCAGGATTTCCGTGCGAAAGGTGGTCTTATTCGCGCTCAGGGCGAATATTTTTTCGAGTATCTTGTCCATAATTTGGTAAAGATTGTCATTCCAGCCGGATCAGTTTTATGCCGCTGATTTTCATGTCCCCGTTTCCAAGGAATTGAAACTCGATCCGCATGGGCAGGTTTTGGTAAACGCTGAACTCGGCCATGGATCGCGCGCCGGAAACAACCGGGATCCAGCGCAGCATGGGGTCCCGTTCGTTGCGCTTGACGTTGAATTGTCCCAGCAGCGCGCCCCTTGGAGCTGCGGAACCGAAAACCAGCTCGACAATATATTTCCCCTTTTCAAGCGGAAGTTTCGGGCCGTAAAAAATAAGTCCGCACCTTTCGCGTACTTTTTCGAAGACCACGGCATCGTCACGCAAACTGGTGTAACCGGCGTGAAACATGCATTTTGCGGGCAGAAAAATTTCATCGAGGTCGTCCAGAACGGAAAAATCCTGGGCCGCCAGCGTTATTTCATCGCAGTCGATCGAACCGCTTTCATGCTCGATTTTCAACCCGATCGGGGAGAATTCCCGGAAATTTCCGGCAGGAATATTGATCCAGGTCCAGTCGTCCGACTCGATATCGAGCATGTCGCAACAGATTGTGCGGCCTGCGGCAAGCGCCTCGACGTAAAGCGTCCCCTCTCCCCGGACGCGCGCCATCCATTGCATTTGCGGGTCAGGCGCAATCCGGCGCTGCAGCGGCAGGCACACGGCGGCGCCGGGCTTGTCCAAAGTCACATAAGAATCCCCGGCCGGCGAGGCGGAACTGACAATCTTCGCCTTTCTGGCGGAAGACGCCGCCGGCCAATGCCAGGCCGAACCGAATATTTGCCAATCCTTTTGTTTGTCCGTTCGCTGATCGGCAATCAAGTCATTGAAATTTGTTTGGGATTTTTCATTTTCCAATTTGAACGCCCAGGCGCGCCCAGCCTGTTTGACCAGCTTTAAACGCTCATTTTCCAGCAGGCGCTTTAGCGTCATGCCGACCGGAAATGGACTGACTTTTTCGGGGAAGAGATCTTCATGCAAAATAAGGTAATTTATGCCGCTGCGCAGCAGTCCGTTGACTTGTTTTTCCGTCAACAGCCCCTGGTTCACGCTTTCATAGCGGTTGAAGACGTTTTCGGCATAGGACTTTGGAACAACGGGACTGTAGCCGTTGAGCATGCGCAGGCGATAGAGCGAGGCGTAGTATTGGTAAATGGATGAATCGGCGGCGTCCCCCGGCCAGAGCGGCACGATCATGGCATGCGCTTGTTTGCCGGAGATTGCCGCGTCCTGTATAACCGCCTCGTATGCTCCCTGCTTGAGGTCCAGGATGCAGATTGTCGGATGAACCCTCAGCTTGTATTCCGTCACAACGGCCGCGCAGAAAAGCAGCGCCAGCAGGATTTTTGTCCGCTGATTTTTGAAGCAGCTGAAAATGCCGCTCAATCCGATTCCGGCGGCCACGGAAAGCAGAACCGGCATGAGGCAGAATATCTTTGCCGGCTGGCGGATCATGGCATAGGGCGGAATAAGTTTCCGGCAGGCCCGCAGGAACAAGGCCTGCCAGGGGCCGTGTACGCCGAGCGCAAGAATAACAACCGCCGCAATGCCCGAGAGCAGCAGGCATAAAATAAGCAATTGCCTCGGGTTGCCGCCCTGCCGGCGGGCCGCGCCGATTGCCAGGCAGACAAACCCGGCCGCCAGGAACGAAAGCGCGGAAAAGCCGATGTAAATGTGGTTGGAAACCCCCAGCGGCAGCCATGAAATCAATCCTTGCGCGAGCGGCGAATACAGGGCCACTTCGCGCCAGCCGCGCGAACCGACCGACGCGCTCAAGTGCTTTCCGGCGCCGCCGCCCGCTTCGGCGATTTGCTGCATCAGGACGGGAAAGGCCAGCGCCGCGCCGGCGAAAAGAGGAATTGGCAGCAACGCGAGAAAAATGTTCTGCCATGAAATCCGCAGGCGGGCGCTCGGTCGCGCGCCAGCCGTGAACGCCACCATGGCCCAGGCGGGCGAGGCCAGTGTCCCGAAAAAGAAAATGTGCTGGTCGGTCCATGAGGCAAAGAGAATCGAAATCCCTGCCAGCAAACCTCCCGCAACAGAACCATCTCGGATGGCCAGGTCAATTCCCAGAAGAATGGCGGGAATCCACACACAAGCCCACCCTGCCGGACTTCCGCCGCAGAGATTGATCCAGCGGAATGACAGGGCTATGGCAATCAAGGCGGCGCAGCCCGCCAGCCAGTCCGGCGAAGCGTATCGGCGCACGAGCAACCAGGTGAGCAGATATGTCGACCATAAGGTGAGAAAGCCGGTCAAATTCCACCCCAAAGCCCTGCCACCGGCTGAAGCGCTCACGGCATATACGAGCGAAAAGGGAAAATAATATGAATCGGGACTGTAACCCTCCTTTGCTCCGAGACGCTTTGCGGCCGGGATTTCGGATGATTTCGCAGCGGTCTCGCCGGTATTGAATTCGTACGGGTTGCAAAAAAGAGGTGTTTTGCCGAAAAGCATGTCGCCGGCCAGCCAGCAATAATACATGAATTGCAAATGATCGCCGGGAACCATCGGCTGCACGCTGACAGGCTCCATGTGCGCGGCTGCGGGAACGCCCGAGGAAAAATAACGCGGCAGGGGCCAGGAAAAGCAACCCCAGATGCCGAACGAGATAACAAGTGAAAATAAAAAGAGACGTTTCATACCTGCGCCATGATACTAATCGCATGAATTTAAACCAAATAAAAACAATCAAATAAATTGCGCTTGACAAAATACGATAAAAATGGGACTCTGAATACGTTTGATAGAAAAGGTTTTCTATGAAAGAAATTGTAACCCTCAAATCAATTGCCGATCGCGTTGGCGTTGTCCCCTCGACCGTTTCAAGGATTATCAGGAAAGATAAGACTTGTTACATAAATAAGGCTGTTACGCGCCAAATTGTGCTGTGGTGATGTCGCCAAACTGTAGCGTGGGAAAAAGGTGCATGTGACAAGTTGCGGCGTGGCAGTTGCGTGAGGATGTCTGGCGGCAAGAGATATCGGCATGGCAGA